>MTKZ01022468.1_pt1 | contig 22696 bp, 14 predicted proteins | sample 1042781 | NCBI WGS metagenome assembly MTKZ01 (sample SAMN06212207, study PRJNA360539) | anaerobic digester metagenome | biome: Wastewater treatment plant; material: sludge; isolation source: anaerobic digester fed with sludge from wastewater treatment plant | place: Denmark: WWTP Viborg ... | reverse complement strand
ATAAAACTTTATTTTCTTAAACCATATGATTAATAAGCAAAACTGCCGGCGTAAACCGGCAGTTCCACATAATCCTCTTAAGTTTATTCAACCAGTTTTTCGTAGTCGGTCTCCAGCGGCTTGCGAGTGATGAAATCAAACAGGGTGAGCGCTCTCATATTGTAATAGTAGGTCCAGTAATTGTTCAGAGCCTGGATGTAACTGCGCTTGTTCTGGTCCTTCTTCGTGTCAGCGTTGTTTAACTCCAGTACATCAATCTTGCCGATCAGGAAGCGCNNCCTGTATCTGATTTGGCTGCAATCCTCACCTGGTCATCCTGCATATTGAACTGCTGCACGTCAAGCAACAGGTTCTGTTCAAAGTCTACGCGCGACTGCTCCACCTGCATGCGGGTCAGTTCCTCTCTTGACTTGGCCATCTTGTAGCGGCCCCTGCCCTGTCCCCAGTCGAGTATCGGGAGGGAGAACGAGACCCTGATTGTCTGCTGCTGGTTTGGTTGGTCATATGCCAGGTCAAGTAACGGATCCTGGTCACGCAAACCATACGATGCCGTAAGGTTGGCGTTCAGCCCCTTCTCTGCCTTCGCCTGTGCCACGGAACTCTGAGCTTCAACGAGCTGACGCTCAAGATCAATCAATTCCGGATTATTCTGTTCGGCCAGCCTGAGAACTTCACTGACCTCAACCTCCAGATCAGGTATCTCGTTGGGAATGAGCAGCTCCAGCCTGACAGACTGATTAAAGCCGAGAAATGATCTTAATTTCAGCTCCCTGTCGCGGAGGTTCATTTCGGAGGCATTGATCTCTGTACCGGCATTGAGGTATGAGAGTTCCATCTGCAGCAACTCATCCTCGGCAATAGTCCCGAGGTTATACCGTCCCAGGGCTATCCGGTAAAGCGTGTCTGCATTCTGCATGTTTGTCTCTGCAATTTCCCTGTTGATCTGAGCCTGCGCCAGGCTAAAAAAGTATTGAACCGCCATTATATGCACATCCTCAACATCACTCAGGTATGTCTTCCGCGCCTGCTCGTACCTGAGAGGCTCAATCTTCTTCTGCCATTTCAGCTCATTGTACCGGAAGATGGGCTGGGTGAGCCTGACGTTCAGAGGCGAGGTAATATACTTTTCACCGTCATTCTCGAAGTTCTTCTCATAGGTCAGGTCTGAGAAGAGTGAGATAGATCCGCCTGTCAACCCGATGTTCTGTGCAAGCGACAGGTTACCCGAGGTCTGCAGTACGTTTGTTGATGCATATTCCCATTGCTGGGCGTTCGAGTTCCAGACCCTGCTGTAGGCGGTACTGTAGTCGGGTAGGTTTCCTGTCAATGAAAGTGTAGGGCGGTATTCTGCAACAAAGGTCCTGTACTGCCAGTAGCTGGCACGGAACCGGTGCTTTGCCATATAAGCATTTGGCGACTGTTCCGATGCGAGTTTGATAACCTCATCCAGGGTAAGGCGCATGGTCTCCTGTGGTTTCGCCGGCAGGGTGAGGAGTGCAGAAAATAAAACTGTCAGGGAAAATGCTTTTAAACTTTTCATATCTTCCTGTTATTCATATCGAAGTGATTCAATCGGATCTCTCTCAGAAGCCCTCTTGGCCGGTGAATATCCGAAGATTACGCCCACGGCTGCTGATACACCAAAGGCAATTACAACTGAAAACAGTGACACTATTGTGGTTATGCCCGCTATCTTTTGTATCAGAACCGCCAGGATTATTCCGAAGAATATACCTATGAAACCTCCCGAAACACTGATAAGTACTGCTTCCGAAAGGAACTGTACGACAATATCCATCTTTTTTGCACCGATGGCCATCCTTGTGCCTATCTCCTTTATCCTTTCCATTACAGAAGCAAACATGATATTCATTATGCCTATGCCGCCTACTATAAGCGATATACTTGCAATGGCACCCAGCACGATGTTGAAGATGTCCTTGGTCCTCTNNTCTGCTGCTGCTTCAGCAACAACTCGGGAACCGTGATCTCGAAGTCCTTCACCCCTGAGTGCCTCCTGAGCATCATCCTGCTGAGAACCTCCGTGGTGGGGGTAAGCTGTTCGGTTTCTGCAACCTGAACCACAATCTTGTCAAGCTGGTTATAGTTGGTCTCGGTGTCGGTGGTGCTGGCGGCCGAGCTGCTGACAACCACCCTTCCATGCATGCCTCCACCTCCGAAAACCTGAACTGAAGTGGCTTCAGAGGCAAGTTTGGTGTTAACGAGCGCCCTGTTCTGGTAGCGCATGAGCATTGTCTTGATTGGGATATANNTGATATAAACGTTGTCATTGTAAACGTTCACGCCCTGCTCTTCAAAGCCTGTAAGAGATACGTTGGTCTTTTCAAGCACACCGATCACCTTCAGCCCAACGTTGTCAAACTTGAGGTACTGTCCTATGGGGTCAACCTGGCTGAAGAACTTTGCCCTGATGTTGGCACCGATTATACAGACCTGAATACCATGTTCTTCCTGAAATTCATTAAAGAAGACTCCCTGGGAAATGGGAAGATTGTAAAGCTCAAAATAGTCATTTGAAACGCCAACCAGCTTTGCGGTATAGCGCATACCACTAAGGACTATCGTAGAGTTGAACGAGATTTCCGGGCTGATTCTCTTTACAGCCGGGATAGTGCTGCGGATAGCCTCCACGTCAAGCAGAGTCAGACCCCTGGAAAATTTGTTGAGCTGCTTCTCTCCTTCTTCGGATGAGCCGTCTTTCTCCTGAACAATCGGGCTGATAAGTATGTTATTGACACCCACCATCTTGATCTGGTCAAGTATTTCCTGCTGTGCGCCCTTGCCTATCGCCAGCATGCTGATCACTGCCGCCACCCCGAAAATAATACCGAGTGCGGTGAGTATTGACTTGAGCTTGTTTGAAAGGATTGACTCAAGGGCAATGCGTATGTCGTGTCCGTATCTCTTGAACATGTTATTCCATGTTTATTTGCCTCAGAATCCTTTACTCCTTCTATTGGTTGGGTGTTATTACCCGCTGAACCCTAACGGTTGTATCACTGCCGCTTCCGGCCGGCCGGCCCTGCATCTGGCCGGGGCGTCCGGCACCGCGCTGCTGACGCATAGCCTCGCGCTGCTCAGGTGTCAGATTCTGCATGAATTCACGCATCTGCTCCGGTGTCATGTTGCCGGGCATCATTCCCTGACGCTGATTGCCGTTCTGCTGACGTTTGGCTTCCTCCGCGGCCTCCTGCTTCTTTTTGTCCTTGATGACTGCAATCAGATCATCACCCTGAAGCTTGAATCTGTCACCGTCTTCAGGAATTGAAAGGTATAGCTTGTCACCCTCTTTCAGGCCCTGCTCCACTATAACATCATTCTCGTTCGACTCGCCCAGTACCACCACCTGGCGTGACCCGTCCTTCTTATAAACAAAGGGGATACTGTCAGCCGTGGCAAACACTGTCTCAAGCGGAATAAATGTAACGCCATTGAATGTCTGGGTAATTATCTGGTTGCCCGTGGTCATTGAGGGCCTCAGAATAGGATCAGATCCGTCAATTTTCGTTATCACCTCAAACACTTTTGCATCAGTGTTTGGCAGCTGTTCGCCGATGTTGGCAACACTTAAAACAGTGCCTGTGTATGACTTCTCGGGGAAGGCATCAACGGTTAACCTGACACGCTGACCTGCTTTTACCTTGCTGACGTCAATCTCGTTGACATAGGTCTTGGATATCATCGATGTAAGGTCGGGGAGCGTTGCCACTACCGGATCCCAGGGACTGATTTCCGAACCCACTTTGCGCTTGGCGCCACCCCATTCCCTCTTATAGATCACCATCCCGTCAGACGGGGCTGAAATAACAAATTTCTGGATGATCTCCTGCATCTCGGCAACCTTTCTCCGCTGCTTCGCAACCTGGATTTCAGTGTCCCTGATGTCAGCCCTTGCCTGCCTTACCTTCAGGTCATAGTTGCTGACCGCCTGTTCATAAGAGCGCTGGGCCTTATCAAGTGATATCCTTGCCTGCCTGATCGTAGTCGGAGGTTCATATTTTGATTGCTCCAGCGTAATCTCAGCTTCATCCATGTTGAACTTGAGATTCAGGAGCTCATCTCTCAGGTTGCCGAGAGAAATCGTGGTATCAAGCTGCTTCTTCAGCAGGTCAGTCTCGTATGACTCCAGTCTGTCAAGCTCATCCTTGAGGCTATTGTCAACGCTCGAGCGGTCAAGAGTGGCGACATAATCGCCGGCTTTCACCTCGGTGCCTTCAGGCACCAGGTCAGAGATCTTGATTGATCCGAACCTCATGTTGCGGCTGGCGAGACCCTCCGGTCCCTTAATATCTGTTGAAACCTCTGCCTGCAGCTCACCGGTGGTGGTGACAACAACTTCGAAATCACCCTGACGGACCTCGGTAAACAGTGTGCTCATGTCTTCCTTGCCCGTAAGCTTGCTGATGATGATCATGGCGATTACTGCCAGCAATAAAACGATCGAGGTAATGATAATAGTCCTTTTCATCTGCTGAATTATCTGTTTGTTATATTTAAAGGCGTGAAATTATTACAAATTTAGGCTTACTGTGTTCTTTTTAAGGAAACATTAACTTTCATTAACTTCTGCCCGCTGAAGTAGAACAAAAACCGTTCAAAAAAGATCTGAAGCCTGCTCCTGAGAGCCACATTTATAGATTTTTAACAATGGCAGTCACATCGGATGCAAGTTTCTCAGCCTGTTCCATTGTTCTTTCCTCGGCATAAATACGCATGATCGGTTCGGTGTTGGATTTCCGGATCTGAACCCACCCGGTCGGAAGATCAAGTTTTATCCCGTCGCGGGCGTCACAACCAGCCTCCGGATATGCCATGACCAGCTTTTCGCGAAGCTCTCCCATCTCAATACGTCCCGGGAGGTCTATCTTCTTTTTTGCGATGCAGTAGTTGGGATACTTCTTCCTCAATTCACTGCATCTGACACCCTGTTTTGCCAGGTGTGTCAGGAAGAGTGCTATTCCTGCCAGGGCATCACGCCCGTAGTGCAAGGCCGGGTATATCACCCCCCCGTTTCCCTCACCGCCTATAACGGCTCCGGTACGCTTCATCTCTGCTACCACGTTTACCTCCCCTACCGGTGCCGAAGTATATCTGCAGCCGTGACTTTCCGTGACATCCCTCAGCGCCCTGGTTGATGACATGTTGGATACCGTGGGTCCCTTGACATGGCTGAGAACATAGTCTGAAACTGATACCAGCGTGTACTCTTCGCCAAACATTGATCCGTCTTCGCAAATGATGGCAAGCCTGTCAACGTCAGGGTCAACCACGAAACCGAGATGTGCGCCGCTCTCCTTCACTGTGCGGGAGATATCTGACAAATGTTCCGGCAATGGTTCAGGGTTATGCGGGAAGAGGCCGTCAGGCTCACAGTAAAGCTCAATCACCTTTCTGACGCCCAGGGCTCTCAGAAGTGCAGGGATGGCTATGCCGCCCACCGAGTTGACGGCATCAACGGCTACTGTAAACCCTGCCTTCCGGATGGCATCACAGTCAGTCAGCTTCATTCCGGCTACCATACTTATATGCTTTTCCGTCCAGCTGTCATCACGCGTTTCCGTACCCAGCCTGTCATAGGTCACATAGTCAAAGTCCTCCGCTTCGGCCAGGGCCAGAACCTCCCTGCCGTCAGCATCACTGAGGAACTCTCCGTCTTCATTGAGCAGCTTGAGCGCATTCCACTGTGCAGGGTTATGGCTCGCTGTCAGTATGATGCCTCCTCCTGCGCCAAGGCCCGTCACCGCTATCTCAACAGTAGGGGTGGTGGCCAGACCGGTATCAATGACGTCTATCCCTATGCTCCGGAGTGATGAGTTGACCAGGGAGGCAACCATCGGGCCGGAGACACGGGCATCACGGCCGGTGACAACGCGCAGCGGACCCCTGCCCCGCCTCCTCAGCCAGGTGCCGTATGCAGATGCAAATTTCACGATATCAACAGGTGTGAGCGACTCACCGGGTTTTCCGCCAATGGTTCCCCTTATTCCTGAAATTGATTTAATCAGAGCCATACATTGCAGGTTTAGGTAAAATGCAAAGGTGCAAAAAAGAACGGGGATAAAACCGGTAAATAGTTGTAAATTTGCACCCTGAAAAAGTCAGAGGATGGAAAAAAAGACGGCAGAGCCACGGAAAGAGTTTAAAAAAGGCAAAGGCACCCCGAAGCCAAAGGCCGAACCTGTCAGACTCAATAAATACATTGCAAACAGCGGAGTCTGCGCAAGGCGCGAAGCTGATGAACTGATAAAAGAGGGATATATCTCGGTCAACGGGAAAAAAGTGACCGATATGGGAATAAAGGTGGTGCCGTCTGATAAGGTGGAGTACAGGGGCCGGTTGCTGACACCAGGCAAAAAGGTTTACATACTGCTGAACAAGCCGAAGGGCTACATGACAACTGTCAGGGACCCCCATGCCGAAAGCACCGTCCTTGACCTGGTGAAGGAAGCCATAACAGAACGCATCTACCCCGTAGGCAGGCTTGACAAGGCAACAACAGGCGTACTTCTGCTGACCAATGACGGCGACCTGGCAGGAAAGCTGACTCACCCTTCTTACGGCGCAGGAAAGGTGTATCATGTCTTCCTCGACAGGGAAGTCACAAGGAATGACATGGAAACAATCGTCAGCGGAGTGGAGCTCGAGGAAGGAAAGGTCAGCGCAGATGCCGTCTCATATGCTGACCCTGAAGACCGTACCCAGGTGGGCATCGAAATCCACTCCGGACAGAACAGGGTGGTCCGGCGCATCTTTGAAAAGCTGGGCTACAAAGTCAGAAAACTTGACAGGGTCAGCTTTGCGGGACTGACAAAAAAGAACCTGCAACGTGGTCACTGGAGACACCTTACACCAAAGGAAGTAAGCATGCTCAAGCGCGGCATCCGCAAATAACAGCTCACTATGGAACACAGGTCAGGATTCGTAAATATCCTCGGTAACCCAAACGTAGGGAAATCGACGCTGATGAACGTACTCGTCGGTCAGAAGCTCTCCGTGACCACCCCGAAGGCGCAGACCACCCGCCACAGGATAATGGGCATCCTGAACGGTGACGGTTACCAGGTTGTCTACTCTGACACTCCCGGCATCCTCAATCCTAAATACAGACTGCAGTCAGCAATGATGAAGTCGGTTGAATCAGCCCTCGATGACGCAGACCTGATACTCTATGTAACAGATGTGGTTGAGACTGCATCAAAGCATAGTGAGCATCTGAACCGCATCCTCGCCTCCCCAGTGCAAAAAATCATAGTCATAAACAAGGTTGACCTGACAAACCAGTCCGACCTTGAAAAACTCGTTGAGAAGTGGACTGAGACAGCTCCCGGAGTTCCTGTGCTGCCCGTGTCAGCAGTCAACAGGTTCAATACTGACCTTTTGCTGAAAGAGATCATAAACCGTCTCCCTGAAGGACCGCCATACTTCCCCGAAGATCAGCTCACTGACCGTTATGATCGATTCTTCGTCACGGAAATAATCAGGGGGAAAATTTTCGAGACCTACCAGAAGGAGATTCCCTATTCAGTGGAAGTGGAGATTGAGAGTTACCGCGAAGAGCCGGAGATTAACCGGATTGCCGCTGTCATCAATGTTGCCCGCGACAGCCAGAAGGGAATAATCATCGGCCATAAAGGCTCAATGCTCAAGCGCGTAGGCACAGCGGCAAGAAAGGAAATGGAAGAGTTCCTCGGCAAAAAAGTCTTCCTTGAGTTATATGTAAGGGTGGCTCATGAATGGCGAGACAATCCTCACATGCTGAAAAAATTCGGATACCTGTAGATTTAATTGTTTATGAGCAAGATAGCAGCAATTGTCGGAAGACCAAACGTGGGCAAGTCAACCCTTTTCAACCGGCTGACTGAGAGCCGCAAGGCCATAGTGAACGAGGAGAGCGGTGTCACACGCGACAGGCACTACGGAAGAGCCATATGGAACGGGGTGGAATTCTCAGTGGTTGACACGGGAGGCTTCGTGGAAAACTCTGACGACGTCTTCGAGAGTGAGATAAACAGGCAGGTGAAGCTAGCCATCAGCGAGGCAGACGTTATACTCTTCATGGTTGATGTTGAAACGGGCATCCACGAGCTTGACAAGGCTGTGGCGGCAATGCTGAGAAAGGTTCAGAAAAAGGTAATCACGGTGGTCAACAAGGTTGACAACAACAAGCGCCTTCTTGATGCGGCAGAGTTCTACGGCCTGGGACTCGGAGACTACTTCCCGGTAAGCTCGGTCAACGGAAGCGGTACGGGAGAGTTGCTCGACGAGCTGGTGAAGCACCTTCCCGACACACCCGAAGAGGCCGGTGAGGATATACCGAAGGTAGCTGTGGTTGGCCGCCCGAACGTCGGCAAGTCATCACTGGCAAACACCCTGCTGGGTGAGGAGAGAAACATTGTAACCCCTGTTGCAGGCACGACACGTGACTCAATACACAGCCTGTACAATAAGTTCAACCATCGCTTCCTGCTTATAGATACGGCAGGCCTGCGAAAAAAAGCAAAGGTGGATGAGGATATCGAGTTCTACTCAATCCTGAGATCGGTCAGGGCCATTGAGGAGAGCGACCTCTGCCTGCTGCTGATAGATGCCACCCGCGGCCTTGAGGCACAGGATATGAGCATCCTCGGCATCATTCAGAAAAACAACAAGGGAGTAATCATCCTGGTGAATAAGTGGGACCTGATCGGGAAAGACCAGACCACGGCAAAGCAGTTCGAGGAAGAGATCAGGAGAAAGACAGCTCCTTTTACCGATTACCCGATACTGTTCATTTCGGCAATCACAAAGCAGAGGATCCACAAGGTGCTTGAGCTGATAATGAGCGTATATGAAAACAGGAGCAGGAAGATTCCAACTTCAAAACTGAATGAGGTGATGCTTAATATCATCGGGGAAACCCCTCCACCATCCACAAAGGGAAAACATATCCGTATCAAATATGTAACCCAACTGCCGGCAGAATATCCGGCATTCGCCTTTTTCTGCAACCTGCCTCAATATATCAGGGATCCTTATAAAAGGTTCGTCGAGAACAGGCTCAGGGAATGCTTCCAGTTTACCGGAGCGACGGTCAGGATCTTTTTCAGAAAAAAATAAATACATTTGGTGTGATTTTTGATGCGCGGGTGTGTTACCCGGATATGAAAAATGCAATTATCATAACAGTTATCATGGGTGGTCTGATGATGGCTTCATGCGGGCCCATTGAGACACTGCCACCGGAGCCGAATATTGAGTTCCGGGCTTTCTCACTGTATGATACGACAGACATGCTTGGCAACCCCGCCAAAGCCGGGAAAGTTACATTTTACTTCGAGGATGGCGACGGGGACCTCGGACTTGATCCGCCTGTGACACCGGGTGTTGACCCTTCGAGTAACCTCTTTTTCAGGTTATTCCGCAAAACGAACGGCATTTTTGAGCTTGCCGGGCCATCTGACCCGCTGTATCCCTCTGAATACCGCATACCGTACATTGATGCAGAAGGGCAGAATAAGATAATTAAGGGAACAATAGACGTTACCCTTATCTACCTTATTTACAATCCGGATGATACACTTTATTACGATTTCTGGATAAAGGACAGGGAAGGCAATGAGAGTAACACCGCTACCACCTGCATAGTCGTCCTGGGTGAAAACGGCACCTGTCATCCTGAGTGATCAGACTCTCATCCCCATGAAGAGGACGTCATCAACCTGGTCATTCTTACCCATCCATTCAAAGAAAAAGTCCTTAATCTCCCTTTGCTGATCGGCAGCGCTCAGTGGGGCGATGTCATCTATCAGCGTCTTGAGGCGGCTGATCTTCATCTTCTTTCCCCCTGTTCCTCCAAACTGGTCACAGTAGCCGTCAGTTAAGAGGAAGACCATATCTCCCTCCCTCAGGTGGTATTCCTGGTCATCATAGAATTTTTCGGTTACCGATTCGCCTCCTACTGAAGACCTGTTTCCTCTCACATAGTGCTGGACACCGTCAATAACCAGTATTACCGGTCTCATGGCTGATGAGAAGACCAGTTGCCTGGTCGTCAGGTTGAACTCACACACTACTATGTCCATACCGTCATTTGATGCTTCCATCTCCTGGTTCTGGTTCAGGGTGGAGAATATCTGACGGTCAAGCTCATGAAGTATCTGTGAGGGCTTGGTTATCTTTTTGACAGTGATTATATCCTGAAGCAGCGCCGTGCCGATCATTGACATGAATGCACCCGGCACCCCGTGTCCCGTGGAGTCAGAGCAAACAACAATGAAGCGGTCCTTGTCAACCCAGTCAAACCAGTAAAAGTCGCCGCTGACAATATCCCTCGGCTGGAAGAAGACGAAGGCTTCCCTGAAGACGTTGTTGAGGCGTGCGATGTCAGGCAGTACGCTGCTCTGGATACGCTTGGCATACTTGATGCTCTCAGTGATGTCCTGGTTCTTCTGTGCCAGCTCTTCTTTCTGCTCGTAAACCTCGGCAGTCCGTTTCCGGAGCTCGTTCTCGAGGTATTCGCGCTGCTTCCTGTGAGCCCTCTCACGAAGTCTCACAATGAGGTAAACCACACCGGCTATGAGTGCCAGCATCGAGAGGAAGAACCACCACCTGTCAGTAACAGGCTTCTGTATTATAAGGCTGAAAGATGCTGATGTTGCGCTGCCAGGGTCATCCATGGTCAGGGCTTCCACAGTGAACCGGTAATGGCCATCGCGCAGGCTGCTGTATGTCACTGACCTGTCTGCGGTTATATCACTCCACTGTTCGTCGGTGTCAAGCCTGGTGCGGTAAACAACATTAAGCGGGTCGCGGAGAAAGATCCCGGCATAATTTACCCTCACGGTGTATGACTTCCTGTAGGGCAGGTTGTAACTCTCACGGTAGGGATATACAACATTGTTGATAATCACAGAGATGATTCCTGCCTGCGGTGCAACTGCCGAATCAGGCTCGAGTGAAGGATTGTATACCACAATCCCTTCAGTTGTTCCGATGCATACGGTTCCGTCAGAAAGCTGTGCAAGCGCATTGGGCAGACAATCGCCCCTTACACCGAACTCCGTGCTGTAAGCTCTTACCGAGCCTGTTGCCGGATTTGTGATTGAAAATCCCTTCTGATGGCCGGTCCATATCCTTCCGTCAGAGGCAATCATTGAGCTATAGCAATAGTTGGTCAGCAAACCGTCATCTTCGGTATAATTCAGAAGCGTGTCAGCAGCAAAGAGAAACAATCCGTTTCCGTTGGTTCCTGCGCTGATCGTCTGTTCAGGGCCGACTGATATGCTGCGTATTTCGTTTACCCTGTTTCCCTCCATCACGAATCCTTCGGAGCGAACTCCGCCTGTAACATGAATATAGCAAAGCCGGTCGGTTTTAGTGGCGNNCCCTGTTCACAACCACCTGTGATATATAGTTATGAGGCAGCAACTCAAGAGTCGTATATGATGCCTTCAGCCTTCCTGTCTCCCTGTCAAGAAGCAGGACGCCGTCACTGGTACCAAGCCAGACATTCTGACCCTCAACCGCCACAGAGTTGATATGGTTCCGGCCCGTGTTTCCCGAGATATGGAACTGCCGCAGACTCCCGTCTGGCTTCATCAGCCAGGTACCGCTGCCTACAGTGCCTATCCATATATTCCCGAGATCATCTGTAGCCCATGTGGAAATACCTGATCCGCCTGTCTTTGAGGTAAGGGGGAGGAATCCCGTAAAGCTTCCTGTCTTCGGGTTGAATTCATACAGGCCGCTGCGCGTGCCAGCTATTGTCTTTGCACCCGCAGTGCCGATAAATGTGATTTCCTTGTTTCCTTCAGGCTTGTAGAAGGCAAAGGCGTTTGTTGTGACCGCGGCAAGGCCCTTGCTGAACAGACCGATCCACAGGTTACCCTCACGGTNNGTGAAGAGTGTTCTGACATTATTGTCCGGAAGACCTGAAGTGATGTCATATCTCCCGGTGACCTGCATCTCCGAGAAGTCATTGCTGAAGGTGACCCTGAAAGCCCCTGCATCCATTGTGGCCACAGTGAGGGTCCTTCCGGCCCCCCGGGCAAGAGCGGGGATGTTCATGTTCATGAAGGTTGTGTCATCCACAGCCGTGGCGGTCATTTCATCACCGTTTCGTCTTATCATCCACAGCCCCTTGTCGCCCGTGCCGGCAAACCATGTATCACCGTCCATCTGCAGTACGGTCTGGATCCAGGTGTATTCAAGTTCCGGAAAAGTCTTCCTGCTGACTGCTTTTTCTCCATCTGCCCAGCACAGATGAAGGTTATCCTGGGTTGCAGCCAGGAAGGTGTCACCGCCGGTAAATGCAACGTCAAACAGGGTCATTTCCTCCGGCATTGATATCCTCGAGATTTTGTCTCCGTCACCGGGATCAGCAATATAAATTCCCTGAGTCTGAGTAACTATCCAAACCTTTCCGTCAGGACTTTCGGTGATCCGGCTGATGCGGTCAGTCTCCTCCAGGGTCATCCTCTCCATGACTCTTCCCGGTTTCCAGGTGAAGAGTGAGCCGTCGCTCATTCCCGCCCACATTGTACCCGTGGCATCACTGCAAAGGGCGCTCACACTACCTCTCGGCAGCGTATCAGGGAATGCCATGTGGTGAAATGAAAAACCGTCATAGCGGTACAGACCGGTGTCAACCCCAACCCACAGAAGTCCGTTCACGTCCTGTTCAATGACACTGAGATAGCTTCCCGGCAGGCCGGAATATTCATCGTATGTACGAAAACTGTATGTCTGGGCTGATAAGGCCAGAGGAAGCAGCATCAGTACAATTAGGGTACAGCATGCTGCAATTGAAAGTCTGAGGCTTCTGGGCATGATTATTTCTTGGGTACTACCTTTATCCGCGGCTTGTATACCGGCACTCCGCCGATCGGGGCGCTGAAGAAGGGAAGATTCTCACCGAACTGGTTCTGAACCGATACCACTACGTTGTTGTTTTTGACCAATTCTCCCTTTCTCTTATAAAAACGGAAGTCGAGCGACTTGCCTATTTCCTCATCATAAACCGGTATGCGGGATGTTTCCCATATATCTTCACCGGAGAGCGGAAGGACCTCCCCCTTCCTTACGACGGATACAACAATGAAATCTCCGTCATTGTCCCAGTCAAAGTTCCTTGTCTGAACCCAGACGCAACCGCTGTCAATATACGGGTAGATATGGGAGACGAATGAGGTGTCATTGTTGTTCCACATCCTGAATGTGTATTCATATGTAAATGCGTTGGCGCCGTCAACGGGCACATTTGCATCTGGTCTCCTCGAGATGGCATACCTGTAAAGGTTGCCGTCATCACCTGAGACACCGTCACAGATGATCTTGAAGATATTGCTCAGGAACTTCGGGTAATATTCACCGTCAGCCGGGTTAAAAGGCCCGAAGGTAAACCATCGTTCGTCAAGCTTATTATCCATCCCGAAGGTACGGGTTGCCAGCAGCGTACCACTCTTGTAATTGCCTTTCGGATCTATCCCGTTTGCTTCCTGATTGGTGTAACAGCCCTTCCCGCCATAGATTGAGTACGCCATACGGGTGTTCCAGAAGTTGTTGAGTTCGTCAGTCTTGCCTCCGATATCAGGGTCATACACCCTGATGTAAAACGGATCCTTGTAATCCTTCGGCAGGGCAAAGAAGAACGTCTGTGAAAAGTCATCATCTCCCCATGAAGTGATGCCTCCATCCCTGCCAAAGGTCATCAGGAACGGAATGTTCTCATCGGGACCCGGTACTTCCTGGGCTCTCAACCCCGCAGGGGCTGCTGTGAGAACAAGTGCAAAAAGCGGTAATATTAAGCGGGTAACTCTCATCTTCCTCCTTCAATAATCATTTTACATTCGCTGATACTTCAATGTCCTTGCAGACACAGACCTCACGCACAACTCCCCCGGCGTCAGGTGCTGAACTGACTATCAGCTGAATATTATATCTTCCCGGAAGGGTAAATACCTTCGATACTTCCAGTCCGGTTGCAATAGTCTCATCTCCGAAATTCCAGTAGTAGCGGTCAATCTTCATCCCGGGCAGGTAGGTGGCGCCAGCATTAAGAAACAACGTCTCCCCGGCTGCAATAGTATCCGGGCTGGTGATCACCGGCTGCTCGATATCTGTAATCTCAAGCTCGTAGGAAGCCTGCCGTTTCTCAATGCCTCCCGTAATAAGGTTCACTATATCAAGGCTGATATCATAGATTCCGGGACCGCTGAAACAGTGTTCGGCTATTATACCTGATGCCCTTGCGCCATCGCCGAAGTTCCACTCCCACCTGAAACCTGTCTTGAGAGTATCCTGTTTGAGGGCATTCTCCTCTATGAACTCATAACAGTAGCTGTTCTTCTGAAGCGAATCGCAGGCTGACCATCTGATGATGGTTGATGCGAAACTGTAAATATCATCATTGAAATTGCGGCGGTTTGAGGCAAAATAGCCTTGCAGACCACCCTGCGCAGCGTAAAAGGCAAAGTCGTCAGCAGCTGAGTTCACCGGTTCATCCATTGCCACCGGTTTTGTCCATGAACCGAACACCAGGTTCGAAAACCATATATCAAGCCCGCCCTTTCCCCCGGGCCTGTCAGAGGCAAAGTAGAGCCTTCCTGAACTGTGGCGGAACGGATGTATCTCTGCATCGCTGCTGTTGACCTCCGGACCCAGATTCACGGGTCTGGTCCAGCGGCCGTCAACATTCTCGCACATGTAAATATCATACTTGCCCAGTCCTCCCGGCATGTCGGAACAGAAGAAAAGATACCTGCCGTCGGCCGAAACATAAGGGAAGGAGTAGTTGTACTCAGTGTTATTGTATTCAAAGGGTGTGATATCAGTCCATTGTGAGCCGGAGCGCCTGGCCGTAAAGATGCCCAGCCTGTTGGGCTGTTTCTTCCCAAGCTTGCGGCCTTCGCTGTTATTGCGGGTGAACCAGAGAGTTTTGCCGTCACTTGTCACAGAGGCCGGGCCAATGTTTGCATCCCTGACCAGGTTGGGCGCGAACCGGACAGGAGAGACAGGCTCACCCTCCTCATTGAAAGGGGCAAAATAAAGCTCATAAAGCCTTATACCCTCAAGATTCTTCTTCGTAAGGAATGGATTGGTCTTCCTGTTGGAACAGAAGAGGATTCCGTCACTCATTATCACCGGGGCCATCTCATCGGAAGAGGAGCTTATCTTTGAGATATGCATAACCTCAAATGTCCCCTTCGCCTGTCCGATCAGGAGAGCGAAATGGACGAAGAGGAAAAACCCCGTGACTGCGATATGTTTCAGAATTCTCCTCATATTTTCAGAAGTACCTTGGCGATGTTGCGCTAACGGCAAATGCAAACTCATACCTGAGTGACACCTCATGTGTCCCGGATGTATAATTGTTCAGATGACCAAGCTGATAATCAAAGGAATACCCAACCTTAAGCTGAGGGGTTACCTGCAGGTCAAGGAGTGCTACAGCTGCCTTCTCTGCAATTCTGTATGAACCTCCAACCCAGAGCATGTCTGCAAAGATCAGGTTGGCATTGAGGTCAACTTCCAGGGGCTCGTGCATTGAATACCTCACAAGTACCGAAGGCTTGACCTTAAAGATATCTGCAAACCGGATAAGGGTACCGGCGGTAAGGTATGTCCTGAACAGGGAATAGTCAGGACTCACCCTGAACTGGTCCGTCTCGTCCCTTTTATATGTCAGAAGTGAAGGTATTGACAATCCGGCGAAGTATTTGTCAGTATAATAGTAGAATCCGACTCCCATATTGGGCAGGGTGTACTTCATGTCACCCGTGAGGAGAGGATCAGCAGGATTACCGTCAGGGAATTGCAGACGGTTGTAATTGGTGTTGCTGAGGTCCAGTCCCCCCTTGAGGCCCATTGAGAGCTTGCCCCTGCCGAGCCTCACGCTGTATGCGTAAAAGGCATATATGCCGACATCCTTTGTCACCCCGTATGTGAGATAGTCAGCCATCAGTCCGAGTGATACTTTTTCTTTCCTGTTTACCGGGCTATGCAGTGAAAGTGTCTGGAACTGAGGGGCGCCACTTATCCGTGCCCACTGCTTGCGGTATGACAGGTTGGCGCTCAGGGCCTCGCGGGTACCTGCATAAGCAGGATTGATGACAAGGCCGTTTGTAAGATACTGGCTTGTGACAGGCACCTGCTGCCCATCAACCGTCAGTGCAAGCACCAATGCAAGGAGAACTGATATGTATAATCTGCACTTCATCCTATCTCCTGAGAATTATAAATCCGCTTATATGAGCTGAATATTCAGGAACATCAAGGTCCTGCGCTCCCTTTATTGTCAACAGGTAATAATAGGTGCCATCCGGAACCTCCCTGCCATTCACATCAAGACCTGTCCAGGCGCCGAGCGGCTCATTGCTGCGGTAATCAGCAGCCCTGTAAACAACAGCACCTGCCGTATTGATTATGACAAGCTCATTTCGGGTGAACTCCAGTCCCTCTATGTTGAAGTAGTCATTTATGCCATCATTGTTGGGGGTCACCCCCTGGGGTATGGTCAGATCAGGAACCGTAAGGGTTACAGTCACTTCAGGCGCTATGCATGCACCGTTCGTGACTGCGAAGATGAAAGTGTTGTCTCCGAACTCCAGCTTCCTGACCTCGGTAATTTTTTCAAGGGGATTTACAAAGACCGGCTCTGCATTCCCGCTGCTGAAATCATAGCTCCAGGCTGAGGTTCCCTCACCGTCAAAACTGCCCAGAAGAACAGCTGCTAACTGGTAGGGTAAAAGAGTCCGGTCGGTACCTGCACTTATATTCTGCGGCATAAGGTTGACAGTCACGGTGACTGGTTCTGACACCGAGACACAACAGTTGTTTTCACCGGAGAAGACACTCCTCCTGAACTGGATTGTTTCGTCCAGCATTGCAGGCTGATAGGTCGCGGCGTTGTTAGTACCGGGTGCAGCTGTCCAGCCAGGTGATTGTGACTCTTTTCCTTCCCACAGATACCTGAACTTTCCGTCACCGCCTGAAAGGGTGCCGCCGGTGAGTGCAGCAGGAATATGCGTGTTGCAAACCGTCTGATCGGCAGAAATGACATTGCCTGTTATCTCGGGCAGCACGGTAATATTGAATACCGAACTCTCAGCACAGGCGCCTGAAGTTACCGTCCTGCGGAACCATGTTGTTGCAGTAAGGTTGCCGGGTTGGTATGAGTGACCTGTTTCAGCAAGCGGTGTAAAGATGTTGTTATCTGTTGATGAGGCCCATGCGTATGTGAATGTGCCCAGCCCGCCCCCGGGAGTTCCCGAGAGCAGTCCAGGTGCTGTACCTGTACATATTGTATCATGCCCCTGCGCCGGAAGGCTTATGGCAAATCCGGTTATCTTCGGGTCAACCGTTATATGAACATCATTACTGTTGCTGGTGCAGGCTGATGATGTCACCACACGCCTGTACCATATTCCGGCGGTGAGAGTGGTGTCGGGAAGATCTTCAGAAGAGGCACCGCTGATATTACTGAATGACACCCCATTGGGGCTGCTCATCCACTGGTAACCGTAGGTGCCGGCTCCGTTTGCAGGAACAGTCCCGTCAATGGTTGCAGGTGCACTGCCTTCACAGATTGTCTGGTCAGCAGATATTGTATTGCTGGTTATTGCCGGGTGGCAGACCAGGGTTACGCTGTTGCTGGTCGACTGGCATGTGTTAAGGGGGCCGCTGTAAACCACCCTCCTGTACCATGTTGTTCCCGGCGAATCAATCGTCACATCGTAACCGGGTGCCGTACCTGTGCCTGGTGCAGGATCCCAGTTGGTGTTGTCAGTGCTGCTCATCCACTGGTAAGTGAATGCCGGAGCCGCTCCGCCGGCCGGGGTGCTGCCTGACAGGTTGCTGAAGGGAGTCCCCTCGCAGATGGTCTGGTCAGCCGTTACGCTGTTGTTTGTAATTGCAGGCAGAATCGTTACCGTGGCCGGTGAACTGACATCGGTGCAGGCTCCCGAGCTGACTCTCCGGTGATAGTGCATCGTCGAGGTCAGGGCCTGAGGATTATATATATCTGCAGTGCCGGCGCCGGCAGCATTGGCCCATATAAGATTGTCAGCGCTCTGCTCCCACTGGTAGAAATAGAGGCCGTTGCCTCCGGCCGGACCTGAGTTTAGCGGATAGAGCTTATCAGGATCCATGTTGTAGCAGAGCGTGGTGTCTCTGCCTATGATATTTCCGATAATGCGGGGATGAACGACAATCTGTACGGGGAGGCTCCTGTCAACGATGCCGGCGCCGTCACTGACCACCCTCCTGAACCAGACAGTGGCTGATTCGGTTTCTGTTGGAGTGTATTCGATTGAAGCGCCTGTCACGTCTGACCAGGTGTTGTTGTCATAGCTTCTCTGCCACTGGTATGTGTATGTACCGCTCCCTCCCGCCGGCCGTGTGCCGGTGATCTTCGGGGGAATCATCCCCTCGCAGATGGAGTCAAGCTGGTTCTGGTTATAGGCTATGTATATCTCATTGAAAAGGAATCCGTTCAGCGGCAGGTTAAGATTGCTGCGTACAAGTCCGGGAAAACCGTCCCGGTTCGGGTCACCGCCGCTGTGTATGCCCCCCTGCCCGCCGGCAACCGTTGCCGTTCCGGTGAAGGCGCCCGCTGTCCAGATCAGGCCACCACCGCCACCGCCACCGGCGCCATTCTGATTTTCGTTGTTGCCTCCTCTGCCTCCATCAGCAGAGAGCGCGGGAGCAGTGAGGAAATGTCTTGTACTTATTATAACTGAGCCTCCGCCACCACCACCGCCGGCACCGGCATTTACTGCATTATTGTTGTTTGCCGCGGCACCGCTTGCAGTGATGATCCTGCCATTGCCAACAATGGTGTCTGCATGGATGATCACAATACCCCCGCCGTTAGCACCGGCAGAAGTTGTAGGAGTCGTCAGGTAGACGGAAGCGCCGCCGCCACCACCCATATAAACACCGCTGTTGAGTGTCGGATATGGTGAAACAGGAAAGCCTCCGCGGCCACCGGGCATGAGCCCGCCACATGTATCAGGAGCTGTCTCCTGGTCACCCACACTGCCTGCGCCATAGTTGGCACCACCACCACCACCGGAGAAGTGGCCGTTGCCTCCACCACCGCCGGTCATATTGGCACCCTTTCCTCTCATATAGTAAGGATAGAGAGAAAGGTTTGTTGCTGTCTTCAGACCTATACCCTCTCCCTTATATCCAGCCGCAGGCGACCATATACTATAAGACTCCCACTCCAGGCTGTCATAGGTATTCTGACACCAGCCAACACCCTGTGATACAATCCCTCCCCTGAATCCTGTACCGGAGACATTTATATCTGCGTTGAGTGTTAAAACACCCTTGACCATGAAAACCAGGACCCCTCCGGTTACCGAGGCCGAATCCCATGCCTGACATGAGAGCTGGGTGTTTACAACCGCATCACGGTATGATCTTACCTTTATAAGCTGCACCTTTGCTTCGGGGTCATAGGAGTTTATCAATACACGGGTAAAATCAATCCTGTCTGTGCCGGTATTGACTGCTGATACTACAAGAATCTCATACTTGCCAGGTGCACCTATCGTATTCTGATAGTTCCCCTCAAGACCAGGGCCGGCGTTGATACCCACCCCGCTCATCTGCATTACCATAACGGTATCATTTACAGCAAAGTCACTTGCGTCATCCACAATGACGTAACTGGCGCCAACAGCAGTAACCCCGGCATACCTGTTGACCTGACCGGTAAGGAGGGGCGTCTGCCCTGACACCAATACAGAGCCGAAGGTTACCATCAGCATAATGATCAGAAGATAACTCCTGGCTATGTTACGGGTACTAAGGGGCATCTTAAGGAACTGGTTTGCTAATCTACGTTATTAAAACTGAGAATCACGCTTATTATTTTAGGAACCCCTAGTTTATTGAGGCTATACAGTGTAGAGCAGTGGAAACTCAACCGTAAAAACAGTGCCCTTGTCCTGTTCCGTTGTGAACCAGATCTTTCCACCGACTCCCTCAACATAACGCTTGACAATTGATAACCCAAGTCCCATTCCTGAAGATTTAGTGGTAAAATTAGGAGTGAACATCTTGGGAATAAGCTCATCTGAAATACCGGTGCCGTTGTCTATGAATCTTACCCTTACATGGTTCTCATCAGCAGAAAGCACTATCCTGATTTCTCCCTTCCTGCCCGGGGGTATTGACTGTATTGCGTTTTTCAGCAGGTTGAAGAAGACACTGTTGAGATGTTCCCTGTCAGCCATCACAACTGCCTTGCTGACTTTGCCGCTTTCAAGCGTGATGGTTGTATCATCGGCAGTGCCGAACATGGCAAGCGTGGTGTTCAGCTGAGCCAGGACATCTACCTCGGCCGGTTCTGCCACCGGCATCTTGGCAAAGGATGAGAAGGCTGAAGCTATATTGGAAAGGTTATCGATATATTCAATCTGGTTGACTGTAAAGCTCTCTATTCTCTTCTCAAAATCAGGAACCTTGTCATTCCACGACTTGTACAGCTGTTGCACGTTAAGCTTCATCGGGGTGAGAGGGTTCTTGATCTCATGGGCTATCTGCCTGGCCATCTCACGCCATGCCATCTCGCGCTCGGTCTGCGCAAGCTTGCCGGCACTCTCTTCCAGCTCATCCGTCATCCGGTTGTATTGTTTCACCAGCTCACCAACCTCATCGCGGCTGTTATAGCTGATATGTTCATTCTTCCTCCCGTAGGCAACCGAAGCCATTGCATGCTGAAGCATGTTGAGCGGACTGGTAATCCTTTCACTCAAAAACACTGCCACCCACATCATTATCAGCAGGAACAGGAGTGCAAAGTTGACAAGAGTGACAATAAGATTCGAAGTCTCCCTTGTCAGCAGGTTCTGCATGGCAAAATATGGTATGTTCATGTAGGCCAGCAGCTTGTTGTCCTCATTGTAAAAAGACAGATAGGCTGAAAGGAAATTCATGTTACCGATGCTTTCGACACCGATATATTCATCCCTGCCACCAGAAGTAAGCGCGCCGAAGGCAACCGGATCCATCATGATGCCTTCAAGCTTGCGGGAAAAGACCTCAGGCCTTGATGTGGCTATGAGCCTCCCGGACGGTGAATAGAGATTGATGTCTGTAAAGAAGACATTTGAGAACTTCACCAGGAGATGGTTAAGCGTGGGATAGTCAGGTGTATGCCACCCTCTCTCAAGCGTCTCCTCCGAGGCGAGCTTGTGCTCCAGCTCTATCGAGAGTGATGCCGCCTTTTCACTTATTATCCTGTTGTGATTATTGCGGAACTGTCTGGTACTTAACATCAGCGCACCGGTAATCACAATGATGAAGACCACGGTAAGGACGGCTGCAAACGATAACTGCAAGCGCCGGCGAAAGGTATCCATTTTCAGGAGCTCTGCAGGTCTCAGAGTGAAGATGACAAGCAGGATAAAAACATAAATAAGCGTGGTTATGAACAGATAAGCAAAAGTAATTGTCCGGTCAAGCAGCTTTACCCTGGCTGCGGTGACAGCAAGAGTCATGTCTCCCAGTGTATAGTACAGATGCCTGTGATCTTTGGTGTCTTCAAACCTGAACTCCTCCCTCTCCGACTGCCCTCCGGCAATGGAGGCATCATAAGGATATTCGCCTGACCTCAGGACCAGCGTACCCTTGTTGTACTTTGCATAGGAGATGTCCTTAAGCATTGGAAATCTCTGATGCCCGCCATCAAGAAGCAACTCAGGGTATCCTGCCAGGAAAGTCTCTATATGACTGACCAGTTCAATGAAGAGCCCGTTTGTCACACCCGGTGAGAGTTCATAGAGGAGCTTTGACATGTACCAGGCTCTTCCGGTCCGGTTGTGCATGAAATAAAAACCGGTATTCGTGATGGTGTCACCCTCATTCCTGATGCGGTTGTCAAACCAATTGAAACAGTTCTCCGCTTTAGCGCCGGTGGAACCCAGGCTGAGGGGTGAGTCATTGCGGCAGACCACGATGCTGATATCATAGTTTTCCCAGTAACCGTAGAAGTATCCATCCTCAAGGTACCTGTAAATAGTATTTATGTCTCCGGGAGTGATAATTTCCTTTTTGACCAGCCGGGCAAGAACAGTATCGCCTTCCAGCGCCGGCCACATGTCAATTATCATCCCTTCTGCAACCATATCATTGTCACTGGCCAGGGAGATGGCCAGGACCTTCATGTTCCTCTCCTCCCTGACGATTGAGTATTTGATTATCAGTGCAGTGGCGAGCAGGGCCGTTATCACTGAAAAGATAATTGTAAGAGAAACCTCAGAATATGATTTCCTCTGCCAGATCATGATTGCGGTAACCATTACCAGCACCCACATTATGCTCCAGCCGTTGCAGCCGGCACCCAGGAGGCATGCCAGGGGGACCAGTACCACAACACTACCGGCAACAGCAAGGATTTCACGCACAGGCCAGCCATGCATCATCCTGAACGCACGCTTGATGAGTATCACGGGAACGGTCAGCACCAGCATCACTGAGACTATGCCGGCCAGGCTCATAAAAGTCATGTCAAGGATCCTGAATGCTTCAAAGCTGATTGCGGAATTTACCACCAGGTCTCTGAAATAGGCCTCAACCAGAAGGAAGATGACAAACCCTGATGCCAGCATCATACCCGGGACCAGGTACCTTGACATGCCATGACCGGTATATGGCTTGCTGAACCGGCCGCTCCTGAATGTGAACC
>MTKZ01022375.1_pt1 | contig 22710 bp, 20 predicted proteins | sample 1042781 | NCBI WGS metagenome assembly MTKZ01 (sample SAMN06212207, study PRJNA360539) | anaerobic digester metagenome | biome: Wastewater treatment plant; material: sludge; isolation source: anaerobic digester fed with sludge from wastewater treatment plant | place: Denmark: WWTP Viborg ... | reverse complement strand
TGGATGTTCTCGGAGAGGATGATGCTCTGTACCAGCACGGTGTAGATCGCTACACACACCATCATGAAGAAACCCTGAAAACCCAGGGCAGCCAGGTTTCGCAGGTAGTTATTACCCATTTGCCCCCATTCCCGGTTGGTGAGCGTGGCAAAGGGGATCGGTGCGACTGAGCAGGTCAGAAAGATTTCGATCATGCGACCATAAAGGATTACCGTGATCAGGACAGAGAGCAGCTTCATGGCATTGCCCACCAACAAGGTCTCCATGGACAATGCCGCCAGTTCCGCGATGCCTTTGTTTTGCAATCCGGCAAGCATGGCTGCCAGGACAGTGCTGATATCGATATAGGTGCTGCCGCGGATCAGAGCTGAAGCGGCGTTCACCACATGTTGGGCGACATCAAAAATCGCCATGGTGATATCGAAGGTATGGGTCACCAGAAAGACAGCTACCCACATCTTGAGAAAATACTTGAAGAAACTGAAGCTGTCCCCATCATGCAGGTTGTTCTTCTCAGTGATCATGGTAATTAGCTCGTAACAAAGTACGAAAGTGATAATCATGCCTGCAATCGGGATAATCACCGTCTCGGAGAGTGAGCGGATCATGCTGAAGATGTTGCCATTCCAGCCCTGCGGAGTTTGACCGATTTGTTCGGCGATCGTGGCTGTCTTTTCGTTGACATCCACAAACATGGTTGTCAGGTTGCTTTCGATCAGCCCCATAAAGAACTCACGGATAGCCTGCTCGATCTTGTCTAAAAGACCTTGCATTGGATTATCCGAAGAGACCAGCCAGGAGAGGGATCAGTTTGATGCCGATCAAGACGACGCCACCACCGGCCATGAGCTGTTTGATGCCCTGGCTCTTGGCACCAGGGTTATCGTTGCCATAGCCTTCTAACAGGTTGATGACGCCCCAGACCGAGAGACCCGCTCCCAGGGCAATGACTAAAATTTTCAGGATGTTGACCGCTTCGTTGAAGAATTCCATACACTGACCTCGTTTCTTGTATTAGCACCTCGAAATTGAGGTGCGCTAATACTTAAACAAAGGTCAATGCTTTTTTGCTAAAAGAGTTTTCACACAGCTCAAACAACGATTTATTGAGATGAAACTGACTTGGGAATTCTTTGAGATTGCTTTACTATCAGTTTAGAACGTTGGATTGAAATCTACTGTGAAGTAGACCAGTATCGAATAATTACTAACCCCGAAAAACGTAAGACCACATAGGAAGTATAAATTGTCACGAAAGCCTAATGACACAAATACAACTAGTAATAATGCTTGACATACATAAATAATGGTGTTACGATTTAATCAGGACATGAAAAAACCCTAATAACAGCCACAAACTGTATCAGGGTTTCCACGATAAAACGATTTCGTAATTGGATTATCACATAATATCGTGGGTTTGTCAAAGCAAACATGTCACTCTGATAGAAAGGAGGACAAACCGATGCGTTATTATGTGAACAAGAATGCTCAAGTCAACGGAGACCATGAAGTACACACTGCAACGTGCAGCTGGTTGCCTGACCCCCAAAATCGCCTTTTTCTCGGCGATTTCTATTCATGTCAACAAGCTGTAACAGAAGCTAAAAAGTATTACTGGCAAAGTAACGGCTGCAAACATTGTTGCCCTGAGTGTCACACGAGTTAGACCATTATTGAAAAATCGGAGACCCATCAATAGAGATGGGTCTCACGATCCCATTTTGCGTGAAAAATATGAAACAAGAAAAACTTTCCAGAATAGCGGATCTGCAAACCGGCCTTGTTCTTAACAGGAAGGAGGCAGAAGGAATCGATTCAAAGTCGTTTGAATACCGGAGTCTGAATTTACGATCTCTCAATCTGGACGGAACGATTGATAAAAATTGCTTAGAAAGGTATTTTGCAAAAGAGGAGTTGAATGAATCCTTTTTAGCTAAAAGGAATGATATTATCGTAGGACTATTTCCTCCGTTTAACCTGACTCTGATCGAAGAAGAGACCCAAGGATTGGTCATCCCTTCACAATTTGTAATTGTGAGGATAAAAGGGCAAACTCCAATCCCCGGTTTTTTATTTCATTATCTTTCCGACAAAGATGTGCTAAGAAAATTGGCTCTTAAGGAAAGCGGTCAATTAACCGGTAGTCTCAAAGTATCTGGATTGGCAGATCTCAATATACCCTTACCCCCACTTCATGTTCAGCAAGATGTTGCAACTTATTTTGAGACGAGTAATTCATATAAAAAACTTATTAAAGAGCTTCTAAATCAATTCTCATTGAGAGAGTATGCTTTGATGAAGAAGGCAATAGGAGAAAGTCAGGATGGGAACGACTAAACAAAATATTGAAAACACTTTAATGAAATGCGCAGATACTCTGCGGGACACGATTGATGCCGCAAATTATAAAGACTATATCTTGCCACTCATGTTTTTGAAGTATCTAAGCGATACCTACAATGAAGGCCTCGAAAAGTTAAGAAAAGACTATGCAGGAGAACGTCTTGAACGACAAAAACGTTATCTGCCTTTTACCGTTGCATCTGACAGCAACTTCCAATCACTCTATTCTCAGCGTCATGCAGATAATATCGGACAGTTGATAAATCAGGCAATGCGTCAAATTGAAAACGATAACGTCCAACAATTTGGTGGTGTACTTAGTACTGTCGATTTCAACAGTGAAAACGCCCTTGGATCCCGTGAGCATAAGAACACATTGCTCCGCACACTTCTTGAAGACCTTGTTTCACTCGATATGCGTCCTGGAAGTATAGAAACACCAGAGAGCCAGATCCCATCAGACGTAATCGGGGATGCATACGAATATATGATTGGACAATTCGCGAGCATGGCGGGTAAAAAAGCAGGAAGCTTCTACACCCCATCGACTGTTTCCAAAATTATGTCAGAGATAGTGGATGCCCGACCAGGTGACCGAGTCTATGATCCCACCTGCGGATCGGGTTCATTGTTGATTAAAGCTGCGAAACACCAGATTGACCCAGTTACTCGGACAAATACTGTTCAAATTTATGGGCAGGAAGTCAATGGCTCGTCTGTTGCGATGGCACGCATGAATTTGTATATTCACGAAATTCAGGATGCTAAAATCGCTTGGGGTGATACGCTGGCCAATCCATTGTTTAAAGACGATGACGGGAATCTCATGCTTTTTGACGTGATTGTCGCCAACATGCCTTTTTCGAAAGATAAGTGGGCTGCCGGATTTAATCCGGGCGGAGATGCGACTGGTAAAGGAAAAAAGGCATTCAAGATGGAAGCGAATCTCGATAAGTTTCATCGTTTTGATTGGGGGGTTCCGCCTGCAAGCAAAGGGGATTGGGCTTTCCTACTTCATATGATTCACAGCCTTTCAATAAACGGCAGGATCGCTGCAGTCGCGCCGCATGGCGTCCTCTTTCGGGGCGGTTCAGAAGGATTAATTAGAAAAAGAATAGTGGATGAAAACTTATTGGATGCTGTAATAGGCTTGCCAGAGAATATTTTTTATGGAACCGGCATCCCAGCGTGTATCCTGGTTTTCAAAAAGAACCGGAATAACACCGATTTGCTTTTCATTGATGCGAGTAAGAAAGATGAAGAAGGGAGCTACCGCTACATCAAAGCAACTAACCAAAATGAGCTTTCAGAAAAACATATCAAGGACATCGTAAATGGGTATTATGCTCGTAAAGACCAACCAAAATTTGCACACGTTGCAACTATAGAGGAGATCAAAGAGAACGAGTATAACCTCAACATTCCACGTTATGTTGATACTTTTGAAGAGGAGCAATTAATAGACATAGAAGAGGTCAATGAGAATATAGCCAGATTGAAGATAAAAATAGCAGAAGCGGAAAATCAGATGAATGAATACTTGAAAGAATTAGGGCTAGGGTGATTGAATCCCTGATTTTGGATAGACACGATTAAAGTCAGATGGTGAAGCCCATTTTGTTTACAGTAATAAACGACCTTCCCACCAATGTGGGTTCATTGTGTGTAAACCCTAATAAGGCAAGACTTCGTGAATAATAATCCATTAAGTGAGTAATAAAAGACAGCGATAGAAGGTGCATTTTTGGGAGAAATTGTGCAAGAGAGCATAAAGCAAAGGCTTAAAAGAATTGAACAAAATAAAATGCCAGAGGGATACAAGAACGACCATGGTTATATTATCCCTGAGGGTTGGCAGCTTTGCCTTTTTAAGGAAAAGTTCACCCGGCTAACCGATAAAAACCCTAAAAAGCTTGAGAATGTCCTCACTATTTCTGCGAAGCAAGGATTAATCGATCAGAAAGAGTTTTTTAATCATTCTTATGCAAGCGAAGATAAAAGCAATTATCAAACTCTAATAATGGGTGATTTTTCTTATAACAAGAGCTATTCTACAGACTATCCTTTTGGCGCAATCAAACGTCTAGACAAATATGAAAAAGGTATTGTCTCTCCTTTATATATTTGTTTCCGACCTAAAGATGCCACCTGTTCCGATTTTTATGTCAACTATTTTGAATCGGGTTTGTTTAACAAGGAAATTTATAATATTGCACAGGAGGGTGCGAGAAATCACGGTCTGCTGAATGTATCATTGCCAGACTTCTTTAATAGTTTCTTACTGAATCCGCCTTATTTGGAACAGATAAAGATAGCTGAAATACTTAATCTTAATGACCAAATCATATCACTGAAGAGACTACTAATTGAAAAAGAACAAGAGCGCAAAATCTGGTTAATGAAAAAATTGTTAAAGAGAAAAACCGACTATCGGAAGTTACGAATACGAGAGATAGCAGAAGTCTGTACAGGTGCAACTCCGTCAACGAAACGACCAGAATATTGGGATGGAAATATTAGATGGATGAATTCAGGCGAGTTGAACCTAAAACAGGTTTACGAAGTTGAAGGACGAATAACTGAAAGCGGATTAGCAAATTCTGGCACAAAGCTCTTGCCGCCAAAATGCGTATTGGTTGGCTTAGCTGGACAAGGAAAAACGCGTGGTACCGTTGCCATGAACTATGTCCCTCTTTGCACGAATCAATCAGTAGCCGCAATCCTGCCTAACGACACCTATGAATCAGAATATTTGTATTGGAACTTGGAAAATAGATATACGGAGCTTAGGAAGCTCTCTTCTGGTGATGGTGCCAGAGGAGGGTTGAATTTAGAATTAATAAAAAGTTTAATAGTTTATCTGCCAAAGAAAGATGAACAACTTGATATCGTAAAAAAACTTTCAACACTTAATCGAAAGATTTCATTGCTTGAACAAGAAATCGTATATTGGCATTTAAGGAAGAAAGCCTTGATGCAACTTTTGTTACCAGGCATCGTTCGCGTTTCAGTATAAGGAGTCGTTATCATGCTTAGTCACACTATATTTAATGAACGGCCTGAGTCGCAAGAACGAGCTCTCAAAGTGCTTGAAAAACTGGGGCATACCAGGGTTTCACGAAATGATGCAGAACAAAAACGAGGTTCTAAAAGGCAAGTTCTTTTTGAAGCGGAATTGGAAAACTTCTTAACCAAGCAGACATACCCGTATGGTAAAGAAGAGCGATTCTTTTCCGGGGGTTCTATTGCTGAAGCCATCCGGGCTATGCATGTTCAGATCATAGCAGGTCTCTACGCAACAAATAAAGAAGTTTATGAGTTGCTTTGCTCAGGAAAGAGCCTGGAAGAATCCTTACCTGACACGACAAAACAGTCTTTCGACATCAGTTACATCGATTTCGATCACCCAGAAAATAACACCTTTCAAGTTACTGATGAATTCGAAGTAGAGAGGCAGGACGGTAAATTTGTCCGGCCAGATATTGTCGTTTTAGTTAACGGGATCCCTATTGTTGTAATCGAGGCTAAGAAATCCAGCGTAGATGTGATGGCTGGCGTTACTCAAAATATCCGCAATTGGGGCAATGAATACATTCCTCAGCTGTTCCAATATACACAATTAATCTTGGCAATGAACCCGGATAAAGTGATGTATGGTACGTGTGGAACACCTTCTAACTACTTCGTGTCATGGCATGAGGATAAGAGCACTAAGGAATGGCAACAAGAGTGGTGTAGAAAGTGTTCACCTGACGGACAAATAAAAGAGCAAGATCGTGCCTTGGTATCGCTACTACATCCAGAAAGACTACTTGATCTTATTCGGAATTTCATCATCTACGATAACAATGTCAAAAAGATCGCGCGCTATAAACAATACTTTGCTGTAAAAAAGTGTATGAATCGTATCTTGCTCCAAGATGAAGCTAATACTAAGAATGGTGTTGTGTGGCACACTCAAGGATCAGGCAAAACTTTGACTATGATCATGTTGACAAAAATGATTTTGCGTGAGAGCAGCCAATCAGAGAGTGCAATTAAGAACCCTCGTTTTGTGATGGTTACCGACAGGATAAACCTCGATAAGCAAATTAGGGACAACTTTATCAGCACGCGAATGAGTCCGCACCGCGCTAAAACTGGGAAGGGATTAATTGAGCTTCTTGAGGATGAGGGTAACACCGTTATGACAGCCTTGGTAAATAAATTTGAGGCTGCAATTAAAAATAATTATCGTAACGAAAGCCCTAATCTATTCCTCTTTATCGATGAAGGACACAGAACTCAGTATGGAAAATTGAATACTTATATGAACCGAGTACTACCAAATGCAGTGAAGATAGCTTTCACAGGCACCCCTCTCCTGAAGAAAACGAAACAAAGCGGGAAAGTGGTGATAGAAAGTGCAAGAAACACCTATCGTAAATTTGGTCCACTAATAGATAGATATAGTTTGCAGGATGCCATTGATGACAAGGTTACGGTTCCCTTAGTCTATGAAGGACGAGTGGTGCCTCAAAAGGTGACGAGTGATCAAATTAACGCTCATCTCAAGTACATAACAGTTGGCCTGTCTGAATCAGAGCGAATAGATCTGGAACGGAAATACAGTCGCTTTCTAGCGATCTCTCAAACAAAGCAACGGTTAAGCATGGTCGCTTTTGATCTACATGAGCACTTTGTGAATTATGTCAAGCCGAAAGGTTTTAAGGCTATGCTCACATGTTCGTCCAGGGCAGCTGCTGTAGAAATTTTTTATCTAATTAATAACCTGGGTGGGATTAAACCTGCGGTTGTTATTACGCCTAACACTCAAAAAGAAGGCGATGATGAAATAAATACAAAAGAGACGAATAAAATAATCTCCGATTTTTTCAAAAAAGAAGTGGACCCATTGTATAGAAATAATTATGAGACATATGAGGATGCAATCACGGGTTCCTTTGTCGATCCGGAGGGTGAAATTGACTTATTAATTGTGAAAGACAAGTTGCTTACAGGCTTTGATGCACCCATTGCGTCTGTTTTATATGTCGATAAGCCCCTTAAAGATCATACATTGCTCCAAGCGATTGCTCGAGTAAATCGGGTATTTGAAAACAAAGAGTTTGGTTTGATCGTGGACTATATTGGCATTTTTAACAAACTTGATTCTGCTTTGGATCTGTACAACGACGAAAAGTCCGGAATGGACGGATTCGACAGTGCCGATATAGAGTCAGCGATTTCTACTGTGGCTGAACAGCGATTAAGACTTGAAGAAAGCTACAAAGCTCTTTGGCAGATTTTTATCGGCATAGATAGAAACGAGGAGAGCGCGAATATTTGGCAGGAACGATTGCGTATTTATGAAACACGCAAGGACTTCTATACAAAACTAAGCTCTTTTGCCAAGTTAGTTGATTTTCTGTATTCCAGCTATGACTTGTATGAGGCGATTGGATTTGAACAGGCTGAGGTATACAGAAGAGAATACTTATTTTTCAAGAAGCTGAAAGATAGTGTCTCATTGCGGTTTAATGACAGCGTAGATTTTTCCAAATATGAGGACGGCATTCGGCAGCTTCTCAATGCTTACGTTAATGCAGAAGACGCAAAAATTATTATCGAACCATTAGATATCCTTAACAAAAGCAAAATGGAAGAGCAGCTGGCAGAATTAGGGTCGAATGAAGCAAAAGCTGATGCGATTCAAACCAGGCAGGTTGAAGTTCTTGAATCAAAGATGTATGACGATCCCATCATCTATATGACATTCAAAGACCGAATCAATGACACAATTAATAAATATATTGCTGAGAGAAACAGTGAACAGTACCTCACGGAAATGGAAAGAATCGCAGAAGATTATAGAGAAGGTCGGAACTCTATAGAATATCCGGAACTGATAATCGACGATGGCCCAGCCAAAACATTTTACGGTTCTGTGAATAGCGGCGTAAAAAAAGCAATCGGTTCGATCCCTGATAAGGCATTAAAGGAACCTTTGGGACAATTGGCGTTGGGTGTGAAAACGATAGTCGCTGAAAATGCCAAACGAGACTGGAGAGGCAATGTAGTAGTCCATCGGAACATAAAGAAACACCTCGATGATTTAATATTTGACTTTATCGAGGATCAAAATCTAAACTGGTCCCTGGACACAATAGACATAGTAATAGATGAAATTATGATGTCCGCAAAAAAGGTGTATTAGGCTTGGAAGCTCAAGATGTTTTTTTGCCAGAGCTGGACATATCAGTTCTGATAACGATAGAGCGGAAGAAGATAAAAAATAGCCGCCTAAAGGTTTTCCCTGATAAAACGATTAAGTTTTCGGTGCCTGAAGTTGTCTCTGAAGAGTGGATTACCAAATACTTAGATAAGAACAAGTCGTGGATTTCTAAAAAACTCAAAGCGTTTGAAAAAACGAGAGGATATGCTGCAACAACAGAAATAAGAGATGGATTTTCTGTCCGATTCTTAGGCGAAGATTTGATTTTTGTTGTCATTCCTGCCAATAAGCGTGCTGTGTATAAAGAGGGGAAACGGATCTACATCAAGGCACTTGATGTCAATAGGCAGGATTTGCTGATCTCGCAATTTGAAAGATGGTGGAGGAAGGAGTCTTTACGGGTCATCAATTCACAACTAGAGAACCTTTATCCGATTATTGAAAAATACAAAATCGCTAAGCCGGAAGTAAAACTGAGGAGGATGAAAACTTTGTGGGGAAGTTGTAGTCCGCATAGAGGTATTATCACTTTTAATCAATATCTAACAAAGGCAACACCTGCATGCATTGAATACGTAGTGTTGCACGAATTAGTCCACTTTCTTTATCCTAATCACAGTAAAAAATTTTATTATTTCCTTGGTACCCATATGCCCGATTGGAAAGAGAGAAAGAAAGTTATAGACCAGGATGTTGTTCATGGATTGTGATCGGTGTCTTATTTGGCTTGGAGAAAATAAATGTTGCAGTCATTACTAGTCGGTAATGGATTCGATATCCAAATTGGGGGACAAGATTTCTCTAATAAAGGGATTATTGCTAGACTGCTAGCAGATGCCTTGTCAGGAGATACTGATGAACTATTTGCAAGCTCACCTGGAGGAGCCCCCTTCGTTGATGGGAAAACGGTGGTTGCAATAGTTAATGGAATGCCCACTTTGGCTAATAAGGCAATCGACGATGGTTATGATGACCTGCAAGAATTGAGGTTAGATAAAGACCTATCGGAATCTTTGGACAGCTTTAAGAAAAGATATGCTAATAGAGTCAATAGCCCTGATGAAATTGGAATCGAAGATTGGTTTCTCTTAATAAGGCTGTTTTTATGCGAACAAAGTGATTTACTCAATCATTATTCTAGTATCGAGCAGGGACTCAGAGACCTCTTGTTAAATTCCATATATTGCAAAGGAAAGATTCAACAATTGTGGACAATGATTAATGAGAAAACAAGAAAATATTTGAATTCGTTCGATCAATTCTTTACTGTAAATTATGACAATACACTTGACAAGCTTGTTAGTAAGCCTGTTTGGCATTTACATGGCGACTTCGAAACAAGGTTAGATAGCGAGAACCCGGACACAGCACGTGGCTTCCTACGAAAACAGAGAGGTGAAACGGTCTGGCTGTCAAAAAAATTTGACCATTGCAATTGCAATGCTTTACTTGATTTTTCTGGAAGTAGAAAATATAAAACTGCCGTTGCATTCTCGACACTCAATCACATTTTTGAAGAATTTAAAAGAACAGATAAAAAACAATTTTATTCACAGCTCCCTGAGGAATTCCGAGAAACTATTAAGACTGGAATTGAGAAGGATCTACCCTTTGGATATGACTACCACTTTGATGATTTGAAGAATCTTTCAGGAGAATTGACTATCATAGGATTATCGCTTCGCAATGACAGCCATGTTTTTAACTGTATCAATAGCAGCAATATTTCTAAGGTAATTTTCTATGAGTATAAGCCAGAAAAGTTACCAAGTGATTTAAGAATTCCATTCATCAAGGGCTTTGAGATAAGAGATGTTGCTGATTTGTGGACAAATTTGGAGTGCGCTGTTTTAATTTCGTGAGCCCCCAAAGTGGGCATATTCAATTTATTATTAAATTGTTCATTTGCCAGGCCGGAAGTGGTTTTAGTGTGAAATTAGCTTTTTGTGAGCATCCATTTGCTGTCTCGGGGGTTCCAAATTAAACCAATTGATCTTTCGGTATACATCGAATCCCACACTGGTTGAAGAAACGTTGCGATGCCAGCAATTGCCGACTCAAATTGAATAAATGGTAATTTCATCTTTATTAAGAAGGCATCCCATTTCCTGACCATTTCTGTGTCTTGGCTAAATGCAAGGACCTTTAGGAGGTCATCCTTTTTATAAGTTCGCTCCCTATTCTTGAAGGTGTTAACTAGCGCTGTACGCAATCGGTCTCCATCAAAGCTGAACTCAACTGATAGAAAATAGATGTCATAGTAATCTTTCATTCGACTTGAAAATTCCATTAGGTCTAAGATTGCATCAAGCTTCTCAGCAACTACGGTCTCAAGTGAATAGGTCTTGACTTTCGGGGTGTCAAAATCCCTCAATTGTGTAGGCACCTCTCTCACTTGTTCTTTTGGAAAAACAACGTCCCCAAAACCAAAATCAATTTTTACTGGTGTTTTTGTGTTCTTTATTTGCGCTTGCAAAACTGCGGATAAACCCGGGTATCTCTTTTCAATGGAAATTTCTTCAATATGTTTTACTTCATAAGACACAAAATCATTCCCGGTCTTAGTATTGATGATGCTTATAAGGACTTTTTCCAATGCTTCGATTGTATTCGCCGTACCTTGGGCTAAGAAATCGATATCTACGGTTGGGCGACTGTTGAATTCGGTTAGGCAGTATATTAGGTGCCCACCTTTCAACACCAAGTTGTTTTTGTAGTCTGAGGCTGCTAGTCTGCGTAAGAATTCCTCTTGGCAAAAGAGTTGAAGGCATAATTGGAAAGGTTTGCTTGAAGCAGCAGCCTGGTTCCTTAATCTGGCCAATACGGAAGCAGCTCTGTCAGTCATTGATCAGTACCCCCATAATCTCAGACATTTTTCTGTAAACCCGCATCTTTTTAGCATAAGCGATGAGGTTCCCGATGTTCTTCCTCACATCTTTGCTATACGCGACAATGGCCTTGTTAAACATTTCGCTGTCTATTTTTCTTTTGTACTTAAAACAATCACAGATTGTGCGCTCTCGATCGTACATGGCCAATTTGACATCATTGATGGTTTGCTCGGTTTTGCCAAGCAGAAAAATTTCTTCCGATATAAAGTATGGTTTTATTCTTGGAGAGTTAACCCCTAGGCGTGTCCTTGTGATGGTCCGAGGGAAAGCAATTGTCCATTCCAACGGTGTTCGATCACTATATCCATAATGAAACAGGGCCGAATCCATACAGATTATTCCATCCGGGAAAAGCCGGGCAATAATCGTTTCTTCCGACGAATCCTCGTATGAGCTTAGTTGGTAATAGCCTCTCCTGACCCGGTCAAGGTAACCCCTGTTACGAAGATAGGTAATCTGGGAATTGTTCAGCCCATTTTTATGAAAATCGACATTTCTTGCGATACCGCCGTTTTCGGCAATTGTTTTTTTTGCGAGTGCATAGATATTCATCCGAGTCTCCTAACCATACACAAGTGATTACATTTGTGTATGGTTAGAGTATAGCTTCTTCGATCAAATAATTCAAATCAGGATTCAACGAAGTTGCCCATCTCATAAATGCTGGTTACTCTCTCAGTACCCATTCGAGGGGTGGAATTCATTTCCTCCTCGATATTAAAAGTTCTATTTGGATCTACGTCTGAAAGATATCTGTAGTTAGGATGATTCGTAATGTCATACTTATCAGATAAAAACGGACGCTCGCCCCGCAGCTGCAGGATACATTTGGAATTGTCCAGCACAGCCAGTTCATCCTGGGTCATTAATTCCTTGCCCATTCTTTGATGGCTGATCCCGTGTGATTTCTCTCGCCCTCTATTTTCTGAAGTGTTATCCAGGTCAATCGTTTCCTTGCCCAATAGCTCAGAGATTTCCTTGAGCGTGGTCCTTTCTTTTCCACCCAAAAAGAGCATACTGTCACAGTTACCTACAATCGTCTCGGCATGGTCTTTATAGAGCGCCTTTAGTTGACTCTGGGCTTGCAGAACGATACAGGCTGAGATCTCACGACTGCGGATCGTGGCGATCAAACGTTCAAAGCGAGGAATTTGACCAATATTGGGGAACTCATCCAAAAGACAGCGCACATGGATAGGGAGCCTGCCACCGTAAACATCATCAGCTTTATCACAAAGCAGATTGAACAACTGGGTGTAGAGCAGAGCGGCAACGAAGTTGAAGGTGTCATCTGTGTCACTGATGATCACAAAGAGTGCAGACAGTCTGTCCCCCAACAAATCCAGATCCATTTCATCGTAGCTCATCAGCTCCCGCAATTCGTAAATGTCAAAGGGAGCAAGCCTGGCACCACAGGAGATCAAGATCGACTTGGCGGTCTTCCCTGTCGTCATTTGTCAAGTGCTTAGTCATCAATCACATTAAAGCGAGTTGTTACTGTAGTGTACCCCATTTATTAAAAAGAGCTTCCCTGCTTTTACATGGTATCAAGGCCATATCAATAAAGGTGAAACAGATAAACTTCTTTCACATCTTAATGAAACGACAGTTTTATATGGTCGGCAAGAATCTAATAACAAATGTAATCAAATACAGCAGTTTGCCCTCTCAAGTTGATCTGTGTTATTGAAAACCTAAGCGGAAAGAAAGGTTTGTGCTTTGGATTAATCAAGTCAGATGTTCTTTGTGTGTTTTATAAATTACTTTATGTGGTTACCATAAAAAAACCGTAAATTTGAAAACTGAAAAAACGTGATAAGCGAATCAAATTGCTAATACGATTCTTTCCTTTCTCAGGAACTTTATTCCGATATAGGTTAAGAGGTAAACGCATATCGTAGCCAAAATATAGCCAGCTAAAACGTTGAAGCCTAAGCCGAGGGAAGAATTAGCACCTGCCCTAAAAATGAGCAAGTAAACGCTAAAGTTTACGATCAAGCTACCTATAGAATGATTCAAGTACATTAACAACAACGTATTTACACAGATCATTCCAAACAACAGAATTGGGGATATTAAGAACAGTATTAACGAAATACTTGACGGAAAAACAAAGACTGCCATTCCCAATGGCCAATTTGCTTGAAAAAATACGACTGATACACAGACCAATGAAGGGATGTAACTGAGAATGAAAATAGCCAGAGATTTCCCCAGTACGATTGAGACTAGGGATAGAGGTGTTGCTAAAATAGTCTCCATACATCTCTGCCGTAGATAATCCTGGATTTGCAAAGTTGACAACGACCAACTGAAGGCCATTTCGGTTGACAAAAAAAAGAAAGTCAAATATGTGTCCAATCTGATTTGTGGATTCGGAATAGGATTTGTATATCCCATCGATAAGTATGTGCCCACATAAAATGATACTAGATAAACAAAGACAAATAAAAACTTATAGTTAGTAATCACGAGTAATTCTCTTTTTGCTACCGCGAGAATGTCATTGAACCTCATGGTTTTCCTCCTCTTTCATGATTGAAATATACAAGTCTTCTAAGCTGTGGTTAATTTGGGAAACCTCAATTATAGGGATGGAATTCTGCGTCAGTGCATTAAAAAGGGTGAAACGGGAAGAATTGTCTGCTAACTCAATGTGAGCAATATCTTTTCCAATCTCAAAATGAGTGACATAAGACAAAGTAGTTAATTGATCAGCTAATTTAGGAAGTGCATTTTTATCTTCCAACTTAATTTCTAGAATTGTTTTATTATTTGGCCTTAACAATTCCTCAATCGTTCCCTGGAGTATGATATTTCCATGTTTCATGATTAGGATCTGGGTGCAAATCCGTTCTACCTCATCCAGATCATGCGAATTGATATAAATTGTTATTCTCGCGGCTCTTGATAATCTGAGGATAAGATTTCTAATATAGACAGTTCCCTCAGGGTCTAGATTCGAAGTCGGTTCATCCAAAAATAAAATCTTTGGCTCGTGTATCAAGGCTCTAGCGATCGATAATCGTTGTTTCATCCCTTTTGAAAAAGTACCTACAGGTTTCGTTGTGTATGAAGACAACTCCACTCTTTCGAGCAGTTCAAGAATTCGTTTTCTACGATTTTCTTTTGCTATACCATACACCTGAGCAAAAAAATCCATATTTTGGTAAGCAGTGAGTCTTTCGTTTAATCCATGATCCTCAAGAACGAAACCTATCCCAACTTTTTCCTCTCTGGTCATGCTTGATGGATTCTGGCCTAACACCTTGACTTCACCAGCATTATTCGTGATTAAGCCTAATAAAATACGCAATAATGTGGTTTTTCCAGATCCATTTGGCCCCAAAACCCCAAATACTGATCCTGTTGGAACCTTGAAACTTAGGTCCGATAAGACAGTGTGTTCTCCAAACGCCTTTGTTATATGGTTTACTTCAATGATAGGATTTTCCATGAGCTTCTCCGAAAAACAACATTCAAATACATTTATATGATAAACCAGTATGAAATTTCCGATGGAAACATTAACAAACAAATCCAGTTAGTAAGTGCCCAGTGAAAACAACTAAAAGCTAACATCATAACAATGGGATTGGAAGTTAATCAAAAATAATGAACCATAAAAAACAGGATGTTTGAGCTAATAAAGTTCTCATTCAATTGGTTGTGTGCAATAATTCTGAAATATTATTGATGACACTCCAATTGCAAGTTCCACTTTCTATCAATTGTCTTTCTAAGCCTCTGGTTATGCAGTACCGGCAAAACAATTCATGTTCGCAATTAGCACATGTTTCTTCATTAGGTGCTTTTAGAGTTGAAAGAAATGTCACTATAGGATTTGAAAAAACATCAGAAACACTTTCTTTTGTTAAATCGCCCAATATTAATGCACTCTCAGGTAGCATCAAACAAGGTCTTAGTTTTCCTGATGGACTAAGAACTGCTGTCCTATATCCCATACCACAATTTACTTCACTTTTGTGTTGATCAACAATCTGGTCATGCTCTCTTTCTCCTATAAATGATGGGTATTCTTTCTTTAATTTAGCTGACATTTCCATGAATAAGGTTAACTGTTTTGGTGTAACCTTGTTTAAATTCTTTGCACGACCAACATACGCGATTGGCACGAATGTAAACCAAGTAGCGCCTAGTTGCTTAGCTAAGACCAACGTATTTTCGATGTCATGAATATTTTCTTGAACAATATTCATGACAACACGAAATTTGATACCTTCGTCAACTAATTTTTCGATACCATTAATCGTTCTATTGAAAGAACCCGACACACAACTAATGCTGTCATGAAGATCAGGTGTCGAACCATCAAGGTCCGTTTGAAAAAGAATCCTTTCTTTATAATTTCCAGCAAATTTTGCAATTTCACGGTTAATCAAGCAACCATTTGTGAGCACGATTATTCGATCAAATTGTGTAACACAAAAACTAAGAATTTCAAAAAATTGTGGATGAAGCAGTGGTTCTCCGCCTGTAAGCTCGATAGAGCGAACACCATTATGTGCCAGCTTGCCAAGTATATCAATCAACACATTGTATTCTAAATATCCATGTTCTTTATGAGTAGATTCATTTGGGCTTGCATCGCGATAACAATAAATGCATTTCAAATTACAGTTTGAAGTTAATTCAACGGACATGTGCTGCGGTATAAAAAAGTCGCGACTTCCAGTGACCGTAAATTTACTTTGATTGGGCGACTCGCGAAAATCGAGGATTGCATAATTCGCCATTTGTTGGAGAAAACCAATCACACCATCCAACATTGATGAAAAATCCACATCTTTGTTATCCGCATTTTTTATCAATTCATGTACTAGGTTTTTACAATCCTTTTTTCCGTCACATAAAAGTAATACTTCCCTGGCCGTCTGATTTACAAATGCGAGAGGGATCGGTTTCAGAGCCGTTCCGATTTTAGTCCCCTCAGATGATTTGATGGTAACATGAGCACCAGCAGGGGTAATGTGTACAATTACATCGCGATGAAGGAAAGGATACAGGTTTTCTTGATTCTTTTTTATCATCATAGCAACCTCCAGAAAAGGCAATGAAAAATAAGAAACTATCCCCTTTAATAAGCTACCTTTAACAAGTAAAAAGTAGACAGAGGGAGATTCAATCTAGCCTCTGTCTACTTTTAATGAACAACTTATGCATCAGAATCGATTAGGATAGAGCAGCTATAGCAACGGCAACAACGATGATCGGAGCAAAGCCGCCCAAACCGCAAGCCGCGCAGCCGACACAAATATCACATGAACTTGAAGCAGCAGATACACTCAGTAATCTTGGTAGTTCCATATTTCCCTCCTCTCGTAATATTTTTTGGTTAAAGTACCACATTAGTTTTATGGAAGTAGATTGGCATATCTGTAAAGATCTTCCTCACCCATTCGTGCATACCTAGACAAAGTATGATTATGCTAAAAACATCAAGTTTTATATCAATTGATATTATACCATAATGTGCTATACATGCAAATATTTTGAATGGGTTCTGTAAGAGCAAAGTGATAATGTCCTAAAGTAGCAAAATAGAAATGTCCTAATTAAGATTAGGAGCTATGACATGGACAATTGCAATGAGCAGTAAAGAATTAGCCCGCAAGACAGCAGTAGAAGGGGCACTAGACCATCGGATCACCCAAACAGCAGCAGCCAGCAAACTTGGCATAAGCGCACGGCAATTCAGACGTATTCTGCAACGCTATCGACAGGAAGGAGACGCAGGACTGGTATCAAGGAAGCGCGGGAAGCCAAGCAACCGGCGAACGGGCGCAGAGGTTCAGAATACAGTGTGGGACTTCATCAAGCAGCCAATCATGAACGGATTTGGGCCAACCCTGATGGCTGAGAAGCTGGAAAAACAAAAGGGGATTAGCTTGAGTAAAGAGACTGTGCGCAGGCTGATGATCGAAGCCGGTGTTTGGAAAGTGAAGAGCAAAAAGGTAGAGGAACCCCACCTGAGCCGACCGCGGAGAATGAGCCGTGGAGAACTGGTGCAGATTGATGGCTCAGAGCACGCCTGGCTGGAAGAACGGGGACCAAAAGCGAATTTGCTGGTATTTGTAGATGACGCCACCAGTGAGATCCTGGCAGCCGAATTTGTGCCTGAAGAATGCTTCTTTAGTTATGGAGAGCTGTGTAAACGCTACTTCAAAGAACATGGTCTTCCCAAAAGCTTCTATAGCGACAGGTTTAGCGTCTTCCGGGACAATCACAAAGGCAATCTCAGTGATGAACCGATTACCCAGTTTCAGAGGGCACTGACCGTGCTGGATGTTGAGTTGATTTGTGCCAATTCACCTCAGGCTAAAGGACGGGTGGAAAGAGCCAACGAAACCTTGCAAGATCGTTTGATCAAGGAGATGCGCTTGTTGGATATCCGTGACTATGAGCAGGCAAACCAATATCTGCCAGAGTTTATTCTGGACTATAACCGCCGCTTTGCGGTGATGCCCGGCTCAGATGTCGACTTCCATCGCCCTCTGGATACAACGCTGGATCTGGACTTTCTTTTCTCCATCCACGACTTCAGAAAGGTTACCAAAACACTGCAGATCCAATATGCTGGCAGGGTCTATCAGATCCTGACCAGGCATCCTGCCTACTATTATGCCAAACAGGAAGTCCTGATCACTTGTGACCCAACCGGTTCGATCTCAGCCTGGTTCAGCGGCAGTTTGCTTACCCTCGAAGAGATTGAGAAGAGGTCCAAACAAGCAGAGGTTGTTTCTAGCAAATCGGCTAAAGCCAAACCTCTTCCCCCAGCTTATGACCACCCTTGGAGAACCTATGGAAAAAAGATAAATGGCAAACCTGTGTTGACAACATTATTACTGGAATAGGACATTTCTAACTTGCCAACAATAGGACATTTCTATTTAGCCTTGACACTTCATCCATATTCGTGGTAATGAAAGATTCTAATTCAGCCAGTTGCGAAGTAATACTTAGATCTGGGGTCTCTGTTTTGGCAAATGCCGAGCCACTCACTACTAATGAGATTACTAATACGATCACAAACATTAACTTTCTTTTCATTGTTTCACCTTTCTATAGATCTTTGGAATTTAGGAATTGGTTAATCGTTGGTCTGCAAACCTCCTTTTTTATCGAATCACAATCCTCGTATAAAAAATTTCCAATATAGTGTTCGGATCTGATTTCTATTAATAAAAACGGTTTTGAACAGAAAATGTTTCACTTTTTCCAGATGTCAGAGTATTAGTAATATGTAAAAGCTCATCAGTTAAAATAACCCAACAGAAATACTACGTTTATTAGATTATCACTCTCCAGGTTCAATTACTGCACAAAAATCTTTAAGCATGCTGAGTCTTCAATAATTTGTTAATACCATTTTGTTAAGTTTCAATGAGGCCCATATTTCTTCTTACAATTTCTAATATGAGGGGTTTGCTCCGGAATCTTAAGGCAGTTACTCTTGTTGTCTGCCCTACTCCATCAATCACGACTCTAAATGGTGATTATTATGCTCTTTGGGATAAACAACCAGTAGGTTTCAGATTGTTTCAATGCTCTTTTTTATCGGTTTGATCACTTTGCACCGATGGCATGTTATTCAATTTCTTAAAGTTAAAACAAACCTATGTCTCCAGAAGAATCTAACAATGGGGGCGGAAGTTTATCAGTTCTCGTTAATATAGAAGGAGTAGATCTGATCAAATTGGTTGGTATTATGCTTCGAATAAGTAGTACGTGTAACTTTGTTATCATATAAATGGGTTGGGTCTGCATCTGAAAGTTACCTGTAGTTAGGGTGTTTGGTTATATCGTACTTATCAGATAAAAAAGGACGCTCGCCTCTAAGCTGCAGGATGCATTTGGAATTGTCCAGTACAGCCAGCTCATCCTGGGTCATTAAGTCCTTCCCCATTCTTTGGTGGCTGATTCCATGCGATTTCTCACGCCCTCTATTCTCTGAAGTGTTATCCAGGTCAATGGTTTCCTTGCCTAGTAACTCGGAGATTTCCTTGAGCGTGGTTCTCTCCTTCCCACCCAAAAAGAGCATACTGTCACAGTTACCCACAATCGTCTCGGCATGGTCTTTATAGAGTGCTTTTAGTTGGCTTTGGGCTTGCAGAACGATACAAGCTGAGATTTCGCGAGATCGAATTGTGGCAATCAAGCGTTCAAAGCGTGGGATTTGACCAATATTGGGGAACTCATCCAACAGACATCGCACGTGGATCGGCAGCCTGCCCCCATAGACATCATCAGCTTTATCACAAAGCAGATTGAACAACTGGGTGTAGAGCAAAGCGGCGACGAAGTTGAATGTGTCATCCGTGTCGCTGATGATCACAAAGAGTGCAGAAAGTCTGTCTCCTAACAAGTCCAGATCCATTTCATCGTAGCTCATCAACTCCCGCAATTCGTAAATGTCAAAGGGAGCAAGCCTGGCACCACAGGAGATCAGAATCGACTTGGCGGTCTTCCCAGCGGCCAGTTTGTATTTCTTGTACTGCCTGACGGCAAAGTGATCCGGGGACTTTTCTTCCAATTCATCAAAGAGTTCATCCACAGGGTTCTTGAAGCTCTCATCATCCTCACGTGCTTCAGAAGCATCTATCATTTCCAAGAGAGTGGTGAAGTTCTGTTCTCGTTCAGGGGCTTCATACCAAATGTATCCTATCAGAGCAGAGTAATACAGACGCTCCGCTTTAATCCAGAAGTCCTCACCTGCTTTTTCACCTTCCCCCTTGGTGTTGATGATGATCGCGTTGACCAGTTTGAGAATATCTTTCTCCGAATGGATGTAGGCAAAAGGGTTGTAGTGCATGCTGCGTTTGAAGTTGATCGTATTGAGCACCCGGATCTGATATCCGTTGCGCTTAAGCATCGTGCCGCATTCCGTGAGGATGGTGCCTTTGGGATCTGTGACGACGTAACTGGAGTGCATTTGCATCAGATTGGGTTTGACAAAGAAGCGGGTCTTGCCTGAGCCTGAGCCACCGATCACAAGCACATTCTTATTCCTTGCCCGTTTGGGGTCTTTGGGACGGCTCTCCATGGTTAGAGATTCCGTCTTGGTCAGGAGGACGTTATTTCTGGGGTTCTTATCGACATAGGGCGCAATATCTTTGGCTGTACCCCAGCGAGCCGATCCGTACTCAAATCCCTTGCGAAACTTCTTGCGGTTTTGACTTCTGATAACCCCAATCAGCTTCAGCAACCCCGCTGCGATTAGCCCGGCCAAGAGGTCCTGAACCTTAAAGGATAACCAGGGATGGTGGGTGATGAAAGCTAGATTGGCAAAGCTGGCGATGATCTTATCGATAAAGTCACCGCCTTGAAGTAATCGGAAGATTTGAGACAGTTTATTTCCCAGGTAGAAAGGGATCAGATAGATCAGGTTGAAGGCCATTTCTTTATTGAATCTGATTTTCGTCATCGTACGATTTCCTTTCTTTGAACTCGCTCTGGAACCCTGGCTGCTCTGTCTTTATGTTGCAGTTTGAGCTTCTGCAGCTTCTCCCGCAAGGAAGGGCGTTCCTGGATTTTCAATCGCTTTTTAACAAACTCACTAAAAGCAGTCTGGAGGATATCTGTATCCCTGCCCCGAAAGAAGACCAGGTAGTGGGGAGGAGTCTTATCACGCACTTTCTTGATGGCATACTCGATCCCATAGCGTCTCGCGATTCTTTCAAAATCACGGATCTGTTCATCATGAATCTCGATGTTTGATAGACCTGATCTTTCCTTCATCATCTCCCTGATGGTCATGCGACCCTTGTAAGCCGGATGAAACGCTTTCTCTCCGGCATTCAGTTGTCTTCTTTGTCGTTCCTGGGCGAGATACTTTTCAATGGCTTGTAGAAAAACCTTGCCTGTCATCTTTCCCGTCTGAACGATGAAAGCCATACTTTTTTGGGATACTTCTTCCTGCATTTTTATCTCCATTCCCTGGATTTGCCATACATGTGGTGATTGGCTAAGGTTTTATAATAAGAATTGACTGTCTTGGGTGCGTTATAGAGTGTGGCGAGCAAGTAAGCCCTGATGTTTTGGACCTTGCTGGTGTTTTGGTTCAATGCGTCCAGGACATAATCGATGTCCAAGGAGTTGAGACTCAGTAGCCTCTCTCGGACTCGTTCTGCAGGGATTTTGGCTCCATTGATGCTGAAAGTTTTTGCATTGGAGCAGGCAGTCTCGATTAATACTTCAAGAATTTCCGGTATGATCTCGGGATCCTGTTGAATGATGTACTCATATTCGATGTTTTTCTTGAAAATATCCCGATATTCCATCCATCGATCCATCTCTTTTTCTTTTTTGACCGCGCGCGAATTCTTTGATGGATTGATAGATTGATAAGATTTATTCTTCTCAGTCTCATTACACTCAGTCTTATTAATATCAGTATTAATTAACTCCTTTTTAGGGAAGTCTTGACTTCCTTTTTCCGGAACTCTTGACTTCCTTTTTTCGGAAGTCTTCACTTCCTCTTTTGGGAAGTCTTTGGTCTCTATACTGTCAGAGGTATCATTGTCTTCATTGACTAAAAAGTTCATCACATAGATTCTGGTTGGCTTTCCCATCCCTTGCTTGACTCGTTCAATCAGCCCAATGCCTTTGTCAGTGTCCAGCTCTGCCAGCATCTTTACCGCCTTATTGTGTCCACAGTTCATCACTTCCTGGATTTCGGCCAGTGTGAAATAGATAAAAACCTTATCGTCTGGATCCTTCCAATTATTCTTAATCGACAAACCCATACGATCCAACATCAGACCATATAGCACCTTTGCATCGCTCGACAGATCAGCAAAGGTGGAATCAGTGAAGAGTCTTTTTGGGATGCGATAGAATGTGAATTGTTCAGCTTGGCTGCCATAGTAATAATCAAAATCGATTCTTTTTTCAGACATAAATTCTTCCTTTCCATCAAAAATAAAAGCTGCAGATCTCGTTAAAATGAGAACTGCAGCTTCCAGAATTATTGGTAATTTGTCTTAGTAAATGATTGTTATAAATAATCCTTTCAATTAGAATTTGCCCAGTGTAGAATAGAGATTAAATAGCCACAGACCACGAGATTTGGTGCGAGATTTCTTGGAAAAAAGAGAGTTGGTCCGCTATAATATAGAAAAGAGCAACTGAAGTTTGCGTGGCTCGCCGGAACCAGCGTACGCAGGGCTCGTAAAAAACACGAACCCGGAGGTCAAAGGTAACGATTTCAGGTTCCACCCTCATAACCCGGAGGTCAGT
>MTKZ01003396.1_pt1 | contig 22721 bp, 16 predicted proteins | sample 1042781 | NCBI WGS metagenome assembly MTKZ01 (sample SAMN06212207, study PRJNA360539) | anaerobic digester metagenome | biome: Wastewater treatment plant; material: sludge; isolation source: anaerobic digester fed with sludge from wastewater treatment plant | place: Denmark: WWTP Viborg ... | reverse complement strand
AAGGTCAATGATTTAAAAGCTCTTCGTGAGCACACCTTAACCATCAATGTGGATGAGCAAAAACCTTTGTTTTTTGGAAAGATCTGGAACGGCTCTGAACTTTTGAACGATCCTGATCTTTAAAATTCCCGCACATAGCATGTCAGAACGACCCCCGATTATCAGCAATGATAAGTTTTTCGGGGGTCTTTCTTTTTGCCTAAAAACAGGAAAATAAGTTATTATTTAACAAATGAAGATAAAAAATCTTTTTTCTCAAAAAATATTATCTGATAAATGGGACAAACTATTATTATTTTTAATAATTTTTCACGTCTTATTCTTCTCAATTTTCCATATTTTAAATAAAAGCTATCAAACATGGGATAGCGCAGGACACATAGGATTAAGCTATCGTATGGCTCAGGAAACGGAGAGGTTTCTATCCGGTGCGGAAGGTGCTTCATTTAAATCTATTTTGAAAATCTCTAATTATTATCCTCCCTTTGTTCAATTAATAGGTTCTTTTATCTCTTTAGTGTTCGGGTATAAATCTATGTTTCTTTTATTAGAAACACTGATATTTTTTATACTTTCAATAATTTTTACCTATAAAATTACCTTTCTTTTTACAAAAGACAAGAAAACCTCTTTTCTAACAGCAATAATTTATTCACTATTTCCTCAAATAATTGATCAGTCTCATTATTTTCATTTGGATTTACCTCTAACTGCTTTAATTTTAATGTCAGTTTATTATTTGTGTACCTCGGATAATTTTAAAAAACTTTGGCAAACGCTTTTATTTTTCATATTCTTTTCATTTATTCAACTTACAAAATGGACAGGTTTTGTATTTTTAGTTGTTCCCGTTGTTATAGCTTTATATCAAGCTTTTATCAGACAAAGTACCACAGTTGATAAAGTAAATAAAATAAAAATTATTCGAAACGTAATTGTCGGATTTGTTGTTTTTTTAATTTTTGTAATTCCTTGGTACTACATTAATTGGGTTGAATTGGTGTCACAGGTGAAAATATTTTCGGGAGGGGAGTCTGACGATCCAACTAACTTATGGCAAAGTATTCTATATTACCCTTCTAATTCCATATCGCATCAAATAATGTTTCTCCCTTTTGTTCTTGTTGTTATCTCAATAATATATCAACTAAAAAATAATTGGAAAAGAGAGCTTATTCTACTTGTTAACATTTTAATTCCTTGGCTACTTTTTGTTTTCATAAGCAATAAAAATTTAAGATACACACTTCCTTTGACACCTTTGCTTGCCTATTTAATTGCAGATATTTTGTTTTTAGTGAAAGGTTTTGGTAGGTTTAAATTAAGGTGGTTAAAAGGACTTACTGTGTTTTATCTTTTTATTGCTTCAATATTTCTATCGTTTTTTAGTTTAGAGGCACAAGACCCTTTGCTTAAACCCTTAAGCATTTTCTTTACCGGTCCGAGATACAAGGCCTGGTATTATTATGGTACTGCTTTTTATTCCTATAAACCTTACAAATCTCCTGTCGATGACGTTTTAACCTTTATTTATAATGATTCTGATGAAAAAGAAAAGGCTCTGGGGGTTGCCGTTATTGTTGATTCCGAACAGATGTCAGCATCTATGTTAGAGCTGGTAAGAATAGAGCTGGGGTATAAAAACATGTATATGCCGGTTCCATATTTTCAATTCGAATTGTTTGACTCTGTGGAGAGAATCGAATCTTTTTTTAATGAAACGGATTCTGAATATGTAATTACCTCATCATATTTAGGTCCCGAGGGTTTGAGAAATTACTCTGTTTTAAAACAAGTTGACGAGTATTTACAGCAAAGTAATAGTATTTTTGAAAAAATTAAGGATTTTGAAATATATAAGGATTCCGATAATTCTGTTTTTATTAAAAAACCCGATGAGATTGTCTCTGTTTATAGAAGAAAACCCTCTTCAGTGAATAAAGAAGAATCGACGGAGGGATGCAAAGTAGGGGCAGGTATTGACGATGGAATTGAAACAATAAAACTTTCACCTAATCACACATACGTTTTTTTTACAGGTCATTTTGCAATTCAGGATAAGATTTGGAGAGATTACGAAAAAGGTGTTATGTACGTGGTACAGATAGAGAATACTGTCCACGAAAGTTCTTTGGATGTTCATAACTTGCCCAAATCAGGTTCATCATATTGTAGTATTTTAGGTTTAAATCAAAATTTTACAAAAGATATTGAGGAAATACTAACAGGGGAGGATAAATGCGGGAAGGGTGTTAGGTGCCACAAGGTGGTTTTGGTAAAGTGGTCAGTAGGGGAGGAAAACCTTGATTTAAAGGAATTTTCCCCCGTGTCTTCTAATTGACGTAGACGTGCGACTTTTTTTATCAATTTTAATTGCCAACAGTGAACTTAAAACCTATACTTAAAATGTGCTAAAGAAAATTCTAAGAGTGAAAATTTCATCGATTATATTTCCAATCATTTTGGTTTTAATAACTCTGTTTATCTGTTATAAAAATTACACACCCGGGACATATTTGACCGGTTGGGATACACTTCATCCCGAATTTGACTACGGTATATATTGGAAAAGAATAATTTCAGGAGCTTGGCAATCTCATCAAGGCTTAGGTTCTCCTGCTTCTCAGGCACACGCTTCGGAAATTCCAAGAGTTTTAGTTATTTGGATATTAGACATCTTTTTTGCCAAAAACACCATCAGGTACATTTTTGCTTTTTTAATGTTGATTTTAGGGCCTCTCGGAGTTTTCTTTTTCCTAAAAAGAATAATTTTTAAAAATATTAACGACGCTGCTTCTAATATTGGGTCTTTTCTTGGTGGTCTTTTTTATCTTTTAAACTTAGGTACTTTACAACACTTTAATGTTCCTCTCGAAATGTTTTTAGTTCAATATGCTTTTTTAGGATGGGCATTTTTATTTTTAACCAGTTTTTACCGAAGTGGGAACAGAAAAGATTTGGTTTGGTTTTCATTAATTACCCTTTTTGGGGCACCACAAGCTCATACTCCTACACTTTTTTATGTTTACGCAATGTTTCTATTTTTATATCTTTTTTTGATGATAATGTTAGATTTATTTTCTAAAGAAAAAAGTATTCCCGATGGTTGGTCCAAGTATCTAAAGAGAGGTATCTTACTATTCTTGCTAACACTTTTAATCAATTCATTTTGGCTTTTACCCAACATTTACTACGGAATCGACAAAGGCGGAGAAGTTCCTCTTTCTAAGATTCATCATTTATTTTCCGAGGAAGCTTTTTTAGTTAATAAAAAATACGGGAATATAAAAGATATATCCATCTTAAAAAACTTTCTTTTTGATTGGGGAGTATACACAAACGATGATTCGTATGGAAGCTTATTGAAGCCCTGGATTATGCATCTTAAGGTGCCTTTTGTCTATGTTATAGGGTATTTTATGGCTGGGTTGGTTTTTCTAGGAGCTGTTTTTTCAATAATAAAAAGGAATAGGGAGTTATTTCCGTGGATTTTTGTAGGGTTTGTAAGTATATTTTTTATATTAAATGTAAATCCGCCATTTGGATTTTTATTTGTATTTTTCCAGCAAAATATTCCGTTATTTAAAGAATTGTTTAGATTTCCATTCACTAAGTTTTCAATATTTTTGATTTACGTATATGCGTTATTTCTTGCCTACTCATTTTCTTTAATGATCAAATTTCTTAGTCGGTTTATGAATAGATTAGCGGGCCCACTCGTCCTTGTAATAACAACTTTTTGTATTGTGTACTTTTCTCTTCCTGCCTTTGAAGGTAACTTAATTAATCCTGCAATGAGGGTAAAAATCCCTGATAGGTATTTTGAGATGTTCAAGTATTTTGATGGACAAGATAGATACGGCAGAGTTTTACATCTTCCGATACACTCTTTCTGGGGATGGATTACTTATTATTGGGATAATCGTGTGGGTTATCAAGGTGCAGGCTTCTTATGGTTTGGTATAAAACAACCTTTAATAGACAGGGAGTTTGATCGTTGGAACATTGCTAATGAACAGCCATATAGAGAGATTTCAACTGCAATATATTCTCAAAATGCTGAGTTGCTTAGAGAATATTTAGAAAAATATAAGGTAAGATGGGTTCTCTTCGATAAGAGTGTAGTAGCCCCCGGTATGGATAAAAAAGTTTTGTTTCATAATGAAATTGAAGACATGTTTTCTAAGATGAATTCTATATCTTTAGCAAGGGATTTTGGCAGTGGTTTGAAGGTATATGAATACCATCCGGATAGTGATTACGACATAACGGAATCCTCGATTAATCCTCATTATGTATCAGGTAATTCTTTGTTTAAAGAGTACTACGACCCAATCTACACTGAGTACGGAGACTATATCTCGGATAAAAGCCAATCCCATCAATTCGTTGGTTTCAATTCTGTAAATGAAAATATTGATTCAAGCCTAGTACACTCGGATGAAAAGTTAGTTCATTTCAAATTACCCTATGGAGATAACATTATAGATGAATCGGGTACATTGTCTCTATCCCTGTTTTTAAAGAAGTACCAAGATAACAATACTTATGTAGAAATAAAATTTAATGACATAGTTTTAAATAAGATACCTTTAAATATAGAAGCAGGGGTAGAGTATTTCCTTAAGTTTAATGAAGATTACTTTAGCATTAATAATTTGAATAGCTCCGGATACATAGGAAATTCTACGGTTTCTTTAAAGAATCCTTCAAAATATATTCTTTATAATAAAGGCGAAAAAATTAGTATTGATAAAATTTTGTACTCAAATCTGGAAAATTGCGATGTTTCCGGTTATGGTTCATACGCATCATACTCTTTATCCAGATTAGAATCAGGTTTTAAAATTTCAAGCAAAAATACTGTTGCTTGTGTAACTTCCTCCATCTCAAAATTTTTAACTAATAATTACACCGGATCGGTTTTAACAACGTACACGACTGACAGAGAGTTAAACTACCAAGATTTTTGTATGTTGGATAATAAATCAGGTCTTTGTATTAACAAATTAGTGGGTAATGATTATTTTGTTTCAGAATTAACAGAAGATATTAATGATTATGATTTGAGATTTTTTGCAGATGCGAGAAATAAAAAGTCAGAACAGAACAGGCAATACACTAATATAGCTGTTTTTTTGATGGAAGAGTCATCAAAAGGAGAGTTGAGTTATAGCGACGTTAAAATTCCTTTAAAAGGATATTTATCATTTGATAAAAAAGACTATTTAACAGTAGAACCGTCAGAAATTGATGGTAACAGAAGAGTTTGCCAGCTGGGAAGTAATTTGGAGGATTCTAATTTTGTAGATACAGGGAGTGGGGTTCTTTTCAATTCAACAGAAGGATCGTTGTGTGATTCGTATGCTTTTCCTCTTGCACCTCATAGTAACGGATTTGTTCTTGAAGTAAGAGCATTATATATAAGCGGAGTTCCTCTTAGAATTTGTTTGACAAATGAATACTCTAAACGTTGTGATATAGAGGTCTCACTGCCTCAAAATACTGATGGAGGGACATACTTTTATCTCATACCTCCATATGGAGATGGTGTTGGATATACGGTAAATATTTCAAATTATGTTTTTGGCAATACGATGAGTAAAAATGAATTAAAATATTTAAGTTTAGTACCCATTCCTTATGAATATATAAAAAGTGTTGCTGTACCTAAGCCTGAAATTAATTCTTCTTCTTNNATTAATTCTTCTTCAGTGTATATTTTAAACGAAGCCCACGATCCAGGATGGGTAGCGTTATGTGGGATTAATAAGTGTGACGCAGAGCACGTTAGAGTAAACAACTGGGCTAATGGCTGGGTATTTGAAGATGGTGTTCCTAATAATGTAAAATTAATATTTTGGCCACAATATCTTGAGTACTTAGGATTTCTATTACTGGCGCTTTCATTATTATTTTCTTTTAGGTACAACGAAAAAACACATTCAGAAAGATACACGGAAACCTCGGGAGTAATATAATCCCATAGTGTTGACAAAGTGTATTAAATAGGCTATAATTCTTCCATTAAGTTTGGTAAGTGCCAAATTTATAGTTTTTCTTGTAGAGTACTAAGTTCCCTGCCATACTGCTAAGTAACATAATATGTCATATTGTATATGTTGTGTTTTTTAGTTAGTAGGTAATAAAACAAAATGAGAAAAAACAAAATTAAGTTAATAGGTTCGTTAATAACCTTAGGTCTTTTTGTGTTCTTATCTATTGGAACCGTTTATGCCGGTCAGTATGGGGAAGAGGAATACAACTTAAGGTTTAAAATTACCAAGGAAGTAAGAATCCAAGGTGATTCAGAATGGAAAGATAAAGTTACTGACGTAAAAGAAGGAGAAGTAGTTGAGTTTAGAATCAAAATAAGAAACAGAAGCGACGGCCCCGCTGATGCTACAGATGATATGAAGATGGAAGATTTCTTACCTGAAGAAATGACAAAAGTCGGTGGGAATGGTTTAACTGAAGAATGGGATAATTTTGATCCTAAAGATGAAAAAGTATTCATAATTCAAGCTAAAGTTGATTCAGATGAATACGATAGAGATGTAGAGTTTGAGAAATGTGTAGTTAACAAAGCTGAATTAAGATGGGATGGTGAGTTCCAAGGTGCAGATACTGCTACAGTTTGCTACGGCAACGTACAACCTTCTGAACTTCCTAAGACCGGAGCTTTGTCAACGATGGGGTTGTCAGGATTAGTACTTTTAGTGTCAGGTTTAATATCTAAAAAGTACCTAAAAAAATAACTTGAAAATTAAATTATAAAATTCAATATCCCGCCCGTTAATGCGGGATATTGTTTGCCTTACCGCTTTTGGGCGGAGGGCAGAATGGTTGGGTTTGGCTTGTCCTTACGCGACCATTCTGTCTCCCGCCCAATTGTTTTATATGTTAGAAATAGATAGATCAACTCGTTTTAAAAATTTACTAATCACAACCATATTATTGGTTGTTGTTTTATTCGTAATTTATTTTAATTCCACCTCGAAATTACTGAATATATTTTCCTTACCTTCCTCGTTGTATGAAAGTTTATTTAAAATAAACGTAGACACCAAAGAAGTTACTCAAGAAGTTTTATCTGCACAGGAAGTTTCCGTATTTTCAGAAATATCCAAACCAATATATGGATTCCCAAAGGAAATTAGAATAGATTCTCTTGGAATTTCCGCTAATATAATTTCCGTTGGCGTGGATGTATCCGGTCATTTAGAAACTCCTAAAAAATGGGATGAAGTAGGTTGGTATTCCAAGGGTTCCAAGCCCTCAGAAAAAGGAAATTTATTAATGAACGCGCACTACGATGATAATTATGGTAATCCCGCAGCTTTTTGGAAGTTGAAAAATATAAAAACAGGTGATAAAGTATCCGTACTTGACAGCTACGGTAGGGTTTTTGACTATAAGGTAACTAATGTTTTTTACGTTAGTATTGATGATCCAGATAGAACCAGAGTTTTTGAACCATACAAAGAAGACACAGCTGTGATGACATTGATAACTTGTGGGGGAGTTTGGTCCAGCACCGCCGGTACTTACGATAAAAGATTGGTAGTAAATGCAGAACTTATTCAGGAGTAGTTTCTTGTGTTTGATAGGAATTTAAAGATCTCTTTAAACAAAGAAAACTATGAATGAGTCTTGAAGTTGGGAGGTAGCTCGGGGCAGTGGCTATCTCCCATCTTTAGGAAAACTTGATGAATTTCCATTTTTAGTTTATTATTTTATTTGTAAGGTTAGATACTTCCAAGTTCATTTGCAAAAAGAAACCTTCCAAAAAATATGAAAAAATTCTCACGTTTTCAAAGTATAAACTTAGGACGTTAAGGTTTTGTTGCCTGCGACGTTAAATAAAAAATGCCAATAAAAAAGAAAAAAGAAGAATCTCAAGAGATCGAAAAAAAAGTTAAAAATCTATCTAAAAAAGAAGAGGTAGAGGAACAACTCGAAATACAAGATATATCGACCAGCGATTTTACATCTCCTGTTAATGATATGGTTGATGATATGACTGTTGAAGAAGAATTTGGGCCCGAAATTTCAGAAAACAAAGATGAAGACTCAGTAGTTAAAAGAGAGAGTTATAAGCAGCCTATTCAACACTCCGGATATGGAGGCTATAACTATAATGGCAGCACAATAAAAATTTCCGGTATGTTGGAGATTCTTACCGATTACGGAGTCATTAGACAAACTCAAGTAAAAGAAAACGGTGACGATCTTCCCAAAGATGTTTACATCAGCAACTCTCAAATTAAAAGATTTGGTTTGAGAATGGGGGATGTTGTGACGGGGTTAGCAAGACCCCCAAAGGAAAATGAACGATACCTTTCTTTATTAAAGATAGAGACTGTTGCTGGTGAAGATCCTGAAAAAGCAAAGAAAAGGCCATATTTTGCCAAACTCACACCAATATTTCCCAATGAGTGGCTAAAATTAGAAACCAAGCAAGATGTAATCTCGACAAGATTAATTGATTTGATTTCTCCAATAGGTAAGGGTCAAAGAGCAATGATAGTTGCACCACCCAAGGCTGGTAAGACATTTTTACTTTTAGATATTGCCAACGGTATAACCACAAACTATCCTGATATCACTTTATTAGTAGCTTTGATAGGTGAGAGACCTGAAGAAGTTACACATTTTGCTAGAAGTATAAAGGGTGAGGTTTTTGCAAGTAATTTTGATGAAAAAGCAGAGGAACAAACCAGAATATCAGAGTTATGCCTTGAAAAAGCTAAAAGGTTGGCTGAAGTGGGGAAGGATGTAGTTATATTAATGGATTCCATTACTAGACTTGCAAGAGCCTACAACATGGTAGCACCTCCTTCAGGAAGAACTCTAACCGGAGGTTTTGACCCCGCAGCTCTTTATCCTGCAAAGCACTTCTTCGGTGCAGCAAGGAATTTAGAAAACAGTGGTAGTTTAACAATTATTGCTACAGCACTTGTCGATACAGGTTCCAGAATGGATGATGTAATTTTTGAAGAGTTTAAAGGTACCGGTAATATGGAACTTAGATTAGATAGATCTCTATCCGAGAGAAGAATATTCCCGGCAATCGATATTGTTTCCAGCGGAACTAGACACGAGGAAGATCTTCTAGGTAAAGAAATGTTAAATAAGATATACAGATTAAGAACTTATGTATCTCTACCGAATATTGATAAAGACGCAACACCTTTGGTTATCGACCAGTTAAAAAAGACAAAAGATAATAAAGAATTCCTTGATACCATGAATAGAGGCGGGGCATAAATTATTAACTCGGAGAAATTTTTAAACGGTTAAAAACTAATAATTTCCAAGCAGTAGTGTATTTGCTACCTGTGTGTTTTGCTGGTAAAATTCACGGAATCTAAGCAAAAGATATGATTTTTGCATATAATTAATACAATGTCCTTTACAATTAAACGCCCTTCTTCAAGGAGATTTTTCCAACTAAGTTTTGAGGGATTCAGACCTTCTGGGCGGAACAAAATTGAACAGTACTTTAGATTGTGGTTGGATTTTTTCCGGTCTCTTGGATTGTATATTGTTAAAAAAATATATTTATTAGGCCTTTTACTCACTAATCTAGTTAAGTACATAGTCAAGATTCCTTCACAACTGAAAATTTTTTTAACCAAAAAAATGATATGGTCAAGAGGTAAGTTGGGTAGAACAATAGCTACTTGGCTAATCATGGGTTTTTCATTCTTAGTATTTTCCTTAGGTGAGATATTTAGTAGTTCTCCTCTTGTTGTTAACAAACCTGTCAGCGCAGATTATCTAAAAAGTGCCTCTGATATTATCCCTAAGAAAGAAGTTGCTTTGACTTCCTTATCTGAAGAGAGAAAAAGGGACCAGCCCGTTGCCTATACAATTCAGCAAGGGGACACTCTTTATTCCATAGGAAATCAATTTAAAGTTTCTATAGACGCTATAAAATATACTAATGGACTTTCTGATTCAGCTGTTTTGAGTGTTGGGAAGGAAATTATTATTCCCCCAGCTTCAGGTTTGATACACAAAGTTGAATCAGGCGACACGCTTAATTCTATCGCCAATGAATACGATGTTCCTGCTCAAGCTATTGCTGATTTTAATTACATTTTAGATACCGGAAGGCTTGCAGTTGGAACAGAGCTGGTTATCCCAGGAGGAAAAATACCTGTTGTAGTTCCTGTATTACCTGTTTATGTTTCGCAACCTTCACAGGGTGGTGCTTCGGGTGCTTCTCCTGATAAAGGATTTTGCGTATGGCCAACTACCGTTTGGATTATTACGCAATACTATTCCTGGTACCATAACGGGGTAGATATTGCGGCAAGTAGACAAGCGGCAATGCCTCCGATTTTAGCTTGTGATTCAGGTACAGTTACGAGATCCGGTTGGGATCCTTTTGGTTTAGGATTGCATGTAATAATAGATCACGGGGACGGTTATCAGACAGTTTATGGTCATATGAGTAGGTTAGATGTAAGTTATGGTGAGAAAGTTAGCAGAGGTGAACAAATAGGGGTTATGGGTAGTACGGGAAGATCTACCGGGCCTCATGTTCACTTTATGGTTAAATACAACGGTGCCGCCCAAAATCCACTTGATTACACACAATAACATATATTGTCACTAAAGATTGTAGTAATTTTTTATTATTTGTGTTAATAATTTTCACATGGTTGATTTAGTAGAAATAAAAGTAAAAGCAGGTAAAGGTGGGGATGGAAAAGTCTCTTTTAGGAGAGAGAAGTTTATTCCCAAAGGTGGCCCTGATGGAGGAGATGGGGGTAGGGGCGGAGATATTATATTTGTAGCAGATAACAACATGTCTACTTTAATAGATTTTAAATCTAAGAGAATATTTGAAGCAGAGGAGGGTCAGCAGGGTGGTCCCAATAAAATGTCAGGTAAATCGGGAAGTAATTTATATATAAAATTACCTGTAGGAACATTGGTTTATGAAATGAGAGAAGAATTTTCTGAGACAGGTGGCGAGTCTGTAATTGAAAGCGATTTTGATGAAAGTAGACAAATACTTGTTTGTGATTTGGTCAACCCTGGACAGGAGTATATTATTGCAAGAGGTGGTATCGGAGGAAAGGGAAACGTAAATTTTAAAAGTTCTAAAAACAGATCCCCTTTACAATATACTAAGGGCACCGCGGGTGATGAAAAAATCTTAAAATTAGAGGTAAAACTAATAGCCGATGTTGGCTTGGTGGGAGCTCCAAACGCAGGTAAAAGCACTTTGTTAAATAGATTGACAANNTTGAAAGAGGTAAAGATATTGTTTTGGCTGATATACCTGGGTTAATAGAAGGGGCTTCTGCAGGAAAGGGGTTGGGTGATGATTTTTTAAGACACGTCGAAAGGACCAGAATTCTGATTCATTTAATTGACCCGCTGACAGATGGCTATGAAAATCTAGACGAAAATTCCTTTAAAGATTATTTAATGATTAGAGAAGAGTTAAGCAAATATGGGAACAAATTAGACTCAAAAAAATCTCTGATTTGTATAAATAAAATCGATGTCACCGAAGTTAAGAATGCCCTTGCAAATATCAAGAAAAGGTTTGAAAAAGAAGGTTTGGAAATTTTTGGAATATCTGCGGTAACAGGGGAGGGTGTTGATTCTTTAATTAACAAGGTTATTTCCACGCTTGATAAAACTCCTAAGGATAATATTTTTGAAACTGAAAAAGTAGTAAAGAGATACAATATTAAAAACCTACCCAACAGAAGAGTGGTTTTTGATAAGGATCGGGTAGTAACAATGGATAAGAAGCTTTAAGGGTTGTATAATTTGTTTTGAGCGAACGATAGGTTTTGAATATATACTGTCACCTACGTATGATTAGTTAGCTTCTGTTTGCAAAACCGGAGACAACGTATCATAAGAGAATAGAAAGTTCCTGATACGAGCATTTGCGAGCGAGAAGTCTTGAAAATAAACCGTTTTATTGCACGGGCCGTTGGCTCAGTTGGTAGAGCGCTTCCATGGCATGGAAGAGGTCACCGGTTCGAATCCGGTACGGTCCACCATAGGGAATTTGTACTTACTTGGTCGGATGAGAATGCCGCAGGCGCGACGGCGCCGAGGCGGGGTCGACTGTATCGCCAGCAGGCGATAACAGGTGACCGAATCCGGTACGGTCCACCAGTAGATTAACGAACGTAGTGAGTTTAGTCTAATTGTGAAAAAATGTACGACGAATTAGAAAGAATATTTTTATGATTGAATTTTCACCAGTAAACCAAGAGCCAATAACTTCTTCAGAGGGATTATATTTTATAAGTGATGGAAAAGCTCCAGAAAATTCTCTTTCTGAGACAATTAAGGAATTAGTAGACAAAGATCCGCGTTGGGAAGACCTCTACCAAAGATCTATTGAGATTTGTAAAGAATATAGAGTAGATTTTGTTGTTTATGATTCCTCTGGAACGGTTGATTGGGATTGTACAGTAGAAAGATTTAAAGATAATCTTTCTACCTTGGGATGGGAAGTAGATGAAAATTCAAAATATCCCGAAATAATCTTATCTGAAAGAAATATATCGAGTATGGTGGCAAATGCGGTTTCATCTCCAGACAATAAGGTACTGCACCTGAAGGGTAGTCTTGATTCAGCTCATTTAGAGACCCTTGTTCATGAATATTGTCATATTAAACAGATTGAATCAGGTAAAGCATTAACACCATATGAACGTGAGTTTGAGGCTTATACCTCCTCACTGCAATTTTCAACCCTAAATTTTATACAAGATGGGAAAGACCCGTACGAAGAATTTTTGAAGATGGTTAAAGTTTCTGCAATGAGGTAAGATATAAAAAATCAAGAAAAACAAACGAAGAGGCCGCCTGAAAGGCGGCCTCTTTTTCGAATTTCCTCTTATAATACCGTATCCTAAACTCCTTACTGTTGAGGTGCCGGTTGCTGTACTTGTGGTAACGGTTGTTGTACTGGTTGTTGTTGGGTTTGTTGTTGTGGTAAAACCTCCGGACCTAGCTCAGCTTGGGGCTGTGTTACATTTGTAAGAGGCTCTTGCTGTTGTTGAGCTGGAGTAACCCCTGTCAACTCTTCAACAGTAGGTTTCTCTGTTTTTTCCTTGTTGATCTTAATGGAATCAGCTAATTTTTGAATTTCTTGTTCTACAATATTTCTGTCTGCAGAATTTTCAGGAAGTAATAACTTGGTTATTTCAAGCTCACTTTTTGCCTGTTCCAGCTCTCCTAGAGCGATTAATGATAGTGCAAAATTATATCTTGCATTAGCATAATCCTGTTTCAAGGTTATTGCTTGTCTAAACTGATTTGCGGCAGATAGATAATCTCCGGCTGCAAAGTACACGCCTCCTAAATTAAGCCTTAGTTGAGGGTTAACAGGATCTAACTGAATTGCTGTGTTATAAGCACTTATGGACCACTCGAGTGAGTTTTGAGCTACATTTATGAGATTCTGATATATCTGAGCTCTTGTTGTCCAGTTAGAGACATTTAGAGGACCTACTTGTTCTGTAGCAATTTTTGAATTTTGCAACGCTTGTGAAATTAGAGCCTGGATATCTTGTCTATCCTTATCTGTTAATTGTTGAGGATCCTTTGATGCGAGTGCGATTGCAATTGTCATGTTGATCTTGGAGAAGGCGTCGTAGTAGCTGTCTCTTCTGGAGTTAAATCTTAATGCGGATATTTGATTTTGATAAGCTCCGGCTAAATCATTTGAAGATATAGCATTTAGTGATTTTCTCATATAGTACTCACCGGCGTATGTTTTAAATCCCGCGTAACCCAAGTAACCTGCTATCAAAAATGCAGGGATAGCGAGCAAAAGCTTTGTGTAAGAACCGCTAATGACCGTTTGATCTTCCGGCGATGATATTGAGGCTAGCCCTGTTACTTCAAGTGAGACCGGTTTTACCATCCTTATATTTCCTTGGTTAGCTAATAAATGTGCACCTAACAACATGCTTATAAATGAAAACATTAGGAATACACTTAATATTGTTGCGTGATTAAGAGCAAAAGATACTGAAACCAGTGCCAACAATATACTTGATATCTCAACGTATCCTGCTTCATCTCTTATTTCCCTAGATTTTCTAACAAAAGAAAGAATACCGACAAAAAGTAACACACCCATTATAGCTCCCAAGATACCTGTTGTAGATAGTAAGTTGAAAAGTTCATTATATGGTTTATCAAAAGAATTACTCCAGTAAGGTGTTGCATTCATAGACAAAGGTTTAAATCTCGAAAAGTTTAAATGAAATGTGCTGGGACCTGTCCCTAAAAAAGGATAGTCTCTTATCGTTGAAGTAACTACAGCCCAGCTTTCTTTCATAGGCAGAGTTATTTCTCCTAAATAATCTTTACTGACGAGAATCTTTCTTGTACCAGGAATTAAAACTAAAGCTAAAATCGGTGCGATTATCCCAATCGTACTTATTATTAACGAACTCCTATTTTCGGAAATGTTTGATTTGTTGGTTGAGAATATAATTAATCCTAATCCAACAGCAAGCAGCACCCATCCGAGAAATGTTCCTGTAATAGCTACAAAGAACAAATTTATTGCTGTAGCAACCATTAAAAGAACTTTAGATAAGGTGTTTTTTTCTCTTAAGGAAAGATAGATTGATGCGACGAAAGATAGAGCTGCTACTAATACCGCGTCTTTAATAGATCCGGTAAGTGAAAAATTTTGGAATCTTACAAAAGGTGATGAGCTAATAAATATTCTGTAGTAGCTTAGAATTGATACCAAAGAAGACACTGTTGTAGCGCCAACTAATAGATACGTAGAGATTTTCATTATTTTGGAATCTCTAAAAGCTGGGGTGCTTAAGTAATAATATACAAGCATTACTACGAAAGCTCCTAGACCTAGCCATCTACCTTGTTGACCGTAGATACTGTCCATTTTACTTACTGAAAATACTGTGGATAGTATTAAAGTACCTAGCAAGGCTATCAGCCACTTATCAATAGGTGACTGTATAATCTCAAGTTTTTCACCTTTAATAGTTTTTATGCCCCATAAAATAAGTAAAATTATAGTTGAAACAACTATTAGGGCTAGCTTATTAAAGGAGTAAAACTCCGAGCTAAGCGGAAGAAAGAAAATTGGTACTAGAAACAGAGTGATTAACGGTACTATTTTCGATATCTTTTCAAATATCGATGTTTTTAAACTAAATTGTTGCATGGTATAAGTCTATGCTTACAGATTTGAGTTTGTCAAGGGGGTAAAATATTGCGTTCCCGTGACGGGAATAAGGGTTTTAAATGTTATAAGGACAACCACCAGTTAAATTCTACATTGGAAGAGACTGGGGCATCAAGTTCTACCAAAAATCCATTTTGCTGATCAATCTTTGATACCCAGTATCTGGTAGCCGGGGAGTAGTTTTGGGTAAAAGTAACATACACCTTTGAATTAGGTTTTAGATCTCTAAACGATATAAAAATTTTGTTCTGATTTTTGGGTACAAAAGATGTTCCACTTGCATATATTTGTTCATTTGAATAGATATCCTGAGATACAATTTGTTTAGATTTCCCTAAGTTTATTACTCCTATTTCATTGATAAATATTAAAAATAAAAGTAACAGAGTAGAGTAAGTAACTATTTGTCTCTTGATATCAGGTGATTTGAGGAAATTGATAACGCTCTCTTTTTTTGTTTTATTCTCAAGTTTTTTAGCAATTTCCTCGTTGTCTACACCTTGGGATTTAAGATTTTCTATGGTTACTAGAGTTTCTAAAGAAGATTTTGGATAATGGCCTTTTATATCCCCGTTTTTATCTGCTTTTCTTAACATATGGGGAAGCCAGCCTATTTTGGTATAGTATCTCAACCTGTTGTAAGGATCTCCGGTTCCGAAATTGACCCCCTTTGCTTTAGCCTGTTTTATTAATTTGTCTATACTTATAAATTCATCCATTAAATAAAGCTTGGGGCAGAAGGAAACAGTGTTATTTAAAAACATTATATCAGAACAACGGTTTATGTAAAATATTTTTTTACTCTAATTCAATTAACCAATATTCTACTAATAATAGATAAAGCTTTATTGATATTGTGCCTGTTTTTAATATATTTGCATAATGGCGGGTGAAGTTAATGATTTTGATACATCGTATCCTAAAATGTTACGTCAAATACCGAGCCCGCCAAAAAAACTTTATTACAAAGGTAAATTCAATAAAGAAATTTTTGAAAATTGTCTTGCCGTAGTTGGAAGTAGAAAAATGAGCCCGTACGGAGAGAGAGTACTGGAAAAAATATTTTCGACTCTCGCACCAGAAATTACTATCGTATCAGGGTTTATGTACGGTGTAGATGCAGAAGCCCACAGGAAGGCTTTAAAATTTGGTTTACGAACAATTGCAGTAATGCCTTGCGGAATAGATTTAATTCATCCCGAAGGCCAAAAAAATCTTTATGAAGAAATAGTATCAAAAGGCTTAATATTATCTGAGTTTGACGGGGTTTTTGAACCTAAATTATGGACATATCCCAGAAGAAACAGAATAGTAGCCGGATTAAGTATNNATGGCCCATTCATTTGGAAGAGATGTGTTTGTCGTTCCTGGTAGCATATTTAGCGAACTTAATTCAGGTAAAGTTCAAATTAGTAATGAGTTTGCTAAAACTATAGATTCCGGTTTTTCTATAAATAAATTCTTTAATTTAAATTACACAGGAAAGTTATCTGAAGAATGCAAAATCAACAACAGTGAGATATTGAATTACCTTAGAAGCATACCTATGACAATTGATGACTTAAAAAAACAATTTCCGAATAAAGATATTTCACAAATATCGACGGAAGTTACTTTACTGACTATGAATAAACATATTGTTGAAAGAGACGGGGTTTTCTATGCTTGTTAAAGTAAAATCTATTGCTAATAGAGGGATGCAGACTTTCGGAGTAGATGTGGAAGTAAATATATCAAACAGAGGTATTCCGGGTTTAGAAATAGTTGGTTTGGCAGACAAGTCAGTAGCGGAGAGTAGAGATAGAGTAAAAACTGCTTTTCAAAATTCGGGTCTTCAATTTCCCAACAAAAAAATTACCATAAATTTAGCACCAGCAGACCTTAATAAAGAAGGTTCTTTTTACGATCTTCCAATTGCCACAGGTTTGATATGCGCCTTGTTAGAAGTACCGGTTCCGGAGTGCTCCTTGTTTTTCGGAGAATTATCTTTTGACGGCAGTTTAAGGCATACAAAAAGTTCTTTTCTTTTATCACTTTATGCAAAAGAAAATAATTTAAATACTATTTTTGTTCCTCAATCTTGTGCCAAAGAAGCAGCCTCAATTGGGGGTTTGTCTGTTTACGGTGTCGAAGATTTGAGTTCGCTCGTGGATCATTTAACAGGTAAAAATTTAATTGAAAAATACTGCAATTTGGATTCAGAAAATGAAGCTTATTTTGATAAAGATTCTAGTGAGTATAACTATGTAGTAGGTCAGGGCCAAGCTAAACGTGCCTTACAGATATGTGCTTCTGGAGGTCATAATTTAATAATGATAGGTCCTCCGGGTTCCGGTAAAACTATGGTGGCAAAATCTATCAACTCAATCATTCCGGATCTAAGTGAAGAAGAATCAATAGAAGTTACAAAAATATATTCATTAGTTGGGAAAATACCACCCAACTTCGGATTGTTAAAAAAGCGGCCTTTTAGAAGTCCCCATCACACAATATCTTACGCGGGTATGGTTGGAGGTGGTAATAATCCCATGCCTGGTGAAGTAACATTAGCTCACAGAGGTATTTTATTTATGGACGAATTCAGTGAGTTTTCAAGACAGGTTATTGAATCTTTAAGACAGCCTTTAGAAAACGGTAAAATAACTGTATCAAGAAGTAGGTTTTCAGCTGAATTTCCTTGCAGATTCACTCTGATAGCTTCAAGCAACCCCTGCCCCTGTGGTTTTTATGGTGACCCAAATCACCAATGTACATGCACTGAAAATAAAATAAAAAACTATCGAGCAAAATTATCAGGCCCGATATTAGATAGAATAGACATTCACGTAAACGTACTACCCGTTGAGAAAAAATTATTAATAAAAGATTCTTTTTCAAGCTCTAACGAAACCTTGGATTTTATAAAAAATAAAGTTGCAAATACCAGACTTATTCAACAAAAAAGGTTCAAAGATGAAAAAATATTTACTAATTCAGAAATCGCAAATTCTCAAATAGATAAATTTTGTAGTTTCGGCGAAGGGGCTAAAAGATTGTTAGAACAAGCAATAGACGCTTACTGTCTTTCAGCAAGAGCTTATTTTAAAATAATCCGAGTTGCTAGAACTATTGCGGATTTAGATGAAAAAAGTGACATTGAAATTAATCATATAGCGGAGGCTGTACAATATCGATCTAAGTTTTTTTTGTAGCTAAGACACAGGACTTGAAAAACAACAACAAGTGTTGTATAGTCGGGCCATGAGGTTGGAAAAACTTTCAAAAGCACTGTCCGACAAAAATAGGTTACAAATTTTAGAGTTCCTAAGCGACGGGCAGAGAAACGTTAGTGATGTTGCTGACAGGCTTAATGTTGAGGAAAATCTTGCTTCTCATCATTTGAGAGTCTTGGCGTCACTGGGTTTTTTGAAAAACGACAAAAAGGGAAGAGAAGTCTACTACATGTTAAACGAGGCAAAAATAGTAGCTCTTTTAAGGGATCTGAGAAGAAATTCCAGATTCAAGAGCATACTTCAGGAATCTTTAAGAGATTAAGATACCTATAAAATAATTTATATTTCCCAATAATTTGGTTTGTGTTTGTTTTATGGGAGTGGGGGGAAATATTTCAAAAGGTATCAATTGCGTTTTATTTGCGGTATATAATTAGTATTAATATTCACTATTTAATTTTATAAATAAATAATAATAATAACTAAGGCCTTAACAATATCAAGGCGTAAAAACTGCGGTAATAGTGCGTTAAATAATTAAAATAAATCAAATCATCCATCTATTTAAAGACTAAGAAACCAACAAATGTAATAAACTCTATTAATAATAGAGAGAGGTGTATAAACAAACTCCTTTCATAATGATTATATTCAGTGGTGGGACTTAAATATTTTGAAAATTTTTCCAATATTGTTAAAAGTAATTTAATTATTTGCTTTTTATTTTCATCTGTAATAGGCGGATTGGTGGTTTATTTATCTTTGCAGAAAAGAATACAGTCAAATGTTGTTGTTGAAGTATCTGCAGACAATACAGATAAATCCTCTGATAATGAAGAATCAGAGGATACTAATTTATATATAGATGTTTCAGGAGCTGTCATTAAACCGGGAGTTTACGAAGTAAAGCAAGGTACAAGAGTTGGGGAATTGATAGCTACTGCTGGAGGAGCTTCCGATGATGCATCATTAATGTGGGTTTCCAGAAATTTAAATTTATCAAAAAAATTAGAGGACTCTACAAAAATTTATATCCCTTTCTCGTGGGAATTTTATTTTCCCGAGGAGTACAAAATATCAAAACTAGTAAATGAAAATTACTCTGCTGATACTGATTTTGACCAAGATGACAGCAATAAAAATGACAGTGATGACGATAATTCTGCTGATGAAACAGATATATCCGATGGGGGAGCTGGGGATACTTCGGATTCTGGAGGACTTGAAGATGACGGGAAAATTAACGTAAATAAAGCAACATCTTCGGAGCTGGACACACTCCCGGGCATTGGTCCCGCCTACGCAGAAAAAATAATTTCTAACAGACCATATAAAGATATAGCGGAATTTGAATCCAAGTCAGGTTTGTATAAATCAACAATTGAAAACATTAAAGAACTTATTACTTTTTAGTAATCTCAAATGTTTAAGATTTTAAAATATTACCTCCCCTTACTTTTAATTATTATTGTGGCTTGTCTAAGAGTTTATTTTAACTGCATGGGTTCAGTAAAAGATGCTTGTTTGGAAAAAAGAGAGTCAATATTTTCAGACGAGAGCAAATTTCCCGGAAAGCAGATCTCAAAATTTAGAGAAAGGTCAATTAACATATCCAGAAAATATCTTCCAAGTCCTCACAGCGAGCTTTTAATAGGTATGGTAATAGGAGCTGATGAGCTGGAAAAAATACCTGCTTTTAAAGAAGCCTTAAAAACAACAGGTACTATTCATGTTGTTGTAGTATCGGGATTTAACGTTAGTTTAGTTGCCAGTTTAATCATGAGTGTTTTAGGATCAAAATATAAAATGCGTAATCTTCTGATCTCTCAATTGTTTACTTTTTCATATTCAGTAATGACGGGTTTTGAACCCCCAGTTATAAGAGCTTGGATAATGGGTGGTGTTGTATCTCTGGTGAAGTACTATGGCAGGGATATCAACGGATTTACTGCTCTTTTATTTACAGCTTTAGTTATGATTATTATTTGGCCATATTTTTTATTAAGTGTGAGTTTTCAGTTAAGTTTTTTAGCAACTTTAGGTTTAATAGTTTTTGGAAACGGTATTGTAGAAGGGCTTCGAAAATTATTTAAAACCGAAGCCTTTTTTATTGAAGATCTGGGAACAACAATTTCAGCTCAGGTTTTTGTACTCCCTATAGTTTCGTATTATTTTGGAAGAGTTAGCATAATAAGTTTTTTAGTTAATCCTTTGGTTCTTTGGACTGTACCCATTGCCACCGTAATAGGTACATTTTTTATGTTTGTTGCCGGTTTATCAAGTGTTGTAGCAAAAATAATGAGTATTGTAATGTATCCCTTTTTAAATATTTTCACTGTTGTCGTAAATTACTTTTCACGTTTTAGCTTTTCAAGTATTAATTTTGTATTAGGCACAGTGCCCGTGATTATCTATTACTTTTTGGTAATTCTTTTAATTTTTTTTATAAATAAAAAAAGGAGAAAAAGTGAAGAGAAGTGATGTAATTCTTGTAGTTTTAGTCTATCTTTTATTTTCTTTTAGAGGTGTTGCTTCGGCGGGAGATGGGTACTTAAACCTAGAAATTTTAGATGTCGGACAAGGTGATTCTATTTTAATAACAACTCCGAACGGTAAGCGAGTTCTAGTTGATGGGGGAGACAATTACGAAGCTGATTACGAAATATCAAAAAGAATACCTTTTTATTCTTGTTATATAGATATTCTTATCCTAACTCACCCACATTACGATCACATTGTTGGTTTAAATAGAATTATGCAGAGGTGCAAAATCGGTACCATTATGTTTAACGACGTCTCCTTCGACTCTAGGGACTTTAGGTTATTTAAGGAACTTTCATCTAATTTTAATATAAAAAATATGTACGCTGGGGATATTTTTGAAATTGATGAAGTTAATTTTATTTTTTTATGGCCTGATAAGAAATTTCTGCAAAATAGAATTCCCGATTTAAACGATATGTCCTTTGTATTTCTGGTGGATTACGGAAAATTTGAAGCTTTGTTAACCGGAGACGCTACCGAGAAAGTTTTAGGTCGGTTGTCTTTTAATAAAATAAATGAGTTAACAGATAGCAGTTTGGATGTTTTGAAGGTGCCCCATCACGGATCCAAGTACAGTTTACATAAGTATTTCTATTCTGGGATAGACCCCAAAATGTGTGTAATATCTGTAGGTAAAGATAATAAGTTTAGCCACCCCTATCCCGGGCTTGTAGAGTATCTCAACGAGATTGGATGTAACGTTTTAAGAACCGATGAGTCCGGAGATGTTTTAATAAGAGTTAGGTGACGTCCTCGCTGGGTAGAACACTAGTAAATATCGGGTTATTTTTTTCGGAGTATTTTACAGAAGGGATTTTGCATTTTATTCGTGATAATATAGAAAAACAAGGGTTTATTATGGATTACGTCTCCTCTACTTTAAATGAAAATATAAAAAAATCTATCAAAAATATTTATGATTTGGATGTTGATAGTGTTCCTCTGGAGCATCCGGAAAATGAAAAATTTGGGGACTACTCAACCAGTGTAAGCTTAGTAATTTCTAAAAAACTTAAAAAAATTCCATTAGACATTGCCAAAGAAATATCAAAAGATTTAAATCACAAAGATATCTATTTTGAAGACAATTACGGAAAATATCCTCTTTTTTCATCTATCGAGGCTGTTTCTCCGGGATTTATAAATTTTAAATTTTCAAACCTATTTTTAAAAAATCAAATCACTGAAGTACTGGATAAAGGGGATTCCTTTGGGTCTAATATTAGCGGCGAAGGGAAGATAATTATTATTGAATTTTCTGCCCCTAACCCTAACAAGCCGCTTCACATAGGTCATTCCAGAAATAATTTTTTGGGAAGCTCTCTTTCGGAATTATTTTTATTTAGTGGTTACAACGTAATAAGAATGAACTACATGAACGATTGGGGTACCCACATTTGTAAATCTATGTTGATGTACAAAAAATACGGTGAAGGTAAAGAACCTGATAAAAAACCTGATCATTTTGTTGGCGATTTTTATAGAATGTATGAAGTTGAACATGAAAAAGATCCACAGGGTTTGGACACAGAACTTTCTGATATGTTTAAAAAAATGGAGAGTAGAGATAAAGAAACATTAAATCTTTGGAAAAAAATAACCGGTTGGGCTTACGAGGGTTGGAAATCTACTTACGAAAATGAAAATGTTGTTTTTGATAGGCTTGAATATCAAAGTAATTACACCAGAGCGGGGAAGGAGATAATTGATTTGGCGTTAAAAGAAGGCGTGGCTATTAAAGA
>MTKZ01012399.1_pt1 | contig 22732 bp, 10 predicted proteins | sample 1042781 | NCBI WGS metagenome assembly MTKZ01 (sample SAMN06212207, study PRJNA360539) | anaerobic digester metagenome | biome: Wastewater treatment plant; material: sludge; isolation source: anaerobic digester fed with sludge from wastewater treatment plant | place: Denmark: WWTP Viborg ... | reverse complement strand
GCCTGAAGAAGACTTACACTTCTCTGGCATGATATGCTTGCAAGCGCACTAGGCGTACCTTCCAAGGTGCGCCAGGAAAATGCCTCTGGCCCTCGTGGTAAGATGGCGCACCTGGGAAGGTTCGCCTACTGGAGCGAAACTTCTTGTTTCACCTACGGCGATAGCCGTTTAGTCCAACAAGGCTTACTCAGGAAAAGGACAGGATTCAGCGGCGGTTCTCGCCCGTCATTTCCTGATGTCCGCCGAACCTGACTGCCGGTCCGAAAACCAGAGTCCCTTTTCGTAAGTCCCAATTACCGTTTATATGGTGTTTCCACGCCGTGGAACAGCCTGTGGATAACTTTCCTAAAATAGGGGAAAAATACACGCATGCTTTTTCCAAGCACCTCAAAATCGCTTGAGGTGCCTTTTAAATTATGATGTGAACCTGAACAATATCAACGAGTTATGCATTTTTTTGTCACGGAGGCCCCATTTTTATTGAATCTAGGCTTTCGCCGGAAATATCCCGGTGAATTTGTGGAAAACAAGTGGAAAAGACCTGCCGGCGGGTACTACTACATATAGTTTCCTCAAGGTGTTTCGGGTGAGATGCACGGAGGGTTTACTGATGCGCTGACTACAGTTTTTTTGATTCACATGCATTAATTCTCTACTATTATACCGCTTCCAGTTTCAAGTGATAGTGGCGACGCATGGGCTGGCATATGGAACAAGGAGGAGGCCAAAATGCAACGTGATCTTGCGGCAATGGCTGCGAAGGAGCACGACCTGTTAATTATCGGAGGCGGTATTGCCGGGATATGCATTGCCCGGGACGCGGTGCTTCGGGGCTTGTCGGTGGCACTGGTGGAGAAGTCCGATTTTGCCGGGGCGACCACCGCCGCTTCTTCCAAACTAATCCACGGCGGCCTGCGTTATCTGCAGAGCCTTGAACTGGGCCTGGTGCGGGAATCCCTGCGGGAACGCCGGGTATGGTCGCATATCGCGCCGCACATGGTGCATCCCCTGACGTTCCTGATGCCCTTATACGGAAAAGGCATCCGCAAACGGTTGACGCTGACGCTTGGGCTGACCGCCTATGACCTGCTCGCCTATGACCGTAACCGGTTGGATGACCCGGAAAAGTACATACCGTCGCACCGTTCCCTGAACCGGGCCGAAGCGCTCGCGCTGGAACCGGGTATTGAAAGCCCCACTCTTAGCGGGGGTATCATCTTTTATGATTATCAAATGCACTTCCCGGAACGGCTTGCCCTGGCGTGTCTTCGAAATGCGGTGGAAATGGGCGCGCAGGCGGCCAATTATCTGGAAGCGCGGGAGTTTGTGCAGGAAGATGGAGTAGTGGTGGGCGCCCGGGTACGCGATAATTTGTCACATCAGCCCGAGTGTGTTCTGCGGGCGCGTCTCACTGTGAATGCGACCGGCCCATGGTCGGATATCCTTATGGATACCCTGCTGGGCAGCCGTGAACATAAACGGCTGATTCGTTCCAAAGGCATTCACATTCTGACGAAGTCCATCACGCGGGGCCATGCCGTGGCGGCATTGACCGACAAAGGGCATTTTTTCATTTTACCATGGCATGGTTATTCCCTGATAGGTACAACGGACACGGTGTATCGGGGCGACCCGGACGCGTTCAGGGTGACGGAAAAAGACATCAGTGATTTTATAGACTCGATTAACGAAGCGTATCCCGGGGCGCATTTGCGGCGGGAGGACGTGCTGTATTTCTACGGAGGCCTTCGTCCCATTGTTGATCAGACTTCCAATGTACCCGGCGAAGAAACGGAAGAAAAAGATTCTTACCGCGCCAGCCGGGCGGCCGAGATTGTGGACCATGAAATCGAGAATGGGCTACCGGGTATCATTACGGCTATTGGAGGAAAATGGACCACGGCACGCGCCCTTGCGGAACAGGTAGTCGATTTGGCGGCGGTCAAACTGGGCGCTGAGGCCGTGCCCTGCCGCAGCGGTGAAACCCCCGTGTATGGCGGTGATACGGGTATTTTCGCCGAGTTTCTTGCCCAGGCACGAGAGAAATTTCCCGCCTTCCCGCCGGATGTTGTAGAACATCTGGCCTATAATTATGGCGCCGGCATGGGCGAAGTGCTTCGTGTCGCCGAAGAACGTCCCGATCTTAGCGAGAGGATTTGTGAAGGGCTGCCGAACATCGCAGCGGAAATACCGCATGCGGTGCGGCACGAAATGGCGTTCTCCATGGAGGATATCCTGTTCCGCCGCACCGGCATTGGCGCTTACGGGGTTCCGGACCTTTCCGTGCTTGACCGTATCGGGGCCTTGGCCGGAGAGGAATTGGAATGGTCGCCCGAGGAAATCAAGGCACAGCGTGACCGCGTGCAAACGCGTTATCAACCTTCCTCACGGGCCCGTGCCGTGGTGAATCCCCGCTCTTCCGGCGGGAAAACCCGGGAGCGATGGCCCGCACTTTCCGGCAGGTTGGCCCGGGGCATCGGTCCTTTCGATACGGTGTATACCGACGGTCCCATGGCCGCGAAACGGTTGACCATGACCGCTCTAAAAGACGGCGTAGAACACATTATTGCCGTGGGCGGCGATGGCACGGTGAACGAAGTCGTGAACGGCTTCTTTGAGAAGGAACGCCCCATCAATCCGCACGCGTCACTCAGCATTATAACGAGCGGCACGGGCGCGGATTTCCGGCGCACCTTCGGCACACCGGACGACCTGGATCGGCAGTTGTACCGGGTGGTAGACGGGGAAACCCATGCCATTGACGTGGGATTACTTACCTATCGTGATGATTCCACAGCCGGCATGCGCAAACGCTATTTTGATAACGTGGCAAGTTTCGGCATGAGCGGCATGGCCGACAAGGTGGTAAACCAGCTTACCTTCGCCAAAAAGTTCGGCGGCAAGTTCGCCTTTCAGTGGGGAACGCTGAAGGCGCTGTTGAGTTACAAGGGGCAACGGGTGCGCCTCCGGGTGGACGATACTTTTGATGAAATTTTGGATATCAACACGGTCGCCGTGTGTAACGGTTGTTATTTCGGAGGCGGCATGAAAATCGCCCCGGAAGCGAAACCTGATGACGGGCTCCTCGATATTATCGTGGTGCGTCATGCTTCCGTATTCCAGATTTTAAAAGGACTTCCCGGCCTGTATGCGGGCCGTCATCTCGAAAACACGAAATACGTCTTTATGCTGCGTGGCCGTAAGATAACGGCCGAACCCGTGCACGCCTCCGACGAAATCCTGCTGGATGTGGACGGCGAAGCGCCGGGCAGGTTGCCGGCTACTTTTGAAATTGTGCCGAGGGCGCTGCTGCTGAAATATTAGCGACCCCGGGCACGTGAGCTGTTCGTCACGGTGGATTGGTCCGATTTTGTTCGACAGTATGGGCCCTGCCGTAGAATCTACAACCCGTAATTGTGAAAGGCATCATGGACAAGCAAAAGTTACGTTGGAACGGATGGGGGCTTTGTGATGCCCCGGATACATTGGGTGACAAGGCGGAAGGCATTTGGGAATGGCTGGGCGCCTACACCGGGTTGGGCATGCTGCCCCATACCCCGGCCTGCGCTTTGGAGGACATCGTAATGCCGCCTGTGCGCCTGGTCCCGGAACAACTCCAGGCACTGGAAGAGATACTGCCCGGTCGCGTTAAAACGGATCGCTTCGAACGCGCTTATCACGCGCGGGGCCGCAGTTATCATGATATGCTTCATCTGCGCCGCGGCCGTCTCGAACACGCGCCGGACGCCGTTGTTTACCCGCAAATTATTGAAGAAATCGAGGCCGTGGTCCGGTATGCGGACCGGAACGCGGTGGCGCTTGTCCCCTATGGCGGCGGATCCAGCGTCGTCGGCGGTGTCACTCCCCTGCTGCGTGAAGGCCAAGAGGCTGTGGTGACGGTGGACATGGCCCTGATGAACCGGATACTCAAGATTGACAAGCATACCATGACCGCCCGAATTGAGGCGGGTATCTATGGGCCGGAACTGGAACGCTTGTTGCAGTCCGAGGGCGTAACGCTCGGCCATTACCCGCAGTCCTTCGAGTATTCCACACTGGGAGGGTGGATCGCGTCCCGCGGTGCGGGCCATCAGTCCAATAAATACGGCAAGGCCGAGGACTGGCTCGTTTCCGCGCGGATTGTCACGCCGCAGGGCATCTGGAACACGGAAGAGTTCCCCAAGTCCGCGGCGGGACCGCAGCTCCGTGATATGACGCCGGGCTCCGAGGGCGTTTTCGGCATTATCGCGGATGCCCGCGTACATATTCATGAGGTTCCGGAAAAGAAGGAATACCGCGCTTATCTCTTCAATGACTTCGATTCGGGCGTAAAGGCCACGCGCCTGTTGCTGCAGCATGAGGTGCAGACAGCCATGGTGCGCCTGTCCGACGCCAATGAAACCTTTTTTTACAGCGTGATGCATGGCGGCGCCGAGGTGGCGGAAAACGGGCCTGTGGGGTTCTGCCTGATGCTGGTCGGTTTTGAAGGCGCCGGGGATGAAGTCGCGCACCAGCGTTCCCGTGCCGAGGCCATTCTGTCCCAATGCGGCGGCGCCGATATGGGCGGCAGTATGGGGCAACTCTGGTTGACCACTCGTTTCGATACCCCGTACCTGCGCGATCCGATGCTGGACCACGGGCTCGGGGTGGATACGGTGGAAACCGCAACGGACTGGAACCGCCTGCCGGAGTTGCACGAGAACGTGAACACTGTCCTAGAAGAGGCGCTCCGCCGCCATAATCCCAATCCCGGGGCGAAAGGGCTGGCCATGGCTCATGTGAGCCACAGTTACCGTAACGGGGCGAGTTTGTACTTCACCTTTGTTTTCCCGAGAACACCCGGGGCGTCGATCGAACAGTGGCTGGCCATAAAACAGGAGGTATCGGATGCCATCGTTGCGAACGGCGGCACCATTTCCCATCATCATGGCACGGGAACGGACCATCTGCCCTGGATGGCTCGTGAGAAGGGGCCCATTGGATATGGCATGTTGAAAGCCTTGAAAACTACCCTGGACCCGCAGGGCACCATGAATCCCGGAAAGTTGATTGAATCGTAGTTATCCTGATCTTGTCAGGCCTATTTACTTCGCCATAAGAGAACCGAAATCCGGCCCTTCTTTTAGCCCACCGTTCTTTCTGTCCACTGGCCCCTGTCCAGAATCATCAGGCGGCGTTTCAGGCCATGGGCGCCCACTTCCATTTCAATAAGGTGAAAGTGCCGGTTCTCTGCCGCGATTCTGCCGCTCAGCGGCGCGCCGCCGCCCGCTGTCAGCGTATAGCGCACGCCGTCCAACACTTCCGTGGCATAGCCGTGAATATGGGCCATGAACACTTCATTCACCTGGTGGCGGCGCAGTAAGGCATGAAACGCGTCGGCACCTCGTTTGAATCCGCGCCGCCGGGTATCTCCGGCAAAGGTCGCTTCAAAAAAGGCGGGGGGAATGTGGGTAAACACGAACTTGTATTCGTATTGCCGCTCCAATCGTTGTTCGAGGAATTCGAGGTCCCTTGCGGTCACACCTTTCGCGGCGCAGTTGTTGAATCCCACAAAAAGACACTCGTCATGGGCAAACGCGAATTTATCATCCCCATAAAGGGTTTTGAAAGCCCCATAATCACGCCGTGGGCCACGCTCATGGTTCCCGGGAACGCAAAACAACGGGATGGGATTCAGGTGTTCTTCCAACAACCGCACATGGTTCCCCAGCAGTTCCGACGCTTTGCCTCCGCGTATGATGTCACCCGTATGAAAGGCCATGACCGGATCCAGCGTACGAGCCTGCCGGTAAAGCGCGGCTGCAACCGTAGTGTTGTTACGCGTGTCCCCCAGTACGATAAAACGCCAGGGACGAGGCCGGGGCGGTTCCGGAAGGGCTTGCTGCAGCAACTGAAAAGTATATCCCCGGCAGGTCTTCAGTTTCTTCATGCCGAAATGGTTTGTCACGATATGTTTCAATCGCAGAAGCAAAAGCAAGAGGACGGCACCAGCGAGGCACACCAATGCACTGAGGAGGTCCACCCGCCACGCCACGCCGCCCAACAGCAACAAGCCCAGGAGCAGAGCTAATCGTTTCTTTTTGAACATACTTTTTCCCAGGTAAGAACCGCAAGAATGCACAACAGGCCGAAAAGCAGTACGGCGATAAAAATCCACAAAGGCACGAGGCGGAACATCGCCAACCGAACCAGAAAAAACACGGGGATTACCACGCCGAAACCGGACACAATACGCGCCGCCATACCCGTAAAGAGGGTGGTCGACGTACACACACCCGACGCCACGCCCATCATCCAGCCCACCGGGTAGGGCAATAACAGCAGCGCCCACCACATCGAGTGCAGCAACGGCGCCCCGCCGCCGAAACCGCCCAATGCGGAGAGGAGGCACAGAAAGGCAAAACTGATTACCATGAGGATACAGGCCAGATACGCAAGCCATCGCTGCGGGGTTTTCCCGAGCCAGGCACTAAGGGCAAGCAGCACCGTTCCAGGGACGATTAGAAGCACACCCTCCATGGGATCGAAACAGCCAAGAACCACGGCAAGAAAGCCTGCTATCACCATTATTTTTGCTGCGAGTATGCGTTTGTTCATAGGTTGCCCTTGTTTGTTTTTAGGGTGACGCTGTTGCTTGATGCACCTCTGGTCCACTCATGAAGAAAAACCCGCTAAGGCCATACTATGCGGCTATATTTAACAACTCTTCTAATGCGGGCACTGCCCGCAACCCAACAAAAGCAACAACACTTGAGCAAAAAATGGGGCAGCCTCCGGCGCACGTGCAACCCATGAGCGTTGTAGTTAATCCTGAACCACGCCGGTGGCTGTCCCAATTTTTTTGTGGGCCTATTAGACAAGACCGAAAAAAGCGGGACAGTTCCCGCCGATTGGGTATACACAAACCCAGAGGCTATATCCCGTACTAATGCATCCTTTTCAACAAACAATCACCTGTAATTTGCGGCATGAACAGGCTCATTTTTTCTTCGTGCATGCATTCAACTTTTTGCTTTTTATAGACCTTACGGATCGATAAGGCCTCTGAGATATCGGGGCTGCCTTTACGTTTTGATAGTGACAGCGCCTGTATCATAGCGACAGGCATCAGCGGCACTCAAACTTTGTCCGGGAAAATCCGCGATGAGCCTCAGGGCCGTTCTTGACAGCGAAAAGAAACGGCAGCGCCGGTCTCTGTCCGATTGGTCGTATCCGACGGATCTGTCCGAGCCGACTGATCACTTATTTTCCCAGCCGTAGGCAAAACCCTGTCCCAATGCTCCAGTCGAATAAATTACCCCGGTTCGTTTTCTTCAGAACATTCCGCTTCATTGACCAGCCGGTCCAAGTACTCCCGGATATCCGTCGGCCAGGCCGCGGTCAAGGCATCAAAACGCCCCCGGTCTTTTGCGTACAAGGCGCGAGACGCTTCTTCAAAGCCCGGGCGGTTTCCCGCCATGGCCCACATGAATTTTCCGACGGCGTCCCGGGCCTGGCGGGCAAGGTCTTTACCCGTGTCGCGTTTGCGCGCCTCATCCACCAGCCGGCGAATGGCAGCGGAGGCGCCGGATGGTTGCCGGTTCAGCCATTCCCAATGGCGCGGCAGCAGGGACACCTCCCGCCCCACCACGCCCAGTTTCGGCCGTCCGGGCCCTTCTTTTCTGGTCGATTCCGTGTCAGCCGGTACAAAATGAGGATGCACGGTAAGGTTTGCCAGAACCTCCTCCGCTGTGCCCCTTAAATTGAAATCAATCTGCATACCGGTCTGGTCCTCAAAAACAAGAACAGGCCTGTTCTCTCCCGCATCCAGGCAGGCCTTGACCTCGATCAGCATGGCGTTTACTTCGCCTGAAGCGATACAGGTGTCTCCCGCAAAAGCCGTGTACGTTTTTGTGTTCATCAACAAGTGCCCTTTATGGTAAGTGGTTAAAAAGATACTCTGGCTGGGCGCCCATTATATCCGGATAAAATACAAAATACAATATTATCCGGATGAAATCAGAGGTCAATAGAAGTTCAGACGTATTACTTGTCCCCACATTGAGGACCTGCTGGTAGAAAACGGGTCCCGTATCTTTGCTGGCATGGCGGCATGAGTGCATTTTTTTGTTTCCTTCGCTCCTGATATTCACGAGGCTATATTTCTTGGCAAGAAACCCTATCTTCCCTTATCCTATCCTTATGTTTTTATTTCGTTTACGAAACATACACAAGGAGATTGGAAGATGAACCATCCTCTGGCATTTGTTCCTTGCCGTGTAGCGGTGCTTATGATGTTGGCATCCAGTGTGTGTGCTGCACAGGAGTCCGGCAATGATCCGCGCGATATTTCCAACGGGGTTTCCATTTACGAACACGGTTATTGCGACCAGCCCTATGTGGTCGTCGCGCCTGACGGAACCTGGGTGTGCGTGTTTACGACCAGCGCCGAGAAGGAGGGCGCCGCCTCGCAGTACATTGTCTGCACCCGCAGCACAGATCATGGGCAGACGTGGAGTGCGCCGTTACCCATTGAATCTCCGGATGGGCCGGAGGCTTCCTGGGCTATGCCATTGCTGACCCGGTTCGGGCGCATCTATGTGTTCTACGTCTACAACGGCGATGATATCCGCACACTGCCGAACGGCAAGCCAATGCGCGCGGACACACACGGATGGTATTGTTATCGCTATTCGGACAACAACGGTATGACCTGGTCAGAGCGTGGGCGGTTGCCCATGCGCGTGACGGCGTGCGACCGGGGCAATGATTTCGGGGGCGCGGTGCAGATGTTTTGGGGCATCGGCAAGCCGGTCACGCACGGGGACACGGCCTGGTTCGCCTTTACGAAGCTGGCCCGCTATTTCCTGGAGGACGGCGAGGGCTGGTTTTACCGTTCGGATACTGTGCTTACGGAACCGGACATCAGCAAGGTGTATTGGGAACTGCTGCCCGACGGCGATTTCGGCCTGCGCCGCCCGGATTTCGGCTCGGTACAGGAAGAGCAGAACCTTGTGCCCCTCTCCGACGGCGGCCTGTATTGCGTGTACCGCACGACGCAAGGCTATGCGATGGAATCTTACAGCCGCGATGGCGGGAAAAACTGGAGCCTGCCGGAACGCATGCGGTATGCCGACGGGCGACCGATCAAGAATCCGAGGGCGTGTCCGCGGCTCTGGCGTTGCGCCAATGGCCGCTACCTGTTCTGGTATCACAATCACAGCGGCAAGGACTTTAGCGGCCGTAACCCGGCGTGGCTGTCCGGCGGCGTGGAACAGGACGGGCGCATCCTCTGGTCGGAACCGGAAATCGTGTTATACAGCAACGACCCGCCCGGGAAGGAAGTACGTTACAGTTATCCGGACCTCATTGAAGCGGACGGAAGATACTGGATTACCACTACCCAGAAAACCCGCGCGTCCGTGCATGAGGTGGATGCGGGCTTGTTGGAGGGACTTTGGGGACAATTGCTCCCGGACGACTATCCCGTGGAATTGCCGCAAACTACCGCAGCCTATGATCGCAGTCCTGATGTCAGGGTAGATACCGCCCCGGCCGAAATACCCATGCCGGGTTCGCCCAACCTTGAGCATCAGGGATTTTCTCTGGAACTTGTCTTGGACCGTTTCCCTATTGAAGAAGGCCTGCTCGTGGACGGACGCACAGAGACCGGACAGGGGATGGTTCTGACCGGAACAGGGAGTGTCCTGCTGAACGGCGGTACGAATTCCTGTGAAGCGCCGCTTGTCGGTACGCCTGACGCGCTCAAAGGACCGGTTCATCTGGTGGTTACTGTGGACGGCGGGCCCAAAATCCTAAGTTTTGTGGTGAACGGCCGCCTGTGTGACGGCGCCGATGCCGGGCAGTTCGGCTGGCATCGCGTTACCCCTGAATTTGCCGTCGTGCCGGGTGCCCCCGCCCTGCGCGTCCATCCCGCAGTAAAATCACTACGCGTGTATGACCGGCCATTGCGCACGTCTCAAGCCATGCGCCTCTACCAAAACAAGAAATTAACACCAGAGACGCCCCAACCAGCTGCTTTGACCAGGTACGTTTTGGATGGGCAGGAGATCCAGATTGCCTGGAATGAATCCGGGGCGATAACCTCCCTCCTGGACAAGAAAAGCGGACGGGCGCTGACCGTGTCCGACGGGTCTGGCGTTCAGGGGTTCAGCCTGCTGGTGAGCGCCGGAGACAAGGTCCGGGAAATACACGGCAATCAACAGAACAAGCCTGCCATTTCGCTTCAGGGCAATCGCTGCCGTATTACGTGGCCCCCGCCTTTATCCGATGACACCGGCGAGGCGCATGACATTGCCGTTACAGCGAATTATGAACTTGCGGAGGATGCCGTTACCGTTACGGTCCAGTCCGAAAACTATTCCGAAGCCGTCATCCTCGAAGTCCGCTATCCCCAGGTGCCGGGACTGGCGGGATTCCGGGCGGAAGGCGATGAGGCCCCCGGCCGGCTGGAACCGGTCCCCGGCGCGCCGGTTCTGAACCTGCCCTTCAACGCCGTTTACGTCAATTACCCCGGCGGCCTGAACATGGGCTTTGTTACAGCGGTGAATGACGCTTTGGGACGGGGACTTTACATGGGAGCCCATGACGGGGTTGCCCGGCTGAAGCAATGGCGTTTCGAGGCGGTTGGTCCGGAAGGTGCCCCCGAGATCGCCGCGTCCCTGACCCACTTCCCTTATTCCCAGACGGGACAGATATTTACGGGCGCGCCCTGGGTGCTTGCCTTTCATGACGGCGGCTGGGTGGACGGTGGTCAGCGATACCGCGACTGGTTCGTGAAGACTTTCGGTATACGCCCGAGGAAGGACGACTGGATTCGGGAGAAACATTTTTATCAGATGATCATGATGATGCTTCCGGAAGGCAACATTAACTATCGTTTTGAAGATGTGCCGGACCTCGCCCGGCAGGGTCTGGCCTATGGCGTGGATTCGTTGCAGCTGGCCGGATGGCAGCGGGGGGGCCATGATAACGGGTATCCCTATTACGAGCCCGACCCAAGGCTTGGCACTTGGGAGGATGTAGAAAAGGCTATACGCGCCTGTCATGACCTGGGCGTGCGGATTTACTTCTTCGCGAACATCCATTGCGCCATGCAGGACCTGGACTGGTTCAAGGAGGAACTGCATCGGTATGTGTCGCTGAACGCTCAGGGGAAAACGAATTGGATCGGCTACTGGGGCATGGGCACCGTAGGTTCGCGGCTGGCGTACACCGTGCCGAGCATGTCTTTTGTGGATGTGAATTTCCCGGGTATCGCGGATCCGACGGCGGGTTATTTTCGGAAACTGGCGGCGCTCGGCGCGGATGGTCTGCATATTGACAAGTGCTTCCCCAACGCCCTTGAATACAATCCGGGTGTTGTTGAACTGGGCCGCAGTCCCGATGTCGCGCCCTGGCAAGGCGCGCTTGATCTCGTGGCGCGTATTGACCGGGAATGCCGCGCGATGAAACCGGACTTTGCCATTTCCTTCGAGTGCAACTGGGACCGGTTTCTGTCCTATGGCACGACGACCTGGTGGGCGGGCAACATGTCCACCGCACGCAAGGTGTTCCCGGAACTAACCGAGACCGTGGGGCACTACTGGCCTTACGATTTCTTCGGCATCAACACAGCCGTGCGCGAAGGCTGGGCGGTCATGCTGTCGCCCCACAAGTTCAACCGTGGCATGGGCTACGAACCCTGGAAGCGCATGTCCACTTACGTGGCGGAGGCCAAACGTATCTGTGATCAATACGCCGATACCATTTTCCTCGGTGAACGCTTGTATGGCAAAGGCGTGCTTTTCGGACAAGCGCCGTTGCCCGGCAGCATCGCCTGGGAGTCCTGGCGTAATCCGGTGGACGGGCGTCAGGCCGTGGTCTTCACCAATACCGCCCGGGAGGCGGTTCCGGTGTCTTTGGCCGATTTTGAAGGTAAGACGGCAGGTCCGGTGAAAATCGTTGCTCCTTTCAGCGAGGCGTATTCTGTTGTGCTGCCGGCGGAAGTTTCCGTTCCAGGCGAGCAGTTCGCTCTGGTTGTTGAGGATACGGATGGGACCTCCGCACCTGCTCAGGAACCGCAACCGGCGGCCGCAGAAGCCCCTCCTTCGTCCTTTCTTTGGGATTTCGAGTCAGGCAACCTGGGCGACTGGAAGGGCGACCCTAACTGGACGGTAGACAACAACAGTGCGGGCGGCTGGTACGCAGGATGGCAGGGTAACGGGTACGCCTGGAGCGGCCAAGGCGGCGAGGCTGCTATGGGCAAGTTACGCTCACCTGTGTTTGCCCTCGACAAGGACGGCGTGGAGGTGTTGGCTGCTGGATGGGCGGATATGCAGGGCCGCACCTGGAACCATTGGAATTACATCACCCTCAACCTGGAGGATGGCACGGAGTTGGACCGGGTCTACGCCCCGAACACGACGACCTTTACGCCGCTGGTGCTGGACGGTTCCGACCATCGGGCCCAACGGGTCTATATCGAAGCCGTGGATGATGCACCCGAAGGGGTCTATTCCATGCTGTGCCTGGATACGGTGCGAACCGTGGACCTCCCCGACATGCCCGGCTCGGAGGCTTTTAACGCGGAAGCGTATATCCGCCTTGAAAATGAGTTGTACCGCATTGAAGTCAGCAGGAGCAACGGTGTTATCACGCGCATATACGACAAGACCGGTAATCTTGACCTGATACTGGAACCGCGCCTGGCGGACAACTGGGCCTTTGCCCTGCCCATCGCAGACAAGGAGGCCTGGACGAATACCGAGGCCAACCGTATTCTCGGCGCATCCCAGATTCTGACGGGGCACACGTTGGAAAACAACACGTTGTCCTTGCGCTGGGGCGGACCGCTGGTTTCCGTGTTCGGCATCTTTTATAAGACCGCTGTGGAAATGACCATCACACTACAGGGAGACCAGGTCGTTTTTGAAATGACTATAGACAATGAGACGGACTTGGAGATCGGCGAAGTCTATTATCCCATTATCGGGGGCACCAACGGCCTGGGTGCGAAGGCCCATCAGCGGCGCGCCACGGTGCGGACTGTGCCGATGAGCACCGGCGCGGACACACAGCGGATCTATCACACCTTCGCGAACATGACACCCTTCGGTGAACTTTATCCCGAACAGGTCTATGTGTATCCCCACACCCTGTCCATGCCGTGGATGCATCTGTACAGCCCGCAGCTGAACCGGGGCGTGTATCTGGGCGCCCATGACCCGGTGCGCCGGATGAAAGCAGTGCAATTGCTGCAATATCCCGGCATCGCGTCCAACCGCAGCGATGGCAACTGGCCGCGCCCGGAAGAACTGAACGGCACGCCGGTGGGCGTGTCCCTGAACTTCGTTCATTTCGCCTACCAGCCGGCGGGCGAGCGATTCACAGCATCTCCCGTGGTGCTCCGATTCCATGACGGAGACGCCTCGGAAGCGTCTCGCTTCTATGGCGCGTGGTTCAAAAACACCTTCGGCTCTGTTGAAGCCGCTTCCATGCCCGCGAAGCTTCGAGAACTGGACCGCATTCCTTTTGCCGATATTGCGGCCATAGCGCGGGAGTTCAAAACGCAAGGGGGCGAAGTGCTCCTGCTGAAGGACTGGAAGACGGGGGGGCAGCACAACGGTATCGCTGATTTCCATCCCGATGACGAGCTCGGCGGGGTTGACAGCCTGGCCGCGGCTGCACGGGCCTGCCATGACTTGGACATCCGGCTCTTCCTGACCTTCAACCTGCAGTATGCCGATCCCGATACGGAATTCCATAAAGACCATACGGCCGGGTGCGTCTGCACGGACCGCTGGAGGGTTCCCTTCACCTGGGACGGCACCAGGTGGGTGGGACTGAATCCCGGCGCGCCGGAATTGCGCGATCTGCTTGTTGAACAGGTGCGCGCGCTGGCGGAGCAGGGTGTGGACGGCTTGTTTATCACCCGGTTCTTTACCGACAAGATAGACTTCAATCCCGTCCCGGGCATGACCGCCGACCGTGTGGATTGGGACGGCGGTCTGGCGACACTACAAGCTCTGCACGAGGCGGGCAAAACGGCTAACCCCGGCTTCATGCTGATCACCGATATGGTTCGTGACCATCTGACCACGATAGTACTTCCATCCGCCCCTGTGGATACCCTGGAACCGCTGTTTCTGAAGGCAATGTTCAAGTAAGGAAAGTGTTTGTCGGACAAAAGAATATCTCATAGAGAACCACAAGCGATTCCCTGCGGTTTCAGAAAACTGACAGCCAACCAAAATCTTATTCCCAAACAGGAGTTAGTCTCTTACCAGTAATATTCTGTACAGAATATTACTGGTAAGAGACTACACTCCTTATCTATTTGTAGACCCCTTACCTTAAAAAGCACCCTATCCCAGTATAAAGTTGTATAATCATACCTCTCCTCGCGATGTTTGTCAATTTTCTTTTTTAGTGGGCAATGTACGAATTGACGTTCCTGCCGTTCGTTGGCCCGCATCCGCACGTAAGAAATGGCGAGGATCCTAAAAGCGGCAGGATGCCGCTTCTACTATCCTTATGCCTATTGGCTTCACGCCAACAATTTGGTTTCGTACGTGCGGATTCAGCAACTACCGGCAGAGACGATGGATTCACCTTGATTCAGGTCCGGATTAGGTGGTTTCCCCGCCGGTCTGTTAGGATATGGACCGGTTCGAACCGCCCTGCACCTGCTGTTGGCTATACGGAGACCGGGTCGGCATGAAGATCACCCATACCCTTAAAAACCTGATATTATTGTGTGGTTCCCTGGCGTTCACGGCGGCGTTGATTCTGTTCGCGGAATTTGCTCTGGGCCGGTTCTTCTTCACGAACACACCCTTGGAAAAACTGCAGTTGCTTTTCCCACCCGGTTCCCGGGAGGCGTTTGAAACACCTGAATTTTCCTATACCGTCTCCATCAATCAACTGGGGTTGCGCGATCGCGAGATTGATCCAGCGCGCCATCCGGAATGTCGTATCGCCGCCATTGGAGATTCCTTCACGTACGGGTTCGGCGTGAACCTGGAGGATACGTGGGTAAAGACACTTGAACGGCGGCTGCGGGCATCCGGTCTGGACGTGGAAATCATCAACTGCGGCAGTCCCGGCGCGGGCCCGGCAGATTATGCCCGGTTTGCCAAAAAAATCGTCCCGATATTGAAACCGGACCTGGTGCTGGTCGGCCTGCTGCAGGATGATATCGGCGTCGGGGACCCGCCGCTGCTTGAAAGGGAATGGAACGATGCGTTGGCCTGGCTGCGGGCTTCCTTTCCCAACATCATGCATCTCATGGGTCAAAAACAGCCTTGGGAAACAACTACCGGCCAACCGGAAGAGATCGCCCCGTCCCAGATAAAATCCAGCCAGTTGAACCGGGAATTGGACGCCAATGCCATGCGCGTGAATCTCGAACAGGCCTGTCCTGAGGCGCGGGCCCGTTTTGACCTTCTGGAACCCGTGGTCAAGGAGCGCGCCTTGAGCGGGAACCTGAATCCCTTCATGATCGTCAGCGCACTCAACGGCCCCGATTATTATGTCTGGCGTCTGGCCCTGGAGACAAACGCCATGCAAGACTTCATCGACAGGACGGCCGCCAATCTTACCTATATCCGGACGGTGGCGGAGTATTGCGGGGGGCAGGCCGCCGTGCTCGGCATACCGCTCGGTCCCTATGTAAACCGCCATTCCCATGAAGCCGTACAACGGTTGGGCTTTGAAGTAACCGGGGAAATGCTGATCACCGACGCCCCGGACCGGGGCACGGAACTGGCCAGCAAACAGGCCGGGCTCCCGTGCCGCACCGCCACCGGCGCCTTTCGGGAACGGGCCGATCAAGAAGGGTTGTTCTTTGAACTGGATGGCCACCTGACCCCGGCAGGACACGCCCTCTATGCGGAAACCGTCGCGCCCTTCGTGGAAGAACTGGTAAGGACGGGAACGCGCTGACACGCGTTTTAATGCGGGTATTGCCCGAACCCCAAAGAAAGTCTACACGGTATGTTGTTCACGCTTTAGCGTGCTCTTGAGTTCTTATGTACGTCCCGCACGCTAAAGCGTGAACAACATACGATACCTCTTGTTTTTGATGATAGATAATTTCTGATAAGGCCTAATAATCCTTCTTCCAGAACAGGCCGACGCCGCTGCGCTCTTTGGCGTCGGCATCACCCTTCACGGAGATTTGGGGCGTGACCTCGACTTCAACGGACACTTTGCCGCTGTCCGTGGTGGTGCCCTGTTCCACCTCCACATACACCGAGTCGGTGAAGTACTTGCCCATCCCCACGGTGGTTTCATCCGCCCGTTCTCCCGTGCGGATATCCATGCGGTCTATGCCGGGGAGTTTGATGTTGCCGGAGAAAAGAGGAATGCCGGAAAGTCCCTGATTGAACATGGCCGCGACACGCGCCAGCTGGATGGCCTGCACCGGGGAGAGCCGGGACAGGTTGCGCCCGAAAAGGATCTGCGCGAGGATTTCGTCCTGGGGCAGTTCTGGTTCGGAGGTCAATTCCATTTTTACATCTTCCAGTTCCCCTTTCAGGGTAAGGCGGGCGGTCAAGGTCGGCGTCTCCACCACTGCCAGCATGTCGAGATAGGGTTTTTCAGGAGAACCGTCCAGAAAAAGCAGGGCGCTATCGCGAAGGACAAAACGGCGGTTCAGGAAATCGAGATGGCCCCGCAGTACCTTAAGCCGGCCGTCAATTTTCATGGCGGCGAGGGTGCCGCCCACATGCAATTTGCCGCCCCATTCGGAATCGAGAATGGGCGCGCGCGCGTAGGCCTTGCCCGGGATATCGCAGTTGATATCGAAACGCACCATGCTTGCGGCCCCGGACGCCTTTTTGGGTTCCTCGCTGATAATTTTGCCGTCCCGTCTCTCGGTCACGGCCAGCGTGGCAGGTTCCTTGACCGGCAGTTCATCGGGCATGGACACCTGCACCGGGGTGATCTTGATGTCGCCTTTTACCAGTATATCTTTAAGCGTTCCTTCGGCGGTGATCTCGCCGTTCATGCGGCCGTTCATGTAATCCAAGTCGGCAAACCGGGCCTCTTTGAAAACCGCCAAGCCCGAGAAGGGAAAATCTTCCGCGTAGCGCAGGCGCACTTCGCCCGTGGCGGTCATGCGTCCCTGCTTGTCGGTATCGGCGGAGCATTCGGCCAGGCGCACCGTATCGCCTTCGGCCGCCACGGTGACATTCAGACGCTCCAGCCGGGTGCCGGTCCGGGAGTTTTCATAGTGGGCGTCCCGCATGACGGCTTCGCCTCGGATATCCGGCGAGGCCAAACCGCCGGCCAGGGTAAAGGCTCCCTTCATGTTTCCCGCCAGGGAATGCCGCTCAAGGCCCAGCGCGCCGAGAAGCGGCTCGCACTGCAGATCAAAAGACATATCACCCGAAAGCCCTTTTTCCTGGGGCATTTCCAGCAGCCAGGGCTGCACTTGTAACCGGACCGGCAACCGCGCCTGACCTTCCAGATGAAGGATTCCCTCCATGTCCGCCTTAAGTGTGGCGGAAAAACCGCTTTGCGTCATGCCCGCGGTAATATCGGCGGATAAGGGGGCAAGCCCTTCGCCTTTTTCCGTATGCAGGCGCCCTTCGTGAAGGGAAAAGGCGGCGTTAATTTCCGGGACGGACAGGCTTCCGCCAAACATCACCTCCCCGTCCAACGTGCCGGAAAGGGCAGGCTCCATGAACAACACCCCGGCCGCAAGAGGAAAGGCTTCGAGGCGCAATTTCCCCGACAAAGCATCGCCCTTTTGTCTCCCTTCGGCGCGGATATTCCCGGTGCCGAAACGCAGCGTCAGCGGTTCCACCGAGACGCCGCCTTCCCCTGCCGCAAGGCGCACAGGTTCTTCCAGGCCATATTCAAAATCCCCCAGCATACCGTTGACCGCTTCCAGGACCACCCGTTGTTCCCGGGCGAACAGGAGGCTTTCCGCCTTCAGGGTGAAGGGGTGCGGTTCCGGGGCACCTGTATGGATGCGCCCTTGTACCCGGGCCGTTCCCCGGGCCTCGTTGAAGCCGCCCGCCACTTCAATTTTCACGGCATCGGCATCCATGGAACCGGCGCACACGCCGTCCGCCTCGGCTTCAACCGTTCCGGAATACTCCCCCTTCCCCTGTTGCATGTGCGCCTTGACCGAAGCCGTCTTAATATGTGTTTCACCGTAGGAAAAACTGCGCGCCTCCATATCAGCCGCAAGAACACCCTCCTTAAGGGAGACGGTTCCCTCGGCGGCGCCTGAAAGCGGCATTCCGGCAAGGCGCCCCAGCGCGGCCAAATCCTTCAGGGACACGTCCAGGGTGGCTTCCGGCAGGCGGGTGTTCAAGGCGTACGAGGCACTTCCTGCGATACGGTTATCACCCATCCTGATTTCAAGGGGTTTCAAAAGGACTTTACCGGAATCCGCCGCTACGGTTGTTCTTGCCTCCAGCGCCTCCGACCCGGTGTCCACCAGCGCGTTCAGAAGAATGTCCCTGCGAGGTCCGTCCAGACCCGAAGCGTCCAGGTCCACCCGTACGCGGGCTGCTGGAAAGTTATTTAAAACAACCTTTTCGCCAAGAATGGACCCTTTGGCGGTCAGGGCGTCCAAACTGCCGGAAAGGTCGACATCCAGCGAAGCGGCGCCGGAAAGATTTTGATTGAAAGCAGCGCCCAGGGTCTGCAGTTCAGGCAACATCAGCCGGACCGAGGATTCGACCGTCTTCGTGTTAAACGCATAGGATGCTGAGCCCTTGGCGTCAAAGGACCCCCCGGAAATATCCAGCGCGGGCAGCGTAATCCTGTCTCCGGTAAGCTGGGTTTCAAAAACCGCTTTCAGTGTTTTTCCGGCCAGGGCTGCCGCCGGTGTGGGAAGGCCCGTGAGCGCATCTAAGGTTCCATTCCCCTTCACTTCAACGTCCAGGGGCTGCAATGTTCCTTCCGCAATTATAGCCGCCTGCAGGGAACCACGGGGCATTCCCTCCGGGAAGAGGGGCAATTTATCCAGCGAAGCAGCAACGGCCTCCAGCGTCAGGGCAAAGCGCTTCGAGGCGATATCATAATCGCCGCCGCCTTCCAGACGGGCGTTTCCGTCGGTAAGTATAAGGGAGGACACCTTCAGCGTATTCACGGCGTCCATTTCCACCAGCGCGTCCAAACCCCAGTCGCCCGGCACGCGCTCCGATACCACAAGCCCCTGCGTTTGGGCGGCAATCTTCGCCTGGAGCCCTTCGGGCGGCAGCGTTGTCCATGTCTTACAGTTTCCTACCACGGTAAGGGCTGCCGCCTGCAGTTGGACCGGTGCGGCCTCCAGCGCCGTCCCGTTCATAGTGAGGCTAAAGGACAAGCCTTCGTTGTCCCCGGCGGCGGTGAGGTCAAAAACGGCTGCGCCTTTCAGCGGCTGGCCCAGAAGGTCGCCTACGGGCACGAGGTCGGGCGCGTCAAGATGCGCCGTCAGGTCCAGCGCAGGCAGATGCGGCGCGGCCCGGCCTTTCATCTGCAGGCTGGCCCCGGCTGCGGACACGTCCAACTTGTGTATCCGGGCTTCGCCCGCTTCCTCATCGTAGGCCAGGTCAACATCCGCCTGTAACGCCTCCTCCCCCATGTAAAACATCCCTTCGAGCGGCAGGCGTCCGGGCCAGACGGTAACAACCCCCTTCAGGGAGGGTACTTCCCGCGCGTCGCCCCGCAAGGCGGCGTCCAAAAAGGACGCTTCTCCCAGGGAACCCTGCACATTAAGAAGAGGTTCCGCAAAAGGGCCCTCCAAATGCGCGGCGATCGTAGCCGCAAGGGCCCCTGTATCCCCTGCCATGCCCGGGAGGTTTGAAACATCCGCATAGGCAAGCTGCAGGTCCAGGCGGCTGTGTTTTTCTTCCAGTTGGATTTGTCCCTTCAGATTCAGGTCGACGAGGTCGGAACTGACGTTGCACGCCTGCAAGGAAAGAAGCCCGTGGCCGTCTATGGACGCCGATACGGACGCCTCCAGCCTGTCGCCTGAAAAGGACGCATACTTCCGGATAAAGGGCGTCCGGGAGGCATGCACCGTCACCGCGGCCTGGACCGAAGCGTCCTCGCCTTCCATGAGACGGGCAGTACCCTCCGCAAGTGTGCCGTCCCCGGAGGTGACAAGAAGCGTCCCTTTCCAGTCGGTCCGCCCGCCGCGCCCGTCCACTTCAACGGCAAACGGGGGCGGCGCATCCAGAAGTTCCGGCAGCAACACCTCATCGTATCCCCGGAAAAGAAGCTGAGGCAGGTTTTCCTGGTAGTTAAAGGACAAGGTTGCGCGGGTGGCGTCGTTATCGGGCGCCGAAATATCAAGGGAGACTTCCGGGAACGCTCTGCCATCGACCGGCAGCACCGTGCCGTTAATGGAAAGGATGGCCTCCCTTCCCGCCACCTCTTCCTTCAATACGAGGCGGCCCACGCGGAGGGTTTCGATTTTCGGCCAGACGGGAAGGGAAGGGATGCGGGGGATGCGCCATTTCCGTTTGGGCACAGGCCGGCGCCACACCGTCAGCTGGTCCACGTCCGCCTGCCGCAACTGGATGCGCCCCCGCAGCAGTTGCCGCAAAGACAACCGCAACTCGAGGCCGTTGATATCGATGAAATCACCCCGGGAATCATCCACTTCGATGGTATCAATATGGATGTGTGCGGGCAGCAGCCCCGAAATACCGCGGATATCCAGTTGGTAGGCCGTATGGTTCGTCACCAGCCGGGATATCAGCGCCGCCAGACCTGCCTTGCCGGGCGGCGTTTCCAGCACGATAACGGCCACTCCAAGCAGCAGAAGCGCGCCCGCAAAGCCCCACAGGACTCTCCGCAACCATAAACGTATCCGTGCGGTATTGGGCATGATTAGAAAGCCTGTCCGATACTGATGTAAAACTGGACGCTGCTGTCAATGTCCTCGCGGGGATTCAAGGGGACAGCGACATCAAAACGCAGGGGGCCGATGGGCGTGTAATAGCGTACGCCGATGCCCGCACCCCACTGTATTGAATCTCCAAAATCAAAAAAGGCGCTCTCATGGGCAGCGCCGCCGTCCACAAAGACGACCAGTCCGAATTGCTCGTTGATACGCTTGCGCAATTCCAGGGACCAGTCCGTTACGGAACGGCCCCCGGTGGGTTCGCCGTACTTGTCCAACGGACCCACCTCCTGGTACGCATAGCCCCGGATGCTGCCCCCACCGCCCGCGTACATCCGCTCATCCGCCGGCACTGTCGATAGCGATGCGCCGGCCGCCACCCCCAGGTGCAGGCGTGTCGCCAGGGTGTACCCGGATACTTCTCCCAGGGGAGTAAACCAGCTCAGGGTCAACTCATCCTTAACAAACCAGGTGCCCGCATCATGGACATCCAGGAACGGCGTCATCCGGTTTACCACCCGGTACCCCCGCTGCGGGTCCATGCGGTCATCGCGATAATCCCCGCTTATTTCAACCGGAAAAGACAGTAAATAATAATTTTGGGCCTCTGAACGCTGCTTCACGCGGCTGACACGGAGGGCCGGGCCGAACCCCAGGTTCCAGTGGGACGAATAGGGGTGTTCCAGCCAGGCGCCGATATCAATGCGACGGCTTTGGTAAAAGTCCGTGTCCAGTTGGCCGACCTTGCCATGAAGCGTCAGGGTGTTCCTGGAATTCATAAAATCCTGGATGACATAATTTACGCCAAAGTTTTGTTCCAGTTCCGTCACCTGGCTTGACAGGCGCAGGCTGCGTCCCAGCCGCATGAAATTGCGATGTTCCCAGTCCGCCGCCGCGCCGATGCCTTCATCGGTGCGGTACTGCAGGCCCAGGCTGACGGTGCGGTGCGGTCGTTCCGTCAGCTCAAGGCAGATGGGAAGACGGTCCTCCTCAGCCTCCGCCTGCGCAGCCGGGTAAAGCCGCGTCAGCGAGAATAATCCTGTCTTCTGGAGTTTCTCCTGGGTCTCTTTCACCCGCCTTTGGTCATACCAGGCCCCCTCCAGCCAGGAGATCTCACGGTGCACCACTTCGGCGCGCACCTTGTCCAGTCCGACCATCCGCGGCGGGCCAAAACGATACCGCCCGCCTGATTCCAGCCGATAGGTTATGTCCATGGTGTGCCGGTCATGGTCAACCAGGGCATCCCGCGTCAGGGCCCGGGCAAAGGGATACCCCATTTCCGTCAACTGAGCCACAAGAGCCTCTTCCGCACCGATTACCTCCACAGCCCGGGCGGGTACCCCTCTCTCCAGGCCGGATTGGAGGCTTTGCGGCGGCGTGATTTCCGGTCCCCCCGATGGATCCTCCCTTTCCCAAATCCGGACAGCGACGGCATCCATCTGGTATTGTGGACCGGGCACAACATCAAATACGGTGACCAGTTCCGGCCAAGCCAGGGCAAAACTTACCGTAGCACCGTAATACCCCTCCGATGCCAGGGCGCGCTTCAACAAGTCCTCATGACGGCGCGCCGCGCCGCGCAATGCCGCTTCCGATTCCGGCGGACGGGTGCTTTGCCAAAAGGCCGGGGAATGACCTTCAAGGACTTCACGAAGCCCTTGAATCTCCACTCCCCGGATTTGTGCCTCCGGCATGGCGGCACCCGCAGCCGGAACCGAAAAAGAACCGGCAAAAAGAATCAAAACCAGCCCGGGCACGCCCCAACCGGCGCGCGCCAAGGTCGCTATCCATATTGGGCGCTTCATAGCACTATCATACCATATACGGGGTCGCCGGGGTAAAGGCCGAGCTGACTCATTAAAAATCTACTCGAACGTCTATCGTTGACTCATCCGCAAAATC
>MTKZ01010772.1_pt1 | contig 22739 bp, 16 predicted proteins | sample 1042781 | NCBI WGS metagenome assembly MTKZ01 (sample SAMN06212207, study PRJNA360539) | anaerobic digester metagenome | biome: Wastewater treatment plant; material: sludge; isolation source: anaerobic digester fed with sludge from wastewater treatment plant | place: Denmark: WWTP Viborg ... | reverse complement strand
GTTAATGTCCCATCCTCAATTCTCTTACAAAACTCTTCCTCGGATACCGCTCTGCTTACTCCGTAATAGATAATTGCATCCGGCTCAGCCTCAACAATGTACCACATCTCCGACTTGCCAAAGCTACCCTCATTTTCCATAGCATAGGTGTTATCGGGATGAACCTGAATTGAGAGATTCTCCTTGGCATCTATGAGCTTAGTCAAAATTGGGAACTCAGCGTACCCTTCGTAATTGCTCCCAAGAACATCCGGTCCTTCGATCTCAATATACTGAGCCAAAGTCATACCCTTGTACTTGTCATTATCAATTACTGACATCCCGTTTTTGTGACATGAAAGTACCCAAGCTTCAGCGATTATGTCTAAATCAGATTCGATTCCATAATCAGTACGAAGTTTGTTGCCGCCCCAAATGTAGTCTGTGCAAAACGGTTTAAGTCTTAATACTGGCACCTTTAAGTCCAACCTATCTATCAAAATTGTGTTTATTCAAATTAGTTCGGATTATTTCCAAGAGGAGTATCGACTTTCAAAAAGAAAGGAATTGCAGGAAGTCCTGTGTCTCCACGCAATCCAGCATTACCGTAACTGAAGTAAGCATATCTTACTTGCATAGGCAATTCAATATTAGGACATGAGAGAATTAATGTCTTCCCATCAAAGTCAACCGACGCGCTCGCAGTATGGAATTCTCCGTCGTCGCCAGCCATCTCAAAACCATAATCATCCGAAAACGCACCCTTCAAAAGTAGCATCGAGAAGTCACCACGGAAAGTTAACTCCAAACCCTCGCTACCTCTTCTTACGTCGATACATCTTGGATACTCCGATAAGAACTCGCTCTTCAAATATACATTTCTCAACGCTAAATTTGCGAATCTCTCTGCAGGAATTCTCTTCTCAGATGGGTGTATATTATCAAACTCTCCTTGATCAATAAGAACCGCCATATACGCGCCTGGTACTTGTCTTGAGACACGATATTGCCTCGACCTAAGAATAGGCCATGTTAGATCATCAAAATCCATGTACTTTCGATCCTTGGAGATGTACATAGGAAGTTGCGCGAAAATAAACGGCAATTCGTCATCCATAAATGCCTGTCTCCAGTTTAATATCAAGGTCGAAAATACCACATCATAATCGCCTGCCCGCGTCTCACAATCGTTCTCACCTTGATAGAAGATTACTCCTCTAGAAGAGAATGGAGTTATTCTTGAGACCATAGCCTCATATAGTGCGCTTGGTCTACGTATGCTATCTTTTGAACATGGTGGTGGCCAAGGCCCATCACCAAATCTCTCATGAATATCAGAATAAGTCATATAAGGATTCTCGCGCAGGCTCTCATTTACCTCATCCCAGTACTTCTTATCAGCTATGTCAAACTGAATCTTCTGCATATCATATTGAGTTGGTGTTAGCTCATTAGCGCTCTTATCAAATTCCTTCAAATATCTACGGCCTTCAGGAGTCGACTCGAGAGCCTCCTTACTTTGCCACGAAGAAACTGAGGTTCCTCCAAGAAAGCACTCAATAATTCCAATATGAACATCCAGTTCCTTCTCCAATATCTCAGAGAAGTAGTAGGCCAGGCCTGACATGTTTGCACATGTCTTTGAAGAAACCTTTACCCACTCAGATTCGTCTTCAGCCTTGATTGTATCTTCGTTGACTACATCAGCAACTGGAACACAGTAATAGTGGACTCTTCCTTCCTTGCAAGCATCAATAACATCCTTGCTATCCGTAGTTCTAATCAAAGGCATTTCCATGTTACTTTGACCACCAGCAATCCAAACCTCGCCAGCATAGATGCCGCCAATAGTAACGGAGCTTGACCCTGCTTTTACAAGAAGCTTATAAGGACCACCTGCTTCAACTGGTGTCATGTTCACTAGAAAATGTCCTGAAACAGGCTCGGCAATACCCCCAGAGATCATCTTTCCGGAATTATCCAGAAGCGATGCCTTAATCTCTGACTTAGAATCCACGTCACCAAAAACGCGAATTACCTTATCCCTCTGGATTATCATATTATCCTTGAATATTCCGTTTAATCTAAGACCCATCTTATATCCTTTCAAGCTCACTCAATCGAAAACAAAAACTCGATTGGTATACGATCGAATACATACACATTGAATACATACACATTGGATTAATTATATACTAAAATAATAATAATAAACACTTCGCACTCTGACTAATAAACGCATTTTGTCAAAAAAAGACGATATGGTATTATCCACATCGTCTTATAGTTATTCAACAGTAATTGTCAATCTGTTAAGCGAAAAAAGCCTTTACAAATAGGATTGCCTTACCCGTATCGCCATTGATGCATACTGAACCATCGTTGATTGCATCATAAATACACTTCTTACCATTAAGAACAGATGCAAAAACATCTACATCAGCATCAATATAGAATGAAGCGTCGTTATACTCATAAGGAGCAACCTCAACCTTCTTGTTATCAACCTTAACATACAAAGGTGTTGGGTCAACGTTTCCTCTAAGTGTAATCTGTGTAGCAAGGAAGTTTGTCTTGAACTTTGTCACCTTAGCCTTCGACTTAACACTAGCATAAATGCTATCAAAATCAGGTGTAACCACCTTTGTTGCAGCCGCTTTCTTAGCTGAAGAAACCGCCTTTTTTACTACTGTCTTCTTAGCAGCTACTTTTGTCTCAACCTTCTTAACAGCCGCCTTAACTTCTGCCTTAACTTCCTCTGCAGCCTTCTTTATCTCTGTGGAAGGCTTCTTTACTGTATTTGCCATAAATCAATTCCTCCTAAAAAATGCCTGAAAAAATCTCTTTGAATCGTACATTAAGTATATTTTATTTGACAATTCTTTTCAATTAATGTCTTCTTACGAAATATACGAAGTTTTTTTATGAAAGGACTGAAATAATGTGAAAATGCCTAAGAAGGCATAAGAATCTTCTCGATGCTTAAAATCCAGGAGGTTGGGACAATTTTGGACGCTAGATATAAACATTTTTGCATGAAACCACAAACGTAAAGATGCCTTCCACGCATTGCAGCTTTCATCCCCTTTTTCGCAAGCTTCTCAGGACTTAGAACACACATCGCTCTTATGCCCGTGAATTTGCTCTCCTTGCTATCTGTCGCCTTCGACAAGAACTCTGTATTTACTGGTCCAGGGCAGATAACGGTAACCGCTATCTTGAGATTATGCAATTCATATGAAAGCGCTCTCGAAAATGACAAAACATAAGCCTTTGATGCTGCATAGCACGCGAATCCAGGTTGTGGCAAGAACGCCGCCGATGACCCTAAATTAATGATTCTTGGAGCCTGCTTCCAAGAAAAAGCTCCCCCTGTGCAAACCATATATGGCAAGCACAATCTAGTCAGAATACTTAGCGATTTGCAATTTACATCAAGCGTGCTTGACAAGTCATCTTTGCTTCGGTCAATAACCTTGCCACGCTTACCCAGCCCAGCACAGTTGATTAGTAAACCAATTGTCGGCTTCTTGTTAGATAATTCATGTTCAATTATGGAAATGCCTTCCTCTGAAGTCAAATCAGCTTCTATTGGAACAATATTTGAATTCGAATACTTCTTCTTAAGGGCCTCCAATCTATCGGCTCTTCGTGCAATAATCCAAATGGCATCTATATTAGTGCCACCAAATTTACCTGTTGAATTAACTACTTCAGACAAGAAAGCTTCACCTATTCCAGATGAAGCTCCCGTAATAATTGCAATACTCATAACAGCATCCCTTCAATATGGATTTGCCTTATTGTATCGTTTATGTGACTGTATTTCCATTTGAATTTCCATTTTGTGCATGATTTACCGATGCACTCTTTGGTCTCTTAATAGGTGCTCTCTGCTGTATAGGCATTTTGTTACTTGGTTTTATCTCAGGCGTAAGTGGTGGCTCTGGCTTTCTCGCATAAGCTTGAGCACGATTCGCAGAAAGACTAGCCGGTCTCTTAATTGGTGCTCTTTGTTGCAAAGGAACACTTGATGTTGTTGCCTTAGGAGCATCTGGAGCCTCTGGCTTTTTCGCATAAGCCTGAGCACGATTTGCAGAAAGACTAGCCGGTCTCTTAATTGGCTCTCTTTGTTGCACAGGTCTTCTCATTAGAGCTGCTTCCTTACGAGCCAGAGCATCGGCATTACTAACGGATGTGCTGGCAGGTCTCTTAATTGGTGCTCGTTCCTGCAAAGGAACACTTGATGTTGTTGCCTTAGGAGGCACAGGCTTAACAATCGTTGATGTTGTAGCTTGTGGGGCAGCAGGTCTTCTCATTAGAGCCGCTTCCTTACGAGCCAAAGCGTCGGCATTACTAACGGATGTACTAGCAGGCCTATCAAATGTATGCTTTTCTACTGGCTTTGGACCAGTACTAATGCTTTCTTCCTTCCTTACTGCAACAACAGCGGTAGTCGATGCCATAGCAATATTCGAACTCTTTCCTGGCGTCCTAGGAGAAATCTGAGCACGTTGCTTGCTAAGAACAGCTTGATTTGAATACACAGGTCTTATAGGCGCTGTGTCGGACTTCTTAAGATAACCGTTAATGACTTCAACTTGAGCATTAGTCTCAGCCTTTGGTTGCGCGAAAATATTCTTTCCCGTTACCTTCTCTATGATGTCACCAATAAAGAAAATCTGTAGAGCTAATTCAGCACCATAAATACCCTCAGTCTTAAGCTTAATGAATCTATATGCTACAAATGAAGCAAATAGAAGAAAAATAATGCTTATGATTAATGGCCCATTGCTTTCCTTCTTAACGCCAGGAGCAATAGATAGCGAGTCTCCACTCGTTCTTCTAGTACGCGCGCCTTCCGTTTCACCACTATTGCTGGAATTGCTTGGATTTACTTCATCAGGAGCATTTAGTGCAACTCCTGCAACTATAACACTACCGCTCTCTTCAACTAGCGTTTCTTCTGTTGCATTAGGATCTACAGTACTATCAATAGAATCTACTGGAGCAGTTGTCTCAGTTGTACTAGTAGCAACATTATCATTAGCAGTATTTGTTGTTGTAGTTGTTGTAGTTGTAGTTGCTATAGAACTTGGTTCAGTAGCTTGTGCTGGAGCAGTTGTCGCAACTGCCGTTGCTACCGTTGTTGGAACGGTAGTTGCTGCCGTTGTTTCCTGTGGAGTCGCTGTAGCACCCGGAGTGTTTCCTGCTCCTGGTCTCGCCGGGCGATTGCCACCTGGCTGTTGAGCTGGGNNCTGGCTGTTGAGCTGGAGGTTGCTGTCCCGGAGGAGGCGGAGGAGGATTATTTGCAGGGGGTGTTGGTTGTGTTTGAGTGTTAGAAGGTACTGTTGCAGTACTCGAGACTATTGAAAAGGAGGCTGCAGTTATCGATTCGCTACTGTTCTCAGTCCAAACACTAATTCCAGTTTTTCCTCCATCAAGTACCCATCTATCATTTATTACAAAAGTAACTTTATTTCCATTTGAAGTTGCAGAACCACTCCAGCCACTTACAGATGTCAAATTACAATTAAACGTAATATCAACCGTTAATGAATCATAATTGGAACCACCAGATACGGTTACACAAAAATTAGCGCCACCAGGCCATTGATTCTCCAAATCTACACTAACGCTCGGTTCGGCGCTAACCGGCCTTCCTAATCCAACGATAAACACCACAATACAAGCGAGAATGCTAAAAAATTTTAATAAATTCCTCTTGCCAACTTCACGAAACAAACCCTTTGAATAAGCCACAAAAAATTCCTCCCGTATATATGATTAGACATCTTCGTATGTAATTTTATGACTAATATACTACAGGTTTATGCTCTTGTCACTATAGAAACGCTTCGCAATGTTATGCCTTTTGTGTATGTTGCACAATAATAGAAAAACTTGTTAATTATTAATTCATAATTGTAAGTTTTTTGTGCTGTGTGCACGGACCCACAGGTATCTTTTATTTTTTTCGTTTGAATAAACTTTTTATAGTTTCCTTAACATTTCCTTTTCGAGCAGAATTAATCCCAATACTAACTATGGCGAAAATAATGAAGCCTACTGAAATAACGCATATCAAAATAAGAGCTATAGTGAGGATTTTCTTGAGGGAAGCGTTGGTTTGAGTCTTCTTGTCGGCAGAGGTAGCCTCGCTTGACTTGGTTGACCCACTTGAAGCGCTTTGATCTGAATCCGAAGTTTGCTCAAGCGTTGTCTCGGAAGGTTCAGTGGTCGGAGCGGAATCAATTCCAAGGTAAGCGTTAAGGCTAAGACCGTTTGCGCCTAGAGGAACGGAATGATCTAGGCCAATGAATTGACCATTTTCGGTTTGCCAAAGAGCGGGCTTTACGAATTCGTACTTCTCTTCATCCCACGTTGTGAAATCGTCAAGGACAAGTCCGCCAGTGTCGCCTGAGTTAGCATTAAAGCACCAGAAGGTGTGGTTGAGACGATATTCGATAATAAGTTGGCGCATGTAAGTCATCCATGTAAGATTGTCGCCTTCCATGAAGCCTCCCCACTCGCCAATAAGGAGTGGTGCGATTTGTGTATCGTCTATGTATAACCAAGCATCGTACCAATAGTCGTTTAGTAAAGACTCATATGTGAATCCTGAGTAGAACCAAGGTTGCTGGTAGACGGCTGGGCCATAATCGTGGGGTGAATATACGATTTGGGCATTGCGTTCTTCGCTTCCGAAATCGACTGGGAAGTCAGCAACAGCACGAAGATTGCCGCCCCACCAGGAGTTGTAATAGTCACCTTCATTCATCGAGGTAAAATTATTGGTACTGATATCTATTGGATAGATTTGGATTCCCTCAATCATAATAAGCGCGTTGGGGTTGTTGTCTAGAATTGTGTTTCCTGCAAGTTCAGCAACATAGCGCCAGTTGTTTGGATCCGATGAGTCATTCCAAATAGCTCGGGTACTCTCATTTCCGGCTCCATGAGGCTCGTTCTTAAGGTCGTAGGCTATCAATGTGTCGTTACTAGCGTATCGTTCGGAAAGCCAGTCAAGAGATTCAATATATTGTTCTGTTGTGAAGTTGTCCGTGTACCAAAGTGGCATGATATGGCCAGCTGCATCAGTTTCCACGCAATGAATATCGACCATAACTTTAATTCCATTTTCGCGACAAATCTCCAAAGCATAATCAAAGATTTCAAGGCTATTAAGGCCTACAAGCTCCGGGTTTAAGGCTTGATTAAAGTTAGCAGTCGGATACTCGCCATTCTTCCATTGTAATAGCAGTTCTGAAGACATTGGAATACGGAGTAGGTTGAAACCGTGGTCGGCAATTGCCTCGATGGCGCTTTCCATAGAACACGACCAGCATCCGTCAAAGATATTAGTTCCAGTGTTATATCCAAACCAATTCACTCCAGTTAGCCAGACTTCATTGCCACTCATGTCAACGATTCTGTCTCCATCAGTCGTTAGCCAATCATCACCATCAACGTAAGCGATTGATTCTTGCGATGTTGTTGGCTCCTCTCCAGAAGAAGTACTCGTACTTGACGATACCGAAGAGGTAGTTGCTGTAACCGTCGTCGTAGCACCCGAAGAGCCGGAACCGGTTATGGAAACCAGCGAGACGTCGGTAATATTGCTTCCAGTTCCTTCAATTCCTACGCTACTATCAAATGCCCAAGAGTTTGAGCCAGAAGCGCTAACTGAGGCTATTACTTGATTTCCGTCTATTGTATATGTGTCAAATCCCCAGCCCGATGCTGATGATAATTGACCTGCAAAGCTAACCGTAACGGTAATAGTCTCGTATCCGGAGCAGCCCGACAAAGAAAGGACGATTTGCCCCTTGTCACCCCAGGTGTTCTCAGAAGTTACTGTTGCTGTTGGGTCTGCATATACTATTGAGCTTAGCATCCCAGAGAATAAAGCAACGCAAACAAAGCTAACTAGCACTATTGCTACTAGTTTTCGAAAAGACTTCACAAGTTTCATAATATTTGTCCCCCTACGGCAAGTATTGATTGTGAAAAGTATATTCTATTGTAACACTAGTGCAAATTATTACTTAGCAAAGCGAGAATCGATAACACGCTTCATCTTGCCCTCAGATCGTGGCAAGGAGCGAGGCTCAACTAGAAGAACCTTAGCGTGGATGCCTGTAATGGAAGCGATGTCGCTCTCGATTGACTTCTCGGCCTTTTGTAAGTAATTCATTGTGTCAGAGAATTTCTCTGGATTAAGCTCGATTTTTACTGTTACTCTATCAAGATTATCAACTCTATCAACATAAATCATGTAATGTGGCAAGACTTCATCGTGTTTCATGACAACCGCTTCGATTTGCGTTGGGAATACGTTTACGCCACGAATGATTAACATGTCGTCAGCACGACCTGTTACCTTCTCCATTCTAGCTGTAGTTCTTCCACACTCGCACTTGCCATGATAAAGTCTCGTCAAATCGTGTGTGTTGTAGCGAAGCATTGGAACGCCTTCCTTAGTAATGGAGGAGAATACAAGCTCGCCAAGCTGTCCGTCTGGAAGTGGCTTTCCTGTATCAGGATCAACAACCTCAGGCAAGCAATGGTCATCATTAATGTGAATCAAGTCACTATGAGCGCAAGAACAACCAACGCCAGGTCCCAAGATTTCAGATAATCCATAAATGTCGAATGCCCTGATTCCAATTCTCTCCTCTATCTGATCCTTCATTTCCTTGGTCCAAGGCTCAGCGCCAAAGACTCCAGCGCGAAGCTTAAGCAAACTCTTGTCGATTCCTTGAGCTTCGATTGTATCGATAATATGAAGCATGTATGTTGGTGTGCAACAAATAATCTGTGGCTGCCACTCAGTTAGAATCTGAATCTGCCTTGCTGTATTTCCTACAGAGATTGGAATTGCAGTTGAACCAAAAGTCTCACAAGCATAGTGTGGTCCTAGTCCACCAGTAAATAGTCCATAGCCGTATGCAATATGAACTAGGTCTCCCTTTTTCATACCTGACATAGCAAAGCAACGGCAAAGAAGGTCACTCCAAAGCTTCACATCATTAGCTGTATATCCTACGACCTTCATTCGGCCTGTAGTTCCTGAAGAAGCATGATATCTTACAATCTGGTCCTTTGGAACAGCAAGAGTTCCGAATGGATAGTTATCGCGAAAATCATATTTGTCAGTGAAAGGTAATTTTGGCAAGTCCTCAATACCATGGATATCGCCAGGCTTAACACCCGCCGCGTCCAACTTTGCCTTGTAATAAGGTACGTTGTTGTACAAGCGATTGACACAATCTACTAGTCTTGTACTAACTAGAACGTTTCTCTCGTCCTCACTCATACACTCGTTAGTTTTGTCCCAAATAAATGTTTCAAATTCCTTAGCCATATTGACCTTCCTTTCATGTGCGGCAACAAAAAAATCCCGCCGCTTAGGTTATCCTAGCGACGGGACGTTAATACGCGTTACCACCCATCTTCGATTCTATTCGAATCGCTCTCATTGGAGAACAAGACACGAGTTGTCCTAATCCCCTGCTCTTGTAACGGTGAGCCATCCGTGAATACCTAATTGAATGCCTTTCAGTAGTCATGCTCAGGAGCGAACTTCATTTGTGTCAATCACCAGAAGAGCTTTCAGTCTATGGCTCTTCCTCCCTGGGATGCATCATCAAACTACTTTTCCCCGTCAATGCATTTATGATATGCTTATGCCTTATGTTGCGATTATATTCGTGCGCCATATGTTTTTCAAGCAAATACTCAAAAAAGTTATAATTTTAAGCCGATTTCCCTTCCTGAAGGCTTATATTGCGTGTAATTAACACCTGCAGCGTCTAGCATTCGTCTTCCAGCCTTGCAACCATCAGTATCGTGATACTTATCATCAAGGTAAATAATATGCTTGATTCCCTTTTGAATCAAAGCCTTAGTACATTCGCAACAAGGGAAAAGCGTCACATAAACTCTCGTGTTACGGAGGTCCGCTGTTCCACAATTGAGAATCGCATTCATCTCCGCATGACAGACAAAAGGATACTTCGTATCAAGCGTATTTCCTTCTCTCGCCCAAGGAAAATCATCATCTGAACAGCCCATAGGCATTCCGTTATATCCAACTGTCATAATTCGATTGTCGTCGCTTACAATACAAGCTCCAACTTGCGTGCTTGGATCCTTACTTCTTTGAGCTGAAAGTGCAGCTACGCCCATGAAGTACTCGTCCCAAGAAATATAGTCCTGTCTTTTTTGCGAAAAGGTCATATTCATTACCTACCTTTATGAAGCTTATTGCTCTATATTATCCTAAGATATTCTTTGAGACAACATAAGCTTCACTTAATCCGGCCTGCAGATTGTATCCACCACTAATACCATCAACGTCGAGCATCTCCCCAATGATATAAACTCCATCGATTAGCTTAGACGCCATGGTCTCTTTGTCTATCTCGGAAAGTCTAACACCTCCACGAGTACAATAGGCAGTATCGATATTTGGTGCACTTTCCATATGAAATTTTAAGTGCTTCAGGCTTGTGGAAATTGCTTTTCGAAGGCTTTTATCAGTGTCTTTTGCGTAGATTTGGGTTACATCCGCCTTATTCGTACTCAGTTTAATAATCTCCTGCGAAAGAGAAGCAGGAACATAATCACCAGTAAGATTAATTAGCTTGCGATTAGGCTTCTCGTCTATCTTAGCAAGCAAACTTAAATCAACCTCCTCATCCCTGCAGTTTGGCAAAAAATCGAACTCAATCCAGCCATCCCTAGATCCAATGTCCAAAGGAATCTCACGCGAAAGCTCATAAATTGCAGGTCCTGATAGACCCCTATGTGTGAAAAGAACATCTCCATGAGTCTTGGCTTGCTTGCGTCTATCATAGAAAAGGCTTGCATCCGCCTCAACAGAAACGCCTGAAATATTTGAAGTCAACTCTCTGTCCTTTGAACTTACATCAACTGACGCTAGAGATGCTCGAAGCGGTTCTATAGTATGCCCCAGCTTTTGCGCAAGCTTGTATGACGATCCATCGGATCCCGTGTGAGGGTAACTCTTGCCCCCCATCGCCAGTATTACCTTATCGAAGGTTCTAGTCTCGTTGTTTTTCGATATGACATCTACTTGTCCTTGACGTAAAACAACATCCTTACAGTCAAACGAGGTAACTATTGTCTCAGCGCCGATATAATTAAGCATCTTTTCCAATACTGTCGACGATTTCTCCGAAGCTGGAAAAATACGATTATTCTCTTGCTCTACAGTACTCATTTGCATCTCCGACTCAAAAAAATCTATAACCATTTTAGGGTCAAAAGCCTTAAGCGCCGGGTACATGAAGTTGCCTGCCTCGTGATAACCATCCTTAAGAATCCTTACGTCCTTGTTGTTTGTAATATTGCATCGACCATGCCCAGTAAGTAGCAATTTCTTACCAGCAAAATCGGTCTTTTCTAGGACTATAACTTCAACGTCCTTCCCTGTTTGCTTGGACAAATACTTAAGTAAGCACGCAGCAAAAAGTCCCGAAGCACCGCCACCAATGATTCCAACTTTAATCATCTGTTTATGCTTTCCTTCGCGATTCTCTCACACAACTCTTCGTAGTTGATTCCATCAACTGCAGCAGCATCTGGAACAAGACTAGTATTGGTCATTCCAGGCAAGTTGTTCGCCTCAATAAACCAGAAGCAGTCATTCTCCTCATCAAAGAAAATATCTATGCGTCCATAAGAACTCATACGCAGAATCTTAAAAATACTATATGCAAAGTCCTTAGCCGCTTGAGTTTGCTCTTTTGTTAGGTTTGCAGGACAAATATGTGTTGTTAAACCTGCTTGGTATTTATTCTTGTAATCGTAGAAGCCCTCATGCGGAATGATTTCTATTACTGGAAGAACGTGGTCACCGACAATTCCAACAGTCATCTCACGTCCCTTAATAAATTGCTCGATAAGGATATCTTGCTTATATTGATTAGCATACGAGATAGCTTTGTCGAACTCTTCCTTGGTGCTTACAATCGATACGCCACAACTACTTCCACATCCGATTGGCTTAATCACGCAAGGCATTCCTATCTCTTTATTTATCGAATCAAAATCAATTTGGTCTGAAGGCCTTGTCACCCATTTTGCAGTTCTAAGACCAGCTCCTTGTACCAGCATCTTGGATACGTCCTTGTCCATAGCAAGAGCACAACCCATGTAGTCACAACCAGTATACTTAATTCCATATGCATCTAGGAGCGCTTGAACTTGGCCATTCTCGCCATGAGCGCCATGAAGTCCCAAGAAAACCGTATCAGCTGTTTTACAAATATCTATTACTCTAGGTCCAAGCCATTGCCTTCTTCCGCCATGGCATGCTATTACTGCTTCAAGATCCGGTTCTGTCTCAAGAATTGTATATGTGTATGGATCGGAATTCCCTGTTCGAAAAAGGGAATCAAGATCGCTATCGTCTTCTATGCCTTCATATAAATCAACAACGCATACTTCATGGCCCCTGCTAAGAAGTGCGTTCGCGATTAGTCTAGCCGACGTCTTAGATACATCTCTTTCAGGGCTCAATCCGCCCTCCAAAACAACAATTCTCATACAAATATCTCCTGGTCTTCGTTTGACTAAAAAAATTATAGCATAGCTACTGGCACACAAAAGCCTTCTCAAGATTACGTTTCTGTTACCTATTAGCAATTAAGTTGTTTGCGCTTCTTTTTTTGGTATTCTTATATTAAGAACAAAGAGGGAGAGTAAAAACAGTCATGTTAGCGATTCTATTCTTACTTTTAAGTGGGTTCTGGGGCGTAACATTAGTGCGTTTTTTTATGCCAAATATCAGAAGACACTTAGTCGCCTGCGTTCCCTCCAAGAGAATCATGCAATACATTCCTGACTACCTTTTTACTATTCCAACAGGTGTTATTGTCGGGCTTATGTCCTCCTCTTTTGTATGCTACTACGTTACCTTAGCGCTTAGCTTTGTCTTAGACTCCCCGACCGCATGCAAGAACACTGGCGTAGTTTTCACTTGCATTCTGCTAGTATATTTGAGCGCTTCTTGCAGAATATCGATCTCGAAAAGAACATCCAAACTGGACCCTGATTTAGCATCAATTCCAACATGTAGCAAAAAAAGCTTTAGTGCTATTCTTTACGACATCACAATTCTTGTAATTGTATTTCTTAGCGCATTTATTTTCTTCTACTCCTACAAAATCACTGGAAATAATCTGACCGCCGGTGCGACAGTATTTTCGGATCTCTCGCCACACACCGCTATGATTTCCTCTTTTGGTGTTGGCTTCAACTTTCCAACTCAATACATGCATTTTTCAGGTGATGGAATTCAATACCATTTTTTCTTCTATTATCTGTGCGGAATATTGCAATTTCTTGGCTTTAGCATCGACTTTGCTATCAACATTCCCAGTATCATTGTAATGGCTTGCTCATTAAGTCTTCTAGGACTTCTGGCAATTATGTTAACGGGAAAACGCTTAAGCTTTGTTCTTGCACCCTTACTCGTACTATTCAGAAGTTCCCTTAACATCTTTCTGGAGCTTCAATCCGTTAGCAACATTCATGGTTTCTCACTAGTATCGGCTCTTAAATACGTTTTCTCATACATGAATTGGTATGGCGACACCGAGTACGACTCTTGGGGCATTTGGGCAATCAACGTATATGCAAACCAGCGTCACTTCATGCTTGGTATGGCTGTCATATTAATCCTAATTATCCTATTTCTTCCTAATCTTCGAAGGATGTCTATTGCTCTTTCTCGCGAAAATGACTTCAAAGGTTTCATCAAAACCTTTATAGCAAGCAAACACTCATGGCTCTGGCACGAGAATGATCCTATAAATCCGGTTGGATCGTTGCTGTTGGCCATCATCATCGCTCTGATAGTGCCTTACTTCCATGGATCCGCCTTTATTGCTGCTTTGCTAATTCTAGCAACTATGGCAATCTTTAGTCAAAATAGGCTTTCCTATATAATTGTTGCTCTAGTAGCAATAGCATCTTCAATGGTGCAAACGATTCTTCTTTCAGGAGGACCTAGTTCTGTAGTAAGTTTTGCCTTTGACCCTGGTTTCATTTTGCAAAATGTTTCTTTTGCTAATATATTGAACTATCTACTAATCGTAACAGGGCTTACCATTGTGCTCGCATTTGTGTATAGCTCTGTGATGATGATTTTCGACATAAAGAAACAACGCCCATGCTATAGATTTTTGCTTTTCATTTGTTTTCTAGCGCCTCTTGTATTTGCTTTCTTATTTAAGGTTTCTGTAGAAATGCTAGCGAATCATAAGTTCATTCAAGTAACGCTAATATTAATGGACATTTTCGTTGCGGGCTTACTCTCAAATCTTTTGACTATTCCTTTCTCAATCAAGAGCAAAGAGGATAAGGCCACCTTATCCGCCGAAGAAAGCATCATAGCTCAAGAACCAATTCAGAAGAAGGCTCATAAGAAGGCTCTGCCATTACCTGCCTTTATAGCAATGCAATCCGGCGCTACGCTTCTGGCAATTGCTTTACTCGCTCCATTGACCCTTACTGGAATAAGTGAATGGGCAATCTACGTAAATGCTAATCGTGATACTTGTTTTGCTGCAAACACAAAGTCTGAGCTAGTCGACTGGATAGTTGACAACACTAACGAATCTGACGTTTTTCTAACTCCTTATTGGTCCTTTAATCGCTTCTTTTTAGCAGGTCGCGCAACTTACTACGGCTGGCCATATTACGCATATTCCGCAGGGCACGACACTGACACTCGTTTATATAACTACGAGTGGTTAATATCAGGGTGCAATGGCAACATAGACGAGTTCGTGCGCTATTGCACAGAACGAAATATTCGTTATCTTGTCGCTGATGATGAGTTCTACAACCTCTTAAGCACCTATAATACGATAGGCTATAATCGCGAGTTTTTCGAGCAGAATCTGACCCCAGTTGCTTTCTTTAGTAGTGACAACAACACGACAATTTATCGAATCTATTAAGATTTAAAGCAATCAAAAAGACTAGCCCTAACACGAATGTTAAAACTAGTCCTTATTACACTATTTAATCTTTGTAAGTATTACTCTTCTTCTTTTTTGCTTAGAGCGATAACCTTCTCTGCGACCTCAGGTGGAGCTGCCTCGTAACGAACATGTTCCATCGTAAACCAGCCTCGTCCTTGAGTCATAGACTTAAGATCTGTTGCGTAAGATCCCATCTCAGCTGTAGGAACCTCAGATTCTACAACTGATCCATCTTCATCTGAATCAATACCCATTATTCTTCCACGGCGCTTATTCATGTCACCCATGATATCGCCTTGCTTGTCCTCAGGGATATGAACAGACACCTTGCTGATAGGCTCAAGAAGTACAGGATTAGCAAGCTCCATTCCCGCCTTAAATGCCAAGCTAGCCGCAATCTTGAATGCCATTTCCGATGAGTCAACATCATGGTAAGAACCATCTACCAAAGTAGCCTTCATGTTAACTACTGGATATCCAGCCAGAATTCCCTTCTTAACAGACTCTTGCAAGCCCTTCTCTACAGCTGGGAAGAAGTTCTTAGGAACAGAACCTCCGAATACCTTCTCCTCGAAAACCAAATCCTCGGATTCAATTGGCTCAAATTCAATCCAAACATCTCCGTATTGTCCGTGTCCACCTGACTGCTTCTTATGCTTACCTTGAACCTTAACCTTCTTACGTATAGCTTCTCTATAAGGTACTCTTGGCTCAGCTAGAGCAGCATCTACGTTGTACTTCGCCTTAAGCTTACTAGCTAGAACCTTAATTTGCTGTTCGCCCACACCAGAAATAACCATTTCTTTTGTCTCAGGATTGGTCTCTACTGTAAAGCAAGGATCCTCGTCCTGTAGCTTAACTAAGCCGGAAATTATCTTGTCCTCATCACCCTTCTTTAAAGGCTTAACACTCATTGATAGGCAAGGTGCTGGGAAGCTAATCTTTGGCATCTCAATAACTCTCTTACGATCACACAATGTATCGTTTGTAGTTGTATAAACTAGCTTAGCTGTAGCTCCAATGTCACCAGCAGATACAGATTCCGTAGGAATTTGCTTCTTACCAACAAGATAGAACAATCCACCAATACGCTCTTCCTTATCCTTGCTCGCATTGTAAACCGTCATGTTATTCTTGATAACACCTGCGTTTACCTTAAAAATACTGATTCGTCCAACGAAAGGATCCGCAATAGTCTTAAATACAAAAGCAGCAAGCGGCTCGTCAACCGAGCACTTAACCTCTTGCTCAGAGCCATCTGGAAGAGTGCCCATAATTGCAGGCTTCTTACCAGCAGGAGGCGTATCCTTTGAGATACAATTCAACAGGAAGTCAACGCCCCAATTCTTATACGCAGAACCGCAATAAATTGGGTGTAGTTTACCATCTCTGAATCCAGCATGAACGCCGTGTCTGAACTCATCCTCTGTGAATGCCTCGCCTGCGAAAAACTTCTCCATTAGCTTGTCATCAGCTTCAGCAACAACTTCGTTAACAGAGTTTTGCAACTCTTCAATTCTATCTATATATTCCTCAGGTAGAGGAATCTCGCTCAATGCACCAGTCTTAGCATCGATTGAGAAAGCTTTCTTATTCATAACGTCAACGATACCAGTCATCTCGCCACCACTCATCATAGGAAGTGATAGTGGAATAACACTTGGTCCGTAACGTTCTTGCATACGAGAAACAACGCCTTCAAAATCTGCATTTGGTTCATCCATTCTGTTGATAAAGAACAAGAAAGGAACATCCCTCTTTTTCAATAAACGAATAGCCTTCTCTGAACCTACAGATGTACCACCTTTAGCAGAAATCATTACAATGCCGCTGTCCGCTATTCTGATTCCGGACATTTCTTCGCCTAGAAAATCAAAATCACCAGGTGTGTCAATAATATTGATCTTGCTTCCCTTGTATTCACAAGAAGCCACTGTCGCATTAATGGAAATCTTTCTTCTGATTTCCTCAGGGTCGAAATCCATAGTAGTGTTGCCGTCCCCGGCACGTCCTAGTCTATCGATTGCCTTAGTACAGTAAAGCATCGCCTCAGCTAGAGCTGTCTTACCGGAGCCGGCATGCCCAAGCAAAGTGATGTTACGTATCTTGTCTGCGGAATAGTTTTCCATAGTCCTTCCTCCTTAAGCAATAATACGTCCATTATATAGGTTTTGCTTGTACAATTCCACAAAAATGGCAAATAAAATGCGGTATTTTTTGTGCAATGCAACCGCACGAAAAATTGATTACTTATCTAGTGAGATAGCTTGCGAGGACTCTAAATTTTTCAAATAAAAAAGGTGCGACCCACGAGGTGATCGCACCATTAGATATTTAATTTTATTTTTACTTCTTTTTACTTCTTCTTAGCACGCTCGAAAATCAACACCACTCTGTCTTCTTTTGAAGAATATGCGCCAACTGACAAGGAATTTGACTCCGATGATCCAAGCGCCGCTTGAAGCTTTCCGCCTTCATCATTAAGAATAAATGATAACTTCCAACCATCATTCGAACGGCTCTGAAGCACATGGTTGATGCCTTCGCTATCTACCTCACCATTACTATTGTGCTTAACCACCTCAACAACATATTCCTTATTACCGGAATCTGCTATAGAAACTGCTGTAGCTGCTTCTTTGATTTTCTTGTTAAGATCAGCGATAGCTTCTTCCATCTGAGTTATCTTTGCAACAAGTTCATCCTTTTGTTTCTCCATATCCTTAATCTGCTGCTCCTTCTCTTCAATTTGTTTGAGCATTCGTCCCTTATCACTCTCGCTCAATGCAACTTCCTTGAGGAATACCGACTTCTTCTCTGCATCTAAAATAATCTCTTGAGCAATAGCCTGAGCCGTAACAGTCGCAGTCTTAGAATCAGCAATTATTCTCTGTGCTTCATCGTACTTGTTCTTGAGAGAATCAATCTGTGCTGTCCAAGTTGTAGCCTGTGCCTCATACTCAGTAATCTGCTTCTCGTATTCACCCTTNNCTCGTATTCACCCTTCTTAATCTCGAGCGCTCTCGCCTCTTCGATGATCTTATTCATTTCATCGCGTTGCTTTGTAGCTTCTTCTGCTTGCTCAATAACTTGCTTCGCTTGAGAAACAAGACCATCTAGCTCAACTTGAGCATCTGCTCTTCTCTTCTCTATATCAGCAATAATTTCCTTCTTCTCAGCATCGATAGCACGACGCTCAGCATCTGCTTGTTCCTTAATACGAACAGCCTCACTCGCTTGCTCAAGACTAACCTTCTTAGACTCTTCTTCTATACGAATCTTCTCTGCTTCAAAATCTTCTTGCAGTTTCTTAATTCGTGCTTCAAGTTCTTCGGTTTCCTTGGCTTTCTCAGCCATAATCTTATCCGACTTATCAACAAATTCCTGAAGTTCCTTAGCCTCCGTAAGAATGTCGTCTCTCTTCTTCATAGCTTCGTTGTACTCTATTTCAACACGACGAGCTAATTCCTCAGTCTGCTGCTGAGCTTCAACCATTATTCTCTGTTGTTCCTTCTTAGCTAAGTCTATCATCTCATCGTGCTCCTTCAAAGCAGCGATGTGACCTTCTTCTCTATATTTCTCTATGTTCTTCTTTGCCGTAACAATGTAGTTTCTGACATCATCAAGTTCATTTCTCTTCTCAGTAAGCTCAGCCTCCAACTTAAGTTTCTCATCTATCGCTGTCCTCTGGAGTTGTGCATATTCAGCATCTAATCTTAACTTCTCAGATTCGAATTGAGCCTTAAGGGTATCTATTTCTCGCGTAATCTTTTGCTTAATCTCAGCAAGATGCTTCTCTTCTTCAGACTTCTTCTCAGCTGATCTTGCAATAGCTTCTTCTTCCTTCTTTGAAAGTGTAGACTGCGCCTCTTTAACTGCCTGATCAACTTCCCCTGATGAAGCCTTTTGGAAATCGTACTTACACATTGAGCAACGAGCAACATTATCACCCATCATTACTCCGCATACTGGACACTTCTTCATATACTATGCTCCAATCGATTTTGTTTTCGCCACATGACGTGGAATGTACGCTAATTATACACTAGATTGTCATGTTTTCATTATTATATAGCACAATTAAATAAAAATAATACGCCCCTTTTCGAAAAGAAAATACAACCCACAACAACAAGTTGCCACAAGTAGCAAAGCTACCGTGGCGACTATTATCGATTTGAGTTTCTTTTTATCCAAGAGTAATTACCAATTCTTTGCTATTAAAGTTGATGACTGTGCCCTTAGCGTTAATCTCAGGCATCGACTCTGATACACTTACAACGTTCTTCAAACCAGAAAGCACAATTTTTTTGTCAGAACCAAAACCATCTGTTCTGACAGTAATTACCTTACCCTTCTTCAAAATGTTGATAACGCCTGACTTCGTTGCATCGTAGGAGTAAATCTCAATAGCACTTACAAGATTATCAACTAACTCGAAAGCAGTAAAAGTAATATGGTTCAAGTCGTCATCGTTTGTCGTTCCATCTGAATGAGTCGTAGCAATAATTGAATTAGGCCTTACGAATACAGGTATACTTCCCTTAGGAACCTTGACATTCTTGAAGCAGGGTCCAACAGTAATTTCCCCCGACATAAGACTTGTCCATCTTCCAGCAGGTAAGTAGAATACCACTTCGCCATTCTCTGAAAGAACTGGAGCCACCATAATGCTTGGTCCAAGCATGTATTGTCTATCAATCGAATAGACAGCCGGATCGTTAGGGAACTCAAAGAACAATGGCCTCATCATTGGATATCCAAGAGAAGTTGCTTCAGCTGCGCAAGCATAAAGATAAGGGAACATGCCTTCGCGAACGCCTGAAAGCATCTTAAAGGTCTCATAAGTGTCGCTAGGAAAATCAAGAGGGCGGCAAGCATCAAGCTTCGCATTTAATCTAAAGTGCGAAGAGAATAACGCGAATTCAATCCACCTAGAATACAAATTGTCATCTATTGAAGGGTCACATATCGGAACGTCTATATTGCAACATGAGAATCCGCTCATACCAAAGGAAAGAGCATTACGAATAGAAGCTGCCATCGAGCTATACGTAGAAAGCAAAGCACTACAATTCTGAAGAGGGTAAGCCTGACTTCCAGCGGACGCGCAATTGGAAATAAGCATCGCATTGTTAAGACCCTTTGCTCGTGAAGTAGCATCATAGATAGTCTCGTTGAAGATTTTTGCGTAACCATTATTAACATCCTCAGGGAGCATACCATTATAGAACTTGATATCTATGTCTCCAAACTCGAATAAGCCATACCTAAAGTCACCCTCGAAAAAATCCACACCCAGCTTCAGCAGATTATCAAGCCTTAATTGAAACCAAGACTTCGCTGCTNNAGACTTCGCTGCAATATGAGTAAAGTCCAGAATTGCTGTACCAGGAAACTCGCAATCGCGCATGTAGATATTGCCATCTGAATAGCATATCAAGTAGTTACAGTCATAGCACTCTTGGTATTCTGAAGAAGCCTCGGATATATATGGGTTTACGCCAAGCCCTAATCGTATACCTCTATCGTGGAGCATGCGAGACAAAGCGCCTGGATCCGGGAAACGACTCTTATCGAACTGGAAGCCTGTCTTATCCTTAGGATTTAACCATGAGGAACCAAGATAAAGCTCTGAGAAGTTGAATCCCGCTTCGTTCATCTTGTCAACTGCCTCAATAATCTTTTTATCAGTAAGAGTGAAGTCGTCATCTAAAGCGAGTGACGTGCCTAGACTCCAATGAGGGATAAGAGGACATCTGCCTGCCACCATAGTATACGCAGTAAGAATTTGCTTCATACTATCTCCTGCGAAAAAGATATACTCCAGCTCTTCCTCAGGAACATTAAAGGATACGCAAGAATTAAGTTCACGTCCAAAGGAGAATTCCGCTATCTCAGTTGTATTAACGAACACGCCATAGTTCTTGGAGGATACATAGAAAGGTGTGCTATTACAATGCGTAATGCCTTTAGTTTTGTTACTTCTGTTATTGACTGAAACAGACTTACCATTAAGAAGAATAGCTGAACCATCAGCGCCTAAACCATAGAAATACTCATCAGGAGCAATATCGAGAGCGTCGCCAGTAAATCCAGAGTTCTCGCTTACTGTATATCTCTTAGCTACACCAGAACAAGTCGTGTAACTGGCACCACCTGCTCCATTAGAGGCCGTAATTCTTTCGCCTCTATAATAGAAGCCGATACTCCAAGCCCCTGACTTAGAAATGTGGGCTTCTAGCATGTTATTACGGAAAATAATCTCGTCTTCGTTCTCCTCAATCTGGGGTACTATTGCTGACTTTGCTTGAATTGCAAGAGGAGGTGCACTCTTTTTTGATTTGTGGTTAGTAATTCTAACCTTAATTGAGCAATTATTGACTGTGCTTAATGCTACTATCATTCGTCCAGGAACAGAGGACTTTGATATTTTGTTATTAGATAGATTCTTGTTGTAGGTACAAACGGATGTGTGAATATATAAAGTGTTGTCAATAAACTCAACATTCTCGATTACATCCGGATTCTTTGTTAGCGCGCTACTGTAAGAAGCGCTATGTTCTCTTTGACTCATCTTAACCTCCAAAAGAAAAAATTACTATTAGTTTGCACAAAATATATTATATCGTATATAAATATTTTGTGAAAAAGAAAATAAAAAAAGAGATACTTTTTCTATATGAGTACAAATGTTATAATCCAAAAAAGAGTCGGGAGAGCAAAATGTCTAAGAGAAGCTTCATTAGATACGTGCGTAAGGTTGATACTGATCCACAAACAGTTTTCTTCGAAGATAGTGTGGTTACAGGGATAGTGCCTGAACTTAAAGAACGTGGAACAAGAAGAATATTAGTAATTTGTGCACTCAACACCAGGAAATTTAGATACTTTGAGGATATGGTTGATTCTTTTATCGAGCAAGGCTTCAGAGTATTTGCATACAAAAGAAATGATGAAGTATTGTCGGACAAAGATATTGAAGGCGCGCTCAAGATTTACAAAGAATACAATTGCGATAGTATTGTTTCAGTTGGAGGAACAGCTGAGATTGATTGTGCGAAGCTAGTTGCTGCATTGGCGGCGAATCGCGATAAGAATTTATATTCGATTACAGGTACTGATAAACTTAGTAGTGACATTCGAGTTTTGTGTTGCATCGTGACGGATAATAGCCCTTCCGGTGCAACGGCGAGTGCTGAATACTATAGCAATGAAACGAGCAAGTGGGAGACAGTGTTAAGCCCATATCTTGTCCCACACATAGTAGCTTTTGACCCGGAGTTTTCATCAAGAATTCCTATTGATATAGCAGTTTCTACTGCAATGACTTCGCTTTGTATGGCGATTGAGGCATATTTAAGCCCAATAGCGCAGTTTTTCCCAGAATACCGCGCGAATGCGATGATAGCGATTATGAAGATTTTCGGGACGCTAGATAAGCTATATAAGAAACCTTCGGACACATATCTTCGTAAGCAAGTCGCTGCGGGCGGTTTTTACTCTGGTCTTTCGACGAGAAAGTCTGGATACGGATATGCGCACATAATTATGCATTGCTTGCAATCTAGATATAGCGTGCCGCACGGAACAGGTATGTGCCGAATTCTTACTTTGATTTTGAAGGCTACTCTTGAGCGGAATAGAGACGATCTCGCTATGCTTTCGCGTGACTCGCACTTTTGTACAATGAGTATCGATGCAACTTCCGCCGCCCAGTCTTTTATAGAGAGTATTACG
>MTKZ01000492.1_pt1 | contig 22743 bp, 16 predicted proteins | sample 1042781 | NCBI WGS metagenome assembly MTKZ01 (sample SAMN06212207, study PRJNA360539) | anaerobic digester metagenome | biome: Wastewater treatment plant; material: sludge; isolation source: anaerobic digester fed with sludge from wastewater treatment plant | place: Denmark: WWTP Viborg ... | reverse complement strand
CTCTCCGCTGAGCGTGCGCGTCGGTCGCCAGGAATTCCGTCTTGGCGCGGCGTTCTTCATCGGCACCAATGAAAGCTCCGCCTATTTTTCGGGCCTTTCTTTTGACGGCATCCGCCTGACTTATGCCACGGAACAGTTTGCAATTAATGCTGTGACAGCCAAACCCTATGAGGGCTATGGCAATTTCCTGGAGGATGATGCGGACCTGTTCGGAGTCTATTTCAGTTACATGGGCATCGAGGATGTTGCGTTGGACGCCTACTGGCTGTATGCGCGTGACATGGTCGCCCTGTTGGGTGACCGGGTAGACCTGCACGTGCTCGGGCTGCGCGGCGCGGGCGTAGTGGGCGGATTCGACTTTGAAGTGGAAGCGGCTTATCAGTTCGGTGATGTGGACGGTATTGCGTCTGCCTGCCCGCTGGGCTTTGGCGATGCCGATGTGGGCTTCGATGAATTTGGCGCCAACCTGGAAGTGGGCTACACCTTCGACGCCGCATGGCAACCCCGCCTGTTTGCCCGCTTCGCTTACCTGGGCGGCGGCGACCCTGACACCAGCGCCTGGTCCAATGATGCTGACCTGCCCTTTGTTCGCCTGACTTCGGACATCAAATATAGTGAATTTTTGGATAACGCTCCCGGTTCCGTTTTCAAGGCAACCTTGTCGAACGTGTTGTTTTACAGCCTGGGGATTCAGGTATTGCCGACAGAAAGTGTTGAACTGAAACTGGCCGGCGCCTATTTTGATGTGGACGAGGAAGCCTATCCCGGGGCCAGCGATAAACTGGGCTGGGAAGTGGGCCTCTATGGGGACTATCACTACAGTGAAGACTTGGCGTTCCGTGCCGGATATGCCCACTTCTTTGGTGATCGCGGCCTGGAAGGCAATGCACTTATAGGCAGTGGCATGGTTCCCTGGCTGGGAAATTGTGATGATGATTACGATTATATGTTTATAGAAACCGAACTCGCGTTTTAACCCCTGCCTGGTCTTTATCGCGCCCGCTGGTACCAGTTATCCGGCGGGCGTTTTTCGTTTATTAGCACTTAAGCACAAAATATTGCCAATCATGCATTCTTAATGATACAATGTGTATAGGGATATCAGAAGGCGTTTTTAATTTGTATCAAATTCCTGTGTTGAATGATGCAGTGCGAACGGTTCCGGACACGTTATATTCCGAAAGCTGGCAAACGAAACGGACACCTCTTTTGTGTAAGTCAAAGAAGTGTGTGCTGAAACAGCGAGGGGAAAAGTGTTGTAGAAATTGACGGAACAGCGTGCCACACGAAAAATCTGAAACTTTCGTGTTGCGGTTTCCGCTGGTGTTATGGTCAGGGTGAGCGCTGATGGTTACACTAAGCGGCATAGTTATCATGCGCAGCGCAACGTTAAGGGGTTGGTTTGGTGGCAACAATTTTATGTATAGATCCTGACGAACAATACGCACGTCACTTGTGTACCCATCTGAAACAGGGGGGGTATGGGTGTGTCTATTCCAAGGAGGGGGAAAAGGCATTGTCGCTGGCCGAAAAGCACAAGGTCGATCTGGTGCTCAGCGAGGTCATGATGGGCAGCATTTGCGGTTTCGAAATTGCACGCCGCATCCGGTCCCATGAAGTACTTTATATGCTTCCCATCATTTTGATGTCCACCATGTCCGAAGAAGATGAGGTGCGGCACGGATACAATCAGGGTGTCGACGCTTATCTTGCGAAACCGGTGGACCCGCGCGTTTTGCTGTCCTGTGTGGCGCAAAGGATAACCGAGGCCGATGCCGCCCAGAAACACGACCCCATCACCGGCATGTACAATTCCCAAAAGATTAAGTCCGGCATTCAGCGTGCTATTCTTTCCCGCCTCAACTTCGCACTGGTTTATATTGAAATGATGAACGTTCCCAAATTTACACAGGAACACGGGGTCGCCATACGGGACAAGGCATTCCGATACATGGCGCGGTTGATATCCAACTGGGCCGCGACCGCCACTTGCTCCCTGTTCGAGGCCGGTCATATGGGTGCGGGTCATTTTGTGTGCCTTATCGAACCGGAAAAGGCAAATGCCTTTTGTGCGGAACTATTGGAGCAATGGCAGGAAGTTTTGAATAAATTGTACCCATCCCTGTCGGCAAAAAATGATGGTCTTCCCGACTTGTCCCTGATACTCTGCGCCACGGGCAGCGGGTCGGTGGGCGCTTACGCCACTCACGAATATTTTGATACGCTCAGCCAGTTGCGCACCAAGGCGCTGGCATCCGGGGAAAGCGGCCTTTTTCTGGACAAGCGCCGCAAATTCTAGCGTTCCGGTGCTATCAGGTCACAGGAAACGCTACACATCGGATTGCAGCCGCTTTCGTGTATCCTCGAGAACCACATCAATGATGGTGTCCAGCGAGGTTTTCGGCGTGTATCCGATGGCGTTCCGGATTTTATTCAGGCTGGGTTCCCGGTGGCGCATGTCTTCGTATCCGGGACCATACGCCTGGTCGTAGGGCACATAACGAATCGTGGATTGGCTGCCGGAACGCACAATGACGCGGCGCGCCAGTTCTTCCATGGTGACCGGCTGATTATTTCCGATATTGAACACGTCGCCGCGAATATCGGTCCGTTCCATGAGCGTTACCAGCGCGGGTACGACATCCCCCACATAGGCAAAGCAACGGGACTGTTTGCCGTCGCCATACACGGTCAGCGGTTCGTTCAACAGGGCCTGGCGTGCAAAGGTGGGAATAACCATGCCGTATCGCCCGGTCTGACGGGGGCCAACGGTATTGAAGAGCCGGGCAATAACGACCGGGTGTCGTTTTTCCCGCCAATAGGCAAGGGCGAGAAACTCATCGATCGCTTTGGAGGCGGCATAGCACCAGCGATGCAGGTGGGTGGCGCCGATCACACGGTCGTCATTTTCATGAAACACCTCGCGGGCGCCTTTGCCGTACACTTCGCTGGTGGAGGTGATCAGCAGGCGCCTGCGGTAACGGCAGGTCTCCTGCAAAACGGTTTCCGTGCCCTGGATGTTGTTGACAATAGTGCGGATGGGATGGTTGACCACCAATTGCACGCCCACCGTGGCGGCAAGATGATAGACGACATCCACATCGCGCACCAGGTCGCGCACGATATCCTGGCTCAGGGTGGAATCGATAATGCAGGTCACATCAGACAGGTGCTCGATGTTTTCAAAGCGCCCCGTGCTCAGATCGTCCAGCACGAAGACCTTGTGTTTCGCGGCCAGCAGGGCCTCGCACAGGTGAGAACCGATAAATCCGGCACCGCCGGTAACCAATACGCGCATGGGTTTCTCCCGGGCCGTCCCGTGCAGCGGAACGGCTTATTCAGGTATCATCATACCTGTTGTGGAGCGGTTACAGCAACACGGCCCGAAACGCGCCCTGCAGGTGACACCCTGCAACATTCGCGGCAGTCTGAATCAGAGGCGCTTTTGCACATTGACGAACCGTAAGGAGAATAATCATGCGCTTGCTTGTCTCGGCCATCGTGGCAATAACGACCGCCGCTACGGTAATGGGTCAGGACCAGGATTCACAGCCGTGGTCAAGCGCCGGTTTCACCGATTGGCGACTGTGTTCAGGCGCTGATATCAACATAACTGGAGAGGAACTCTCCCGGCCCGGTGTGGATGTGTCCTCGTGGTATCACACCGCCGTACCGAAGACCGTACTCGCCGCGCTTGTCGATAACGGGGTATATCCGGACCCCTATTTCGGATTGAACATGAAGTCCGTACCCGGCTACCAGGATGGGTTGTGGCTTGTGCAGCGGAAAGACAGCCCCTTCCGGAACTCCTGGTGGTACCGTGTGGAATTCGACCTTCCGGAAGAGGACGGGGAGTGGTATTATACGCTGCATTTCGAGGGCATCAATTACGCGGCCAATATCTGGCTGAATGGAAAGTTGGTCGCCGGGCAGGGCCAGGTTATCGGTATGTTCCGGCGTTTTGAGTTTCCCGTGACAGGCCTGCTTGTCCATGGCGGACAGAACCGGAACGCACTGGCCGTGGAAATTATCCCGCCGGGGCTGCTCGAGGGGAAAGTGCCCCACACCAAGCAGGTGGAGGCGACCACGGGTTGGGATGACCATAACCCGCAACCGCCTGATATGAACATGGGCATCTGGCAACCGGTCTACGTGCACAGGGAGGGGCCAGTCGGCATTCGCCATCCCTATGTGGAATCCGACCTTGATCTGCCCGGACTGGAACAGGCGCGGCTTACCGTGTCGGCCTGGCTGCACAACAACACGGACAAACCCGTGGAATGCATCCTTTCAGGAACCATAGAGGAACGCACCTTTTCACAACCGGTAACGCTCGCGCGCGGCGAAACCCGCGAGGTGTTCTTCAGACCGAAAGAGTTCGCAAGCCTGGTGGTCGATGCACCCCGGGTATGGTGGCCCCATCCGACCGGCAAACAGGAACTGTATCCGCTGGAATTGAAGGCGGATGTCAACGATGTTCTGTCGAACAATGTGCAAACACGTTTCGGTATCCGCGACATTACCACCTATATCAACGAAGAGGACTGGCGGGGCTACCGGGTGAACGGACGCAATATCCTCATTCGCGGCGGTGCATGGATGACCAGCGACATGCTGTTGAATCTGGAGGATTCCAGGTATGACGCCTTGGTGCGGTATGCGCGCGAGGCAAATCTTAACATGTTGCGCTCGGAGGGCTTCTCTATCAGGGAAACCGGGACGTTTTATGATCTGTGCGACCGCTACGGAATCATGGCCACCCAGCAACTTTTCGGGCGCAACCTGCCGGACGAGGCTCTGGCCATTGCCTGCATTGAGGACACGCTGCTGCGCATCCGCAACCATCCAAGCCTTGTCCACCTGCTTGGCCATGATGAAACCTTCCCCACGGAAACCCTGGACCAGGCCTACCGGAACCTGATCGAAAAGCACCGCATACGGCGCAGTTACCAGCCCCATTCCGGGACGTTCAACATTGCCACACGCGCGAAAACCGGCGGAACCCGCACGGGCACGCGAGAACTGTGGACTTATGCCGGGCCTTCCCATTATTTCTGGACCAAACAGCGCAAGTTTGATTCGGCATGGGGTTTTGCCCAGTCCGGGGGCATCGGCGGCATCCTGGCAGCCCGGGACAGCCTCCGCCAGATGATGCCGGAGGCCGCCCTTTGGCCAATCGAAGAAAATGAAACATGGTCCTTCCACACCGTTCTTCAGGGAAGCACCTATTTCAACGCCGTTTACAAGGCTCTTGAACGGGGCTATGGCAAGGCGGCGGGGTTCGAGGATTTTTGCGACAAACTTTATGCCATGAATTACAACAGCGCACGTGGCATGTTTGAGGCCTATGCCCGGCATAAATATAAGGCGTTGGGAATAACCACATGGAAATATAACGCCGCGTGGCCCGCCGCGCTGACCTGGCAGTATGTGGACTGGTACAAGCGTGCCACAGCGGCCTATTATGGCGCGAAAAAAGCCTGCATGCCACTGCACGCCCTTTATGCCCACGACGACCAAGGGCTCTACGTCGTGAACAGTTACTATGAACCCCGGGCGGGGCTGACCCTGTATCATGCCGTTTACGGGCTCGACGGCCAAAAACATCTTGAGGAAGAACATCCCGTGTCAGTGGACGCGGATGGCTGCACCCGTGTCACCTCATTCGAAGCGCCGGACGCTGCCGGGGATCCCTATTTCCTCCGGCTGGAACTGCGCAACACGGATGGAGTACCGGAATCGATTAATACGTACTGGCTTTCCAGAATTCCGGATATTCCCGGCAAATCCGGGGAAACACCGGAAGATATATTTTATACGGAACCCAAGTCGGTTGCGGATTTTTCCGCCCTGAACCTGCTGCCTGAGGCGGTACTGGACGCGGTGCCTTCCTGGGAGAAGGAAATCCTGTCCCTGGAATTGAGGAATACGTCTCCAACCATTGCGTTCCAGGTGGAACTCGCGTTGGCTGACCCCGAAACCGGGTTGGAAATGGCACCTGTCTATTGGAGCGACAATTTTATCACCCTCTTTCCCGGAGAAAAACGCCTGGTCACCGCCGAAACCGCAGAGGCGGACAAAAAGCCGGTATTACGTGTCCGGGGGTTTAATGTCGTGGAGACCCTTGTCCGCGCGGAAAATTAGACGGGGCGGCCGTCATCCGCTGTCCGGATATCCCTTGACTTTGAAAGACTCGGAAGCGGCATGATACAGTAGAGAATGTGCGTGAGCACCCAAGAAAGGGACTGTCATGCAATCGAAACCGTGCGCATCCTGCAAATTCAGGGAACGGTATGAGAACAATCCCCGCTCCCTGCTGGGCCGGCTGTGGCGGTGGCACACGGGTTGGTGCCCCGGCTGGAACATCTATATGAAATCGCTTTCCGAAGAGGAACAGAACACGCTTCGGGCGCATCTCGCGGAACTTGACGCGCGCCGGCGGGCGTGAAAAGGGCGCCCCGGCCTCCTGAAGTCCGTTTTCCCCGGCGGCGGGAACCGTTGCCGTTATGTGTTTTCCCTGTCCATGAAAGGTATCGGAATGAATTACCTGGCAGAACGAATGAGCGCTATTGACGCCAGCGGCATCCGCAAGGTATTCGCACTGGCGGCGAAGATGAAGAATCCCATCAACCTGAGTATCGGTCAACCGGATTATGATGTGGACCAAATCTGTAAGGACGAAGCCTGCCGCCAGATCCAGGCTGGCTTCAATTCCTATACCCAGACCTGGGGCATTGAGGAGTTGCGCGAGGGCGTGTCGGCCTATTATGAACGTAAGTTCGGCGTCCCCCTTAAGAACGTCATGATTACGGGCGGCGTGTCCGGCGGCCTCTTCCTGGCCTTGATGGCGACCATCAATCCCGGCGACGAGGTGATTTGCGGCGATCCCTATTTTGTGATGTACAAGCACCTGGTGAACCTGCTGGGCGGGTCGTCCGTGGCTGTGGATACCTACCCCGATTTCAAGCTGACGCCGGAACGCGTCGAAGCCGCAATTACGCCAAAGACCAAGGCTGTCATTGTTAACAGCCCCGCCAACCCCACCGGGGTGATTTTGGATGCCTCGGAGATGCAGGCGCTCGCGGACACTGCCCGGAAGCATAACCTGCTGGTGATCAGCGATGAGATTTATGAATCGCTGGCTTATGATGCGCCGCCCGCGACCATGGCCGGCCGGTATGAAAACACACTTGTGTTAAACGGCTTTTCAAAGAACATGGCCATGACAGGGTGGAGACTGGGATATGCCGCCGGGCCGGAATCGGTTATCCAAGCGATGAACACGCTCCAGCAATATTCCTTCGTGTGCGCTCCGTCATTTGCGCAAAAGGCGGCGGTGCCGGCCTTGACCGCCGACATGTCGGAAAAAGTGGAGAAATACCAGCGCAAACGTGACCTGGTTTATAACGGTTTGAAAGACGCTTTTACCTGTGTAAAACCGGGGGGCGCGTTTTATATCTTTCCCCAGGCACCGGACAACGACGGCGATGCCTTCGTGAAAAAAGCGATTGAAAATAACGTGCTGATTATTCCCGGAAGTGTCTTTTCCGAATGCGCCTCCTGCTTCCGGATTTCCTTTGCGGCGCCGGATGAGGTCATTATAAAAGGTTGTGAAGCGCTGAAATCGTTGGCACGCTGAAGAACCGGGCGGCCGCGCCGGGGCCGTTACCAAGGAATGAAGGCCTCCACGTGATAGACATGAGGCATATCTCTGAACGGGCAGTGTCCGATTCACTATCGGCTTCGGAAAGCGTCCGGGCGGAAGCGGCATCCGGCCGGTCCCCCTGGTGGCATATTCCGCAGCAGGCCCTTGGAATTATTTTTATAGGCCTTGTGGCGGTGTGTGCCTTGCTGTGGAGTCACACCCCTGTTCATCATCTTGTTCCGGTATCCGTGTTTCTGGCGGCCGGACTCGTCCTGTTTATCCCGGGCGCCTGGCTCGCTTTAAAGGATCTGCCTGCGGGAAAAACCCTGCTGGGCGGCGGCATGATGCTCCTTTTCATTGCCCTGGTCGACCTGGCGTTTCATACCGCACCCGAAGCGGGCTTCTGGGCTTCCCTGGCACACCGGTTCGGTGGCGCCCCTCTGTGTACAGGCATGCTGGTTCTCTTCGGTCTCGTTGCCTATTGGGCCTCCAGCACGTCCGCAAGCCTGCTCACCTGTTTCTTGGGCCTGTACCTCCTGCATTCGGTGTTACCCTCCTTTAACGCCGCCGGGGACACCGTGTATCTCATCCTGTTTTCCGTGTTGCTCTTACTGTGGACCGGGCTTTGGCTGTCACACAAGCGAGCATTTTTTTTCCCCTATGCGACAGTCATTGTACTCTACAGTGCCCTTGCTCTTTTCGGCAGGGAAGGGGTCCGTCCTGCCGCCTTTTCCCTTTCCCCGGTTATCCTTACTTTGTTGTTCTCCTATGTCGCCCTTAACCTTATGATCATGCGTGTCTCCCTGGAACGTGAAACCCCCATGCGGGGATTTGCCTTTCTTAACGGTGTGGGCTTCGGATTTGCCCTGTGGCATTTGACCGCCACAGCGCAGGCGGGACTGTCCTGGTTGGCGCCGGTGGTTCTGCTGGTCGCAGGACTGGCGGCCGCCCGGGTGACGCGCGGATACAGGCCGCTCAAGGCATTGAGCGATTTCTATCTCTGCCAGTCATTTTGGGCGTTATTGTTTCTGTGCTTGTGGAGCCTGCCTTCCGGTCTCACGTTGATAGTGGCGTCCTGCCTCTGTTTTTTACCGGCCCTGTATGAAGTCCGCCGCGGTGGTGGCGTTTACCAGTTCACCGAATATGGTTTTATCCTGTCCGTTTTCACGCTCCCATTTCTAACGGCTTTGCCTTCGCAGTCCACGGCTGTCGGGCCGGTGGTGATTCCTTTGTTCTGGGTGTATGTGCTTGCCGCGGCAGCCGTATTGCTCCTGTTGGCCCGGGCCCATGATGCCTGGGCCCGCTCCTCGAAAAACCTGCGCCCGGCCAATCCTGTACGGTTTCTATCCCAACAAAAATTATGCAGCGCCGCCTGCCTGTTCGGCACGGCCTTGTGGATCATGCTGCACACGATCCTGCGGCGAAACGACACGGAATCACTACCCCTGTTCCTGGCGCTCCAGGGGGTGGCATTTCTCGGGCTTGGGCTGGTGTTTTTACAGCCCGGCTTGGCACTGGCCGGACTGGTTCCCGTGATGGCGGGCCACGCCTGTTATTATGCTTCCATCCGGTGGATGCCGTCCGTGGCCGCTCTCCCGCCTGAATCCCGGTTGCGTACCATGGGCGTGTTGCTGTCCGCCACCTGTGCCCTGGCGGTATTGTGGGATTGGCAGCTAGGCCGGCGGGCAAAGGGTTTCCCCCTGCCCCTGGAACGCCTTCTGGCACTGCTCCCCTACCTGCCCCTGTTTTTGGCGCTGTTGCCGGCGGGCTTTCTCCAGAACCTGCCTTATGTGTACCTGGCGCCGCTCCTGGCCGGGGCCGGGCTGGCCGGTATTCTTGTCCCGCGCGTGTTACGTGTTGTCCTGCCCGGCTTGCAGACACTGGGCGGCCTGATGGTAGGGGCCAGTTTCCCCGTCTATCTGCATGGCCTTCGCTCCGGGGCCGTGCCTGTTCACGCCTGCATCGGCTTTCTTCCTTTTCTTGGCATGTATTTGATTGTGTTGATCGTCCTTGAGCGTTCCGGCGGGAGACGGATTTTCGGGATAAGCCTTGTCTTATGCTTTGTAATCGTGGCGTGGGGCGCGCTGGGCTTGTATCACTGGAACAGCGGGCCCGTCTTTGCCGCTTCCCTGGCCGCCCTGGCGTTACTGACAGCGCTCGTTGGCCTGGCCTGTAATGCCCGCGCCTACTATTATACCGCCGTGCTGCTTACCGTGCTTGCCATACTCTGGTTGCTGTTCTCCGGCATCACACAGGTTTACGGGGATCACACCGCCCCCTTGCCGGAAAAGTCCTCCGCAGCCCTTGCGGACTTCCGGGGATAAAGTGCTATGGAAGCGGCGGAACACTATAAACAGGGAGCCTTTTCGGTCTGCCAAACCCTGTCGGCCCATGGATACCGCGCCCTGTTCGCCGGAGGTTGTGTTCGTGATTTTCTGCTTCACATTCCGCCTGCGGATATCGATATCGCCACAAGTGCGTCGCCCGCCGAGGTGGTTTCCCTCTTCTCCCGCACCGTGACGGTCGGCGCGAAGTTCGGCGTGGTCATGGTACTTCTGCCACAAGGCACGTTCGAAGTGGCCACGTTCCGTCGCGACGGTCCCTATCTGGACGGGCGGCATCCGAGCGAGGTGTGCTTTACCGGGGAACGGGAGGACGCGCAGCGTCGGGACTTTACCATCAATGCCCTGTTCTTCGACCCGGAAACGGAGCAGGTCATCGATTACGTGGACGGTCAGAATGATTTGCGTGGAGGAATCATTCGCGCCGTCGGCGCTCCGAGGCAGCGCTTCCAGGAAGATGCCCTGCGGCTGCTGCGCGCGATTCGGTTTGCCGCCCGGTTTAGCTTCCAGATTGAAGCGGCCACCTGGGACGCAATCCGCAGTGAGGCGGACCGCATTTGTCAGGTCAGCGTGGAACGCATCCGGGAGGAGCTTCTCAAGATGCTTACGGAAGGCCGCGCGCGGCTTGCCTTTGAGTTATTGAACCAAAGCGGCCTGCTCGCGCGGGTACTTCCGGAAATAGACACCATGAAAGGGGTGGAGCAACCGGCAGGGTTTCACCCGGAAGGGGATGTTTTTCAGCACACGTTACTGTGCCTGGAACATCTGCCTGAAGGCGCATCGCCGTCCTTGGTTTTTGCCGTGCTGTTGCATGACGCCGGAAAGCCGGGAACTCAGACCTTTGAGGACCGGATTCGCTTCAATTGGCACGAGAAAGCCGGCGCGCGGATTGCAGAGGAGGTATGCCGCAGATTGCGGATGCCGTCCCGTGACGTGGAACGCATTGCGTGGCTGGTGGGAAATCATATGCGCCTTAAAGACTTTTCGCGCATGCGCGAGCACCGGCGGCGCCGGCTCGTGCGCATGCCGGGATTTGAAGAATTGCTTGCCTTGTGCAGGATAGACGCCCTGGCCAGTCACAAAGACCTCTCCCTGGTGATAGCCGTCGAGAACTATCTGCATGAACATGATGAGACGGACCTGCAGCCGGCACCGCTGCTCAAGGGCCATGACCTGATTGGAATGGGATATTCCCCGGGCCCCGGGTTCAGGAAGATATTGCATGCGATTGAATCCCTGCAGCTGGAGGGAACGTTGCGTGATAAATCCGAAGCCGAAGCCTATGTGCGCGCTCATTTCCCCTGCGAGGCTAATCCCCAGGACTGAGTCACCGGTCCGATTGTGCCGCGCATCAGGTTTAAGAACACTGCGGCCGGCTATGTCCCTATTCAAAACGGCTGAAGTCGGGCGTGCGGCGCTCCAGGAACGCCTGCATCGCTTCCGCGGCTTCTCCCGAGGCAAGCCGCCGGGAAAACCGCTGCGCCTCACGCCGTATCGCTTCGTGGGCCGCTTCGGCCAGGGGGCCGCGGACCAGGGCCTTGGTGTCTCGCAACGCTTCCGGCGGCAGCGCGGCCAGGGCGGCCAGCCGTTCTTCCAGCAGGGTGTCGAAGGCGCCCGGGTCGAGCACTTCCGTCAGCAATCCCCACCGTTCGGCTGTCGCCGCGTCAATAGTCCTTCCCTGCAGCAGCAGATCCCCGGCGCGCGCCAGGCCTACGATTTTAGGGAGCAGTAAACTCGAGGCGGCTTCCGGACACAGGCCCAGCCGGGTAAACGGCATTTGAAACACGGCCGTTCCAGACGCGTACACCAGGTCGCAGTGAAGCAGCATGGTAGTTCCGACGCCAATGGCCGGTCCTTCCACGGCGGCGGCCAGGGGTTTCCGGAAATCCACCAGGCCGTGAAGAAATTGCAGGACAGGGCTATTCTCGTCGCCCGGCGGGTTTGATATGAAATCCATCAGGTCATTGCCGCTGGTAAAGCAGTTGCCGGCCCCGCGAAGACAGAACACCCGGACGGTAGACGCACTGTCGGCATAGCGCAACAAATCCACAAGCCGTGCATACATGGCATGTGTAAGCGCGTTTTTCTTCCGAGGCCGGTTGAATAGGGCCGTCAATATCCCGTGATTCTCCGAAACGAGTATGGCTTCTTCGGCCGCTTGCGCGTCATTCATGATGGTTTCCTCTCATCCGCGTTACCGGTCTAGTTCAGGCGATACCCTGAAGAACCTCCCCGAGGATCGTTTCCACATCCTCCAGACACACGCCGGAATACCAGACGCCATCGGGAAACACCAGCACATTGGGGCCGTTGCCGCACCGGCCCATGCAGCCCGACCTGCTTACCCGAATTTTGGCGTTCAACCCGCGTGCTTTTACACCTTCCTTCAATAAAGCATGAATATCCGTGCTTCCCTTGGCGGCGCAACATGGCCCCGCATCCCGTTCGTTAAGACAGACATACACTATTTTTTGATGGGGCAGCGGATTTCGTTCCATTTTTCTTTCCTCGTTGATCCGTTCCCCGTTACCTGACGGAAGAACAAGGCGCGAAGCGTCCTTATTCCCGGGCGTCCATGGCGCAACGGAAACCGTAATCGCGCCGCCCGGAATCCATGCGGTCAAAATGCCTGGCTGACGTGCGCGCTTCAAATTTTTCCGTCAGGAAGGAGCCGCCGCGCAGTATGCGGAAAATCTGCCCGTAGTCCTTGGTAACATCGGGGTTGCCGGGATAGGCATCGTACCAGTCCATGACCCATTCATAGGCGTTTCCGGCCATGTCCATGCATCCATGGGTGGAGGGCGTGGCATAAAAATAGCCGACCCGCGTCGGCATGCCCAGTTCCGTCTCTTTGGTGTTGCTCATTTGCGGACTGAAAATATCTCCCCAGGGGTAGATACGTTTGTCAGAGCCGCGGGCAGCCTTTTCCCATTCCGCTTCCGTGGGCAGCCGTTTGCCTATGGCCTCACAATACCGCAGGGCCTCCGTCCAGGATATGCCCAGTGCCGGAAAGTTGTCCTGTCCCTTGGGAAATGTATGACTTGACACCACTTTTTTATACGCCTGATTGGTAACCTCAAAGCGGTCAATATAAAAGCCCGGCAAGTCGACCTCGCGGGCGGGGCGTTCATCAGGCGACTGCTCATTGGTGCCCATCGTAAACTTGCCCGCCGGGATCAACACCATGCCTTGAGGCACTTTCCCCGGCGACATCTCCAGGTGAACGGTCTGTGGAGCGTTGGCTTCCAGCACTACCATCGAATCCGCCTGTACAAAGCCCTCACTATGAACGCTGACCAGGTATCGGCCCGGACGCAGCACAATGCTTGCGGGTGTGCGCTGTGACTGGGCAATATTATTCAGCCAGATATTTGCGGAACTCGGGCGGGAAGTGACGGTCAATTGCGATTCCATGGGGCGCAGTTCATGCTCGAATTCGAGCTTGAAATTCTCTTCCATCAGGAAATCATTTTTGACCGGGTAATAATCAGGATGCTTGATTTCGTAGGAATAGGACCCGACCTGGAGAACTTTTTTCAGAATAGGGGTTTTGCCGATAAGTTCCCCATCTAAAAACACCTCCGCTTCCGGCGTCGATGAAATGGTAACATCTCCTACGATAGGCTCCATTTCCATGGTAAATTTCTGTTCCAGCGCCTCCGTGACTGTGACGGTTTCAATCTTGCGCCTGTACCTGTCCAGGTTCATGATGACTTCATACGAGCCCGGTTGCAAACCGTATATCGTCACCGGGGTATAGCCTTGGTCATGTCCCGCCATAAGTACGGACGCCCCGGATTCCGGGACACTCTCGATAAGAACGGCCACCTGCACCGGTTCTTCCTTCTTGCCCCAGCATCCACACCCCGCGCAAAGTCCCATGAAAGCCCCTAGTGTTAGTGTCAGGGCCACAAGGCCCTTTGTACTGTATCCAGGTTTCATTGTGCCACTTCCATAACCTTATTTAAGCCATATTCATTTAGATATAGGGTATAAAAACCAAAGTATAAGATACACTACGACTTTTATAAAGAGTATACCATTATTTGCGACAACTTTGTTAATACTATTTTTTTTATTTTATTATGACCACAGATAATAAAGCGTAATATAACAAATTGATTTTTTTGTGCTGTAATCATAGAGAAGATTCTACGCTTCGTCCGGGACTTCGCCCGGAAGAAGTGGCGCCTTCGGCGCAACTATCTTTTGGTACGGATGAATTCATGGCATTATGCAAGGAGGTCGGCGCTGGCCCAATGCTAACTGTCAACCTTGGCTCCGGAACGCCGGAGGAGGCCGCCGCGTGGGTGGAATACTGCAACCGCCCTGCGGATACGAAATGGGGCGCCGAACGGGCGAAAAACGGACATCCCGTTCCCTATGGCGTCAAGTACTGGTTTGTGGGCAATGAAACCTTCGGTCCCGGCGAGATTGGACGAATGAGTCCGCAAAAATACTGCGATGTATACAAAACCTTCGCGGGGGCGATGCGGGCGGTGGACCCAAGCATCCAGTTGATTGCGGTCGGCAATCTGTTTCCAAGTATTGCGGGATTGGAGAATGTCGGAAAAGATATCAACCGCGCGGTGCTCCAGGGCATCGGGGTCGGAATGGATTATCTTTCTGTGCACTAGTACGTGCCGAACCTTACTCCCAACAGCGTTTTGCGGTACTGGGTTATTCAAAGGCACGGCAGCCCCAGCAGAAAAATCTATTACGATACCCTTGGTTCCGTCTCGCGCATGGAGTACTTCCTGAACCAGTGCATTCAGGACGTCCATAATTTTTCGCCGCCTGGCAAGCGCATCCCCCTGGCCTTCGACGAATGGAACCTTTGGGACCAGAGCATGCGGCAGTTAATCCAATGCAACTACAACTTGCGTGATGGGTTATGGGTGGCGAGCATGCTTAACCTGCTCCATAGGGTCGCCCTGGACGTGCCCTTCGCCAACATCGCCCAGATGGTCAACTGCATCGGTATCATCTGGTCGGAAAAAGATGCGACTTTCCTGACCGCATCCGGTGAAGTCTTCCGGCTCTATGCCAACCACGCCGGGGACAAATATCTCCCGGCGAAAGTCGAATGCCCGGAAATGCCGCATAAGACAGCGCTGTCGGTGCTGGATGTTTCGGCAACCCGATCGGGAAACCGCACCATCCTGTTCTTCGTCAACCGCCATTATGACGGCGCGATGGATGTCACCTGCGACCTGCAGGGAATTACGGGCAAGCAAAACGTTCAGGCTTGGGAAATTCATCACGACAACCCTGTGCAGTACAACACGCCGCAATCGCCGCACGAGGTGGCCATCCGCGAAAAAAAAGAAGACCTTTCTCTCACAGAAGAGGCTGGCGGTGTGGTTCTGAAAATTGCCATGAAAGCGCATTCGATATTGTGCGTTGAACTGGAGCTGGAATTGGATATCGTAGCGGAACCATGAGCCCATAAGAATTTGACTGTTGAAATTCGGTTAAGTTAGTGCCATTGGGGATATGTTCCTAACTGCGAACACCGATTTGTATAATATGAATATGCCTTCAACAATAATTGAGAAAGGTTTCCCCGGAATTCAGGACTGGGTTACGGGCAATACCCGCGTTAGAAAGGAAGCCTTTATGAACAGAGTCAGCCTATGTGTTTTGCTGCCGGTGTGTGTATTCCTTATGACCGGTACATTTGCCGACACATCGAAAACCGAACTGCCGAAACATATTCAGCGGGTGGACATCGTACATATGTCGCATACGGATATCGGCTTCACCGATCATCCCGCAGTATGCCGCGAGCAGCAGGTGCGTTATCTGGATATTGCCATTGACGGCGTTTTGGCTACGGAACAGGCGCCGGAAGAAGCCCGGTTCTGCTGGACGGCGGAGGTCGCCCTGACCGTGGATGACTGGTGGAAAAAGAATGGCCCGGAACGGCGGCAGGATCTGCTTCGGGCCATCCAGTCCGGTCGCCTCGAAATTACCGCCCTTGCCATGAACCAGACGCCCACGCTTAACGCGGCCCAGTGGCAGACCGCCATGCGCTGGCTGTCGGAGGAAGTGTGGCAGGCGGCGCTGCCGAAAACAGGCATTCAAAATGATGTGAATGGCTTTCCCCGGGCAGGCGCCATGGCCCTTCTCGACCGGAACGTGCACAACCTGTTCATGGGCATCAATGCGACCAACGGCAGCGCGCCCTTTCCCGTGCCCATGGCTTTCTGGTGGAAAATGCCGGATGGCCGCCGTCTCTTTGTCTGGCTCGGGGATTCCTATCCGCATGGGTTTTACTACTTCTTTCAGGATTCGTGGCGGCGCGGGCCCGTGCCGGAGTCTACGGACACCCGGTATCGCCCGCCGCGGCGGGGCGAGTTCTACCCTACCGATGAGAATGCCCTGCGCGCGGCACAAGAGCGGCTATGTCAAAAACTCAGGGAGTTGGAAGCGGGCGGGTACGATTTTCCGTCCTTGCCCCTGTCGGTGACCAATGAATGGCGGATGGACAACGACCCGCCTTACCTGGGCCTGTCCGATTTTGTTGCCGCCTGGAACAGCTTGGGATTGCAACCCTCATTGCGCCTTGCCACCGTGACCCAGGCGCTGGAAGACGTTAAGCCCCACATTGCGGACCGCATCCCGGAATACCAGGGCGAGTTTACCGACTGGTGGGCGAACGGCTGCGCTTCGGGGCCCCGGGAGGTGGCCGCATCCCGCCGGGCAAAACGCCTTCTGTCGGCGGCGCTGAGCCCGGTGTGGGGCGATGCGAAGGGCGAAGCCACTGCATCCGCTGCAGATTCGATTTTGCGTGACCTTTGTCTTTTCGATGAACATACGTGGGGTTCTGCGGACAGTATCGGGTTGCCCCATGACATGGATACCTGGGCGCAATACAATGAAAAAGCCCGCACGGCTTATCATCCCCTTGCCATATCCAAGGTGCTGTTGGCGCAACGCGCCCGTTCGACTGTCTATCCGCTGGAGTACGGATACCATGTCGTCAATACCGCGTCCCGCCCTTGGAGCGGATGGGTTACATTGAAAAGCTCCGCGTTGCGCGAGGAAGTGGCCGCACTGAAGGATCCGCTGACTGGCCGGATTACCCCCGTGGAATCCCGGGCCGGGTATGCCCAGTTTACTTCCCCGCAAGAGGAGGACCAACTCACCTTTGAGGCGGACAACGCCACGGTGGCGGACAACATGCCCGATCAACTAAAACGATTCTGGGTGGAGAACCTTCCCGCTTATTCGATTGTCCGCCTGGTCCCCTGCGAAGATGGGCCAACGGTTCCGCAGGACACGCCTGAGTGCTCCGTTTCCGTGAATGAAAGCGGATGGCCTGTTTCCGCGCAATGGCCCGGCATACCCGACCCGTTGTTCACGGGAATCCCGGGTGATTTTGTCGCGGTGGAATGGAAGGAACCGGGGGGACGCTGGAAGTACAATGAAATCCTGCAGGAGCGCGACCCATCGCGGCGCAGCGCGGCACTCCAGACCAGCACCGCCACACCCGCGAGCCCCGCTGACGTGGAAGAAAATCCGAATACGGTGGTGTACACCCAAGCCATGCAGCATCCCCGGCTCAAGTGGATGACGCGCACCCTGGAGATTTACAGGCGCGAACCGCGCGCCACGCTGACCGTCAGACTCTATCGGCTGTCTTCAGAACTGCCAGAATGGTTCTATATCGGGTGCACCCTGCCCACCGGAGACACGCTGCCTACAGTCTCCTGCGGTGGGCTTCCTTTCACGGCCTTTGTGGACCAGTTGCCCAATACCTGCCGCGACTACCTGGCCATTGACAGTTGGGCGGCGTATGCAACGCCCCACGGGCACTGGTTGTGGATCACGCGAGACGCCCCATTGGTCAGTTTCGGTGGGCCCCAGCCGCTGGTGCACCTGCAAGAGGCGCCTGAGCACCCTAACCGCGCCTATGCGCTGGTCTTTGACAATACGTGGATGACCAACTTCGTTGCTGACAGCCACGGCATCTTCGAGTTCCGCTTTGACCTGGCCTGGATGCCTTTGGAAGCCATCGGGGAATCGGCCGATGCCGACGCCTTTGCCGAAACCCTGCTGGCGGAACCGCAACTGGTGATTCAGCCAGACTTTGCGGAAGACCCCATCTTTATGGAGCGCCTCTATCGGCCGTGACCGGTTGAATTGGTATTGGACCGGCTCTGATTATTTCAAACATGCCGACTTACAGGGACCGTATATTTCATTACATCACAAAGTGAATGGTGTACGTATTGTGGATGCTAAAAGGCATAATTAATTCGACGGCGGAAGTTGGGTTAAATACCTGACCAAGGAAACGTAGTATCTATCCCCCAGGTCGGTGCACTTTACCATCGCTATGACTGTCACCGCCTGACCCATTTGCTTTATACCTCGTGTCCATTTCTCTCTGTTTCCACCAACGCAAGAAGGGGCTGGTATATCCGTCCATCCCTGGCACTCCTTAAGTGCAAATCGAAGATAGACTTCACGCCTAGAAACATTGGATTAATTACGTTTTTGCCGCTATAGGATTATGCTTACGGCTTGTGGAATTTTCTGCCGGATGGATTTTCTTCAAGGACAACTGAAGCATGTTGAAAAGACACCCTAAACATAGAAAATAATATGATACTCACGAGGGAGATAACACGTGTTACAAAAAAGCATTATTTATGGCATCATGATGATGGTGACGTTTACGCGCCTTGCACCAGCGCTGTCAGAAGACTTGGCACAAATGCCTTCGGGGCAGGAAGGTCCGGGACGGTTTGGCGCGTACTACACAACCCTTGACTATGAGGAGGCTTGGGACGCCCCCTGGCGTATTGGTGATCATGCAGATGTCGTCGTTCGTTTCGATACCGGCAGCCACAGGTTCGTGTTCTGGCGCGGCACGAGTTACATTCCCTGCTGGGTGACCGACACCGGCATCTGGTATACCAACGAATTTGTGGAAAGGGCGGGCACGGATAGTCCGAACACACAAGGGTGTTGCGAACCCATGTCTGACAAGCAGTGCCGCTACTCCCACGTGCGCATCATCGAGAATACGGACGCCCGGGTCGTGATTCATTGGCGTTACGCGCCCGTGGATGTCAACTACAACCATCCCTTTATTGACCCCGAGACGGGCTGGAGCGATTGGGTTGATGAATACTACTACCTGTATCCGGACGCAACGGGCGTTCGCAAGATCACGGCGCATACCTCGGCGCCGGAAAAATGGATGGAATGGCACGAGGCCATTGTGCTTAATCAGCCGGGGACGATGCCCGAAGACAACATTGAACTGGATGCCGTGTCCGTGGCGAACATGAAGGGAGAAAGCAAGACCTTCACCTGGACCAACAGGGGTGCGCCCAGTTTTGACACGCAACCGGTAAACTCCAACATACTCAAGGTGAACCTCAAGGCCGAAGAAAGTCCCTTCGCCATTATTCCGTCGAGCCCGGCGTCTACGGATTTCGTGATTGCGCCCTTCCGCGGCCACGGCAAAGGGTCCGCCTTCAATTTCTGGGACCATTGGCCCGTATCCGCCGACGCGTCCGATGGCAGGCTGGCGGAATCTGCACAACGGCCTTCTCACTCCTCACTGGTACACATTGCGCACCAGCGGGACGACCTCTGGCCGTCTTACGCGCAAGGGCAGAACCAGCGCACCAAGATCATGCTGCACGGGATGACCCGTTTGGATGCCGCTGACCTGGTGTCCCTCGCAAAATCGTGGGAAACCCCGCCGGAACTTAACGTTACTGAAGGAGACTACAACACGCTCGGGTACGACTCCTCCGAAAAGGCGTATCACTTAGAGAGGGCCGGAACGGAAACCGCGCCGTTCGCGTTCAGCCTGTCGGCCGATGGGGAACATCCGGTAGTCAACCCGGCTTTTGTCGTTCGCAACTGGGGTGAGGCGGAGGTCGTTGTGAAACTCGACGGGAAAGATGTGGAGCGGGGCGAGACATTCCGCTTTGGCCATCGGCATACCCTGACGGGCACGGACCTCATTGTCTGGCTGATGGTCGAATCAGTACAGGAACTATCCGTCTCGTTCCAGACAGCGCCATAGGCGGCATTTCAGCCTGCGAGGTGTAGTGGATGGCGCACACTGTGTACGGCCCTTTGCGCCTTTCGGTGGCTGTATTGGTAAATAAACTCGGATATCGCATGAACTGTCCCTGCCGAAAAAATCACACTTGATAATTAGGGCTTGGATAACCAGAAATATGCCTCTGTTGCGGGTGGGATTGAGGTGGAGTTGTCCATATTTGTTATGTTGATCCTCTTCATCTGTTCCAGAAATAAGCATGTTGGTTTGGACAATGTGTATCGCCTAACAAACATGTACATCTGCTGCCTGTCATTGTCCCAGCCTCTTCAGAACAGACTGCGAAATATCTTGCCTTAGACCGGTTTCCCCTGAACACTGCCTTTGTGATTGGTGCCGTGTACTGAGCGTCTCAGAGGGGAAACGGTGGGCTGTATGTGGATTTGGCTTCTGAGAGCCGCCTGGCTCCTTTCATCTATCGGCTCAGGTGTTGAGAACCGGCGGCAGACCGTAAAAGTCCACTGCGGTGTCATGGAACAACCGGCGCTTCTCGGCTTTGGAACAGCCCCGGACGGCCCAAACGGCTGCCTCGACCCAGCGTGGATAGGCGGTGGCCGACAGCATGACTGGCCAATCGCTGCCAAAGGCCGTGCGTTCGAACCCAAAACAGTCAATTACATGTTCCAGCGCGGGTTGGAGGTCTTCGGGCTTCCAGGACTGGTGATCGGCCAGGGTGGCCGCACCGGACATCTTGCAGAAAGCATTGGGATACGCAGCCAGTGCGCGGATCTCTTGCCGCCATGGGTCCAGGGCGTTGTTCTTGATGTCCGGTACGCCAATGTGGTTCAGCATGAACCGGACGTTGGGACACTGCCGTACCAATTCGGTTGCGACGGGGACCTGGCCACGTTGGAGTCCCAGGTCGAAATGCAGCCCGAACCGTTCCAGACACTGCACGCCTTCGGCAAGTCCCGGATGCAGGCCGTGTGGGGCCTCAGTCTGCGTGGAGAAAAACCGGCGAATGCCTTTCACGAGGGGATTGACGGCCAGTGCTTCGAGTCGGGGCAGGACGGCCTCTCCCTGTTCCAGCGGCACGTTGGCCACGATGCCTTGAATGCGAGGTTCGTCTTTTACCAACGTCGTTACCCAATCCACTTCGGCTTGGGTCTGGTCTTCGGCGCAGGCCGCTTCGACAAACACGATCTTCCCGACTTTTACGGAACCGATAGCCTCGTCGTAATCCTGCGGCAGATAGGGACGGTTCAGCAGCGTCGAAGTTTCCAGCCAGGGATAGCGCAATCGGGCCGTGTCCCAGAAATGGACGTGTGTATCAACGATGGGGAAGGAAAGCTCGGCTTCATCCACCGCGAATTCCCCGTGTACAAGGCCCATGCCCATAAACGCGGCCGAAAAGCCCCCGGCCTCTTTCAAAAAAGCACGTCGGTTAACCACTAGGTCTCCTCAAGTTCGGTCCACGTCATCTCCGGCCTATTACCATCAAATCGCCCTCCGGCACAAACCGTCTTATTTTGCGGGCTGATAGCAGTTCACGCACCTGAATGCCACTTTGCTTCTGGACCATAGTTTGGCGTCAGGTCTCATCGAAGGCCTTGCCATCCGGGATGGCGAGTGAATAGGTTTCCGGTTCAAGGGGTGTATCCTTCAGGCAGGCCACGGCCGCAGGATAGTCCGCGGCGGGATACAGCAGGCAAAGGGCCATCTTGACCGGTGTCATCTCGTCGTTGAACTTTACGCGGACCCCGTGTCCGGTGGAACTAAAGAGGATCGAAAAAGAATCCAAGGGGACGGAAAGTCCGCCGCCCAAAGCCTTTATAACCGCTTCCTTACAGACCCAGAGTTCGTAAAAGGCCCGGAGGCGCCGTGATTCCGGCAGGGCGCACAGCCAGTCCGTCTCCACGGAGGAAAAGAAGCGCGCTGTGAGTTTTTGATAGTCGGTATGCGTGCGGATATGTTCCACATCCACACCGATATCACCTTCCCTGCTGAAGCCGCATAGTACCATATCGCCGGAATGGGAAACGTTGAAGCGTACCGCGTGGGGCGTTTCTTCGGCAAGAACGGGTTTCCCGTTGGGTGTGGTTTTTAATTCAAGTTCCCGAGGATTCCCGCCCGTGTAGGCTGCAAGCAATAGCCGCAGCGCGCCCCGTCCCACCATGCTGCGGCATCGGTCATCTTCCGGGCGGAACCGGGCTGCCCGCTTGTGTTCTACCGGGCGGAGCAGCCTCGCATACTCCTGCAAAAAGGCTCTGTGCCGGGACAGGTCCACGCGCCACAGGTGCACTTGAGCGGTGGAGTGTACCGGGGGACGCTTGCGCTCCAGCCAGTTGTCCGTCTGTTTATTCATGGTGTTCCAACAATTGCGCCAAACATGCCGCAACCTGGCCAATGCCGCGCGGTCCCAGCAATTGGGAGTGATTGGACTGTATGGGATGTACGCGCACGGAACCCCGGACGTACTTGCTCCATCCAAGGGTCGGATCATTATGTGTCGGGAAAAAGCGACTCAGTTCCGTGGCACGCAGCAGATCCACCGTACCTGCATATGCGCCGGGTTGATATGCGCGGTGTGTTTTTTCATGGGCATAGTATAAATAGAATATGCGTCGCACTTCAGGCAGTTCCATACTGCGCAAGACATCGCTTTTTGACGCTACTGCCACCGCGCCGATGCGGCGCAGCATCAGGGCGGCGTACCGGGCGCG
>MTKZ01001723.1_pt1 | contig 22760 bp, 17 predicted proteins | sample 1042781 | NCBI WGS metagenome assembly MTKZ01 (sample SAMN06212207, study PRJNA360539) | anaerobic digester metagenome | biome: Wastewater treatment plant; material: sludge; isolation source: anaerobic digester fed with sludge from wastewater treatment plant | place: Denmark: WWTP Viborg ... | reverse complement strand
CTTGCAAGTAGTGGATCCTTTACAGCTCCCGATTCCTTTATGTCCTTCAGCTCAGCAAAGGCAATACTGTCGGTATAAACCTTTGCAAGCTCGAAGGAGGCCTTTTCGCTTCTCGAATAGTCTTCATCAGTTCCGCTGATGTTGGCATCCCATGAGGCAAGTGCTGCCTCGCGGTAGAGTGGGATAACCCTGGCTTCGTGACCGGCAAGGAATTTCTTCATCCTGTTTTCCATTTTCTCCTGCTTTGATGTGCAAGATAATAACATAGCAACAGCCACCGCACAAGTGACAGCAAAGAGGGTTCTTTTCATATATTTTGTTTTGATATTTACAAATATAGCCTCTTTTTTATTCAAGAGGGCCGGTTACCTTCTCTACTTCGTGCAGAATTTCACACGATTTCACCAGATCCTTCATTTTGGTATGGTCGGGATAAAGGGGCCTGTCGATATCGAGAAAATCGACATATTTTCTTATGACATCCTTCGCCTTTTGAACGCCATGTCCGAAGCTGTACTCTTCTTTTCTGAAGTCTAGAGCCTGTGCTGCTGCCATGAATTCTATTCCAAGAATACCGTACGCGCAGTCGAGGATCTGGTTGTTCTTTATTGAAGTATTCATTCCCATCGACACGAAATCCTCCTGGTCGGCTGCCGCGGGGATCGATTGTATTGAAGCCGGAACCGAAAGGATACGCTGTTCGACGATAAGAGTGTCGGCCGTGTACTGGCTGAGCATCATTCCCGAGAACATCCCTGCCCCTTTTGTAAGGAAATCCGGAAGTCCGACACTAAGGGCCTGGTTATTGAGCCTGTTCATTCTTCTCTCCGACATTACGCTTACCATTGTTATGCATGCTCCTGCCATATCCATCGGGACGCATACCGGCGAACCCTGGAAATTGGCCCCTGAAAGCTGAATGTTCCTGTCGGGGAAGAAGACCGGGTTATCGCCCACTCCGTTGAGTTCTATCTCCACCTGCGACCTGGCGTAGGCAAGCATGTCGTGGGCAGATCCAATTACCTGAGGTGTCGACCTCATTGAATATGCATCCTGAACCTTCGATTTAACCCTTCCTTCCTTCAGGTCGCCGCCTGAGATGCAAAGGTTTATTGCATTGGCACTGCGGACAGCCCCTTTGAATCCTCTTACTTCGTGCAGAAGCGGAGTATAGGGTTTCATATTTGCCTTCAGGGCCTCGAGCGACATTGAAGCGGCTATTTCGGCCTGCTTCAGCCAGTTATTTGCATCAACAAGCCAGATGGCGCTCATTGCCGTAAGCATGTTTGAACCGTTTATGGCCGCGAGCCCATCGCGTGCCTGGAGTCCGGGCACAGGTATTCCTGCCCTTTTCAGGGCTTCGGCCCCTTCAAGAAGCTCGCCCTCATACCATGCCTTTCCCTCTCCGAGAAGGAGAAGAGCTATCTGCGACATCGGGGCCAGATCGCCCGAAGCGCCTACTGAACCTTTCTGGCAAACGTAGGGAGTAACACCCCTGTTAAGCATCTCCACAAGAGTCTCGGTGATCTCCAGTCTGTTCCCTGAATTGCCATGGGCGTGAACATTGATCCTTCCAAGCATTGCACCTCTTACTATCTCTTCAGATGCAGGGTCTCCGATGCCTGCAGCATGGTTATAAACAAGGTACTTCTGAAAGTCCTTTATCTGATCATCATTCAGCACTATCTCCGAGAACTCGCCTATACCCGTGTTGACACCGTACATTATCTCATGGGCATTTATCTTCTTCTCAAGCATCGCCCTGCATTCATTTATCCTTTTTCGCGCATCGGGATGAAGCCCGACTTTCTGCCTGTGCCTTGCAACGTTTACTACATCATTAACGGTCAGATTATTACCTGTTATTATAAGTTTTTCCATAATGTTTTTTATCTGTATTTTGAAAATATTAATATCATTTAGATATTGTTATGATATTATAAAATATCAATATAATATCATAATGATATCATAAGAACTATATTGAGCAATGGGAGACTTCCCGTAAGATTATCAGCAGAGGCCCGACCGGTTGATTTTGATCTTATATTCTAGTATCCATGTGTATTCCATAGTCCGGAATCCTAAACCCAAAAATAAGGAAAAATGTTAAAAGGCAAGCAATAAGGCTGATGAATTATTTGTTAACGATGAAGCCCGGAGCAAATGAATAACACAGATTTCATATATTTACTAATGAAAAACGGCTGTATGCCGGAACCATGTTTTTACCGGAGGGGATAGGGCGGAAACAGTAAACAATAACCAGAGACCTGACATCAACGATTGGAAGAATGGACAAGAGCAAGCCGTTAAGCCTTTTTACCTTGTTTCTGATATTTCTTTTTGCATCTGGAGGCTGCCATGGAAGAAGGGATCAGGAGAGTGTTAATGCAGATACATCTTCCGGCGGGAAGGACAGCACCTTCATGTTTAACGGGCGTGACCTTGAGGGCTGGGAGATAACGCAATTTGGTCCGCAGGGGCCTGTTTATGTGTCCGGCGAATCGATAGTCCTCGGCATGGGCGATGGTTGCACCGGAGTCACATGGAAGGGTGCATTTCCAAAGGTTGACTATGAAGTAACTCTGGAGGCAAGGAGGGTCGAGGGAAATGATTTCTTCTGCGGGATAACTTTCCCGGCAGGTGATTACCCCTGCTCACTTATCCTTGGAGGATGGGGGGGTACCGTTGTCGGGCTCAGCAGCATCAACGGCAGGGATGCCTCGGAAAATGAGACGACAAGCCTGCGGAGTTTTGAAAAGGACAGATGGTACGCAGTAAGATTGAGGGTTGCCGGTGGCAATATCTTGGCATGGATCGATGATGAGCCTGCTGTAGATCTTGAGATAGGCGATAAGGTCCTTTCGATTCGTCCTGAGGTCCATCTTTCTATGCCCTTTGGTATTGCATCGTGGAGGACTACCGGCGAGGTAAGGAACATAAGGCTTTTCAGAATTGGCCAGCCATGAATGTCCCAGGGAGTTTTCCTCCTGACCTGGTTTAAATGGAGCTTTGGGGGATAGCTAAAAAAGAAAAATGTACTGCTTTGTATAGATTGAAAGTCACTGTAACAAATTTAAATTTTTATGAGAACAATTTTTCTGGTCATTCTTGCAGCCGCTATGATGTCGTGCAAGACCAATCAGTTATATCTTAATGTCTTACAACCTGCTCCCGTCACCCTGCCGCAGGAAGTAAGAAAGGTCGGGGTAATAAACAGGAGCATTCCCACCGACGAAACAAAGGCCATTGATGCTCTCGACAGGATTCTTTCCCTTGAAGGCGCCGATCTCGACAGGGTTGGAGCGTGGGAAAGCATTTCGGGACTTACCGCCGAGCTCAGGAACAACGACAGGTTCAATGAAGTAAGGGAACTTGATGAGATTGATTTCAGGGCTTCACGGATCGGAATTCTGCCTGTTCCGCTGAATGGCAGGATTGTCGACAGTCTCTGCCGTCTGACAGGGATGGATGCACTGTTTGCCCTTGAGCGCTTCGATACGGATACACGTGTTGATTTCAGCACTCCCTCGGGAAAGATAGAAGTGGCCCTTGGGACATTTCCGGTAATCGGCCTTCAGGCATCGATGGAAACGATAGTAAAGACAGGCTGGAGGATCTATTCACCCGGAGGCATTCTCGATGAGTTCAGCTTTGCCGAGTCGCTGATCTTCGCAGGAAAGGGAATTAATCCGGTTGCCGCCATCTCGGCCATAAAGGGAAGGAAGGATGCCGTGAGGGAGGTGAGCCGCAATGCAGGATACACCTATGCATCGAGGATACTTCCCTGGATGCTGAGGGTCGAGAGGGACTATTTCGTAAAGGGAACGGATAATTTTAAAATCGCAAAACGAAAAGCCCAGACAGGCAAATGGGATGAAGCCGGTAATCTGTGGGAACGGGAAGTATCGAATCCGGATGCGAAAATAGCAGGAAGGGCATCCTACAACATGGCGATCATAAGCGAGATAAACGGCTCGGTTGATGAAGCCCTGGGATGGGCACAGAAAGCATGGGAAGATTACGGGATAAGACCTGCCCTTAAATATGTCAGGATACTTGAGAACAGAAAACGCAACATCGAAATCCTTGAGATACAGGAGATAAAGGAATAACAGGTAGACGAAGGCAGCAAATATGGAGAGAACTTAATTGTAGTATCAGTTAAAAATAAATCTTATGATCAGAAAACTATTATGTCCGGTTTTGCTTTTTGCATCAATGACATTGTCAGCCCAGAAATATACAGCTGACTGGAGTTCGATTGACAGTCGTCCTGTTCCCGGGTGGTTCGAGGATGCCAAATTCGGGATTTTCATCCATTGGGGTGTATACTCGGTACCTGCGTGGGGGCCGGTGGGGAGCGATATAGGTGTTTATGACAAGTATTCGGAATGGTACTGGAACAAGCTTCTTAACAAGTCGAGCAAGGTAAACAGTCATTTCAAGACGTTCCACGAAAAGACCTATGGCGCTGACTTCAAATACCAGGATTTCGCACCGATGTTCAAAGCAGAGCTTTTCAATCCCGGGCAATGGGCAACACTTTTCAGGGATGCCGGTGCCAAATATGTCGTTCTTACCTCAAAACATCACGAAGGATTCACTCTCTGGCCGAGTGCACAGAGCTGGAACTGGAACAGCGTTGATATAGGCCCGCACCGTGATATCTGCGGCGATCTCACTTCTGCGGTCAAAAAGGAGGGGCTCAGGATGGGATTCTACTATTCCCTTTACGAATGGTTCAACCCTGTTTACCTTCAGGACCGCGAAGGATATGTCGATCATCATATGATCCCGCAGATGAAGGACCTTGTTAACAGATACAGTCCGGATATTGTCTGGACTGATGGTGAATGGGATATGACAAGCGACAAATGGAAAAGTGTGGAGTTTCTTGCCTGGCTCTACAACGATTCGCCGGTGAAGGAGAGCGTGGTCGTTAACGACAGGTGGGGAAGTGAGACACGCTCGAAGCACGGAGGGATTTACACAACCGAATATGGTCTTATCGGTGAGAAGGAGGGAATTGACGAATCTGTGTATCACCCGTGGGAGGAATGCAGGGGGATAGGTACATCATTCGGTTTTAACAGGACTGAAAATTTCGACAGCTATTCGACAACTGAGGAGCTTATCGAAATTCTTATTTCAACAGTGTCAAAGGGAGGAAACCTTCTTCTGGACATAGGGCCTGCAGACGACGGAACCATTCCGGTTATCATGCAGCAAAGACTGATGGATATCGGAAACTGGCTGAAGGTAAACGGGGAGGCAATATATGGTACAAGGGCATTCGTTACCGGAAATAAGGGGACTGAAATAAATCCTGAAGCAGGCAATAGTCTGTTTTTTACAAAAAAAGGGAAGGATCTTTATATCCTTTGCACTGAATGGCCTGAGAAAAATATTGTTCTCAAGGGACTCGGATCATCAGCCGGAGTAAAGGCAGAGATGCTTGGTTCGGATGCGCGGATCGCGATGAAGGCTCAGGGAGGCAGTATAACAATAGTTCCTCCGCGCCTGAGTCCCGACGACTACCAGCCTGCCTATGTGTTCAGGTTGAGCAATATCCTCAGGTAACCGGTATATCATACTCCCGCTCTTACGGATAGCTTTGCGCCGTCTGCTGATATTAAAATGCATCTGACCATTAAGCGGGCAGATGCATTATTTTATTTAATACTTTTATTTTATAGCTTTTTGCCTTGACAATGAAAACTAATTTCTTAATTTCACAGATCATTTTCCAATTTCTAAAACCTGAATCATGAAAATTAAACTCTTTGCTCTTATCCTGACAGCAGGAATGATAATCGCTGGCGGCTGTTCAGGAACACAAAAGGATGCATCAGCAGATGCTTTGCAGAAAACTGAGATCTCCTGGTTTCTGGGCCACTGGACAATTGATATCGAAGGTGGATCGGTGGGCTGGCTCGATGTCCGCCAGGAGGATGGCTTCCTCGACGGGGATGTTCTTTGGGGGGGAGGCAGTGTTCTTCCTGTTTCGAATATCTTTCTTGCAAAAGACTATTTGCTGATGGTTCAGCGCTCGAACAATATTATCAGAAAGAGGGATGAAAGTGGGAATCCCCTCAAAAATCAGATTATTACCTCATGGATGGAAATTGTAAGGGACGGCGAAAAACTTAACGGCATACTTCTGACTCCGGCCAGGAACGGCATGAGGCTTGATACAACCGCCTTTACAGGAACCAGGCTTCCGGAAGTGGGTCCGGCACCAGATCTGTCGGCATTGAAGTACGGTGAGCCCATTAACCTTTTCAACGGCACTGACCTTACGGGCTGGAGGCTTATCAACGAAAAACAGGCCAACGGATTCAAGGTTGTTGACGGAATGCTTGTTAACGACCCTGTCCAGAAAGAGGGAGAACCCCATGTCAGCTATGGCAATCTGCGTACAGAAAAGGAATTTGAAGATTTCAACCTAAAGCTTGAGGTCAATGTTCCGGCTGGCAACAACAGCGGCGTCTATCTGCGCGGGATGTATGAGATACAGGTTGTTGATTCATATAAAAAGGCCCTTGATCCGCATAATATGGGAGCAGTTTACAGCAGGATCACCCCTCTGTCTGCAGCTGAAAAACCTGCAGGCGAATGGCAGACCCTCGACATCACGCTGTGCAAGCGTCATGCAACTGTTGTCCTGAATGGAGTTAAGATCATTGATAACCAGCCTGTTTATGGCCCCACTGGCGGCGCCATCCAGTCGGATGTGTTCGCACCCGGTCCAATTTATCTTCAGGGTGATCACGGAAACGTGTCGTACCGGAATATTGTGCTGACGCCGATTGTCTATTAATACCGGACCTGAACGGGTTACTCAGGCAGGCATAGTCAAACGAGCCGTGCCTGCAATCGCACATGCAACCCGTCAGGGTACCTATTGATCATGATGGATAAGGTGTTCAGTAAGATTCCTGTTATTCTTTTAACAATACTCGGCTTTTTTTCTTCTGGGGGCTCCGGGATCGCTGCTGCCGGCCTCCCCGAAGACGATTCAATAGAGGTCCAGATCCTGTATAACGGAAGAGCATGGCGCAACCTGTACACAAGTATAAGGGGCGACCAGTTCCTTTTCTCTGATAAATTCCTGTCTGGAAGTGTCAGGACAGGAGGTTTGTTTTTCAGCAACCAGATGCTGAAATATGATATTTATAATGATGAGATCCTACTGGTGACCAGCAAGAAGATTGTCCTTCAGCTCAATAAAGAGAATGTCGACAGTTTCAACCTTGAATACGGAGGTAAGACTTATAATTTCAGGCGTCTTGATGCAGATTCACTGAACAGCCTTTCAGGGTATGTCAGGGTTCTTTACGGGGGAAATACCTCCCTCCTGGTAAAGTACAGCAAAGAAATACTTTCTCTCGCGGTTGAGAACAAATATGATCTTTTCAGCCAGGTCGAACGCATTTATCTGGTCAGACAGGGAAAGTTATACAGGTTAAAGGGAAAAGGGGACCTTCTGAGTCATCTGAATGACAGAAAGCAGCAGGTTCATTCCTTCATCAGGAGCAACAATATCAGGATCAGCAGGAAGGACCCGGAGAGTTTCATTCCTGTACTGGAATATTACGATGGGTTGGATAAAAATTAACGTTGAAATGAGATCCAGGGTAAGCCTATTGGTTTTAATACTTCTTTTATCAGTCAGGGCCGCAGCGCAGGAGGATTACAGTATAACCTGGGACTACTCGGGGATGTCGTTTCCCGAATTTGCTGAGAAGGCGGAGAATGTATTCGGACTAAGGTTCTTTTTCAGGGATGAATGGATAAATGAACTAAAGCCCGCCGAACATCCCGGACACGGATCCCTTACAGGATTACTCGACGAGCTGTTCAGGAACAAAGCCCTGTTTTATTTTATTGATGACGACGGGAATGTTGTTATAACGAAGAATTTTGCGGTAAAGAGGGAAAGCCTTACTCTTCCCGGCGACACCAATTACATTGCCCCTGCAGGATATTATGATTCGGGTGACGAGCAGAAGCTTTCCGGCAACCTGAGTGTTGACATAGGCAATCCTGCCGACCGTTTCAAGTCAGGCAGCGTTACGCTTACCGGGTATATTACGAACAAAGACACAAGGGAACCTGTAGCGGGAGCCACGGTGCTTGTCCAGAAGCTTTCAACAGGCACTATCTCAAACGAATACGGTTTCTATACCATAACACTTCCAAGGGGAGCTCACCTTCTGCAGTATTCATTCCTCGGCATGAGAGAAAAGCAGGTGAATGTCAATCTCTACGGACCGGGTGAAATGAATATGGAAATGAGCAGCATGCTTATCCCTCTCAAGGAAACTGTTGTCTCGGCTGAACGGAATGTTATATTCCAGAGGTTTGAAGCAGGGGTTGAAAAAGTAAACATTAGCTCCTTCAGACTGCTGCCGACATCCATGGGTGAGTCGGACATCATAAAGAGCGTCCTGCTCATTCCCGGTGTACAGACGGTGGGAGAGGGGTCGGCAGGTTTCAATGTAAGGGGCGGTTCATCTGATCAGAACCTTATACTTCTCTATGGCGCACCGGTTTACAATTCTTCACATTTCTTCGGATTCTTCTCTGCCGTGAATTCGGATGTGATAAAGGATGTGACTCTTTACAAGGGCGGGATACCAGGACGATACGGAGGAAGGATATCTTCGGTTATGGATATCACCCCGAGAGACGGCAACAGGAAGGAATTTGCAGGAAATGCCGGAATAAGTCCCATCACTGCCCATCTGATGCTGGAAGGCCCGATAAAAAAGGATACCACAACTTACCTCATCACTGCCAGGACGACCTATTCCAACTGGGTTCTTGGTCTTATGGAGGATAAGGACCTTAAGAACAGCAGGGCCAACTTTTACGATGTGAACGGAAGGATTACCCACGACATAAACAGGAACAACAGGCTGGAGCTTTCCTCATATCTCAGCCACGACTCCTTCAGGTTCAACTCCGATACGACCTACGGTTACGACAACCGCATGGTTTCATTTAAATGGAGGCATTTCTTTAACAGCCGCTTCTTTTCCAACCTGGGGGTGAACCACAGCAATTATGAATACGATGTGTCGGGCAACAGCTCGTCTGCCGAGGGTTTCAGAATGACCCACAGGATTAGCAGTACGGGTCTGAAGGCTGATTTTAACCTTTTCCAGGGAAGAAGTGAATTCAATTTTGGTATTGACGGGACATATTACAGCGTTCTTCCCGGAAACTATGATCCAATGGGCGATTCATCACTCGTCGTGCCAAGAACAATTCAGGAGGAGAGAGGGCTTGAAACAGCTGTCTATTTTGAGGATAAATATGTTGTGACTGACTATTTGTCGGTAAATGCGGGAATCAGGACCTCAGCCTTTTTTGCTTTCGGGCCGGCTTCCTTTCCTGTTTATGATCCGGCGTATTCAAGGAGCATGTCAACAATAACCGACACAATCGGATTCAGTAAGGGAAGAATTTACAAGACTTATGCCGGGCCAGAGTTAAGATTATCGGCAAACTTCAGGACAGGGATGAAAAGCTCTCTCAAGCTGAATTATAACAGGACGAGGCAGTATCTTCATTTAATGTCGAATACAACCTCCATATCACCGACCGACACCTGGAGGTTGAGCGGATATTATCTCAGGCCACAGACAGGCGACCAGTTGGCACTTGGATTTTATCATATGCTTTTCAACGGCAAAATAGAGACCTCTGCTGAGGTCTACTACAAGAGGATCGGCAATATGACGGATTTCAAGGGTGGAACTGACCTGGTTATGGCTGAGAATATTGAGAAGGACATTGTGAATGTGAAGGGTAAGGCTTACGGGCTTGAACTCGCTGTCAGAAAGGATGAAGGGAGGGTGAGGTGGAGCCTGGGCTATACTTATTCAAGGACATTCCTCAGGAGTACCGGCAGGTTCAGGGATGAAATAATCAATAACGGCGAGTGGTTCCCGGCTAATTTTGACAAGCCCAACGATCTGGTTGCGACATTCAATTACCTCTTTTCACGGAGATACAGCATCTCTGCAAACTATACCTGGAGTACAGGGCGTCCGGTTACATACCCTGTTTCGACATACTACATGGACGACATCCATCTTGTGCATTATTCCGAAAGGAACAAATACCGGATTCCGGATTATATGAGACTTGACCTCTCCCTGAAGGTCAGCGGGAACCTGCGTTCGCGCAAGATCGCAAATCCTCACTGGATCTTCTCGGTTTACAACCTTCTGGGGCGTCAGAATGTCTATTCTGTCTATTTCAGGAATGACGGTAATACAATGAACGGATACAGACTGTCTGTTTTCGGCAGAGCCATCCCTTCGGTGAGCTTCAACTTTGATTTTTAAAACTATGAGAACCTTATATTCATGAGATTCCTTCGGTATATTATTCCCGGCCTAGTGATATTTATTGGCGGATGCATAACGCAGTTTATTCCGGAAACAGATGAAGCACGGGATTTGCTTGTTGTTGAGGGACTGATTACTGATCAGCCCGGGCCATACACAGTAAAGCTTTCCAGGTCGATGCCTCTGGGCAGCAAAGCTGTTAAGGTACCGGTTACCGGCTGCCAGGTTTATGTTGCCGACGACACTGACAATCAGTTCTGGTTCAGTGAATATTCAGGAGGGATATACAGATCAGACGCTTCCGCTTTCCGTGCAGTTCCTGGACGGAAATACACTTTGCATATAAGAACTTACGGGGCAGAGGAAAGCCGAAACTACGAATCGGTCCCGGTTGAACTTGTATCAGTTCCTCCTGTCGACAGTCTTTATTACGAAAAGGTTGTGATAAGGGAAAAAAATGATGTTTCAGGCCCGCTCGAAGGCTGCGAAATTTATCTTGACACTCACGACCCAACCGGCAAATGCAGGTATTACAGGTGGGATTTTGCTGAGACATGGGAGTTTCAGCTTCCTTACATGGTTACCAACCGGGTATGCTGGTTTCACAATAATTCGGGGACTATCAAGGTAAAGAATACAACTGTTCTTGAAGAACCCTTTATAAACAGATATCCTGTCCTGTTTATTTCGAATGAGTCTGACAGGCTGAGTGTCAGGTACAGCATCCTGGTCAACCAGTATTCCCTTAATCAGGATGAGTATTTATACTGGGAAAAGCTTCAGAGAATTTCTCAGGAGGTGGGTGGCTTGTATGACATCATACCCTCCTCGGTTCCCGGAAATGTTTTTTGCGTTGAAGATCCGGCCGAACAGGTCCTGGGGTACTTCAGTGTTTCAGGCAAAACTTCCGAAAGGCTTTTTATAAGGGAGAATTTCAGGGGTCTGGTAAATCTTTACAGGGATTGTCCTTCGGATACAATATATGGAAACAAAGTGATCCCCAACCTCGACATCTCGGCATGGGTTATTGTGGACGAACCTTATCTCAGTCCGCCATACAGAGTGATAACAAACAAAAAGACCTGCGCCGACTGTTCAGTGAGGGGCACAACGGTAAAACCTGATTTCTGGGATGATTACAAATAAAGTTATGGTTCAGATGTCACAGACCAGGCGAGGTCTCAGGATCTTGTGCCTTGGAATGCTTTTCCTTCTGTTTCAGGGTTCTCTTCTTTTCCCGCAGTCATCGGTTGCCGACAATATTGCACAAAAGTTTGATTTTTACACATCCGCTTTTCCGAGGGAGGAGATGTATGTTCACTGCGACCGGAAGGATTACATTTCAGGTGAAGACGTCTGGTTCCGGTTTTATCTTGTTGACCGCAAAAGCAATAAGCTATCTGCAGGAAGCAGCATCGCATATTTTGAGATACTGAATCCCGACAACAGGCCTGTGATACAGAGAAGATTCAGCCTTGACGGAGGTACCGGGTCAGGGCATGTCGTTCTGCCTGACACTCTTAGTTCGGGATTGTATATGATACGGGCCTATACCAGCTGGATGAAGAATTTTATGCCGCAGAACTGCTTCATGAAGCTAGTAAGGATTTACAATCCCCTCAACAGAACCAGTTTTTCAGATAGCCGCTATCAGTCGGTATTTCCAGATTCCGGGGGGAAATATGAAACTAATACGCAATCATCAGTAAGAATAAGGAAAAGAGAAAACGGGACCGCCGGTCTTGCTCTGGATATCATAAGTACCAGGGATTTCAGGTTAAAGAATGGCACTTTATATTATTTATTTATTCAGACAAGGGGAAACATTAACTACAGGACTGGTATTACCCTTTCCTCCGACTCGTCAGCCCTTGCAGTTCCGGGAGGACTTATACCCGGCGGGATCAATCATATAACACTTTTCAATGCCTCGGGCAGGCCCTTGTATGAAAGGTATATCTACACTCCATTGCCCGGGACGGATGACATTATCCTGGAAACACCCGTTAATGCTGGTACCAGGGAGAAACTTGATGTAAAACTGGCAGGAGGATCAGGTGCCAGCCTGTTAAAAGCTGCGGCACTCAGTGTATCGGTTGCTCCGCTAAACAGCCATTCTTCATCCGGGATGAGGAATTACCTGGTATTCGGTTCAGAATTTGGAATTTTACCTGATGAGGTCATCTCAGGAGGCATCGGGAAGATGAGTTCCGATAAACAGGAAGAGTTTCTTTCAGGGTTGTCGGGCTGCTGGATCGACTGGGATGTGATTCTTGGAGGAAAGTATCCGGAGATTAACTACAAAAAGGAGACCAGGCATCATTATCTGAGAGGATGTCTTTTAAACAGCATCACAAGGAATCCTGATCCGGGCAGGACCGTCTTCCTTTCCATCCCTGGTAAAAATGCCACTCTTCAGTATGCCGTCAGTGGCGATGACGGTTATTTTACCCTCAGCATTCCGTCTGACGGCAGGACCCGCGACCTTATTATACAGCCGGAGGAGCCTGAAAGGGGAAATACGATAGTCCTGGAGACACCTTTTTCGGAAAGGTATCTTCCTCTTACTGATCGCTCCCGGCCTGTGGCTGAGGTAGATGACAACATCGGGAGACTCTCCGTCAATCATCAGGTTATGAAGATCTACAGATCGGTTGATACTCCGGATACGCGTGAGACTGTAAGCCTTTCCGCTGGAGAGAACAGGTTCTACGGCAAGCCTGACCTGGAAATTGTCCTTGACGACTACATAAAGCTGCCGGTTATGCAGGAAATATTTTTCGAGCTTTTGCCCGGAGTCAATCTGAGAAAGCGCAAGGATGACTTTGAGTTAACGATCTTTGATCCTGTTGAGAATCAAAATTATGACAATTCTCCCCTGATGATGGTCGACGGTGTTGTAATTAATGACGCGGCTCTTATTGCAGGTCTCGATCCGGAAGTTGTTGAAAGGATAGATGCATTAAAATGCAGGTATTTTGTTGGCGATCATCTTTTTTACGGGATCGTAAATGTAATAACGAAGGAAGGGGATTTCTACAGTATTGCCCTTCCTGATCATGCTGTCAGGCTGGTATACAGGGTTACTGAGTCCACCTCGGATTTTCTGGCTCCAGATTACACTGATCTTTTGAAAAGAAAGAGCCGTATACCCGACTTCAGGAACCTGCTTTACTGGAATCCCTCGGTCCTGACTGACAGTCAGGGTAAGGCTTCATTCAGCTTCTGGACTTCCGATATCCGCTGTGACTACGAAATTGTGGTTGAGGGTATCTCAGAGGAAGGCAGGATTTTTTCATCAGCGAAAGTATTTACTGTCAGATAGGTTCTTATCTGAGGTTTTTTTCTGATATTGGAATCAGAAAATACCACCATTATGAAACAGAGCAGGAGAACTTTCATTGCACGGGTGGCAGGAGCCGGAATTGCCCTGCCTTTGCTTTCATCCTCACTATCAGGAAGGACCATTGTTCAGGACGTCAGATATCCGGTCCGGCTTTTTTCAAAACCCATTGATTCGTATGAATTTGGTTTCATGTGCGACTGTCTTGTTCAGTCTGGCATAGCCGGTTTTGACCTTACAGTCCGCCCTGGCGGAAAGGTTGAGCCATCGGCAGTTGAAACGGATCTTCCCCGTCTGGTTGAAGAAGCAGGGAAATATAATCTCTTGTTGGACATGATGGTGACAGGTATCCTGTCGGCAAGGGATCCGATGACGGAGAAAATATTAAAAAATGCTTCGGCTACAGGAATTAAATACTACAGGCTTGGATGGTACGACTATGAACAGGAATCAGGAATTGTACAATCGATAAACAGCTGCAGGAATGAATTGGAGGCAATAGCCGGATTGAACAGGAAGTACGGAATAACGGGAGGGTACCAGAACCACTCAGGAACGAGAGTTGGAGGTCCTGTCTGGGATATTGACCGGCTGCTCGACGGTTTTACACCTGATGTTTTAGGGTGCCAGTATGATGTAAGGCATGCTTCTGTCGAAGGAGCGAATACATGGATTCTCGGAATGAACCTTATTGCTGATCACATCAACAGTCTGGCGATTAAGGATTTCACATGGCTCATTGTTAACGGGAGGCCGGAGGCTGTTACTGTGCCTCTGGGCGAAGGAATAGTTAAATGGGATCTTTTTTTCAGTACAGTGAAAAGACTGAACATATCCGCTCCAATAACCCTTCATGTCGAATATCCTCTTCTCTCGGAGGCTGAAGAGAGCCTGACGCTTCTGAAGAAACAGGAGATCATTGCGGGCAAGCTCAGGAAGGATATGGATTTTCTCAGGAGTTATCTAGTTAAGTATAATTTGACATGACAATAAAACCGGAAATTTCCCGACGGAAGTTCATCAGGAACGGCATGATGGCAGCAGGTGGCGCCATGGTTGCTTCACCGCTTGAAATAATGACGGCCGGCTGCTCTTCTTTGCAGCCGCGCAGTATTACGATTTCAAAGGTCAGTTCTGATTTTGAGAGGGAGCCCCTGATAAGGCCGATGGGCTTCAAGGGCGGTTACCTGACGGAACTGTGGCAGACAGCAGCGTATCTTGAAAGCGCATCAGGAGTTCATTCAATAGGCATCGGCACCCAAAGCATACTCTGGTCGGATGCGAATGTCTTCACATCCAATTCCGAGAGCGGAGGCAATGCCCTGATGTATGCCCTTACGGAAAGAGCACTCCAGATCCTTAGAGGTCAGACTTTTACATCACCTGTAGAGCTTCTTGAAGAGGTTTATCCCGAGGTATATGAGTATGGCAAAAAGATAACTTCCAATCCCTCATTACGAAAGACTTTTGCTCTCAACGCTCTTGTGGGCGTTGACAATGCCGCTTGGATCCTCTATGCCCGTGAAAACAGGATAACCTCATTTGACGGCATTATACCCCCTGTATACCGGCCTGCTCTGAGCCACAGGCACAGCAAGGTAGCGGGAATTCCCTTATTCGCATACACCATTCCTGTGGAGGAGATTCGGGAAACTGCCGGACAGGGATACTTTTTCATGAAGATAAAAATAGGGCAGCCCGGCACTCAGGAAGAGATGCTTGCAAAAGACATTGCCAGGCTTACGGAAATTCATAAAGCAATCGGAGATATAAGTACACCACATACTTCCGACGGAAAGATGCCCTATTATTTCGATGCCAATGGACGCTATGAAAAGAAAGAAACTCTTCTCAGACTTCTTGATCATGCAAAAAAAATCGGGGCATTTGATCAGATAGCATTGATTGAGGAGCCTTTTGCAGAGGAGATGGAAATTGATGTAAGCGATATCCCGGTCAGGCTGGCATCAGACGAAACTGCTCATACAGAAGAAGATGCCATAAAGAGGATTGGAATGGGTTACAGGGCAATAGCATTGAAGGCTATTGCCAAGACGCTCAGCATGACCATGAAGATAGCCCAGGCAGCTTATGAAAGGTCGGTCCCCTGTTTCTGCGCTGACCTCACTGTGAATCCTGTACTTCTGGAATGGAACAGAAACGTAGCCGCCCGTCTTGACTCATTTCCCGGAATGGGAAGTCTAGGTCTGCTGGAGAGTAATGGTCATCAGAATTATGTTAACTGGGATAAGATGCTCGGTTATCATCCCTGTAAGGATTCCGGGTGGATAAATGTCAGAAAAGGCATCTATGAGCTGGATGATGATTACTTCAGCAAGGCGGGCTGCATCTTTGAGCCGGTGCCGCATTATGAAGCTATGTTCAAAATGCCTGTGAGCTGAGCGTCATCCTTTTATTCTCAGCAGATACTTCTCCTTATGTTTAGGTGGGTATTTTTCAGCCGGCATGTCAGGTAATGGCAATGATCTGTTCCTTTACATTGTCAGGCTCAAATATTTTTCTCCAGTCGTCTTTAATAAATTCATTCAGCCCTCTCCGGAGTGCCTTGTTGGCGGCGTCTGAAAATACTGCCCCAGGAAGCTCATTGAACAGAACAGCCATCTGTATCCTCAGGTGGCCGAGAAGGAAGTCTCTTGCAGCCTCGGCCGGAACGCCGCGTTTTATAACCTCTTTCAGTCCCTCACTGATAACAAAGACACATGTTGAGGCAAGGGTTTCCACAAGAGCTGGCTCGAGCAATCCCATTTGTTCTGTGGTGATACGGTGAGCTTTCCAGACAGGGGCGTAAAATTTTCTGGCAATCTCTTCACCTAAAGAGTAATCCTCTTCAGATCCCTGAAGCAGGGAACAAACTATAGCCTGTTTTGCCAGATTGCCTCCGAAATGGTCCTTCATCTTTTCCTCTTCTGGTTCCCAGTTGAATATTGAAGGATGGCACGGATGTGTAATGAAATATGAAATGTCTTTCCGGTTGTACAATTTGCCTGCAAGGGCTGCCGCAGGATCGAGTGTTACAACAAGAGCTCCTTCTTTCATGGCAGGAATGATTTCGGCCGAGACCTTTTCAAGGGCTACGTCGGGAACCGCAAGGATAACAACATCAGATTCAGGCAAATTCAATCCAGGGTCTGAAACCCTTACGCCCTTTTCTTCAAGCCTGGCAATACCCGCCGGGTTTACTTCATGGTACGTCATTTTATACCCTGAATCCTTAAGATTGTGTGTGAGGCGGAGCCCCATTTTGCCTCCAGCCCCGACTAATGCAACTTTCAACATATTCTTTGACTTAAGTGGATTAAACAATATCTTCAATTCTGATGTTTTTCCCGGTCCTGGCCGATTCATATGCGGCCCACACAAGCCTGACAGTTTCAAAATTATCTTCTGCGCTGGTTTCTGCTTTTCTGTTTTCGAGCAGATCCTGAAGAATATCGTTGTTGCATGCGACAATGGCCGGAGGTTCGGGTTCAAGCCTTTCTGTCTGCCAGTGGTATTTTTGCATCGTCATTCTTTCATAGGTTGTCTTATTGCCGGATGTAATGGCAAAATTATAATCAGGGTCGAGTCTTACACTGCCTTTGTCACCTTCGACAAGCATGAGCACCTGTGGAAAGACCTCCTTTTCAAGCGGTGAGCTGAAAGAAATCTGCTGAACACATACCATCCCGTTTTTCATTCTGAGTAAGGATGTCGCCACATCCTCACCTTTAATTACCGGATTTATCGTTTGTATCTGTGTAAAAATTGTATCAGCTTCACCAAAAAGGTATCTTAAAACATCAAACTGGTGAGATCCCTGATCTGTAAGCGCAAATTGCTCAAGGGTAGCCAGGAAAGGTTGTGTTTCAAACAATGGAAACGCAGTGTTCCAAAATGAATTACAGCGAAATGGCTTTCCTATCACACCTGAATCGAGGATCTGTTTAATCCTCCTTATCTGGGGCTGCCACCTGTAATTCTCATGGACGTAGAAATTAACACCTGCATCACGCGTAACCTGCAACATTTTTTTTGCGACAGAGAAAGATGGAGCCATAGGTTTCTGACAAATAACATGCTTCCTGTGCCTTGCCGCAAGCTCAACGAACTTTGAATGTGTATCCACATCAGTGATGATATCAACGAAATCAAGTTCTTCTTTTTGCATCATCTCTTCGGCATCGTCGTAGGTATGGGGAATGCCAAATCGTTTGGCCAGGTCATCGGCTTTTGATAAGGTTCTGTTATAGAGGGCCACACACTCAGCACCATCCAGTTCCTGCCAGGCTCCCAGTTGAAACTGCGACCAGAATCCGCAGCCAAGAATAGCAAATTTCAACCTTTCCATACGCTTCTTTTTTAAAGTATTGTAGATAAAGTATATCAGGAATTAGAAATAGTGATGTTAATTGCTTATCTTCAAGTCGCTGCAGATATAATTTTCGACAAAAATCATCACCATCAGGATGAAAAATACAAAGAAAAAATCAAACGGCCAATCAAAAGTTGTAAGACATTCATTTTCATGAAGTAGTAAGAAAAGGTATCCGGATATAAAGAAAGTATCGGAACGCATGAATATGCTGGGCAGCAAACTGCAACTGCAGCAGACACCAATATTGAAAATACCGCCAAGCCCAACATTATAGTCATTTTTGCCGAGAACCCCGGTTAAAGTGTTCAGGCATCTTTGGTCATACCACCATTAAAACACCCAACCTCGATAAAATAGAATTTAATTGTTATATTTGAGTTAGTTCCACATCAAAAAGCAGTTTGTTTAAAATTCAAACACTCAGAAAAAATCAATTTGGATTTATAATTACTATACCATAACCATTTAAAATAAAAGTTATGAGACGCAGAGATTTTGTAAAGAACATCAGTGCCACGGGCCTTGCCTTTTCGGTAGTTCCCAGTATTGCAGTTTCCGGGCTGGGGCATATTCCTCCCAGCGACCGGCTGAATATTGCAGGAATTGGAATTGGCGGGAAGGGAAATGTCAATCTGAGGAACATGGTGGGCCAGAATATCGTCGCATTGTGTGACTGTGATTATGCTTATGCCGACCCGGTCTTTAAGACCTATCCCGATGCCAGAAGGTACATGGATTACCGAAGAATGCTCGATGAGCAGAAAGATATTGACGCAGTGGTTATCGCAACTCCCGATCACACCCATACAGTGACGGCAGCCGCGGCCATGGAGCTGGGGAAACATGTCTACCTTCAGAAACCGCTGACCCACAGTGTCTGGGAATCCCGTTATCTTACAGATCTGGCCCGGAAAACTGGTGTGGTTACACAGATGGGGAATGAGGGTCACTCCGATGATACGGTCTACGAAGTGGCAGAAGTGGTGCAGAGCGGATGCCTGGGTACCATCCGTGACGTGCACGTATGGACCAACAGGCCCATCTGGAGGCAGGGAATGCCCAAACCCCTGAAAGAGGTGCGCGTGCCGAAAACACTTGACTGGGAACTGTTCATCGGACCAGCTAAAATGCGCGCCTACAATCCAGAATATCATCCTTGGATATGGCGCGGGTGGTGGGATTTCGGAACCGGAGCCCTGGGTGATATGGGCTGCCACTTGCTGGATGTGCCGAATTTTGCCCTCCAGCTGGGGCAGCCGGTAGCTTTCCAGGCCAGCTCCTCGCTGGTCAACACGGAGAGCGCCCCGGTTTCGGAAAAGATCAGTTACAAATTCCCGGCCAGGAAGAACCTGCCCTATCTCGCTTTACCCGAACTGGAACTGATCTGGTATGACGGGGGATTGATGCCTGCCAGGCCCTTTGACCTTCCCAACGATGCACCGATGAACCCGGGTGGCGGTTTCATGTTCATCGGAACAGACGGGGTACTGATCGCTGAAAGTTACGGCGCTAACTGGAAAACCTACAGAAATGGCGAAGAGTTTATTCCCGAAACCCGGGTGGACCTGGGAAGAATACCCGACAATCAGTTGGGCGGGGGAAGGCACGAAATGCATTTCGTGGAGTGCTGCAAGAATGGTGGTAAACCGGCATCCAGCTTCGAATACTCGGGTCCTTTCAACGAATTCGTGGTGATGGGAAACCTTGCCGTCAGGCTGCAGTCGCTTCAAAAGACTTTGCTCTGGGACAGCAATAACATGCAGGTAACCAATATCGGCGCCGGAGAAAAGATCAGGACGACAAAACTGACTCCCTTCTCAAGCGATATCATAACCAGGAAGGTGGAACGCGAAGCTGCTACCTGGGTTGAGCAGAATGCGCTGGAAATGTGCAATGAGTGGATCAAACACGAATACCACAATAGCTATAAGTTATAAAGACCATAACCAGCATGTTTGCCATTAGGTGGGCGATAATCCGGGAAGAAAAGAACCCACAACCGGCGAAATCAATTACCTTAATGTATTTAAATACATCTATGACAAGGGTTACAGGGATGTTGTCGGAATGGAACACGGGAACTCAATGCCCGGGTCTGAAGGTGAACTAGCTCTGATAAAAGCATACCGCGAAGTGGATTCATTTTAGTTGTTCTGAGTTTACAGCTTCATAATTTTAATGATTTGAGATACTGAATACTTTCTTCAGCCCATTTTTCTTCCTTGATAATTGTCTCTTCAATACTCTTTTCAGGAGGAGTCCATAACTCGAGGATAGCACTTTTACAGATACCAGTCGCAGAGGCTCTGGATAAAATATCGCGGATATTCAGCAATCCTTTACCGGCTGGTACACCCTCTATTATTATCCCCATTTTATGAGAGACCCTTCGGATTGTAAAGTCTTTAATATGAAGGTTTATTGTATAAGGAAGCAGTATATCAGATACAGTTTCAAAACCTTCACCGGCGCCCATTGAATTAACGGAATCAAGACAAATTCCCACCCATTCTGATCCGACTGATTGGATGATATTCTCGAATTCCCTTGCCTTAAGCCTGTCGTGGTTCTCGATCGCCATTCTGATCTTCCTCGATCTGAATTCTGTTTCAAGTTCCTGTATGATTGCAATTATTTCCGGAACTTCCGGTTCGTAATTGTTTGTATCAATGACCATTCTCAGGATAGGGGAACCGATTGCTTCAGCCGTCTTCAGGCATTTCATTACATGTCCGGGAATAAGACCCCTGCCGCCTAATTCAAGGCTTATACCCTTTGTATCTGCAAAATCACGTAAAAGATCAGTTTCTTCTTCTGAAAGATTCTCGAGAGGAAGGTTATCCGCAATCTGGACAACAGTGATCCCATTTGATATGGCTTTTTCGAGCAGACCGCAGACTCTCAGCGGATTAGATGGTGACGATCCCGGAACTCCGATCGCCCAGGTATATGTGTATGATGATATTCCTAACCTCATGATGGTTATTTTCTTGACCCGGGGGCAGAATACTTTTTCGAAGCATCATCAAGGACCAGTATCCAGTCGAGGTTTTCGCCGGGAGTGGGTGTGTTGAAGGTCTGGATTCCGGTATTGGGGTATTTGCCTGTCATTACGGCTTCCCCATTTCTCGGGTTGTACCACCATGCAAGAACCTCTTTACCTTTTATTGCATCCATCCTTACAGAGAACTTTCTTCCGACCGGAACGTAAACCATTGCGTAAGTTCCCTCCTGGTCGCGGGTTGCGACAAACCTGTAGGAGCCTGAGCCAGGAACTGCCGAGGCAACATTGTCGGCCACAATAATTGAGTTGTCGGGAATCCGTGTGAGAAACGGCCTCGATTCAATCAGAAGACGCCCGTATTGCATCTGCGCGGCTCCAGGCTGATCAATGGCTTCGTACCAGGGCATAAGCGGACGGTTGATGGGAGACCTGGATGAGGTCCACATCTGCCACACTGAGTGATGTCCGTAGGTATGCCCGAAGGCACCTGTGAAAAGATCCCAGTACAGAGGCCTGCGGACATCAGCAGCCGTTGAATGGCTGTTCGCATCGGGATTGAAATTGATGGGATGGTCCTCATAAACCGGTTCACCGTCAATTACCGGTTTGGGAGGCTCAAGTCTGTAATCATCATAGGTGGCAGAATACCTTTCCGTGAAGCTCAGACTGTGTCCGTTCTGTCTCATGTTGAAATCGAGCCAGGTTTCGTTGTGGAAATACTGTGAGGAGCCAGATCCCCCGGTAGGATGAAAGGTTATAAGGTGTGAGCCTCTGTCGCCCTCCCTCAGACCTTCAGCCATTGCGACGACCGTCTGGCGCTGGAGTTCATTCTCGACAGGCCTGTCGCCGCCGACAATCCAAATTATGTTTGTCTGATCCTTGTACCTCTGACCAAGAAATTTTCCATATGCCATGGCATTTTCAGGATTGAATATCTGGGGCCCTGCACCCCATTTCCTGTTCCACTTGTCGCCCCATGTGGGAAGAAGACCTATGAAAATACCTTTCTCAGCGGCTTTCTTTATAACCCAGTCAACATGTTTAAAGTAAGCTTCATCAGGCTTCATAGGATCATTGCCGATAAGGGGTTTGTTCCCCTCCATATTTGGAGTATTCAGACCGTCGACCTCAGCAAGTACGACAGCCTGGATAACTGTGAATCCCAGAGCCCTGCGGTTCTCGAGATATCTTTCCGTCTCCTCCTTGTTCAGTCTGTGAAATAATTCCCAGCCGGTGTCGCCGAGATAGAAAAAGGGTGTCCCATCTTCAAAAACTAGAAATCTTCTGTTTTCCGATACTTTAAGCTTTCCGTGCGAAAGATCGGCTGAAGGGCCCTTCCACAAACCAGTCTGGGATGATGCTGATAAACTGAGTGCAAAAAGACTCAGGGTAATTAATGTTCTGCTTATCATAAATCAAATTTTAAAATGTTCAGGCTAATTTTGACCAGACGATCATTACAAGTCCAATAAGATAGCAGACAAACATAAAGGCAAGCAGTCTGTTCGTACCTTCCGGAGCATCTTTGAATTCCTTCCATACAAATATTCCCCATAGGGCAGCGATTACCGGAGCCGCATTGCTGAGGCCGTATGAGATTGCCGGGCTGGCTGCACCTACCGACATAAAGCTTACCGAGTTTCCAAGGCACCATATTGCACCTCCGAGAAG
>MTKZ01002102.1_pt2 | contig 22794 bp, 20 predicted proteins | sample 1042781 | NCBI WGS metagenome assembly MTKZ01 (sample SAMN06212207, study PRJNA360539) | anaerobic digester metagenome | biome: Wastewater treatment plant; material: sludge; isolation source: anaerobic digester fed with sludge from wastewater treatment plant | place: Denmark: WWTP Viborg ... | reverse complement strand
CTGGCTGAAGCAGATCGGTATTATCATGTGAACGTCCTGACAGTTTTATACGACTGTAAATTAATGAATTACGTAATAATTTACGTATTTAATTACGTAATTTATTACGTAATTTTTTTTCCCCGGCCGGGACTTTATTGACCACCCCTGTCGCTTTGATTCCTTTGCCGGTAATGAGCCTTCCTGCTCCGGCGAGAAAGGAATAACTGTCGGAGCGGTGATGATAACCAGTTGAGATCATCTGTGTGAAAACAAGCGAAAGAATGCTGAAACCTGTTCCGACAAGGAAGGGCAGGCGCCAGTTAAGCATCCAGAGCATGCCTCCGAAAAGAGGAATGATAACAGCCGAAATGTGGTTGATGGTAAAACCAACTGCCGTTGAAGATCCAAGATCTTTCGGATCGGCTGTTTTCTGAAGGTACGTGTTCAGACCTATTGAAAAGTTAAAGAATATGCTGTCGAGAATGAACAGTCCCACAACCACCCAGACATTGTTGATGAAGGCATATCCCAGGAAAAGAACTATCAGGCTGGCGCTTTCGAGCGACAGGACAATGCGTTCCCCATATTTGTTAAGAGCCCTGGATATCTGCGGATTAAGAAGATAGGTAAGGGCATAGTTGATAACATAGATACCGGTAACTATCCTCAGGCCCAGACCGTATTGTTCAACGAGAAGGAATATCGCGAAAACCGTGAAGATCTGCCTGCGCGTTCCGGCAAGGAAATTAAGCACATAGAAAAGCCAGTATTTCTTTCTGAAAACAAGCTTTTTGTTCTGACGGGGCATTTCGCTGTTCACGGGATTGATACTGAGCATGTAAACACCTGAAACTATTACAAAAAATCCCAGAATGAAAAACGTGTTTCTGTAGGTTGTAATGAACGAAAGCACCCAGATAACAAAACCGATTATAATGTTTGCAAGGGCTCCGTAGCCCCTTAACCTCGCAAAGACCACCGGCGATTCGCTCGTATTGAAGTACTGGACGGTAAGCGACTTGTTCGTTGTTTCAAAGAAGTGGAATCCGACCGACATTATGAAAGTTGTCATCAACAGTCCCGCAAAGGAGGTGAAGATTCCCGTGACGGTTATCCCAGCGCCGAGAAGTACAACCGACCATGCTGAAAGGCGGTGCTCCCTCAGGAAAAGAAGCAGATAAACTGCAGCAAAGGAAAGAAACCCTGGAATCTCGCGGACAGCCTGCGACAGACCAATCTGAAAGCCGTTGACATCCACCACCTCCTTGGCGTAGTTGGTGAAAAGGGCTGTCCAGCCCTGCAAACCTGCACTGGCGCATACTCCCAGGATAAGGAGGTAGCGGTACATCGGATTCCTGCTGAACTTTTCCAAAAAGTCTGTATGAGGTGGCAAAAGTAACATTTATATCAATATCCGTATCCGGGAGGCTTGATGAGCTTCGGACCATTTACACTATATTTACATTTTAATAGAATGATCATCAGCGTTATTTTAAACTGATGAGGAAGGTTCCATGGAAATATTTGTAATAAGCCTGCTAATACTTCTGAATGGTTTTTTCTCCCTTTCGGAGATAGCCCTCGTTTCGAGCAGCAGGCCGCGTCTCGAAAAACTTCATAACGAAGGAAGCAGTGGAGCAGCCACGGCTCTCCGGCTGCTCGGCAACTCAGAAAGGTTCCTTTCAGCCATTCAGGTGGGGATCACACTTATCGGGATCGTAACAGGGGTTTACGGAGGGCTCAGCATTGCCGACGACATAACTCCCTTTTTCGAGAAGTTCAGCGTCACACGCAGTTCAGCTAATGAGATATCCCTTACCCTGACTGTTGTTCTTATAACATACTTTTCGATAGTGATAGGCGAGCTTGTCCCGAAAACTATTGCTATAAGCAATCCCGAAAAGTTTGCAGTGAAGGTTGCTCCGGTAATATCCTTTCTCAGCCTGCTTTTCTTTCCCGTTGTAAGATTCCTTTCATTTTCAACCTCCCTTTTGAGCAGGGCGCTTGGAATAAAGAAAGAAGACCACAGGCTTACCGAAGCCGACCTGAGGTTTATACTTAAGGCAGCCTCGGTTGAGGGGATAATCCATAACGAACAGAGCCTCATCCATCAGAAGCTTTTCTATTTCTCCGACAAAAGAGCCAAGCATATTATGACCCACAGGAGGGAAGTGGAATGGATTGATATAAGCCAGCCGGCAGAGAAGATCCGGCAGGCCGTGCTTAACTCGAGGCACAGCAGGATCTTATGCTGCAGGGAGAGCCTCGATAATTTCCATGGAATACTCAGGGTGAAGGATTTTCTCGCAACATGCGGGAACACTCCCAGGTTCAATATCTCATCCCTCATTGTGCAACCGGTTTTTGTTCCCGAAAGTGCTGATGCAACAAGAGTACTTAATCTTTTTAAAAAGGAAAAAATCAACTTCTGTGTTGTTGTTAATGAATACGGAATCCTTGAAGGGATTATTACGCTTCATGATATTCTCGAGAATCTTATAGGAAGCCTTCCCGAAGAGGGAGAAATCATGGAACCGGATATCTTTATCCGCGATGACAAGTCTTTCCTTATAAGCGGTGATGCCCCTGTGGAGATCCTCGACGGGGTTTTTGAAAACTACATCACCGATCTCGATAATATCGACTATGCAACTGTGGCAGGCTTTGTTCTCGATAACATAAACAAGGTGCCTCAGATAGGGGATAAGTTCATTTTCAGGGACTATCTCATAGAGATCGTTGATATCGACGGCAACAGGATCGACAAGATACTCGTCAAAAAGAATACATAATCCTGATAAAAAGGCAACATCATATCTCAGCTAATATTTCTAACTTTATTCATCAAATCCTTTTTAAAAAATTGTCTATCGTAATGAAAAAGATCTGTGTTTTATTGGTTTTGCTTTCCCTTATGTCAGGTCTGGGGGCACAAAAGCCTCCTTTCTACAAAAATTTCACTGTATCGGTTTATGTCAGGGCTTATGAAGTACGCGATATGGCCGACGAAAAGAAACTCCGGGAGAACTGGGAAATCATCAGCAGTCAGGTGAACGTCGATAAAATCTACCTTGAAACTCACCGCGATCTGCTTGTTGTTGATGAGAAAACCCTTGAATCGGCAATAAAGTTCTTCAAATCGAAAGGGCTTAAGGTTGCAGGGGGGATAACCTATACTATCAACGAGAGCAACAATTTTGAAACTTATTGTTATACGAATCCTGAGCACAGGCAGAAAGCCAGGGAGATAGCTGAATATACCGCAAAGCATTTTGACGAGTTCATTCTTGACGACTTCTTTTACACCAGCTGCAAATGCGACCTCTGCATAAAGGCTAAGGGAGATATGAGCTGGACTGATTTCAGGCTCAGGCTTATGACCGATGCTGCAAACGAACTGATAATAAATCCTGCAAAAGCAGTCAATCCTGATGTAAAGGTTATAATCAAGTATCCGAACTGGTACGAGCATTTTCAGGGTCTAGGTTTTAACCTTGAGGCCGGTCCGCAGATCTTCGACGGTATCTATACTGGTACCGAGACACGCGATGCGGTAAGCTCCGACCAGCATCTTCAGCAGTATGAAAGTTACCTTATCATGAGATATTTTGAGAACCTTGCACCAGGACGAAACGGAGGAGGATGGGTCGATTCGGGAGGGGCATTCTATTATGACCGTTATGCCGAACAGTTCTGGATCACACTTTTCGCCAAAGCACGCGAAATTACAATGTTCGATTACCGCCAGCTTCTTACTCCCATCAGACTGGGAGCAAGAGGTGTATGGCAGGGAAACCGCACAAGTTTCGATTTTGACGAGATGATGAAACCCTACACGGCCGAAGGAGGCTTAACCGTTTATCCATCAACCATTGCAAGGGTTCCGGGAATGACATTCCGGCAGGTCGATTCTTTTCTTGGCAGTCTGGGCAATCCTATGGGTGTAAAGAGCTATAAGCCTTATCATTCCATTGGTGAGGACTTTCTCCAGAACTACCTCGGGATGATAGGTATCCCAATGGATATTGTCCCGGAATTCCCGGCAGACGGGAAAATGATCATTCTTACCGAATCGGCTAAATATGACCCTGACATAGTCAGGAAAATAAAGGAACGCCTTCAGTCGGGAAAGCATGTAATGATAACTTCAGGCTTGCTGCGGGAATTGCAGGATAAGGGAATTGGGGATATCGCGGAACTGAAATACTCGGACAGAAAAGCACTTGTGAGCGATTTTAAGGCAGGATGGGGGAGAATAGTGAAGTCAGATCAGGAAATACTTATACCCCAGGTAACCTATCTTACAAATGATTCGTGGGAGGAAGTTTCAGCGATAAAAGGCGCTTCAGGATGGCCGATTGTTCACAGGGCGCAGTATTCAAAGGCAAATCTTTACGTGCTTACCATTCCCGAAAACTTTTCCGACCTGTACCAGCTTCCTGTGGAGATCCTTAACAGGATTCGTGCGATAGCAACGCCCGATTTCAATATAAGGCTTGAGGGTCCGGCAAAGGTAAGCCTCTTCTGCTACGACAACGGAACATTTATAGTGGAATCTTTCCTCGACGAGCCGGTCACGGTAAAACTGGTGGCTGATCAGCCCGTGAACGCCATTGAGGATCTTATTACGGGAGGTACTGACCAGGGAACCCAGGTTCCGGCAGTTCCCTTCATGAGGGTTAAACAGCCTCCCCAGAGGAGCTTTGAAATCTCTGTTAAACCTCATTCGTACAGAGTGTTTAGGACGGTAAACGGTAATAAGTAATATGAGAAGTTGTGAGCACGGGGAATTTGAAAACCGTAGGGGGAGAAGGGGTTGAAGAGGTTGAAGAAGTTGAAGANNTGAAGGCATATCTGAGAGGTTCCCCTCCTGCCTTGTCCACCGAAGCTGCTAAGCGAAGGTGGAGGAGGGGTTAGGGGTGGGTTAAGAAGACACATGACCCACGAAGCAGGACGCATGGAAAACCAGAGGTGGAACAGGAGGTTAATACAAGCAACCAGAACAAGCAACCAGAACAAGCAACCAGAACAAGCAACAAGCACCCAGCAACAAGCAACAAGCAACGAGCAACAAGTACTCTAACCTTTAAAACGAAATAAAAATGACATCAAAAGCTTCACGCAGGAAATTCTTAAGACAGATGGGAGGAGCTTCCCTTCTGCTTGCAGCCGGCCCGGCAAGGGTTATCGGCAATGATACCACTGAAAAACGGATAATTGGGTGGGAACCGCCTGTAAGTCCCAACGACAGGATAAGAGTCGCCACAATAGGAATGGGAATAATGGGGCATGCAGACACTGACTCTGCTCTCCGTGTACCCGGAGTTGAACTGGCAGCAGTTTGCGATCTTTATAATGGAAGACTCGCAAGGGCAAAAGAAAAATACGGCAACAATTTTGTAACAACACGCGATTACCGTGAACTGATAAACAGGAACGACATCGATGCGGTAATAATAGCAACAAGCGACAACTGGCATTCAAGGATTACCATTGATGCCCTTAACGCAGGCAAGGCTGTTTATTGCGAAAAGCCTGTTGTTCACAAAATAAGCCAGGGACTGGAGGTTATTGAGGCTCAGAAGAAGACCGGAAAAGCAATGCAGGTCGGAAGCCAGAGAGTCAGCAGCATTGTTTACGCGAAGGCAAAGGAACTCTATAAGTCGGGAGCGATAGGACAGCTCAACTGTATTGAAGCTTCATTCGACAGGCAGGATGCCCTGGGCGCCTGGCAGTACACAATGCCAACCGACGGTTCACCACAGACTGTCGACTGGGACCGCTATGTTGAGGGAATGAATAAGATGACCTGGGACCCGAAAAAATTCTTCTGGTGGAGAAACTACAGGGATTTCGGAACCGGTGTCGCAGGCGACCTTTTCGTTCATCTTCTCTCGGGGATACACCTCATGACAGATTCATACGGACCGGATACCATTTTTGCCTCGGGCCAGCTCTGTTACTGGAAAGACGAAAGGGATGTTCCCGATGTAATGACCGCAATCATGCACTATCCTGAAACTGCCCGGCATCCCGAGTTCCAGGTGATGCTAAGGGTAAACTTCGTGAGCGGACAGGGCGACAAGGGAATAACACGCTTCATAGGCAGCGAAGGTGTAATGGAAATGCTCGACAACGGCTTCAAACTCACTCATAGCATAATGGCGAAGGCTCCCGGGATAGGAGGCTGGGATTCTTTCGACACCTATCCAAAAGCAATGCAGGAGGAACTGATGAGACAGTATAACCAGAAATACACCGCAGAAGAGAAAAAGCGGCCGGTCAAACCCGAATTAAACTATATTGCTCCCGAAGGGTTCGATGAGCATCTCGAACATTTCAGGAACTTCTTCGACGGTATGAGGGGAACCAGGCAGCTCGTTGAGGGTCCGGAATTCGGATTCAGGGCAGCAGCACCGACCCTGGCATGTAACGACAGCTATTTCCAGAAGAAGATAATAAGCTGGGATCCGGTCGCAATGAAGGTGGTGTGACAATGATGTCCGGCTTATCCGGATATTGAATTTATGTAACACAGAAAGATTAATTGCAGTTATCAGGAAAAAAGAGCGGGGAAGGTACCTCCGGTAGTCCCGTCAGGGAAAAAGGCTGGCTGAAACTCGATAATGCGGCAAAGCTGTTCCCGGCAATAATGTCGGAGGACCTGACCCTTGTTTTCAGACTTACGGTTACACTTAAGGAACCCGTAAAATATTCGGTACTCAGCAAAGCCGTTGAGCTAACCTCACGAAGATTCCCTTATTTCAGCGTATCGCTTGGAAGCGGTCTTTTCTGGAACTACCTGGAAATGAATGAAAAACTTCCGAGGATTCAGGCTGAAGAAGAGATTCCCTGTACAGCCTTTGCCGTAAGCAGGAAAAGCGAGACCCTATACCGGATCCTGGCCCGGGGACGGAGGATCTCCGTTGAGTTTATGCATATCCTCACAGACGGAAGCGGAGCCCTTGAATATCTGAAATCCCTTCTTTACACATATCTTCAGCTTGCAGGAAAACCGGTCGGGGATCCGGGGGATATAGTACTTCCGGAAACACCTCCATCCGAAGAAGAATATGAAGACGGATACAACAAATACTTCCGGAAGGTCCCTCCCCCCGCAAAGATCGTAAAGGCCTGGCATCTTCCTTTCCGTCTCAGTGAAAAACCCCGCCTGAGCACTGTCGAAGCCGAGGTCAGCGTCAGGGAAGTCCTTGAAGTCTCGAGGAGATACAAAGCATCACTTACTGAATATTTCGTGTCGGTTTACCTTTATTCTCTTCAGGAGATCTTCCACACAGAAAACAAAAACAGGAAAAGGCCTGTATCAAGGGTGCTGAGGGTGCAGGTGCCGGTTAACATGAGGACAAAATTTCCCTGCAGGACACTTCGCAACTTTTCGCTTTTTGTCATGCCCGAAACAGACATCCGCCTCGGTTCATACAGCTTTGAAGAGATCCTGAGGTCGGTACATTACCAGCTTCAGCTAAGCACCGATGTAAAGCAGCTCTCAAGGTTCCTGTCATCAAACGTCAGTTATGAAAAGCTGATGCTTATAAGGGTCCTGCCCCTGTTCATCAAGAAGATGGCAATAACTGCAATATATAGGGGGCTGGCTTCAAAAAGGATGACGGGTATCTTTACAAATCCCGGAGCGGTCAATATCCCGGGTTGGATGCATGAGCATATTGATCATTTCAGCCTGGTTCCTCCTCCTCCCAACAGGTGGGTAAAAGTGAGCGCCGGGATGATCTCCTTCGGCGACAGACTGATGATATGCTTCTCAAACATAACCCGTACACGAGAGCTTGAAAGACTTGTTTTAAAACGCCTGGCAAGCGATGGCGTACATGTAAGAATTCTGAACAACAATTTAAACAACAGGAAGAGATGATTTGTGTCAATTGCGGAGTGGAACTTGAGGATGGACTTGTGGCTTGTCCTCTGTGCGGGATGGATCAGGAGAAGAAGGATGAAAAGGGGATTATTTCGGATAATTACCCCTCAGGCATAATAAGGCTTCAGAAAGAGGAGAGCAGAAAATATCTGTGGGAGCTAAGCGGAATAATAGCTTTTTCGGCAATTGCTATATGTATTGTGGTTGACCTTCTGATAAGCAGAGGCATGAAATGGTCGCTTTATGCAGCCATTTCGATACTCGAAACATGGATAATAGCCACCGTGATAATGATATCGCGAAGGAATGTTCCAATCATGCTGACAGGGATCATGCTGACAATACTGGCAGCCCTGCTGGCCTATGACCTCGTTGAATCAGGTCTTGAATGGTTCTTCCCCGTGGGACTTCCCATGACAGCAGGGATATTTGCTGCTGCCGGCCTTGTAACTTTTCTGTGCAAAATCTCCCGTTACAGGGGTTTCAATATTATAGCTGCCGCACTTGTTATAGTTGCCGGACTGTGCATGCTTATGGAGATTGCACTCGACAGGTACATAGACGGGGCTGCTGATCTCAGATGGTCGCTTATTGCAGCAACCTCGATTTTCCCTGTTGCAATGATCTTCGCCTTCTTTCACTACAGGATGAAAAAGGGTAAACAGCTTGACAGTTTTTTTCATGTATGAAAGAATTTTATTTTTTTGTTCACGGGAATAAATTTTTCGTAAATTGATTAGCAGTAATTGATTAAAAACCCGTCAACCGGATCCTTAACGCCGGTTCGGCCAAAACAAAAGAATATGGAAAAGATTATCGGATGTTGCGGAATCAACTGCGCCGGATGCGACGCCAGGAAAGCCACAATCAGCAATAATGATGAACTCAGGGTGGCAACTGCTGCAAAATGGAGGGATGAATTCAATGCTCCCGGCATAACGGCTGAGATGATAAACTGTACCGGATGCAGGGAGGAGGGTCCCAAATTCAGTCACTGCCATATGTGTGAAATCAGAAACTGTGTTAATGCAAAAGGTTTTAACACCTGCACCGACTGTCCGGAGCTTGAATCCTGTTCCATTGTGGCCGGGATCCTTCAGGCCGTACCCGACGCACTTTCAAACCTGAAAAGCCTGAATTAACAGGATTTTTATCATTTTACTTCTTCTTTTCTGATCGTATGTTGCAGGAGTTTCCGTGATCACTGTGATCATAGGGAACAATATGGCAGATCTGATTGTTAGGTCTGATGGGATTTCCTGCGTAATTTTTAAAGACAACTGGAAACGTGAAGCCTGACCGAGCCTGGTCAGGAACGAGCAACCAGTAACCAGGAACCAGCAACGACAAACGGTAAACATTATTAACAATATGAACAACGCTATTTTCAATTTTGCAGAACCGGTCAATGAGCCGGTGTTTGAATATCTGCCGGGAAGCAGGGAGAGGGAACTTATTGAAAGGGAGCTCAGGGAGCAGGGCAGCAAGGTTGTCGAGATCCCGCTGATAATAGGAGGGAAGGAGATCAGGACAGGAAAGATGGGAAAGGTTGTAAATCCCGCTGACCATAATCATGTGCTGGCAACCTATCACATGGCAACAGAGAAGGAGGTCAGGATGGCCATCGATGCAGCACTTGCAGCGAAGGAATGCTGGACGAACCTTGCATGGATGGAAAGGGCTGCAATAATGGCTAAGGCTGCAGATCTTATTTCTTCTAAATACAGGAACAGAATCAATGCTGCTACAATGCTGGGACAGGGAAAAAACCTTTTTCAGTCGGAGATAGATGCTGTATGTGAGGTGGTCGACTATCTGAGGTTCAATAACTACTTCGCGTCCATGATCTATATGGATCAGCCCCTGTCCGGCAACGGGAGCATCAACCGCCTCGAATACCGCCCTCTTGAGGGTTTCATATATGCTATAACACCCTTTAATTTCACTGCTATCGCCACCAACCTTAATGCAAGCGTGACGCTGATGGGAAACACAACGGTCTGGAAGCCTGCAAGCACCGCGGTTCTGTCAAACTATTACTTAATGAAGATCTATGAAGAAGCAGGTCTGCCGGCAGGAGTAATAAATTTTGTGCCGGGTTCAGGCTCTCTCATCAGCAGCGTGGTGCTTCAACACCGCGATCTGGCCGGAGTCCATTTTACCGGTTCGAATGCCACCTTCAATACCCTGTGGAAGCAGGTTTCGGATAACCTTTCGGTTTACAAAAGCTACCCGAAAATCGTAGGAGAGACGGGAGGAAAGGATTTCATCTTTGCTCATAACTCAGCCGATCCGCTTGCACTTGCTACGGCAATTGTAAGAGGCGCCTTCGAGTACCAGGGACAGAAGTGTTCAGCTGCTTCACGGGCTTATATCCCAGAATCGGTGTGGGAAGCAACAAAGGATCATGTACTCAGGATGATCTCACAGATAAGGGTTGGCAATGTCACCGATCTGAACAATTTCGTGAATGCAGTGATCGATGAACCCTCCTTTGACAGGATAATGTCTTATATAAAAAAGGCGGAGGAGTCGGACAAAGCTGAGATCATAGCAGGCGGAAAGGGAGACAAGTCGCAGGGATATTTCATTGAACCCACGGTTATAGTCGCAAAGGATCCGCACTTCATCACGATGGAGGAGGAGATCTTTGGTCCGGTTATGACTGTGTATGTTTATGAGGATGACCAGTTTGAGGAGACTCTAAAGCTGTGCGACGAGACATCGCCCTATGGTCTTACCGGTGCTATCTTCAGCCGCGACAGGTATGCAATGGTCAGGGCTTGCAGGCTATTGAGGTATGCTGCAGGCAATTTTTACTACAACGACAAACCAACAGGGGCTATGGTCGGGCAGCAGCCTTTCGGAGGCTCAAGGGCTTCGGGGACCAACGACAAGGCCGGAAGTCATCTGAATCTTCTGAGGTGGGTGAGTCCGAGGACGATAAAGGAGACGCTTATTCCGGCGACGGATTTCAAATATCCTTATATGGAATAAGGTCAGGGGTGCAGGACCAGGATATGTTGAGTATCTGTCCCTGAATATTCTTGCAAATTAAATTGTTATGTTAAAAGGGTTTATGGGGGCATGGTCACTGCTCTTTTACAGTAAGAAAAACTTCATCTTGTTGTTTTATCTTTAACGTAAGCCCATCAATTAGCTGCTGACCCGAATAGTTCTTTCTCTTCCCTGATGGGTAGAATGTGACATCGTAGCTTTTCCCGGCTTCAACCGTGAACCACTGCTGAAATTGGTTTATCCGCGGATAATCTGCCGGCATATGCATTTTATCACGCCAGCGGGGTATGTCGAATTTGATTTTCCCCGACCAGCCCGGCTCACAGCTTATCGAAGCATAAAGCACTCCGTCTTTGCATTCAGCCCCGATTTTCAGGTCCTGATGCCAGTTCTCCGCTGTAAGTCCCTGCGATTTCCACAGGCAGTACATAATTGTTGTACGGGCGAAGTTCCCGTCACCATGCCAGCCTTCAATAATTCCAGAAGGTTTTTGCATATCCCACATGACCTTAATCTGGGAGTCGATCCAATCTTTTACTGAAGTCATTTGTTCGCGGTTATAGAGGTTGAGGGCTCCCTCAATCGCATCGGCATAACCGTCGGCGCTTCCTCTTTCCCAGTCGTAACTGACATAGTTATTATTCAGGGCTCCTAGACCTTTCAGCACGGCTTCCCTGTAAGCAGCAACGGAATCGAGTTGATATACAAAGTAATAAGCATTCAGCGTATATCCGAAAGTATCAGCAACACCATCTGAAATAATTTCACCCGTCGCAGGATTTATCTCATTGTAAAAGAGTCCGTCTGAATTTCGTCCCTTCTCTAGAATTCTGTCGAGCATCGAATGAATGTAAGGCTTCCATTCTTCTCTTTTCTCGGGCCATGAATACGAAGCGGCAAGGTAGGCTTCGCATAATCCGGAAATGATCTCACAGCCATGATCGCGTATCCTTAGTTTCCCGTTGAGGTTTGTCGGAAGATTGGTCTCATTGAGATAATGGTCCGCTATTTCAGCGGCCCATTCAAGGTATTCCCTCTTTCCCGTGAACCAGTACATGCGCGACAGGACCTGAAGGAGATCCCCGTTAACTTCAGCCACTGCGCTTCCTCCGTAAAATGATCCCGGTAATTCCTTTACCACCCTGGTCAGGGATGTAAGATCATCGAGGATACCGAGCATTCTCTCGCTCCAGGGGCTTTCTCCGAGCCATTCGGTTAAAGGGATGAGGCCGTCTTTCATATATTCGGCGGAACCGAAGATTATCTGGCTGGTATCAGCGATGTCATTTCTGAAGCCCTTTTCAGAGAATGAATAAGTATCCGGCAGTTTCCCGATCCTTGAAGTAAGTCTTTCCTCAGTATGTAGCATCTCAGCGGCATATGTTCTGAAAAATTCAGGCATTGTCAGCGATGAGGTAAGCACCATGAAAGGATAGTTGTCTGCTGCGGCATCCCAGGCGTTCCAGTAGTTGCGGCTTTCGTTTATGTTTCTCGGTATCAGGCCCGTTATCGTGTCGGCGTAATTCATCCAGTCATTTACATAGCGTATGCACCGGTTGTATCCCTCGTTTACAAGGCTGCCGTTTGATGAGGCTATACGGAAGACAGACATGTCGGCTGTTTTGTCCGTGCATGATTGAACCAGTATCAGTCCAAGCGAAAGGCGGAGCATCAGTTTTAACATCGGAGCGTATTTTCAGGATGGTACAGAAATCATATTCTGAAGATATTGGATATACCGGAGTGTGGCGGTGTTCCCAATAAAGTTAAGAAAAGAATTGCTGATTCTGGATGCAAGTCTTTCAAATATCTGGCAGGGAAGAAATGTTAACCAGGGGAACAACAAGGCATGTTTCGGACTGAATCTTTGGTCAGGCCGGAAGTTGTAATTTATCGTGAACATTCACATTATCTCCGATACGGCGGGTGACCGTGGCAGCATCGCTTTTTTCGAGATTTTTCATTCCAAACAGGACACGGAAAAAGTTATAAGGTCTTACAATGAACCAGTATATTATTATTGCAAGGCTAAAAGAAGAAAGAAAAACAATAATCACTTTCCAGACCACCTCTGTCTCGAGCTGAACGGCAAAATAACCGGTAACAACAATAGACGGCTGATGAAGCAGGTAGAAAGGATAAATTGCTTCATTGGCAATTTTTCTGAAGTGATTGTTCTTATTCAGGTGCTGTTTTGCAAATCCCAGGGCTGTCAGGGCGCAGGACCAGGCAACGATAATGGAGAAGGCCTCCCTGAGGGAATCGGCAAGGTTGTCTGGCTGGATAATTCTGGTCACTAATATCATTGAAATATAGGCTGCAATGGTCTCTGCAAGGTACAGGAACCTGTATTTGCGTATTGCACCGGAAATTCTATAGGATGAGAGCAAAATATAACCGGAAAGAAAGAAAATAACATAGTAAGTTATAGATGCCCAGTCATTTACAAGATCATGAGTGTCGACCTCGAAAAATGGACGAAGAAGGATCTGGGATAGAATCAAAGGGATAAGAAATATATTCAGGGCCAGAGGTTTTGTTACTATTCTTTCGAGCTGTGATAAAAATTTCCGGAATCTTTTACCGCGGAGGAGGTTCAGAAAGGGTGAAATGAAAAGAGATATAACGAAGAGGTAAGTAATGAACCAAAGGTGGTGCCAGCTGAAATTACCTGCAGGATAAATTCCATCAAACATATGAGGATAATAGCTCAACAGGGAGTCATACTGGTTAATTTTTTCGATATAAACCTGAACAGGCACCAGTATGAAAATTCCTGCCACAAGTGGAATTACCAGTCTTCTGAACCGTTCGGACAGGTATTGACCAGGGGTTCTTTTCCCCAGAGCATAATATGTACCTGCCCCGGCCAGCATGAAGAGCAGGGGCATTCTCCACAGGTGGAGGAAGGACATTATCTGTCTGAGGCCTCCTTCGTACAGCTGGTCATTTTTTATATGCCAGGGCCAGATAACGAAAATCATCCCGATATGATAGAAGTATACACTGATTATTAGAATGATCCTTAACCAGTCAATGTAATACTGTCGTTCCGGTTTCTGAAATGTTTTTGTGTCAGTAAGATCCATAATGGCTTTTTCCTGCAAACATAAAAGCCGGAATGATGGCAGGACGAATCAGCTTATCGGAACGATGGATGAGCCTATCGGATAAGACAAATTTTTTCAGCGAGTATGCTGCTATATATCAGATAAAAAGGATGTTAATGATCTGTCAGGGATTTTCTGAACCCGGATGGAGTTTTACCTGTATATTTTTTAAAAGCTATATTAAATGACGATTTGGAATTATAACCAACCAGCTCTGCAAGTTCTTCAACAGTAATTTTTGCATATTTATCCTCTGTTATGAGTTTCTTTGCATGTTCCACCCTGTAGAAAGCCAGCAGTTCAAAGAAATTTCTGTTCAGTTTCTCATTAATTACCTGGGAGACATGATGGGAGGATTCGTTTATCTGTCTTGAAAGCCCCGACAGGGATGCGAGGTTATTTGTAAAATAGCGTTTGTCTTCCATTTCCTTAAGGATCTTTTCCAGGATCATTTCCTTGTTCTCTTCGGAAAGAGAGGATTTCTGATATTTCATCTGGGGAAATGAAAATACAGAACCGGGTCTTTCAAAGAAATCTGACCTGTTTAGTATCTGATAACTTGTTGCATAGATCATAAAGGATATGTAGGAAGCTACTATATTGTTTCCCACATCACTTGTCATTCCGAAGTATAATTTGGTAATAAGGAGGATGGCAATGATTAACAGGAAATGTATCAAAGTGTTTCGTAGTGTAATAAGTAATTCATTATCTGTTCTGAACAAAGACTGTTTCAGTAACCTGAATTTTCTTTTCAATATGATTATCGTGACTATAAAATATGTCAGCATCTGCAGTACCATCAGCTGATTGACATATTGCCTTATTCCAAGCGGATCGTCAGGTACCAGAAACCTGACCTCAAGTAATTCCCAGTCAGGGTGTTTTGTTTCAACATAGGAGTTGTATTTATATTCATCCGGCTGGATGAATGCAAGAAACATATAGAGAAACCAGAAAAAGAAAGGTATAAAATGAAGGATTGTTCTTCTTTTTTCTTCAGGATTCAGACTGGATATGACATAGAGATAAAGTAGCGGACCAAAAACAAAGTTAAGTGATTCACTGAAGTTTGTCAGCCACAGTACTTTGACGATGTACCCGGTATTATTGAGCCATTCTTCGGATATTGCCAGTGAAAGAGAAAGAAGCAGCAGTCCCTGAAAAAGATTTGCCTTTCTTGAGTTAGTTCCGTTCTTTATGAAAAACCATGATAAAAAAAGCGCCTGGAAAACTCCAAGAAAAATAAATACATCTGGAATACCAATATGGATATCGGTTCTCATCATGGTGGTCTTGTCAGTTTTCTACGGATAAATACAGTGATTATCCTTCTGCGGTACCAAAATTACTAAGAAAATTATTTGGACGGCATTGCTTCAGCCAGCAGTTTCATTTATAAAAGAAAATAGTTGATGCAGAACCGGGAGCCAGTGAAAATAATCTGACACATGATGAAGAAAATGGTACCGGTCAAATTATGTTCATGTTAAAGCACAGAATGTATGACAGCTACCACATATTTGTTCATGATATCATGATTTATGGGATGTAAGGTTTTATGGATTTTTTACTGTATTTGAAAATTGCCAGTAAATTATTAATATTGCAGTCCGGTTTTTCTGGTTGCTGGCTACTGGTTACTTGTTAAATGCGGCAAATTATTATGCTTGCAGCTGGTGACAAGCCACAAGAAACTAGCATCCAGCAACAAGCAACCAAACCGGGCCCATAGCTCAGACGGTCCCGAAAAACAAAGCAAATACTGTTTGCTTTGTTTTTCGAGGATCCTCGATCCCGCGGGGCGGGATCGGGATTAGAGCACCTGTCTGATGTCTTGAGGGTCGTTGGTTCTATAAGGATAATGGTTTTTAGGGCCCATAGCTCAGACGGTTAGAGCACCTGACTCATAATCAGGGGGTCGCTGGTTCGATCCCAGCTGGGCCCACTCAAAATCAAGAAGTTACAACCTCAAAAATTGTAACTTTTTTTTTGGTGCCAGTTTGGTGCCAGGATTTTAAGGATTTTGTTCCGTTTGAATAATATTATTTGGTAATCAAAACCTGTTTTAACAGGTTGAAGATCCTACATCGAGTTTTTCTTTTTCCTATTGAATCTCGCTCTTTGATCCACTCATCCATCTCCTGTTTAATATTTCTTTCCCGTTTTTCTTTCAATGACGCAAAAGCCAAAAGTAGCTCTCCTGCTCGTTCCAGTCCAGTTACTTCAAAATCTGAGTGAGTGCTAAAACAATAAGCTTTAATATCAAACATTATTGATTCCGTGAAATCAATAAGAGAATTAATCTCTTCAAAACTAATTTGAACTTCAGTTAATTCTACGCTTGGACTCTTATCTGTATGAGCAAAATAGTTATCTCTCTGAACACAAACCCTGTCTCTGATTGACTTAATACTACCAGAATTCAAAGATACTAACCATCCATTAAGCTTGGTTTGAGGTAAATCCGCGAGCCATGAATATTGATTATAATTTTCATTGAGGTTGCCAATATAGTCTATTAGGTTATAATGTTGATTTTTAGATCTTTGAAAAAGCTTAGCTATTTCAATAATACCAATTCTCCAGAAGGCGACTCTTATCCGTCTTATTATAAAATTATCTACTGCCGCAATTCTCTCTTCTGTTGTTTCGGGATTATTCAGGTATTGGACATCTTTAAAGTAATATTTAGCATCGAAGTGGATATTTAGAATTCTTTCAAGCTCAGATTCAAAAAATTCCTTTGTCTTAACGATCATATCCATAATTTAAATATTTGGCGCCAAGAATTGAACAATGAAGCAACCCTTTTACCCAGATCATTTGAACAAATTGATCGGTAAAATTGAGAGATTGCGTCTGCAAGATCTCGCTCAAATAAGATTTCGGCCAGCTTTTTCGACTATTTTCTTTTCTTTACAGGCCCAACTTTTATTTTCTCGGTAACTGTTTTTGATGGATGCTTAGCTGCTTCCTTTTTAGGAACGAATTTACCTGTTTTTGCATCCCTAACTCTGGTTGATGTTTTACTCATTGTATTATTTTTAGTATGGTGAATATTGGGGTACTTTACGTGAGTCTCTACCTGACAATTTTTAATTTTACCTCGGTTGATGGAACAAAAAAGTCCTGAAAATCCTTGAGGGAAATAGACAGATAGTCACATAATTCTGTTGTATTGTAGTTTAATTCCGATCTGAAAAAATCAATGATCCTATGAAGTAGATTGGGATTCTGAAATTTAACTTCAACTTTTTCATGTCTTCTCTCTCCCTGTCTACTTAGCTCAATGAGGAGGTTTTTATATTTATCCTCCCCAATACAACCCAACTGATGAGCCCGATAAATAAGGGAACTCTTGGATGTCATCCAGTATTCTTTAAGTGGAGACAGTTTAGAATATGTGATATAGATTAAATCCTTTCTAATCTCCAGTTCAGGCATTAAAAATTCTGCAGCAAATACATTTGCTTCTCTTTCTATTTCCTTTTCAGAGACTTCCAAATCAAGTTCAAAGGTTATGTGCATTATTAAATGCCCTAACTCATGGGAAAGGGTGAACCGCTTCCTATCGTTGGGAATGCTTATATTGATGAATATAATAGGTTGTCCCTTTTTTGTAATCAAGGTTATTCCATCAAACTTGTCAGTATTGAATTCGAGTTCCTTAATAATAATCCCCTTCCGCTCTAATATCTCTACTAAGTCTTTAATAGGGCCTGTGGGTACATCAAAAAACTTCCTTGCTATTCTTGCAATATCCTCAGGAGTGTTTGAAGTATTATCAACCTTTATTTTAGGGATATCTATAGAAACAAGTTCAACAGAATCAAGCAAATCATCAACACAGCTTGATATTACGTGCATCTTTGCATCTGTAATTTGAAGAACTTTCTTTGACATTGAAAGTCTCTTTCTGTAATAAAAGTTCGAAATACGATTTACTGGAGTTTCTTGGAAGAAAAACTTCACTGGGAATTCGAGTTCTTCGGCAAGAATAGTTAAGGTTTCGGACGTAATATTTAAAAGACCTTTTTCCATTCTTGACAAGTTTCCCTGTGTTAGATTTGGTACTTTCAAGCAAAGTTCTTTCTGAGTAATACCTCGCATTTCTCTGGCAAGGACTACCATCTGGGGGTTTGGGCGTGCATTCATAATTGAGGTTTTGGATAGACACCTGGAAACGGCAGGTGTCCTTCAAAAAACAAATTAACTTGACTTCCTTCGAATCTGAATTTCTTTATCTTGACCAGTTATCGTTATATCAGGAATAGTAACACTTGGTGTACCAATGGAGAAAACTTGTGAACTGAGTCCATCAAGACTGCTTCTCCAAATAACTTCACCATTTCGTGAATATACTGCATGATACCCTGTAATGTAATCATACTCCTTGGTAACTGTAAACCCGATATAAATTACTGACGACCGATCTTCAAAATCAATGGACAATTGTTGATTAAGTCCAACGACATGTTTGGTTTCGATATTTTCAGGTAAATAAGTCTTTGAATTCAGCTTTTTAAAATAAAGGATCCACTCCTTATCTTTAGAAAAGTAATACCGACCTGTTGCATCCCTCAATATTTTTAAGCCAAAACAGTCATACAACTCCCCTCTCAAGAATCCGCTCATCAACACAGCACTTAGATTCCTATCCCTACAGTAAGGCTGGATTTCTGATCTGTGTGACTTCATCCTTTCAAACGCATTATCAATACTTGAAACAAATAGTGGTATCTCCTCACTAAATGCAATCTCAAATCTCTTTTGATCAGCATGCTTTCGATCAAAGATTTGATTTTTTGAAAATAAATAATTACTTTTGAGCATCTTTAAAAACGAATTTAATTAAACATCAAATTAACCCCGTAACCGTTTCTTACGGGGTTTTCCCTTTTACAAAGATAGTAAATAAATATTTTTCATGCAAATGTTGTAAATATTTTATCAACATTTGTTGTGTTTGTTATTAACCTAAAACAGAAAAATGTAGTGTAAAATGCGCATTATCAACATAATAGCCGTACTTTAGCTATTATATGAAAACACTAGTCATTCATCCCAAAGATCCCACCACAACATTCCTTTCCAGAATATATGCCCGTCTCAAAGATAAAACAGTCATTAGAGGAGGGATAAATAAATCAGACTTCCAGAAACTGATAGAATCCCACGACAGGGTCATAATGCTCGGGCATGGTTCACCATACGGACTATTGAACCGAGGTCAATTCTTTGAGGCAGGACTATACGTCATTGATGAATCCATGGTTACTTCACTAAAGAACAAGTCAAACAGCATATTCATCTGGTGTTATGCTGATCAGTTCGTCCGAAGGCATGGACTTTCAGGACTTTGTACAGGGATGTTCATCTCAGAAGCTGGAGAGGCTGATTACTGGGGATTTGAAGATATTGATGAGAATTTGATAGCCCTATCAAATGAAAGATTCTCTTGGATTATATCAAGGTCTATAAATCAGCCGATTGAAATATTGCACAGAAAATTATTATATGAATACGGCCTACTAGCCAGGACCAATTCAATAGCTGAGTTTAACCACGAAAGGTTATACTTCACACATTCGGGAAAGAATGAAATTATCAAGAAGATTGCTGTTTGATTTGAAAAAATGCAGGTAGAAAAGAACCAATAGAATTGTTATTAAGTCAGCCACTTATAGAATGGACTATCAAATAGTCTGTGCCACCAAGGATTGAAATTATTTCTTGTGGGTTGGTTGTATATAAATCACCTCAAATTCTTTCCTTTCACCAAAATAAGCAATTATGTCTGACTTTTTTATTTGAAGTTCATGAACCAATTTGGGTAGATGTGCAGTTGAATGGTTCCTGTCATACTTATATGCGAAGAACTCAGCGACATCCTTTCTTAGAGTCCATGAAACTCCGAAATCACCTGATTCAAATTCCTGAACTGTCATTCCTCTGTAAATGGTTAAATCTTCTGGCAAGGTGGAGAGATATTTTTGTTCTTTTTTCGACATTAATTTTTCTCTGTAGGGTTCCTCACTGCTAAATGTTTGTTTTATGTAATCTTTGAATCCATATAGATTATCACAAAGAGAATATGCTTCTTTTAATGCATACCAATACATTTCCCCTTTAAGGTTATATTTCCAGTATAGCTCAAGGAACCCAGCAAATCGGTCATAGGAGTTACACATAACCAATGTTTGATCAATATTTTCCTTTAATCTCTTTTTACCAATTTTTTTCATTGTGAATTTGGTTGTAATTCAAATGAGCCAGCCTTATTAACGTGATGGACTAATATACAAAACGCAATCGACAAAGATGTCTAAGGTTAACAGGTGTTATTACCCACTTCATTGATGATTATTGAAGATTCAGGTTTGGGTTTATGATACTTTCAATTATCATGCTTTGCAGACAAGAGGTTTGAAATATCGAACCGAAATTTGATTAGGGACATTATGGCGATAGCCAATCTTGACAGTATAATAGCGGATAGATAGTAGGATAATACGTCTTCTAAGGCTATATTATCTGAACAAACTTTTCCATCGAGCAAAAAGTCTTGCATATCTTGTATTTTCCGATTATCTTAGTATGAGAAAAATTGATTGCTATCTATCTTTGTTCTTTTAGTGAGTCTGAATGTTCTTCCACCTTGGGCGAGATTAGTAGAAATATTAGTTTCGATAGTTAACGCCATAAAAAGCGTCGGTAAATTTTTAACAAACCTTAAAAAAAATGTGAAAAATATGAAGACAAGAATTTCAAATTTGATTTCTAAAACTAAGCTGGTGTGGAACGTGGGTGGATTAAAAAAGACACACTGGATAGAACAAAGAGAACCCTAATGAGGAGCATACGTTCCACCCGCCAAAAGTATTCATGCTTCATATTTTCAAGCCGAGTTATCTCGGCTTTTTATTTTAGTAAGGCGAGAAGTCAAACATCATATTGAAATTATCATCTTAGAAGCCCTATTTTTAAAAGGTCTCGCCAAGCAACCGAAACATATCCATCATATTTACATACCTTACTCCAAGAGCATCACACGCATCAGGTATTTTTACCTTATTCCTACGAAAAGGTTCACTTACTTCCTGTGTAACAATAATATTGTTCGACGGATCATCAAGAGCGAAAGCTACTATAAATGCATCTGCCTCCTCTGCTGACAGGAATTCATTTATTGAATTAGGTAGATAGTGTGTATTTCTTGATATAACCCAAGAGGTGACTAGCCTATAGCTATCAATACTCGATGCAGTATCCTTAAAAAAGTCATTTGGGAGGTTGGCTTCACACCAATCAGAAAGGAGGTCGTGATTATCAAAAATCTCATCCTTTACCTTATCAATACTTATTATGAACCCTGAGTCCGCTAACTGCTTTACCTTATTCCAAAAGCTGTATGCGACGTCCAGGGGATAACTTACCCTGTGAGCTTGAATAAAGAAATTGCTATCCACGATGAAGACACTCATGGCAGCAATTAAAAATGTTCAGTAAAAAACTTCTGAAATGTGTCTCCTTTCAAGCTGGTTAGCTTACAGGCATCACGATACAGTAATTTACCCGATTTGACAGCATTATTTACATGGGTTGCAAATACAATGCTGAGTCTCTTCTTTGTTGTGGCATAGAAATCACCGCCAGGTTTCTGATTTTCCTTTTTGGAAAAATCTCTGCTGATATAATCCTCGTAGAACTCGAAAAAATCTTTTCTGGAAATCTTTCCTGTATCCAGAGCCCTCCGTGCAATTACAATCTCACTTACTTTAAAGAATCTGGAAGCATATCTAATGGTTGGATTTTTACTCCAAACGAAATTAAAAGTCCTTTCGGGCACTAAAAATTCTGCTGCTACTTTATCGCAAATAATTTCTATGGGCTCATTTGCAGGCTGAAGCCTGCGAAAATCAAATCCAGCACTGTGGCCTGTCCAAATATGTGCAAGCTCATGTATAATCGTAAACAGCTGTGCCGATTTACTGTCAGCATTATTTACGAACATAAGTGGAGCAATGTGATCAACCAATACAAATCCCCTGCATTCCTCGACAGGGATTTTTCTATACACATTATTTTCAACTACTCCATTGAAAGCAATGATTATTCCTTCGTTTTCAATTTTGTGAGTGATAAAATCAAGTGTTTCCTGCCATGTTCTGAATTCGCTTGCCCAATTCTCATTCAGTTCTAAGGTCCTTCGAATGTCCTCCACAATATCTGCAACATTAAGACGGTTTTCGAACCTGCCTACGTATGGTAAAGGTTTATAAGCTAGATCCCTTAGATAATCTTTCAGCCAATCCTGCCTTTGCTGCATAGTCAGGACAGTGTCATATATGTTAATGTTGACAGTGGTTGTTTTTGCACCTTCAGTTCTGTAAAAGGGAATTGGTAAATTCTCTTTTGGTGGAGCAGGTAAAAAAAGATATCCGAAAGGAATATATACTTTTTTGGAAAAATTTTCTAATTGCTTGACTGTTGGGTTCTTTTCCCCTTCAATCCATTTTTGAACATTAGGGAGCTTATCAGTAAACTCATGCAAGTCAAATCCTGCACGGGCAATAGCCCATGTTAGAATATCAGCATTAACGTTTATTTCAGTCCTCACATTACAAATTTAGCATTTTATACCTTAAAATATCCCATAAAAGGAAGAAAGCATTAATGCTGTCATTATGACAGGATTGAGGATAAAATGGTTGTGAAGTAAATGTTTTTAAGTTTTATGTCTACCTTTATTGAACAGTTATTCTTAGTATAATGAGCTTTCAGAAG
>MTKZ01028951.1_pt1 | contig 22796 bp, 15 predicted proteins | sample 1042781 | NCBI WGS metagenome assembly MTKZ01 (sample SAMN06212207, study PRJNA360539) | anaerobic digester metagenome | biome: Wastewater treatment plant; material: sludge; isolation source: anaerobic digester fed with sludge from wastewater treatment plant | place: Denmark: WWTP Viborg ... | reverse complement strand
TTTGTAGGGGAAGATAATCGGATCCTTCCGTTAGCAAAATATGTGGCAGACCGAATGCTTACTCTTAATATGCTACGTATGTGCATTAAACAAAGCTTTACCGCTTTTTAACCGGTCACTAATGAAAACTCATACTTCTTTCATGCTTAAGTTTGTCAAATTATTAAATACCATGATCAAAATGTAATATCAATGCCTATTATCATTTGAATTTATTCTTTAAATTTGAAATAACTTAAATCATATTTAACGTCGACTTTATAATTACCTGTCATGAAAAAACTGACAAATATACTTATAGTAATATCATTCAGCAATTTATTGGTCGCCCAACTAAATCCAGGCCAGATTGGCAACAATCAGAGTATTTGTTACGGATCTGCCCCTCAGATGCTCGTATTTACTATTCAGCCTTCCGGAGGGACTAGCCCTTACTCCTATAGATGGCAGAGATCTAATGATAACGGGACGACTTGGGCTGATATAGCTGGTTCAACAGCAGCAGGGATAACATATTCACCACAAGTACTTGGACGTACGGCAATGTTCCGATGTAGGATAACAGATGCTGTCAACTCATCTTTAAATACAAACAATGTGACAATAACTGTCACTTCTGATCTGATTGCTGGCATAATTGAAGATAGTCAGACAGTATACGCAAGTACTGTTCCTGAAACATTAAGATCGTCTTCAATGTCTTCTCCGTCAGGAGGAAGTGGTATATATACATTTCAATGGCAAAGATCAAATAATGGAATTAGCTGGTCTAATATTTCGGACGCCGTAAGTGAAGTATATACTCCAGGGGCTTTGGGTTCGGATACTTGGTTTAGGCGATTTGTCGTTGATCCAGTCTGCGGCTCGACAGTAAGCAATTCCGTTAAAATATCTGTGAGACAGATTACCTTGTTTAGCAATGAATTACCAGCATCCTCAGGAGTGGATGACTTTAACCTGGGGACTGAATTTCAAGCTCTCATGGATGGTTACATTACAAAAGCCAGAGTATATACTCATGAATCTGAACAGGGTGATCATATTATCAGACTATATAAGAGGAACGGACCAAGCGATTATAGCATCATAGCAGGGCCTTATACAATGTCTATTACACCTGGTGAGGCAGGCTGGAAAGAATTAATTTTACCTGAAGCAATCTCAGTGGAGGCAGGCGGCATTTATTTGATAAGTTCAACCACAGGCAATGGCTACTATGTGCAGAGTTCACAAAATTTCATTGCAAGCGATAATATTTATATTGATTACCTTCAGGGACTTTACAGTTTTTTACCTGATGGCGTTCCTCTTTCGAATTTTAATGGAGCTCATTACTTCAGAGATGTAGTTTTCAGTCTTTTTTCTCCAGGCTCTGCCGGAGCCTCTCAAGTTATATGCTATAATACATCTCCATTATCTTTAGCCCAAGTTACAGAACCCACAGGTGGGACAGGAGATTATACCTACCAATGGCAAATGTCACCAAATGACACAATATGGACAAACATAGAGGGCGCCATTTTGACTGACTATACACCAGCTCCCTTAACCACTAATACCTATTTCAGAAGAGTTGTGAAAAGTGCCAACATGACGGCCTACTGTCGTTCTGTTTTAATTACAGTCAATCCGGAGTTTTCATCTGCAGAAATCCATGATAATATTACCATATTCAATAATACTTTAACTAATCTCTACATTGATATTGTTGGAGGCACCGCTCCTTATACTGTCAATTACCGGCGTAACGGAGTGTTGCAGCCTCAAATAACCGGCTACTTAAGTGGGTCCGGTATCCCTACAGGTGTACTTTCCACCGGAGATTATACTTATGAGCTTGTCTCAATTACAGATGCTAACGGATGCAATGCTCAAGCAATTGGAGGCAGCATCACTGTGGTTGTCTCAGGAACTTATTCACCTTCAGTGACAAATAAAGCTTTAGTTATGGTAAATGATGCATCAGTTCATTATAATGATTTTATATATTATATTAAACCTTACCTAGATAACTTCGGCATACCTTATGATATTTTTAATAGTTCATCACCTGCTGATCATCCCGTATTTACCGATTATGCCCTATTAATTTTCGCTCATAAAAATGTGTATGATGGTATTACAGTAGAATACCCGGTAGCAGATATTATTTTGGCACTACAGTCAGGTGTTGGACTATATAGTTTTGATCCTAATTTATTTAGTTTTACTATTGGATCAATCTCCACGTCGATTACATCCAGTTCAGTCACTTCAAATACAATCAGCCTTGCTAATACGGATCATTTCATAACCCAGCAACATTCTGATGATAAATATAATAACACTATATGGACAGGACAGTATAGTAATAACTATGATTTAATTTCTCTTCGTAGTGACTTGAATGCAAATCAAAATACGAGCCTGGCATCAGGATCAAACCTTGCATCTATGACTCAATCAGGCAATTCGGTTGCAATTCTTGAGATTTCTTCATATGGATCAGGCAGGGTTGTGAAATGGAATGAATATAATTGGGCCTCAGAAAGCATTTTAGGTCCTGTCTATGGCATGGATGATCTATTATGGAGAAGTATAGTCTGGGCTGCCCGAAAACCTTTCGTAATGCAAGGATTTCCTCCAATAATCACAATGAGAGTTGATGATGTTGATGGTACCGGCTTAGAAGGAACTATAGCCAATGATTTTGAGTGGATCAGCATTAGTAATGGGTATGGTTTTGCTCCGTGGTGTGGCACTTTTACTATCCCGGCAGAAAAGATTCCTATTTTTAAAACCTTTCTTGATGCCAATAATGCAACAGCATCTCCACATGCATTTTCCTATGAATCTTCTATTTACTTCAATCATGAAGGTGATCTAATATTTGACCCTGTGATAAACACCCAGACAGCTCATGCATTCTATACAAATAACGAACTAAAGATGTCAAAGTTATTAATCCCCCATTATTATGAGATTGACCCATTAGCTCTCGGAGAAATACAAAACATGGGCATTGAGTTTATGGGCACTCACATGGACATTGGAGATCCGTATAATGACTTCTGGATCAATTGTGCCCCATTCAGAACTTATATGGATGTTTGGGGAAGATCATCAGATCCACTGCCTGTATCTTACTCTGGAAATATCAGTAACGGAAGCTTTACTTTTTTCAATTGTGTAACAGAAATAAGAGATGATCAGGGTTATGAATGGTATATTACAGGAAGGACCAATGCGGATATAATAGGTCAGGGAGTACGTCAATTGAGCCGTTCTTTAAATAGTATGGTGCTATCAACCTTATTCACACATCAGGATCAATTAGGAATTTCCGCGCAGAATTGGAGCAACATTTTATCAGAAATTACAGGTGCTGTAGCAGCTTTTAATCCAGAGTACAGATCATTGGATTACGGTGTTCAATATGCTCGTGCAAAAAGCAATATTTCAATAACAAATGTCTCTGACAATGACCCAATTGTCAATATTTCTTATTCGGGAACTAATGATATGGATACCAGGTGCTATTTGTTCACCGAATCATCTGGTCTAATATCGTTCAGGCAGGTAGTACTGCCACAGATCAGTGCTGGTACTGTTATTGTTGGAGTCTTAAAATAGAAGTAAAAGTAAACAGGTTTAAATTATGAGAGGAAGAAATATAATCTCTTTGACAATTGCCCTAATCCTAACAGGAAACGCTTATTCTCAATGGTTGCTAGAAAAGCCATTAACCACTGATGATCTGAATTCTGTTGCAATTCTTGACTCAATCACAGGATGGATAGTTGGTGATAATGGTATAATGCTACGTAAAGAGGCAGTCGGTTGGACAACCTGCGAGAAAATTACTAATGAGGATCTATTTTCTGTTTACCTGATTGACTCAGAAAATGGTTGGGCAGTAGGCGATAATGGAACAATACTTCATTATGATGGAATAAGATGGAGGAATTATGAATGTCCGACTAAGGAAAAACTATTTTCTGTAAGCTTTAGTGACGCTTCAAATGGCCTTGCGGTGGGTACTCATGGGACAATTATTGCCTGTGATGGGTTAAAATGGACTATTCTTGATAAGGGGTTAAGAGGAAACCTGTTTTCTGTTTCCTCAACGGAGGGAGTGTCGTTTATTGTTGGCGGTCTTGAATGCCTTAATATTCCTATTATGAAACTGAATAAGGCTAGTAATTTCGAGCTATCAAAGATCTATGACCCTGATTTTGTAGAGCTAAAGAGTATTTACATTTCAAACCAATCTAATGTTTGGGCTGTTGGCAATAGAGGTGCAGCGTTTCATTTTAATGGCATCCACTGGGAAAAGTTTCCATTGCCTGAAAGACTACCCTCCCTTAATTCTGTTTACTTCGTTACAGACGAAAATGGTATTATAGTTGGGAATAGCGGAATTGCATTGATCTATAATGATTCCAAATGGATCAGAGAAAATACACCAGTCGAGGTAAAGTTGAATGGAGCATCAGTTTATGACAACATGTACTATGCTGTAGGTAATAAAGGGACAATTCTCTCATATCAGCTTAATAATACACAAGATAATACGATTATAAGAGATAATATTAGAGTTGATATTTCATCATATCCGAATCCATCAGCCGATCTTGTTAATATTTTGATTCCTGATAAGAGTGGTCTGATAACAGGGCTTTTAACTGTCTCAAATTCTAACGGTCAGGTCATTATGAGTAAAATGATTTATTCTGATATTTCGGAAAGTCCAGTCCAGATAAATACTTCATTATTAGAAAATGGTTTATATATTGTCCAAATTATATCCTCCGGTTGGTCAGCATCAGGCAAGTTTATAATAAAACATTGATATCCAAAATCTAGATTATTAGTTTGTAAACAAGGTTTCCTCCAGTAGTTTTTAACTCAACCAGGTAGATTCCCGAACTACCAGAATTAAAGTAAATCTGCCTTAAATCACCCTTGCCTGACCACTCCAGATCGCTATTCATCTGCAACAATCTGCCAGTCACATCATAAATTGAAACCTGGCCTTTTATACTATAAGCCTCGTCTCCATCATAGCGAATATTTAGGGCATCTCTGGATTTAAAGATACTAAATCGATCTTCAGAGTTTTTAATGTCCCTCACTCCTGTTGTAGATTTGACAATGATGAGAACGAATCTATTTTCATACAATCCTGGTGATGAGGCAAACTCTAAACTTTCACCTTTTTTCAAATCAATAATCCTTCCTGTGAAGGTATCCTTTATCATAACCGAAAAGTCTTCCAACTTTTTAATTTCATTTGCCAAAAGCATGTATGTACCGGAGGTGTTAGAGTTTACACCTATCGGAATCTCCAAATTAGTCTCAGGAAAGGGCAATCCATTTATACTATAATCAACTCCTGCTGTTGATGTCCAAATATTAATATCGCCAGATGTCTTACTCAATTCGTAGGCATCAAATACTTTATCCACTCCAGCGGTTGCTTTATTGTTTAACCTTACGACCAGATCGGTACTATCGTTGAGATTTCGCATTTTGACTCTAACATATGAAATAGTATCAGAAGTTCTATCGAACATGTCTGTACTCTTCTTGTATCTCAATTGGTCATTTTTGTGGACACGGGCAGCTCTTGGAATTACTAAAGATGTATTGGAGTTTGTCTTGACGAAGAATCCCTGCATTGGCGGTATATCGCCTGTCCCCCCATTTGCCCCTATGCCATTAACGTAAGACGCGATAGTGCCGTTATTGGTAAAATAAATAGCATCACTAGCTGCACCCGTGTAACCATTAGCAACCATATAATCCCAACTTAAGCAAGATGCAAACGGGTTTCCCAGCAGATTATACCCCTGATAGTCTGGATATCCGGAGCCACAAGTAAGGCTGATCTCTTCAGAGAACTCATAAGTATTTACGATGCCTGTAAATGTGAATTGTTGGCCTGCTGAAGAGAAATAATTATAACCCTTACCCAAAGAAAGAGTATTAAATGTATAAGCCAAAATGTTTCCTGAAGAATATTGATAACCATCATAAGCAACCCAGCCAGGGTAGTTATTAGCCTCCGTAACTAGGTTTTCAATATACTGTACGAGGTTTAATGTATTAAATGAACTGGCACTGATGTTAGCAATCGGCATGGCGACATAATGCCACTTGTAAGCTCCTCCTGCGGCAGTGCCACCTGATAAATATAGCTTCACCTGTGTAATGCCGCTTCCTGAATAAACATCATGTATCAATGAGGCAACACCTGACTCATTTGGATACGATTCTAGTACCAGGTTGCCATTATTCACAATTCCATAAACTGAGACTCCTATATTCGGATTGATGATAACAGTCGCACCACTATTGATGGATAAAGTACGCAATGGAGAATAAGGAGAAAAAACAACCTTTCCCCCATAGTAAACACCCGGGGAGATAGTTAAGGTTACTCCAGATGCTACTGTTATGTTATATGCATATATTGTTCTTTCTGGGTATGAATCCGGATACCATGTCAGGTTAGTTGAAATCGTCCCGGTGTAAGGACTTGCAGATGTTCCGGCACCAGTTAGCTGCCCAGACAATATACTAAAATTGAACGTAACAATCGCCGTTATTATAATTATCCTTTTCATATTATTACATTTTAGTGCGTCTTATGGGTATAAAGTTACAATAATAATCTTCATCGTTTTTTATACTTTTGTTTCAGCTCTTCACAGGATAAATATTTTTTTTACAAATGAAGAATTGTCATGTTTAGTTAATTTAATGATGTATAATCCGGGACTTAATAGTGATGAGTTAATTGTAGTGATTTCATTGCTTATAATCTCTGATATGATTATCTTACCGTCTAAACCATAAATATTTAAAAAAGAATTTGCGAAGAATTCATTTGTTTTAACAATAATATCACCCGCAAACGAGTCAACCTCAGGTGAAGGAATCTGATTAAATTTCTGATCAACAATATTTGTTGTGACCCCGTCCCATCCTGCTATTCTTGCCAGCATCCACCACTGTGCCTTTGCCAGCCTTATTGCTCCTGCTTCCGAAATGTGGTAAGCATCAACTGTAGGGGTGACATTCTTAGTAGTTATTATCGGATATGTATGTCCATTCCATGTCTGTGTTGCCGGAGTCCCATTATCATCATAACACAATATATCGGCATAGTCAAATAATATCCTCGTCGGTTTTGCCTTTACATACGCCCTTATCGCCTCATGCTTGAGATGACCCTGATAACCGGCCTCACCCTCAAATTCACCATATATAACATCCACCGGCCCAGTGGTAAATATCATCTTGGTAGTCGGACTATTCGCAGCACAATATGATATCATCTCCTCCATCGCCCCAAAATACGTAGCCAGACTTACCCTGTTCCCTGTTAGCGAATAATCATCCGCATCAATCCCCCAGTATTTATTACCATCAATGCCATCCTGTGACCTCCCATACCAATGAACTCCATAAACAGGATCAACGTTCGCAGAATGTCCGTAATCACTTGACGTCAAATCATTACACCACCCAAATCCAATAGCATTTACAGGACAACCACGTGATACAAATTCTGATATCCTGTCCTTAAGCCATGTATTAGGTCTTGATCCAACAGGATACGAGTACCATGTAAACCAATAGCCCTCTCCTAAGCCCGCTCCAACATCCTCTACCCTAACATATTGGTCACTGTAACTCTGCCATGACCCTACATTACATGCATACGTACTATTCAATGCCTCCAACAGTTCCATCCCATTATCATATGCACCTGAATGAGACTCCCCGTAAAATGCAACATACATCTTCTTTACTTCATTGATATAATACGAAGGTATCTGATCAAACTTGTCAACCACGCTGTGATCCGCTATGATCTGGCTGAATATAGCCGACGAAAAAGAAAAGAATATTGTAATGATAATTGCCCTTTTCATGGCATCCTCCAGATAAGAAATATTTTGACGAATATTCTATTTATAGTGACAAACATACAAATTTAAACGACTAAATTGAATTTTCGTTTCAATATAACACAGCTTAAATTGATAACTATACTTCTAAATCTCAATTCTCAAAAGGGCATGGCTCCAATTGTCTTTTTTAAGAGACTCCTTTACAGCAAGTTAATAAAGTTACGAGTCGTTGATCTGAATAAGTAATAATTTATCAAAATATCTGCAATGAAGATCAAAATTACACTGCAAAAATTATGACCTAAACCTTTAATGAATTATTATTGGCGCTCCATGAAACTTATATTTTTCACATTAATATGATATTATTATCGCTGCAATAAGGTTAAGTAATGCTTTGTCTTAAACCCCCAAATAGATGGACATAATTTGAAAAACAAATTAGGTCTGATTAAATTTGGGAACGATGACATTAACACGAAGAAAATTTACAGCTGAAGATCGTTTGTCGATACTTCAGGAAGGAGAACGCGAAGGTCACGCAGCGACAATCAGAAAGTACCATTTGGCGCCGTCTCTGTATGCCCGTTGGAAGCGTAAATATCTCAATGAAGGCATTTACGGTTTAAAGGATAAGCACAAGAAATCAGATCCTGCACTACAGGCATTGGAGCTTGAGAACGAGCGTTTACGGCGAATCATTGCAATTCAAGCCCTTGAGATCGAGGTAAAAACAGAGCTTTTTAAAAAAACTCCTATCGGCTCGAAGACAAGATGAGTGTTATAAATCAGTATCAGGATCATACTACTAAGACTGAGCTGTTTAAATGGGTAGACTTCCCCAGGAGCAGTTATTACTACAAGCCTTCAAATAATCCCAAGGGTATTGCCCCTAGTACTTCAACAACCAGGAGAGATGGAACGACAGTCAGCAACGAGGCAGTTGTTGAAGAGATTAAAAAGGTTCTCAGTGGGGAATTTGTCTGTTATGGTTATCAGAATGTAACAGCGGAGCTCAAGGCTATGGACTATATCATCAATCACAAGAAGGTGTACCGTTTAATGGATGAGAGTAAGCTGTTACTGGGAAAAGTAATAAGCACCCATGGCAAAAGGGATTTTGTTAAGTTCCGTAAGTTAACAGCCAGTCGTCCGATGGAATATCTGTGCCTGGATATAAAGTATGTATGGGTCAGAGGAGAGAAAAGAAATTACTATCTCCTTTCAGTCATGGACGTTTATACCCGCCGTATTGTGGGGCACATATATCAGAGCAGCATCAGGAAAATAGACGTTATTAAGCTGCTTGGACGACTTCATCTGTTGTATGGGCTGAAAGGAGTGTTTGTAAGAAATGACAACGGATCTCAGTTCATTGCAAATATGGTCAGGCAATATCTCCGTAGCCTGGAGGCTCATCAGGAGTTCACACATATTGCGACACCTGAGGAGAACTCATATATTGAGGCGTTCCACAGTATACTTGAACGGGAGGTCCTTCAACGTTTTGATTTTGAAAGCTTTTACGAGTCAAAACAGACTTTGTCAGCATACTTGGATTTTTACAACAACAAACGGCTTCACGGCAGCTTGAAAAGAAGAACACCAATGCAGGTGTGGAATGAATACTACCAGTCATTATCAACCGATAAGCAACTTTCAGCGGAAGTATCGAAGGATATGTCAAGAGTGTCGGAATCAGCCGACACTCGTCTTGCTCTTGACAGATCCGAAGATACGGCTAGCTTTGATTATCGGTTGATGAATGACAACAACAGTGAAAAAGTACTATCTTCATTTGATAAATCTGTCCAACTTATAGGGGCTTAAGACAGTTTTACCAATCAAGAATCCTAATTTAATCAGAATCTACAAATAACACCTATTGGTAAAAAGTGATATAAAATTCATAATTCTATACTACATCATAAAACTTGACAATCAATTCTCCGTTTACTCTATAATAAAATGAAAAACTAAAATGATAATTAAAAAAACATTCATACTGGTTACCTTGTTCATTTTGGCCGGATTAAAGGTATCAGCCCAACATACACCCCTCACCCCAATATCAAACAGTGTGTTTACACCATTCATGATTAATCCCGCAATCGCAGGCAGCAAGGATTTTATGGCGATAGACCTTGCTGCCACAATTCAGGGAGATGACTACTCGCAAATGCTGAGTGCCAATACCCGTGTCGCAAAAAAAGGACCGCGGTATTTTGGTGCACCGGTTAGCAAGAGCTTTACAAATATCGGAATCGGAGGTGCACTGTATAATGATCATCTTTCCCCCTCCCGGAATCTTGGCGTAAGTCTGGCAACATCATACCACCTTCCCCTGAATGAAGAGAAAATTTCATTCATATCGGGGGGTATAGCATTAAAGGGCATCTATAATATAATGGATTCCATACCTGAAAGCGGTGTCCCTGGCAGAGAAAGCATTATCCCCAACATTGATGCTGGTGTGTATTTCTACAGCAAAAACCTGTATACGGGTTTTTCGGGTACTAACCTGTTGGGAAACACTGCAGACAGTGCAATTGTGGCAACATACGATATGCCAATCTCAAGACAGTATTTCTTCCTTGCGGGATACAAGATTGTGCTCAGCCGATCACTTAATATTATACTTGAACCATCCTTAATAATTAACCTCAACGATTCACTTGATTTCAACAGGAAAGAATCTTACAATCCCATGCTGAAAATCTATATGGATGCATTCTGTATTGGCACTTATCTTCATGATTATAACAACATGACTTTTTTCTTCCAGTACAAATTCCCGAGGCTGTATATAGGAACACTTGTCGATTTCCCAAGGAATGTCCCGTTCTATAAAAGAGACCTGACAATTGAGATTGCTGCAGGATTGAACCTCGGAGGCGTCTTTAAAACCTCAGGAGGCAGGTATCAATGGTAAAACTGCAAAAATATGAAAGCACTGATTATAACACTGTCAATTATTCTCAATTTTTCATCCGGGTTCGGTACAGTGAAAGATAAAAATACAGCAGCGAATAACAAGATTGCATCAACGAATCCTGTTGTTGACACCATTCGGCTCAATGATCTGCTTATCAAGCCATTTCAACTTGAAATAGTACCTCCGTCGTCTGGCATCCAATTCTTCCGGAATGGAATAATATTCCTGTCACACACAAAAGTTGATGAAAATGTTCCCGAAAACCACTTATCATTCGGATCAGTACGAATCTATTCATCACTTATAGCAGATACAATACCTGGAAACTTCATCCCCTTCAATGTAGAAGGACCCGCTCTTTTCCCGACCGAAGCCACCACCTTTACAAGCGATTTTAATACAATGTATCTCAGCCTCATACCAGCGAAGGCCACGAGTGAAAAAATATTCAGGGCTGACTATAGACAGAATGGCTGGAAAATCGAAGATAGTCCTTTGGAAATCTGCTCGGGGAATTATATTTATTCCCACCCTTGTTTATCAGCCGACGGATCATTCATGATCTTCTCCTCCGACATGCCAGGAACTAAAGGAGGACTGGATTTGTATATTACGAAAAAAAATGGCGACAGCTGGGGTGATCCCGAAAACCTTGGGAAAGATGTTAACTCATCTGGTAATGACCTGTTTGCGTCGCTGGACAGCAGGAACAACCTCTTTTTTTCATCAGACGGCCTTCCCGGGGAGGGAGGCTATGATATCTTCATCAGCGAATACAATGGTTCCGGATGGGAAAAGCCGCAAAATCTGACACGTGCAATAAATACAAGGGATGATGAACTCGCCTTTACCATAAACAGGGCAGATGATAAAACTGCCTTCTTTACATTCAGGGCTCGCTCTGGCAAAGCCAAAACGCATCTGTTTATTCTTTATTCCAAACCTGGAATTGAGGCAACAAATAATTTGACATTAGCCAACAGATTCCTGGCTTCAAAAATAGCTGATGAATCAGTTGCTAAACCCGAAAAACCTCAAGAGGTCGCAAAACCTGTTGCTTCAAATGTAATCCAGGAGATAAAAGAGGAACAGCCTGTGAAGAAAACCGATCCGGTGCCCTCAACAACTGTCGCACAGGTTAAGCCTGCACACACACCGGAAACAATTACAGATAAAGTTGTATATAGAGTTCAGATAACTGCCAGCACCAAGCCAATGGGCAGCCAGAACATAACCATTGCAGGGAAAGCGTACAAATCTTTCGAGTACCTGTACAAAGGCGGGTACAGGACAACCATAGGCGAATTCAATTCCCTCACAGAGGCAATGCGCCTGCAGGCCATATGCCGTCAGAACAGCTACCCGCAGGCTTTCGTGGTTGCATTTATAAACAATGTACGCTCTACTGATCCTGAACTGTTCAAATAAACCCGAGAATAATCAACAGAACATTCAGAGCTCCTGAAATAGTTCTTTGGTCACCATGCAGTGAAATTTCGTCAAAATTAGATTTATAAGAATATGCAATAAAAAGAACTTTTTAAGGCACTTTAAGTATTGTATATCACTTACTTATGTATTTATTTAGGTCGCTATTATCGTGCTTCCTACATATTCTTTATAAAAATGACATCGTTTTGACAAACATGTATCATCAGACTGCCAATCACTTTTCATCAATGACCAATGGCATTATTAAACGAATTTGAGCTTCCGGCCAACCGGCCGGCAAGGCCCTTAAGGCTTGCTTCAACAAACAATAGGATGTACCTTTACCGTGAGTTTCTGAAGCCTGTTAGAACGGCAAAGAAGTTGTTGCCGACAGAAGAATAATCCTGCTGTTTGACAGAATAAAAACCACTGAAAAGCCGTTTATGTTCAAACCCTTTTTCAGAAGCTGGCTTAAATTGAAGAACTGCTGATGGATATATTCAGTACATTATATCGTTTGCACATTATTCCCTTTCTCAAGAAATGGAAGCTCCTCAATTTTATTCTTGGGGCCCTTGACATTATCGCTATTTTCATGGCATTTGAATGTGCATATTTGATTGTATATTCAAGCAGGGGAGATGGCTTATTCTTTTTCTTTGATCAGCGTTTCCTCCTTCTTTTTGCAGGTGTAACTCCCTTCTGGCTATTGGCCATGTACCTGCTTAAGGCTACTGAAATACCGCGTACCAAACAGTACACGGCAATATTTTGGGAGTACTTTCTTTCTGCCGGGGCAATCTTCATGTTACTGATTGTTGTTTATTTCATTTTCAAACTATATGCTGTCTCAAGAACATTCATTGTCCTGATTCCACTTTTCGGCTTCCTTTTCCTTTTTACCCTTCGTATTATGGAATACAAGGTATTCAAGCAATACCGATCCAAAGGATTCAACTACCTGAATGTGGTCCTGATAGCAGACGCATCCTCTCTTCCTTTCATAGAGAACATGCTTGAACATAAGGAATGGGGATACAAAATAGTTGCCATTTTTACAAGTGCCGAAGCAATAAAGAAAAAATACGAAGAGAAAATAATCATTCTTCCCGAAGACTTTATTGAGGTTCTGAATGACCTTATGGAAGTTGACATGATCGATGAGGTTCTTTACATAAAGAATCGGGTCCTTCCTTCTGAAATCAGGAAGATTGTTCGTCCTTGTGAAGAGCTTGGAGTAGTATTCAGTGTCATGTACAGGGATGAAAAACTAACTCTCTCAAATGCGGTCAGGACAGAAATAGCAAATTATAAGTTTTTGACTTTCATTAACGTACCTCATAACACATATGCCCTGGGTGTAAAAAAGATAATGGATATTTTCGGGTCTCTTCTTGGCATAATAATACTTTCACCAGTTATGACAGCGCTTGCGTTAATGATAAAACTAGGTTCTCCCGGCCCTGTCATCTATAAACAACTACGGGTAGGACTTCGGGGAAGGCAATTCCAGCTATACAAATTCCGGACAATGGTTGCCAATGCAGATGAATTGAGAAAAGAACTCGAAGAACTGAACGAAGCTGACGGCCCTGCGTTTAAGATTGCAGATGATCCCAGGGTGACAAAAGTTGGAAAATTTCTACGCAAGTCCGGGTTGGATGAACTGCCACAACTCTTCAATGTCCTGAAGGGAGAGATGTCACTTATAGGCCCCAGACCTCCTCTCCCGGAAGAAACAACGCAATACGAGCGCTGGCAACTAAGGCGTCTTTCGGTCAAGCCGGGATTATCATGTTTCTGGCAGGTCAAACCTGACAGAAATAGTATTAAATTCGAAAAATGGATGGAACTTGACCTGGCATATATTGACAACTGGTCTCTGCGGCTGGATTTCGTAATCCTTCTCAAGACCGTCAAGACAATTTTCCATAAAACCGGACTGTAATAGAATAAAACTATGATAATAAGACAAAACAGGCTTCCGCGATTGATTATTACCTTGTTAACAATGGCATTGTTGGCAGTGTCATGCGTACCGACAACCCAGCTGAGCTATTTCAATGATATTGAAGAACTTGATCAGCCCACAGTTAACCCGAGAACCCAAAAACTTATCAGGCCATTTGACAGGCTTTATGTAAGGGTCCTGAGCATCGATCTTCAAACAAGCCAGATATTTAATGTAACTGATGAAATGAGGATGGGTTCATTCGGCAATACTGCCGGACTAATCGGATATCTTGTTGATGAGGAAGGAAACATTAACTTCCCGTTCGTTGGCAAGATAAATGTTCAAAATCTTACGACTGCAGAAGCGGCAGACAGGATTCAAAAAGCACTGAGCGATTACGTTCCGCAGACCTCCATAATTGTAAAATATGTTGATAACCAGGTAACAGTGATGGGCGAAGTTCAAAGACAGGGAGTCTTTTCTTTCTCCCAGGATAAACTCAATATCTATGAGGCTTTAGGACTTGGGGGCGGAATAACACGTTACGGCGATCGCAAGAAGGTAATTCTCGTCAGGAATGAAGACGGCAAGGTAATGCATTACAGGTTAAATCTTTCCGATTCGAAGATTTCAAACAAGAGTTACTATTATGTAATGCCAAATGACGTTATTATTGTTGAGCCGCTCAAGGCTGTATCGACAAGTTATTCAAACATAACATATACAACCATACTTTCGACTATCTCAACTGCAATTGCAGTGCTCCTGTTTGCAGGATTAAGATTTTAACCAACATTACCGGGATGACAAATAACCAAATTGACTCACAGAGCGAAGCCTTTAACATAAAGGAATTCATTTCTGAAACTTTATCATACAGGTATCTTTATATTGCCAGTTTCTTCATCTGCCTTCTGATTGCATTTCTGGTCAACAAGTTTTCTCCGACTGTATATGAGGTTAATTCAGTTATCGGACCGGTGGATGACAAACGGTCATCACTTCTTGGATCCAATGACCTGTTCAGTGGTCTTGGAGCACTTGCAGAATCACGCAACCTGGAAAATGATATAAACAGTCTAAACTCCTTCAGCCTTGTTTCTACAACGATAAAGAACCTGAACCTTGAAATCGGATATTTTGCAGGGAACAGCAGCCTTTTAAGCAAACCGTCACAGGTTTATCTTGGGAACCCATACACCGTAAGCATTGATAAGTCTCATATCCAGCCGATCAATGCAAGGTTCCGAATAAATATCCTGGATGATCAGACTTACAGACTGACTGCATCTGAGGATGAGATTGCCTATTACAATTATATTGACAATGCTATAGTCAGCGATAAGAATTCCATTAAAATTGACACCATCTGCCGTTTCAATGAAACAGTCTCTGCGTACAATTATAAGTTTTCGATCGCCCTGAACCGTGAATCCTACAATTCACAGCGCGCCAAGGAGACAGAGTTCTATTTTGAGTTTTACCATCTTGATCAGCTTACAAAATCTTACCTTAAAAGGCTTAAGGTTGAACCTGTAAGTGTTCGGTCCTCCCTCATCAGCCTGTATTTCAACGGTCACAACAAGAGGCTGACTATAGACTTTCTTAATAACTTCATTCAGTCATACCTTGACGACAACCTCGCCAAGAAGAATAAAATTGCACTCAATACTATCAACTTCATAGATGGTCAGATTTCGGAAATTTCCGATTCACTCTCTGTTTCAGAAACAAAACTGCGAGATTACAGATCCTCCAACCAGGTTACCGATCTGAGTTACCAGGGGCAGCAGGCGCTTGAGGCTATGAGGGAAATAGAAAACGAAAGGTCTACCCTTCAGGTACAGGAAAGGTATTATAACTATATCCTTGATTACATGGAGAAGAACCAGGATATGGCAGGACTTGCGCCTCCGTCAGCTGCCAATGTCGTTGACCCTATAATGAATTCCCTGGTTCTGGAACTGCTTGCGCTGAATGCCGAAAGATCAACAATTCTGAGTAACAATGCTGAGAAGAACCTGTTCCTCGGACAGATTGAAAACAAAATAAAACTTCAGAAACAGGCTATCATTGAGAATGTAAAAAATAATCTCAACACCCTGAATCTGACCCAGAACGAACTTGATTACAGGGAGAGCAAACTCTCGGGAGAAATCTCCAGGCTTCCTCGGACAGAGCTCAACATGGTAAGTATGCAGAGACAATTTAACCTTACTGACCAGATTTATACTTTCCTCCTTGAAAAAAAGGCCGAAGCTGCAATTGCAATGGCCTCCAATTATCCTGATTATGAAATTCTCGAACCGGCGAGAGACGTAACTGCCTCAATAATTGCGCCTCGAAGCAGTCTAAACTGGATTATAGCTCTGTTTATGGCCTTCATGATTCCTACCCTTTACATCATCATGCGCAACTTCTTTAATGAGAAAATTACCTCTGTACGTGATGTAGAGCGTATTATTGGACAACCGGTCATGAATCTGATATATACAAACTATTATAAGACGGAGTCAGTCGTAAAGGATTACCCAGGTTCATCAATAGCCGAATCTTTCAGAAACCTGCGAAGCAGTCTGTTCCTCAGGTTCAGATCAGAACCTCACCAGGTATTGATGATAACGTCATCGCAGCCTCAGGACGGAAAAAGCTTCGTATCCAGCAACCTGGCAGCATCAATTGCTTCTGTCGGGCATAAGACCGTGCTGATTGACTGCGACTTGCGGAGACCCACTCTTCATGAAAAGCTGAAAATAGTTAATTCAGTCGGCCTTTCGAATTATATGGTCAAGAATGTCAGCAGCAAGGAAATTATGAGGAAGACTGATATTGACAACCTCTGGTTCATCCCTGCAGGACCCATTCTTCCGAATTCCTCAGAACTAATTGAAGCAGGAGCTCTTGATGAACTCATTGAGGAACTCAAGCAGCAGTTTGACTTTGTCATAATCGACTCAACTCCGGCTGGGTTGGTCGCCGATGCCACTCTCATGATCAAGTATGCATCATTCCTTCTTCTGGTATGCAGGAATGATTATACCCGCAAGGATGTATTCACAGATGTACTTAATCTTTTCCAGACAAATAACATTTCCAACTTTGACATCGTCTTTAATGATCTCAATCTGAAAAAAAGCAGGTACGGCCGCTACGACAACTATTATAAACAATAAACCGGGGGATATTCCGCTTATATATTATTAATCATCATTTTAGCCATGACAATTGACATTACTTCAACCCAGGAGAGAATTAAGAATTATATCGTGCAAACATCCCATGCCGATGCAAACAAAATCAAAAATGAATCTCTGATTTTCAAGGAGGGCTTTTTTGATTCAATGGGATTTATAATGCTCATTACCTACCTCGAAGAGGAGTTCGGTATCAAAACGGTTGATTCTGACCTGATTGAGGAGAACTTCGAATCAATCAATGCAATTACTGAATTCATTCAAAGGAAAGCTGCTGCCTAAACCATGTGCGGGGTTGCGGGGATAATAGACTTCAGGGGGAAATCCGACAGTATACCTGCAGTTATGGAGATGCTCCGATCCTTCAGCTACCGGGGTCCTGATGAAAGTGGTATTTATCATTCCCCCATTGCCACTATCGGCAATGTCAGGCTTAGTATTATAGACCTGGCAACCGGACAGCAACCTCTTTCTGATGCATCTGGGAGATACTGGATTGTTTTCAACGGGGAGATCTTCAACTACATTGAACTCAGGGAAGATCTTGATAAAAAAGGTGTTAAGCTTAAAACTCACTCGGATACTGAAGTACTCGTTAACCTCTTCGCCCTGTACGGTGAAAAGTGTCTCAACCTTCTTAACGGACAATTTGCCGTCGCAATCTGGGATATAAAGGAGAAGAAACTTTTCATAGCACGGGACAGAGTGGGCATAAGACCATTGTTCTATACAGTGGCAAACGGAGTGCTGTACTTTGCCTCAGAGATCAAGGCCCTATTAGGGAACAAGGATGTCAGGCGTGAACTCAATCCTGAAAACCTGGCTCAGATTTACACCTTCTGGACTTCAATAACTCCCTACACCCCATTCAGGGATATCAGTGAACTTTCTCCCGGACACTATATGGTTTACAGCCGAAAAGGGCTTTCCGTTCATAAATTTTGGGAACTTAGTTTCAACAACAGTAATCCGGATGTATCACTTTCAGACGCTCTGGAAGGATTCAATGAACTTTTTACAAATGCAGTGAGAATAGTACTGAGGGCTGATGTAGAAGTTGCGGCATACCTCAGTGGGGGAATCGATTCAAGCACCACAGTCGCCTACATTAAGGACATTGAACCGGGGGTACTTAACACATTCTCCATCGGGTTCGAGGATAAGGATTTTGACGAGAGCAGATACCAGGAAGAAGCAGTGAGGTATCTCAATACCAATCACAGGGCAATCAGTTGCACATCAAAGGATATTGCCAATGAATTCCCCAGGGTTGTTTGGCACTCCGAAACACCCCTGACACGCACTGCCCCTACCCCTATGCTTATCCTTTCAAAGCTGGTCAGGGATAATAATATTAAAGTCGTTATTACAGGCGAAGGGTCTGATGAGATCCTCGCGGGTTATGACATCTTTCGGGAAGCAATCATCAGGAGATTCTGGGCTTCACAACCATCATCATCCCTGAGGCCAACTCTGCTTAAAAGGATTTATCCGGATATCCCTCACCTGCGAAATGCCAGTCCCAACATACTTAAGATGTTCTTCGGATACAGGCTGGAGGACACAGATAATCCGCTTTATTCACACCTTCTGAGGTGGAATAATTCAAACCATATAAAAAAGCATTTCTCCGAAAACCTCAGGGAAAAAGTCAATGGTTATGATCCTCTTGCTGATCTTTCAGGAAGACTCCCCAAGTCATTCATGGAATGGTCACCCCTGGCGAGAGCACAGTGGCTCGAAACCACTGTTTTTATGTCGGGTTATCTTCTTTCATCCCAGGGAGACCGGATGGCCATGGCCAACTCGGTGGAAGGACGTTACCCATTCCTTGATTACAGGGTAATAGAGTACTGCTCATCGCTTCCTGACCGGCTAAAGCTTAACGGTCTTAATGAAAAGTACCTGTTGAAGAAACTTATGGCAGGAAGGATTCCCGAAAGTATAGTCAAGCGCCCCAAACAACCCTACCGTGCTCCTATCAGCAGTGTATTCATGGGCATGGGAAGACCCGATTATGTGGATGAGATGCTTTCGGAAAAAATGACAAGAAATGCAGGCATTTTCAACTATGAGTCCGTTGGTGCCTTGGTGTCAAAGATTAAGAAAGCAGGCACAGGATCCGAAATGGACAACATGGTAATTACATCGGTGATATCCACCCACCTCGTTTACAGTCAATTTATTGAGAAAAAAGATTCAGAGTTCAGGAACAGTACTCTGAGAAACCTTAGAATAGTAGAAGAAACCGATTAACCGGGCATCCATTCCAGGCCCGGAATTCCTCAGCCAACTCGAGAGGAAAATCAGGAATACAATATAACCAGAAGATATAAAACAGCAAGTCATGCAATCCCAAAAGCCCTTCACCAAAGACATCATCCTTCTTGAAAACACCGAAAAGGTAGTTGACAATATTGCGGAACAGCTTCGCGCAGATGTATTGCAAAGATTTAAAAGGCACGGGGCAGTGATTGGCATCAGCGGAGGAATAGATTCGTCTGTATGCCTGGCGCTGGCTGCCAGGGCCTTCGGTCCGGATAAAGTATTGGGAATCATGCTTCCAGAGAAGGACTCCAGCCCTGACAGTGAGATTCTTGCCCGGGAACTTGCAGCCCGCTTCGGTGTGAAAGCAATAAAAGAGGAGATAACCGGAGCCCTGGCAGGATTTGGTTGCTACGAGAGGCGTGATGAGGCCGTAAGGCGTGTTTTCCCGGAGTATGATCCAAAATCATGGAAGATGAAGATAGGGATACGTCAGAGCGGATTGTTCAACAACATCCCTCCCTTATTCTATGTAACCGTTATTGATCCTGACGGTAACGCCAGGGACAAGATACTCCCTGCAACTGAGTATCTGCAGATTGTGGCTTCATCAAACTTCAAGCAGCGAACCAGGATGTCAATGCTTTATTATCATGCTGAAGCTCTTCATTATTGCGTTGTTGGTACTCCCAACAAGCACGAGCAGGAACAGGGATTCTTTGTCAAATACGGTGACGGAGCAGGCGATGTGATGCCAATAGGCAATCTTTACAAGACACAGGTATACCAGCTTGCTGAGTATCTTGGTGTACCTAAAGGTATAATTGAACGCACACCTACAACTGATACCTATTCAGCTGAACAAACGCAGGAGGAATTTTTCTACCAGTTGCCATTCCCCCTGATGGACAGGTTCTGGTATGGATTTGAGAACGGATATCCGCCGGCTGAAGTGGCTGCGGTTATGGGTGAGACTACCGAACGCGTTGAGGCACTTTTCCGCAATTTTAGGGGAAAGCGCAAAACCACAGAATATCTTCGAATGCCTCCCATCAGGGACTATTATCACGGATAAAAAAGTATAGCAATGAATGCTACAGACTATTTCTTTGAGAATACATATCGCCTTGAAAAATTATTCCTGATCGGCAAGGAAGAAGTAAGTTTCAAAGATCTTTATGCATCATCCTCGCATCTTGCAAAGTGGATCAACGAAACCGCAGGTACAGGTCATCATATATTACTTTTATCGGTCAACAATCTGTTCTTTATTAAATTATACCTTGCAATTATTAAATCAGGGAACATCTGCATACCACTGGATCCGGGAATAGAAAAGGATAATTACCGATATATTCATGACCTGACCAATCCAAAGATGATCTTTCTGACACGGGATGTTGAAAGGCGTCTTGAACTGACTTCTGAACTCTCATGGTTTCCCGATACCTTGCCTGTTACACCGGAGACATTTTCACCAGAAAATCCTGGCGGTGACTTTGACCAGGCAAGGTGTGCTGAGATAATTTTCACGTCCGGTTCAACCGGCAAACCAAAGGGAGTAATGATCTCCCACAAGAACCTGATTGCCAATACTTCTTCAATCGTTGAATATCTTCAACTTACTTCCGATGACAGGATGCTGGTTGTATTGCCCTTCTATTATTGTTACGGATTATCGCTGTTCCACACTCATTTGAGAATTGGTGGATCTATTGTATTCAACAACTCATTTATTTTCCTTGGAGGTGTCCTGAAAAGCCTGGTTGATTACAGATGCACAGGATTTGCGGGGGTGCCCAGTCATTTTCAGATTCTTCTGCGAAAATCTGATTCCTTCAAGCAGATGAAATTTCCGGACCTTAAATATGTCACCCAGGCCGGTGGCAAATTGGCTCCTATCTTCATCGACGAATTCCGTGAGGCACATCCTGAAACAAGGTTTGTTGTCATGTACGGTCAGACCGAGGCCACAGCCAGGCTTTCCTGGCTCCCGCCGGAGGTGTATGACAGGAGGAAAGGGTCAATGGGAAGAGGAATTCCCGGAGTAGATCTGAGGGTGGTGAATGAGAATGGTGAACTGATTAAGCCCGGTGAGACGGGCGAAGTAATCGCAAGGGGTGACAATATTATGATGGGATACTTTGCCGATGAGGAGGGCACAAAAATTGCCATCCGGAACGGATGGCTTTATACAGGCGATCTGGGCACTGTTGATGAGGACGGTTATATTTACCTCACGGCCCGCTCAAAAGAGATAATTAAAGTTAGGGGCAAACGAATCAGTCCCAAGGAAATTGAAGCAGTAATTTTGGCTCTGCCCGAAGTTATAGACTGCACGATTGAAGGAGTAGAAGATGAGATCCAAGGCGAGATGCTTAAGGCAACCGTTACTGTCCGCAAAGACAGCATTGGTTCCCTTACCAAAGACAGGCTTATACAGCATTGTTCACAGCACTTGGCCCTGTTCAAGGTGCCGCAAGTATTTGATCTTAAGGATGACCTGATAATAAGTCCTACCGGCAAGAAAATCAAAAAAAGCTAAAGCTTAACTCGATCTCGTTCAAAAAATAAATATCCTGCTCATATCCGATTTAGTATTTTCGGTTATTGGATTTAATGAGAAATCTGAAGATTAACGTTAATGGTTGTAGTCAGGATAGTCTAAAGATATTCCTCCTCTTGGGCTTAGAAAAATCTAACTATAGCTTACACCACATAAAATCTGTATATCAATAAGATGCAGATCTGACTCGGCTTACTGTTTTTACAAATATACCGTTGGATTAAATCCTACAGTAAAATATTCTTTATCAAATTTCCCCGGTTCCAATAATTTCTTTGGAGAATAACCACTTTTATTCTGCACAATTTAGTTTGAAGTTTTGAGATAGAGTTTGGTCATAAGAAAAACCTAATTCATCAAAATAAGCTTGCACTCTGGAGATCCTACTATTACTTTTAACAGTTAGGTGTAATATATCAGAACATCGTTTACATGTTTTTAATTAAGTAAAATATCACAACATCGTTTACACAAGGTAAAAAGTACATTCAAACAAGGCCCCCTAGGGGGCGCGCCTTCTAAGGAAGGCAAAATATCATCAGTTCATTGA
>MTKZ01006011.1_pt1 | contig 22812 bp, 21 predicted proteins | sample 1042781 | NCBI WGS metagenome assembly MTKZ01 (sample SAMN06212207, study PRJNA360539) | anaerobic digester metagenome | biome: Wastewater treatment plant; material: sludge; isolation source: anaerobic digester fed with sludge from wastewater treatment plant | place: Denmark: WWTP Viborg ... | reverse complement strand
CATGGGTTTTATATCAAGCCGTCCAAGGTGTTTTCTCACTACAACCTGCGCGATGGGAAGCCCAAAACCGGTCCCCTTCACTTTTGTTGAAAAAAAAGGAGAAAACAGTTGTTCTGTCTTCTCTTTGGGTGGTTCTCCTGTATTAAAGATTTCAATCCTAACATAGGAAGGAGAGTCTGGGTCAAGCCCTGATTTAATGACTACCCGCATATTATCTGGTTCTGCAGCTTCCATACTGTTTTGAACAAGATAATAGAAGAGATAGGTCAGTTCCTCTTTATCTCCCTTTAGCAATATGCCCTCTTTGTGTGTAGAAATTTCGGCCTGAATGCCTTTACCTGTTCCTTCTTCTTTGAGCTTAAGGAGCACCTCGTTAATAATTTCTTCAAAATTTACAGTGTCGATCTCCGGTTCAGTCTCGAAAAGATCCATGTAGACCTTTATATCTCTCACCATTCCTTCAAGCCTCTCGTTTTCTTCCATGAGCATCTTGTATACCCTGTACTCTTTACTATCTGCATCAGCTTTATCGTGAAGTCTTTTTATATTCCACCCGATGATCATGGCTGGGTTTCTCACCCTATCTGCCATTTCACGCATTACCTCAATATTGCAACTGATTGTATTTTCAATATATGCGCTGGTCTCAACAAGGACACAAAGATCAAGAAGCTTATCTATTATTGAAAGAACCCGACCCCTTTGTTGGAGGGGCAATTCTTTGAAAACAATCCCATGGCAGAACTGACGGATGACTGCAAAGCCGAGATTTGAAAACCTTTGATCGAGATTTACCTCTACATGTCTCACACCAATCTTCCAAAGCCAGCTGAGAAATGTATCATCAAAATCAGCCGAAAAGAAGGTCTCAAACCATAACGACCAGGTCTTCCTTAAGACGCCCCGGGTTTTTTCACCTTCAAGTATCGTTCTTGTGGCAGGTATCCCCCAAAAGACATTGTAAAAATAATCACCAAACTCCTCTTTTCTTTCAGTGAAGAAGTGACGAAATGGGGCTAGCTCTGTCAAATCTGCTGCATCAATTCCTATTTGTTCTTTAAATATGCGTAGCTTGTGCAGTGGGGTTACATTGTCAGACATAAATGCCTTTTATGATTTAAATAGTGTATAAAGGTATCACAAGGTTTCCCATTGGTCAAACAGTTGGATGGAAAGTGTAATATCTTTCTGTGAAGTTCTAATAAAAAATGCTTTATAATAAACGGCATGATCAGGCATAATGGCATACTTCTCATTCATCCTCCAGTTGTAAAACCTTGCGAACCACCAGCCGGCATCTCTAAACTTTCTGGTGCATTGATAGCCCATGGGATAAACCACAGTGTTCTTGATTTAAATCTTGAATGTCTTCTTGCCGTTCTATCCGGTCAAGCAAAAACACCGTCAGACACATGGACATTAAGAGCACAGCGCAACCTCCATCAGAATATCAGCATATTAAGGTCATGGAAGGGTTATGGTTCCACAGAACGGTACAGGAGCATAGTGACAGATTTGCATCGTATTTTTCAGGTACATGGAGGTTCTCAGATTAAACGCTTATCTTTTTCTGACTACCAACACATTGATCTTTCCCCTCTGAGGAGTGCTGATCTCCTCAAGGCTGCTGAAGAATATAAACAAAACTTTTTTTACCCCTATTTCAGAGATTCATTGAGGGCTGCCCTGGAAAAAACTGGAACAGATTTGGTGGGTCTTTCCCTTAACTACCTGAGCCAGGCGTTATGCACCTTTGCGATAATCGGGTTTATAAAGGAAACAATGCCTGACGTTCAGGTTGTCCTTGGTGGTAGCCTCGTAACCTCATGGATAAGGGTCAATGTGTGGAAAAACCAATTTCAGGGTATTGTAGATCATGCAGTGGCAGGCCCTGGCGAATACCCACTTCTTGCCCTGCTTGGTTGTACCACTGAAAAAAATCAGCAGTATTGCCCTTCCTTTCATGACTTTCCTCTCGGTGAATACCTTGCTCCTGGTCCTATCCTTCCTTATAACGCATCGACAGGTTGTTATTGGAGTAAATGTGCTTTTTGCCCTGAGAATGCTGAAGGCAGCGTCTACACCGGGCGTTCAAAAAATATTATAGCGAAAGAGCTCCAATCATTATCTTCAGAATTACAGCCTGTTCTCATTCATTTTGTAGATAATGCAATTAGCCCTGTTGTCATGGCAGGACTTTGCTCCAATTCACCAGGGGTTTCCTGGTACGGGTTTGCCAGACTGACCAACCATCTTGCGAGTTTAGATTTTTGTCGTGACCTCAGACGTTCAGGTTGTGTGATGCTTAAACTGGGCTTGGAATCGGGCAGCCAGGCGGTTCTTAATGCCATGAACAAGGGAAACAATCTCGAAAGATCATCAAGAGCACTAAAGTCACTGAATAAGGCCGGTATTGCCACATATGTTTACCTCCTTTTCGGTACTCCATGGGAAACTGAGGTTGAAGCCCAGGAAACGCTCGAATTTGTAGTACGACACAGCCCTTATATTGATTTTCTCAATATGGCAGTCTTTAATCTCCCCAATAATAGTCCTGAGGCGACTCAGCTCAACACCAGGGACTTCTATGTGGGAGACCTATCACTATATACAGGTTTTTCCCATCCCCGTGGTTGGGATAGAAAGAGTGTAAAAACATTTCTAGATAAAAAGTTCAGAAGACATCCTGCAATCCAGTCCATTTTAAGACGTCATCCGCCAGGTTTCGGCTCAAACCACGCCCCTCTTTTTTCAATGAGGAATGAGGGGAAACCTATACCAAAAAACAGTTAAGTTAATACCGTTTTCTTCGATAATAACCTTGAGGAATCACTGTGGATGGAGGTTTTCCATTATTACTTTGAGCACTAACATTAATCCTGAAAACAGTTTTTCTGAACGAAAGGGAAGTTCCCTCGGCCGCTCAAAGAAAGGTTTTAAGTTTGATAAAATCCTCATGAGGAGATAGGTATGCCTAGCTACTTTATTGGTGAATTGTCCGAGACACGGTTGTTTGACCTTGTTAAACCCCTGCTTGATGGAAAAAAGTCCGGCATGATCTCGATAAAGGGAAGAGAGTACAGTGAGATTCATATCGAGGGTGGCAAGATCATCCACGCCTGGACAAACTATAACACGGGTGAAGAAGCAATCCTCGCCATGATGGAGTGGCGGGTCGGCCGAGTCTCTTTTGACTGGGAAGTGACAACTGAAGAAAGAACGGTGAACGAGTCGACAGAGCAACTGCTTGCGAGTTGGAAGAATAGAGAAGAAGAATGGAAAATAATCCGGGAATCAGTGCCATCTCCAGGTGTGATGTTTCGTATCGCAATGCAAGATGGAGTAGAAGACAGGAGCATTACTGGNNCAGCACTCCAGTGGGATATGTATAAAACATCCAACACAATCTTTCAGATGGTTCGGGGTGGTCTCTTAGAGCGGGCTGGAGAGGCGCCGGAAGAGCAAAAACCCTTGCAGAAAAAGACTGTTGGTGAAGGTTTCTTTCCCATGGTGGAAAATGCATTAAAAAAGCTCATGGGCCCTATTGCCCCTATTATTATTGATGATATTATTGCGGAAATCGGCGAATCAAGAGAAGCATTTCCTCAGGAAATGGTTGACAAACTATTGGAAGCAATCGTTTCTGAAATTCCGGATATGGCAAAAAGGGCAGAGTTTACCAAAGTGGTGCATAATGCCCTTGCCAATGACCATAAGATGAAATCATAAGCAGGAGGGTTCACATGGCAAACGATACAAAAGGCGGAATGGGACTATTACCGAGGCTTATTATAGGAATCTTCATACCAATCCTGCTCGCTTTCTTAATTATCAGTAGCATCCTATTTTTCAGTATCAATATTGGCCTGTTTCAGTTCAAAAGCATAAGAGATATCGGGTTCAGTAGTCTTTCAGACCTCAGCACCGCAGCCGTGAAAGAGTCTACAACCTCTCTGAACAAACTCGGGGAAAGGATTATTTACGAAAAAGCCCAGGACGTTGCCAAACAAATTGAGATTTTTGTCAAATCTCAGCCGAATACCTCTCTGGCTGTTCTTTCCAAAAACTCCAGACTCAAGGAAATTGCCATTCAAAAGGTTGGTGAAACGGGCTATACTGCTGTTCATGACAATCGGGGCATTAATTATTTTCATGTCAATCCACAGATTGTTGGAACAGACTTGCATCAACTTGCAACAAAGCTTCCCGAATTCGTGAAGATTCTTGATGCAGGTCTTGCAGGTCCTGCCTCAGGGTATTACAACTGGAAGGATGCAGATGGATCAGTTCGCCCCAAGTTTATGGTAAACATTCCTGTTCGGGGAACTAATCTTGTTGTTGCCGCAACAACATACATAGATGAATTCTCAAAGCCAGCCAAGAATATTGTGGACAAAATGTCACAAATTGAAAAGGCGTACTCTTCGCAATACAATAATAAATTTGTGATCTTTTATATAATTGTTCTCATTGATCTGCTTGTCTTGCTTGTTGTCATTTATCTCTATTCACATTCTATAATCCGGCCTATTCGTTATCTATCTGATGTTGCTGACAAGATCAGTATGGGTGATTTAAAAACCACAATAAAGGTAAAAGCAAAGGGAGAGGTGGCAGTGCTGGCTGAATCTATTGAAAGGATGCAGACAAGCGTGAAGGCTGCCATTGATCGCCTGCAGAAAAGACGGGACAATGGAAAGCCCCAGGCAGGCAATGGCTAAGGTCATGAAAAGAATTTAATTCAGAGGATATGACATGAGATACCCAAAGGGAGAAGTTGTTCATCAAAATCTGTCAACAGAATATACAGATATACCAGAACTGTTAGCAACCCTCTCGTCAGAAGGATTTACTGGTGTTGTAGAAGTTGTACTTGCAAAAGAAACAGGCGCCTTCATTGTTATGGAAGGTAAAGCTCTTGGTGCGCTTATAGAATCCGAGCCTGATCAGTCAACAACTTTTAGCCAAGAGGCCATGGACGAACTCATTGGCATCGCAAGTAAACAGGCTGGCATCTTGAATATCTATAAATTGTCGCCTGCTCAGGTCGATGCAATCGTTAGCAGGTTTTCCGCTGAAATAGTTTTTAAAGGGTTAACAACCGACTTCGTCAAGTTGGATAAATTCATTCAGAAGTTAGGCGCAGAACACCATACAGGGTATATAGAAGTATTTACAAAAAAGGGCCAGCCAATGGGTACCTTATTCTTAAAGGAAGGGGAACTTATCGATCTTCATCTCCGGTCTGGACTTGAAAGTCCTTCTTTATCGGAACCCAAGGCTATCCCAACTTTTCTGGAAGATGTGATCCATCAAGGAGCAGTCTTTGATGTTTACAGGAGCCTTGTAACAAATATTTCTTCTGAAACACATGGTGATACGAAATCGATTGGTCAGGTTATAAAAAATGAGGATAGTCCTGCAACAATAATAGACGCGGAAACCATTCAAGAGTTGGCGGAAGTTGAACAAACAAAAGAAATTGCTGGAGAAAGCATCAACAGTCATGAAAGACTAAATTCAAATGGCCATAAACAAATATTAGCTGCATTGCAAGAAATCATTGCAAGAGTAGAAAAATTTGTTGACGACTTCTCACAGGAAGGAATTTTTCTCAGAGCTTTTAAACGGGCTCTTATTGAGAAATCAGATACGTATCCTTTCCTTGATCCCTTTACCGAACAATTTGATTACCGACATGGAGAGATTACACTAGACGAAGAGGTGGAGCTTGAAGATTTCGCTGCAGGAATTGCAGATTGCTTTAACTTGACAGTATCTCATCTAAAAAAGGAATTTCCGAAGAATATGAATTTATCGTTAAATACGAAAACAGAACTTGAGTCCAAATTTAAACTCTATCAGGAAGCGATGATGCAATCTGGTGTTCAGTCCGTTCCTCCAATGTTGTTTAAGTAAAAAAATGGTGTTCAATGTCGTTGCATATTGCACCTTTTTCCCTGGATAACCACAAAACACAACAAAAAAAGATAAAGCTGTTGTTTTTTGACGATGATTTGGTTTTTGTATGGCAATTTAAATTTTAGAGTTGGTGCTGCTTACAATGCAATGGCTTAAAACGGACAAAAGAAAGTCAGCTAAAGCCTGGTTCATCAAGGGCTGCTGGTATGACAGCGATCCGTCGCAAACAGAGAACGCAATTGCTGCATACAGAGAAAGTATTAAAATTGACAACACCTACACCGATGCTTTTGTAAACCTCGGTTTTATCTATCTCCGCAAAGAAGAATATGAAGAAGCCTTGCAATGCTTTCAACGAGTGGCAGAGCTGGAGACTACAAAACCAGAAGCGTATAATAACCTTGGTTATGTTTATGAAAAGATGGAAAGGTTCGGAAGCGCAAAAAAGATGTACGAACGAACCCTTGAGTTTGATCCTAATGATGTGGAAGCAATGATCAATATCGCTCACATTGATGATCTAGAAGGTAATTACCATAGCGCTGTTATCCAGTACAAAAAAGCTATTGAGGTTGCTCCAAATGAGGTAGCACCCCATTTCTGCCTGGCTGTTCTCTATGATCAACATGATATGTTTGACGAAGCAATAGGAGAGTATGAGGCAACGCTTGAAATCAACCCATACCATTTAAAAGCTCTTTTTAACCTGGGCAATCTTTTTGCACAGGAAGGTCGGTACAAAGAAGCTATTATGTGTTACAAACGGGCTCTGGTATTGGATGGTGATGATATCTCTGCATGGAACAACCTTGGCGCTATCTACGAAGATATGAATGAGCTGTCGCGTGCAGAGTCTATTTACAAGCGGGCACAAGCGCTTAATCCTTACAAAGCTGAAACAAATTTTAATCTTGCTAGAATACAGCTCCTGCAACACCAAAAAGACCTCAGTGAAGAAATGCGGCAGGATATAATCCGCAGGCTCAACTTCGTACTTTCTGTCAATCCTCACAACAAAAGTGCAGAAAGGCTACTCACTGGACTCTTAAAATAAAAGATTGGCCCCTGCAGTACCACCCAGAATTGTTTTGATTTCTAGCCTGTATTGTGGAATAGAAGTGGTATTAAAAGCAGAAGAAGTTTAACCCTGTACGAATGCTTTCCCAGGTTCTTGCTTGAGCTTCAGGAGGATACACTCCCGTATGTCACTCCAGATTGTAACAGGGTCCATATCAGCTGTACCAGTCAACTGTGGATGTTTTTGCATAGTCTGAGCAGCCAGGACCCCTGCCAGCTTGGAACGATGCTCATCTGTGAATGATTGGGCCTGCTCTATGATGTGTGGTGGAATATTGACGTTAATCCCATACTTTCCTATACTTACCTCTTCCCCGTCTTCTTTGCTTTCGCATGGCGCTGCCTCGGGTAATGGAGGTTGTGGATCAAGGGCTGGTTCGGGCTGTATAGCTTCCTCTTTCATCATTACAACATTCTGTTCTACCTTCTGAGGTTCCACAGGAACTTGTTCTTCAAGGATTGCTTCCCCAGGTTCATCAATATTTTTATCGTCGCTGGATCTCAATCTTGGTTTTCTCTTGGGCATTGCAGGGCCAGTCAGCTTCTGAAAACGTTCAGAGATTTGCTTGACTATGTTTCCGTCAATCTCCTGGAGGTTGTTGGTTTCTCCTGCCTTCATACAAAGTTTGCAAATCTTATTGATGAGTCTCGGCACTCCATTTTCCGAATAAATCCAGATTGCAGTGATTGCGTCATCTGTAAATATCTTTTTAGTTGCCCCTGCAAGGGCTAAACGAGTCTCCACATAGGTTTTGACAAGCTCTTCTGACTCGATCCTTTCGATATTACAGTACGTCCCTATCCTCTGAAAAAGGTTTGCCCTTCTGGGATGCTCAAGCCTTCTTGCCAATTCTATTTGGCCTGCAAGAACAATGGTAAAAAGGTTTCTATTGTCATCCTGCATGTTGGTGAGAAGTCTTAAACTCTCAAGGTTCGCAGGGGACATTGCGTTTGCTTCATCAATAAAGATTAAAACCTTTCTTCCTTCATCGGCAGTCTGAAAAAGTAACTTATTGAATATCTCTAATAGATCAACTTTTCGTTTCTCCTCGCACTGTTGCCCTGTGAGTTGTCCAATAATTTCTCGTAGAAGCTGAATAAAGGGGATATCCGGGTTTGTTATGAACGCAATTTTATACTTTGACGGTTCAAGGGAATCAATGACCATCCTTAGTGACATTGTTTTCCCAAGGCCCACATCACCAACAATAACGGCTATACATTCATTTCCTTCCTCAATGGCGAAAAGTGTTTCGGCGATTGTATTTTCAACAGATGTATGGGATGCTACATACATTGATGGATCAGGAACATTGTCGAAGGGTGGTTTTTTAAGTCCCCAATAATCAAAATACATGCCTTGCTCCTTTTTTCTTTTTACCGGCTGTCAGCCAGTCCTTGCCTGAGAACTTTTTTTGTTTTGCTTGGAGTGCACTCCCTGGCTTTTTGCAGCACTTCGCTACGGCTTAAATAATCGAGTACATCTTCCAGCAAAAAGCGTCTCAGTCTTCCCATCTTGTAACTCCTGATCTGTTCAGCCTTGACAAGCCTTGAAAGAAAGCTCTTGCTAACTTGCAGCATCTTACATACGTTTTTCGAATCAAGCATGTCAGTTCTCTCTACATGCTTTAAATGAAGGTTGAACACAATCTGCCCATCTTCATACCCCTCGAAGTCGACGTCAATGCTGCCAAGGATTTTTCCAATAAAACAGTTGAGAGCGCCCTTTGCCTGGATAACTGTACATTGGTCTGGAGTTAATTGAATTCTGATAATATTGTCACCATCTCTTACTGCGCCTCTAAATGGATAAATATGTTGCTTTCCATTTCCATCCGGGGCAAATCTTTCGGGTACAAAGGAATGCGGGTCAGCTAATTCCTGTGTTTTATCCATGCTTTTTTCTTCACAGAAAAACGAATGATCCAACAATGTAGGGCTTTGGATTCTTCTTTTTACAATGCATATTTTGTCCATAAATACGTCCTCTATGCCTGTATTATCGTCCTTACCTGTTTTCTCCTTAAGTATTTTTTGTTAATGCCAATAACTGTCTACACACATTGTTAAACCTTCAGGTTTTATATAAAGTGTGCCAATTAAGGTCAATGATGTGAGTCACACGGAAAACTCAGGTCAAAGATTCAGGCCTTAATCTTCCTGGATTTCCTCAATTTTCCAACACAGCCATAGGTAATACATGGTAATTGGCGATGAATCACTGTTCTGACAGGTCACACCAGGTTTTTATTGAAAATCTCTCAACGTCTCATTGTCAGTCCGGTATGAACACTGGCAAAGAAAAGACCCTGACTATGTTATTCTCTGAGCGGGTTGCTGCCATAAGACAGGTCGCAGAACTCTGGTGCATCATGGTTAAAGACCTCTCAGGCTCGAAGTAGAAAACCGGTATCAATCACATACAATTAAAAAAAGATACCTGGCTTTAAGCTATGCTTCGCCTTCTGGGGAAGAGCAGGCTGGAACAAAAAACCCTGGAAACTTCATATGTTATTGTCTTGACTTGTGGACGTCAAACATCTGATAATATTGACTCATCCTCGTTTATCTGAAAAGGAGGGAACATGGATTTTGTGAAGATTATGCCTTGCCTTGACATGAAGAATGGTAAAGTTGTGAAAGGCGTACACTTTGTAGACTTGAAAGAAGCTGGTGACCCTGTACAGAATGCTGCCTTTTACCAAAAGGAAGGTGCCGATGAACTTGCCATGCTTGATATAGCGGCTACTATCGAAAACCGAAAGACAAGGCTTGATTGGGTTAAACAGGTTTCTTCAGTCATTAGCATACCTCTCACTGTTGGAGGGGGGATAAATAGCCTCGAAGATATTCAACTCGTGCTNNGGAGGGACAAAGCCAACTGGAAAAGATGCGGTAGAATGGGCAAAGGTATGTGAGGGTCTTGGTGCTGGAGTTATTTTACCAACAAGCATGGATGGCGATGGAACCCTTGCCGGTTATGATCTTGAATTTACCAGGGCCATTTCTGATGCGGTCAATGTTCCTGTGGTTGCATCCGGTGGCGCAGGGACTCTCGAACATTTTTATGAAGGGGTTACGAAAGGGGGAGCACAAATCCTACTCGCTGCATCAGTCTTTCATTATCGAACTCTCAGCATTAAACAGGTCAAGACATATTTGTTTGAAAAAGGGCTTAAGGTGACATTTCACTAAAATATGGGGACTAAAACGATATCTTTATAAGAGTTACCACCAGATATCGGTGAACCCTGTGCTTCTGTACAAACCAGAGAGGTTGCCGGAACCGTATGCAGTGAAGTCCGGGACACCTGTTTTATTTTTTGTGCCTGATGGGCATTAATAACACAAGACATCTGATAATTTCCCCGATATGAATAGATTCACAATAATATTTTTTTGTTAACATTCACACGGTTTTCCTGCCAATAGGCTCATTTGGTGTAATGTCTTTGGAGTAAGCCTTTTTTCTGATTTAAGAATTCTTATGTGATTTGGCTCTGTCAAGTTTTCCATGCCTCCAGCACAACACCTCTTAAAAGTTTTTAAGATCGTAAAAATCGCTTTCTGGAAACTATACTACTTTCTCATGAACGGACACTGATGCTGGGCTAATAGGGATCAGGGTTTTTGCGGATGTTTTTGAGGTAATTGACGAGTGCTTCTCCTGAGGTGGTATTGTGTGGCTATTTTAGATCTCTTTTTTAGCATTAAGCCTATTTTTCTCATGACCTTTTGGATCAGACCTTGAACTGTCCGTCTTCGTAGATGACAAGCTTTTTACCCGATGTAAGATGGGCAGTTACTGTTTTCCGCTCAGTGTTGACCAGGTCCCAGTGGAGGGCCGAGTCATTAAAACCCAGCTTTTCCTTAAGCTGCTTGGTCATGTCAGCCTGATTACCGGTGTAAGATTCGGTGTATGACGATCCCACGGCTATGTGGGAGTTGCCATGTCTTCCGCCAAAATTCTCATCAAACAGGGTGTCGGCCATAAAACGGTCAATCCGTGAAAAACGCCTGTCAGTCAATGAGAATTCTCCGATTCGGGATGCACCCTTGTCCATGGCAAGCTGCTTGATGGCGAACTGCTCACCCTCGTCCGCCTCTATTTTAACAACAGCCCCCTTTTGAAAGGTGAGACGGATCCCTTTCACATAATTGCCGCTTCTGAAAGAGGGAAGATTGGCATAGTAGGTTCCTTCTGTGCCCCGCCAATCAGGGGAGAAAAAGATTTCAAAGCTCGGGATGTTGTGGCCTGAGACGCCTGACCATTTTCTTTTTTCTCCGGGCGTGATAGTCAAGTCGATGTTCTTAGCCTCTATATGAAGGGTTTTGATCTTGAGGCTGTTCAGCCATTTCTTAATGCCATGCACGTTGTTAAGGATCGATTCCCATTCCTGAACAGGATTTTCTTTATCGAGATAGCATGCCTTTATTATCTGGGCTGCATAATGTCTGATAGTCGTTTTTGCCTGCCAGGCCAGTTCATGGGTTGGAAAGGTGCACAAAGTCCAGCTGTAGAATCCCTGTTCCTCTCTCTTGTCGAGAATGTCCTTCAGCGGTTTTCGTGACACGAGTACCGTGCCGATTCGTGCCGGATCAATGTCTTTCAGGTGGGTGAGTGATTCCGGGGCTCGAAGAAATATCCGTCCGTTTACATTTTCATAGAGCTCCTTTTCGCCTGGTGGAATAAAGACAAGCTGTTTGTCATCTGCTTCTTCAAAGAAACCCTTTTCCATACCAAAGGTAAGGCCCATCCGCTGTACAGGGTGCATGCCCATGGCAACAATCTTTTTAAAGAGAATCTCGGCAAGGGGCAGTGCAGGGTTTTCATACTGGATGAGGATGATATCTCCCTTTTTGAATTTTGATTTACGGGCTGTTTTTAGGCCCCATAGCAAAACATCTGCGTATTTCTCCAGTTCTGCGGTTGTCAGTACCATGCATCCCCCTCGGTTGATCTTCGTTAAACCTCTTTTTTATTCGTAGTGTATTGTTGTCAGGGAATCCCCGCAAACACGCTCATTTGCTACAGCGGAGAATTTCGCTCACCTCCGACTGCGGAACTTTTACATACGATAAAGACCAGGCTTCCTTGCCTCACGACNNTATAGAAACATCACGGCCTGCCATGGCTATGGTTAGGGCCAGGTGAAAATGGGGTTCCCTCCTGCATCGTTGACGGTGATCTGCTCGATGTTGGTCACTGTGATGGTTGTTCCGCCACCCGAACCGGTTACTGATAAATGTAGTCATTTCCAGTTCAAGCGACTGTATTCGGTTGGTCTACACCGCCCCCTCCATACTGCTCTATCCAGCGTTCTCGACTCTGGTATCGACAGAGAGGGGGTCATCGGCTGATCCCCCATGCTGAACGATGCGGTTCCTCTGGTCATCACCGAAATAGATCAGGTGTTCGGGGTATCCATCCCCATATCCGTTTTATAGGTATCAAAGGAGGGAAAAGAGAATGCAAGGGGTATGGTGAGTGGGAAGGAAGAGAGTGTTTTGATGCTGATGGGCCCTATGGAGGCAAGGGTTGTTGTCCCGGGAGGAAGGGAATAGATTTTCTGGTATTAGTGTAAAAAGAGAAGGAGATGATACTGACGATGATGTGGGTTGGGAGTTAAGGCAGTTGTTCGTCCCACCTTCTTCTTTGATCTTGTTTGCGCCATCGGCACAGGCTACGAGGTAGTAGGTGCCGGAGGGGACGGTGATCTTCACCTTCTTGGTGGTGTTTGCCAGGGGAGCAAGGCCCTTGACGGAGTGTTTGCTGGTAAGAAGCCAGGTCCCTTCCTTTGAGGTGACAATGGACAGATAGTAGTTGGTCACTGTCGTGGGGGATGCTGCATCGCCCTGGTTTACCATGGTGGTGGTGAGGGAGAACTTACTTTCCAGAGTAACCGTTGCCGGAGAGCAGGCAACGGTGGTGAATACAAGGGTCGAAGCGGCGTAGAGATTACCGAAAGCGGAAGAGAGGAGCATTATGATGAATACGCTTTTTGTAAGGAGAGAATGCATGACCATTTTCCTCCTTGTTAGGGTTAAACAGTATGGTGACTGTTCAGAGTACATTTGCAGAATACACGGAAAAAGGGCGAAGAGGGGAAATGAATTTTATTTTTCATTCATTGCTATTTTTTTAATGAAACAGCACGATGAGAGCAAAGCCGATGATCATGAGAAGGGTGCCCACAAACCTTTCCCTGATATTGGTTTCCTTGAAAAACAGGTATCCGAAAAGAACGCCCATGAGGAGGCTTAATCGTTTTATCGAAATCATGTAGGCTACCTGGGTGAGGCTGATGGCGATCATGTGGGCAACGATGCTCGTGGCATGACAGAATCCAGGAAGAATGGATGCCTTGATTGCATCTCTGGGAGGTACGTACTTTCTTTCATCACGGCCTCTTAAGAGCGCGANNGCTGTGACGCTGTAAATGAGAGCCACGCCTATCATAAAAAGAGAGCCCCGCTCTTTCCTGACAGCGAAGAAAGGGGCAAGAAGCCCCTTTCTTGCCTGACCTATATTCAAGGTATAACCTCCAAAGGCAATCATTGCTACACCAATTACGCCAAGAACAGATATAGTTTCTCCCAAGATCAAATAGGGAACAACTATGAGAAAAATAGGAGTGAGGGAAAGAAAAGGTACGGTGAGGCTCAGGGGAGATGTTTTCAGGGCCTTAACGTAAAGGACAGTGGCTGTCACTTCAAGGGGCAGTGCAACCAAGAATGCCAGGAAAAATATGCTATCGATCAATGGTATCGGGATGAATGCAAGAGTGACAATGAGAAAGGGGAGAGCCCAGAGAAGCCTGAGCCAGGCAATCAAATATTCGTTGTGAACGGAAAGCGCTTTCTTGGTGAGGGCGTCATTTGATGCAGCCATAAATGCGGACAGGAGTGCCCACAGTATCCATGGATTTGTCATGAATGCATTGTAAAGCCTTTAATTACTATTAAGCAATTTAATTTTAGGTGTTTTTTCATCTCAAATAGTTGAACTACTTTTTTCCATTTCATCTCATTGACATGCGGGTGGAATTGATTATGTTATACAAAAGTGTCTTTTTGAAGATACTGCCATAAAACATATTAAGGGGGGTTATTATGTCGACCAAAAACACGAAAGTAAGTCGTATTATGCCATGTTCAGTCAACCTGCTGACAGTAGCATCAAAGACAGAGCGCGAAGCAATGACTGCCACTGCAATGTTTATTTCTGAAGATCCTCCTCTCTTTGTTGTAAGTGTTCAGAAGCATATCTTGACTCATAAAATTATTGAAGAAACCGGCCAATTTGTTCTAAACATCCCATCCACGGAGCAGGTTAGACTGGCTAAAAGGCTTGGACATGAGAAATCGCCTGACAAGTTCAAGGAATTTGATATTGAAACGGAGAGCGCTAAAGCAGTTAGCGCACCATTGATCAAAGGATCTTTCGCCAGCATTGAGTGTAAGGTTATTACATCTTTCCCTGCAAGTAATTTCACAGTCTATGTTGTAGAGGCTGTTGATTTCGCCTTTAACGATAATTTATCGCCTGTTGTATGGCATTTGAACAGGTACTATTCCCTGGGAGATGAATTGAAATAGATTAGCGGAGATCCATGGTTGATGACAACGCCCTTTTAGTTTTGAAAAAACGATATCTCATCAAGGATGTCCGTGGTAATGCTGTGGAAACCCCTGACCAAATGTTTGAGAGGGTTGTCGGTTTTGTTGCAGGGGCTGAGGAGATGTATGGTGACAAGGGGCGCGAAGAGATAGGGTATGACTTCTTCCATATGCTTCGCAACCTTGAGTTTCTCCCAAACTCCCCCACTCTGATGAACGCAGGGAGGGAGCTTGGCCAGCTTGCTGCCTGCTTTGTTCTTCCCATTGAAGACTCGCTCGATTCGATCTTCGATCAGGTGAAGATGACTGCAAAGATTCATCAATCTGGAGGTGGGACAGGGTTTTCTTTTTCGAAACTAAGGCCTAAAGACGATGTTGTGGCTTCAACAATGGGTGTTGCAAGCGGTCCCGTATCCTTTATGACAGTTTTTAATATGGTTACAGACGTTATAAAACAGGGCGGAACCCGGAGAGGAGCAAACATGGGTATCCTCAGGATTGACCATCCTGATATTGAGGAGTTTATCACTATTAAGAATAATCCTGAAGCAATGAACAACTTCAACCTTTCTGTCTCGGTGACTGATGAATTTATGGCAGCATATGAAAAAGGTATCAGGTTTCCCCTCATCAATCCGAGGACAAAGGAGGAGACAAAAACTGTCGATCCACGAGAACTGATCCAAATGATCGCTCAATCGGCCTGGAAGTCGGGAGAACCTGGGATGATATTCATTGATACCATCAATAGAGAAAACCCAACGCCTCATATCGGCGCTATCGAGGCGACCAATCCTTGCGGTGAACAACCGCTTCTTCCCTATGAATCGTGCTGTCTAGGATCGATTAACCTTGCCAAGTTGGTAAAAAATGGTGAAATCGACTGGAGACGACTGAGGGAGCTGACCCACCTGGGCGTACGGTTTCTCGACAATCTGATTGATATAAACAGGTACCCTGCACAGCAGATCGAAGATATTAGCAGAAGGAACCGAAAAATCGGCCTCGGAGTGATGGGCTTTGCCCATTTGTTGATAAAACTGGGAATTGCCTATGACTCGTTTGATGCCGTAAAAACAGCTGAAGAAATCATGGCGTTTATCCAGGCTGAATCAAAGGTTGCTTCAAATCTGCTCGCAAAACAACGAGGGGTATTCCCGAGTTATAAAGGAAGTGTGTGGGAAGCCAGAGGGTTGCGACAGAGAAATGCCACAACTACTACCATTGCGCCAACTGGTACCCTGAGCTTGATTGCAGGAACATCAGGCGGGATTGAACCCATTTACGATGTCAGATATTCCCGCGTTCTTTTCGGCAACATCAAGGTAGACATTGTAGACCCACTTTACAGGAATGCTAGGGAAAAGGATAACAATGAAGAACAAATGAAAAAAATATTCAGAAGGGCTCATGATGTAGCACCATCAGATCACCTGGCCATTCAGAGTGCTTTTCAAAAGCACGTTGACAATGCAGTCTCAAAGACCATCAATCTTCCTCAGGATGCCACTATTGATACGGTAGTAGATGTTTACCTCAGGGCACACAGGATGGGCCTAAAAGGGGTCACTATCTTTAGAGACAAAAGCAGGGGCGCACAAGTCCTGTCCTGTGGAACCCAGCAAGCATGCTAATAACCGCCCGCTTTTTGTCAAAATCTGCTTGGAAAAACCGGTTAAGAAGTGATACCATCATAGCATGAAGCATGATTTCCGCAAGGTTATTGGGTTAAAAGTGGATGTCGATACATATGAAGGCATGAAGAACGGAGTGCCAAAACTCCTTGACTGTTTGAACCAGTTCAATATCAAGGCTAGTTTTTTTGTGCCCATGGGGAGAGATCATACGGGTTGGACTGTCAAACGGGTTTTCACCAGAAGAGGATTTTTAAAAAAAGCAAACAGGGTGGGAGTATTGGAAACGTATGGTATGCGAACTCTCATGTATGGTCTTTTACTTCCCGGGCCCAAGATAGCTGAAAAAAACAGGTCGGTTCTCAGAGAAATAGTTGAACAAGGACACGAAGCAGGTATCCATGGTTATGATCATGTTATCTGGCATGACCGTGTTAAAAAATGGGATGGGGTAAAAACATCAGCTATACTGATTCGTGCCTGCAGAAAATATGAGGATATTCTCGGCGTAAAAGCCCATTCTTTTGCCGCTCCCGGGTGGATGATCAACCCTTATGCGCTGCAATTTTTTGAAAATAATGGATTTCTCTATTCTAGCGATACGCGGGGCGTATCGCCCTTCTTGCCGATTATGGGGGACAGACCTATTAATATACTTCAGATACCAACCACACTTCCCACGCTTGATGAGGTAGTGGGCATTGAAGGTTCTGAGCCCCGCCTGCTTGCTGGGTATTTTAAAGATTTGTTGAGTGAGAACCTGAATATTATTACAATACATACTGAGCTTGAAGGTAAGCGGTGGTTGGGTTTCCTTATGGATTTTATTCGTCTCGCGAATGAACAGGGTTTTACTTTCATGAGGCTCACAGATATTGCACAAATGCTCAAAGGGAAAAACAGCATCCCAAGATGCAAAATCTTTTACGGACATGTTGAGGGCAGAGCAGGCGAGGTCTCGTGCCAAAAACCTTCCGATCTACCTTAAATTACAGTTTATTACGGATTATTACACATTGTTAGCAATGTTGGACACCATTGCCTTGCTCGTCCTCGTTCTCTGGCCAATTATTCCACTGTGGTGGATACCCGTACATGGGGCAAATAAAATAGTGAGGAAGATGGGATTCTTTGTTTGTCCGGTTATTGGTATATTATGGGTTACTATAGCATACATCATATACACGAACAGGGTATTTTTCTTAGGATTTAACATAGATTTCTTCATACTTATCAGAGCAGGAGGGATTCTTTGCGCTGGCGCCGGTGTATTCCTCCAACTATGGACATTAAGGGTACTCAATTTCCTGGTTATTACAGGAGCTCCAGAGATATTCGATGGAGTAAAAGCAAAGCTCAGTGTTCATGGCCCTTTTTCTTATATCCGGCATCCTACATACCTGTCGCATACAATGTTTTTTCTTGGGGTTTTTTTAATAACTGGCAACTTGGCAATAGGTCTTGTTGCCCTGATTGATTTTTTAACCATGAATTTTATTGTTATCCCTTTGGAAGAGAAGGAACTCCTGCAACGTTTTGGTATAGAGTACAAGTCCTATATGGCCCGTGTTCCCCGTTTTATTCCGCGATTGAACAGGTAACCATAGTCTGTCGGAAAACGATATCCCAATATTAACGGTAATTCTTTAAAACAAGCTTGACAACTTGTTTATCTATGGTATAAATAACCGTATATAGAGTTAAAAATAAACAAATAAGGAGGGTATTTATGGCAGGAAGTGTATACAAAATCATCGAGATAGTCGGAACGAGCACAAAATCATGGGAAGATGCAGCAAAAGCTGCACTGGAAACTGCTTCAAAAACCCTTGAAGATCTGAGAGTCGCTGAAGTTGTAAAACAGGATGTAACTGTGGAAAACGGTAAGGTAATAAACTATCGTGTAAGATTGAACATCTCTTTTAAATATCACACTGAAAAAGGTCTATAAAAGAAAAAAAGAGGGGACTTTGGTCCCCTCTTTTTTATTAGTACATATCTCCCATACCACCCATACCACCTGGCGGCATCATTGGCATTCCCGCGCCTTTCTCTTTCGGTTTTTCTGCTATCATTGCATCAGTTGTGAGCAATAAGGCCGCAACGGATGAAGCGTTCTGAAGGGCTGTTCGTGCAACCTTTGTGGGGTCTATGATACCGGCGTCCATAATATCATCCACATACTCCTCTTTTGCTGCATCAAATCCGAAATTACCCTTTCCGTTCTTCACCTTTTCTACCACGATGGATCCGTCGTGCCCTGCGTTGTTAGCAATCCATCTGATCGGCTCTTCAAGGGCTTTCTTGACTATCTTGACACCAAACTGCCTCTCCCCTTCAATGTTGAGCTTATCAAGTTCTGGAATTGCCCTGATGAATGCAACACCGCCGCCGGGAATAATTCCTTCTTCCACGGCTGCTTTTGTTGCATTGAGTGCATCTTCCACGCGGGCTTTTTTCTCTTTCATCTCAGCTTCTGTTGCTGCCCCAACATTGATAACAGCGACACCACCCACGAGCTTGGCAAGTCTTTCCTGAAGTTTTTCTCTGTCATAATCGGATGTTGTTTCATCAATCTGGGCTCTGATCTGCTTAACCCTGCCTTCGATATCCTTCTTTTCACCGGCACCGTCGACAATAGTTGTATTGTCTTTGTCGATCACAATCCTCTTTGCCTGGCCAAGATCTTTCAGTCCAACGGTCTCAAGTTTAATACCGAGTTCTTCTGAGATCATCTGTCCGCCGGTAAGGATAGCGATATCTTCCAACATTGCTTTTCTTCTATCACCAAAACCAGGGGCTTTAACAGCAGCCACTTTCAGAGTTCCTCTCAGTTTGTTAACGACTAAAGTCGCCAGAGCCTCACCCTCAACATCTTCAGCAATAATCAAAAGAGGTTTTCCCATTTTTGCCACCTGCTCAAGAACAGGGAGAAGATCCTTCATACTGCTGATCTTTTTTTCATTAATGAGGATCAAAGGTTCCTCCATCACTGCTTCCATTTTCTCAGGGTTTGTCACAAAATATGGTGATATATATCCCTTGTCGAACTGCATACCCTCGACGATTTCAAGGGATGTCTCCATGCTTTTTGCTTCTTCCACGGTGATAACACCCTCTTTGCCAACTTTCCCCATTGCTTCAGCAATGATATTTCCAATCGTTTCATCGTTATTTGCAGAAATGGTTCCCACCTGGGTAATTTCTTTCTGATCCTTTGTGGGTTTTGAAAGCTTTCTGAGCTCATCAACGACAACTTCTACTGCTCTTTCAATACCTCTTTTAAGTTCCATCGGGTTGTGGCCGGCAGCTACAAGTTTTGCACCTTCGCGATAAATTGACTGAGCAAGTACAGTAGCCGTGGTGGTTCCATCGCCAGCTACATCGCTTGTCTTGGATGCCACTTCTTTTACCATCTGGGCACCCATGTTCTCGAATTTATCCTCAATTTCTATTTCTTTCGCAACGGTTACACCGTCTTTTGTAACCGTGGGCGAACCAAAAGACTTCTCCAAGATTACATTTCTTCCTCTAGGTCCGAGAGTCAATCTTACTGCATCTGCAAGAGTATTAACACCTTTTAGAAGTGACTCCCTGACGCCCTGATCATACTTAATTTCTTTAGCCATCCTTTAGCCTCCTTTCTTAGTCTTCTACAATTCCGAGAACATCATCTTCTCTCAGGATGAGATGTTCTTCACCGTCAATCTTGATTTCAGTGCCGGAATACTTACCGAAGAGAATCTTGTCGCCGACCTTAACTGTTAAAGCTAGTTTCTGGCCGTTTTCGAGAATCTTTCCGTCACCCACGGCAATCACTTTGCCTTCTTGAGGTTTTTCTTTAGCTGCATCGGGAATAATGATGCCTCCCTTTGTCTTTTCTTCCTCCTCAAGCCTTTTGACGATGATTCTGTCTTGTAATGGTTTAATCTTCATCGTATCACACTCCTTTCAAAAAAATTATATTTGGCAATTGGTAAACCAGAATGCTAAAAATACTATAATGATAAGAGGTAGTTTTTGTCAATAGGGGCAAATTAAATTTTTAACAATAAATTTACCCCTTCTTTATACCATCTTGAAAACTCTTCATTTTCGTTTTTGTTTCTATCTTTTTCCTGCAGTATTGTTTTNNTCTATCATACCTGAAAGCGCTTCATGCTCCTTTTTCTTACAACCCCAGAGGCTCCACCATTTCTTGTAAATGTCCTTAATCTCTTTGCTTTTTTTATCATAGTAACTGGCAAGGACAGGAAGCCATTCTTTGATGCTTTCCTGGGACTCAAACAGAATATCATCAACGAAGGGATACCGTTCTATGATGTCCATTTCAACCCGTATCTTCCGTTCAAAACCATGTATGATGCTTGTGGCTCCGTGTTTTTTTGTATATACTTTATTTTTGAGATCATTCCAGACCTCAATAACTGGATATATTTCCATACTCTCTTCGGAATAGTTCACAATCTCAATGCTGTCAATGGCATGTTTTCTTTTTCTCGGAACACCAAACATGAGAAGGCCCAATAGATCTGAAACGACATGAAAAAGGAGTGATCTGTTTTTAGGTCTCTTTGTGGGATGCATGAAACATATAAACTCATTGAGCTCAAGGGCTTCGACAAGATGATCTTTTTTGGACTCCATGTCCAAGTATTTTATTGCATCAATGGCGAGGGTAATTGTGGACATGGATAGCAGGTCTTTCTCATCCTTGATGAACTCCCAGACATCAAGGATGTGACGCCGTGGAAGCATTATAATCCCTCTCGCCTCAGCTCCTCGATCAGCGTTTTTTGCTTGTCAGTCAGTTTTTTAGGTATCTCTACCTCTGTCTCAACGTACTGGTCGCCTCTGTTCCCCTTCATATCGGGAATCCCCAGGCCTCGTAACCTGACTTTTTTGGTCCCTGCAGGAATCTTGACCACCTTCGGCCCGTCAATGGTAGATACTTCCACAGTGGTACCTAGTAATGCGTCGGTAAGACCTATCTCTTTCGTTATGTGGATATCATTGCCAGCTCTTTTGAAGACGGGATGATCACCAACTTTGACAGTAATGTATAGATCGCCAACCCTACCAGTTCTCGGATCTCTGTTTCCTTTTCCTTGAAGCCTCAGCTTCTTGCCTGTTGATATCCCTCGGGGTATTTTAATGTTAACCTCTTCAGTGCCCTGTTGGGTGGCAAAAGAGATTCTTTTCTCTGTACCTCTGACTGCATCCATGAACGGGATTTCAAGTTCATAGTTGAGGTCCACGTTTTTTGGTGGCTGCTGTTCTCTCGTTATGTAATCCCCGAAATCGTAGGCCTGAGATCTCTGCCGGCCAGTTCTGCCAGCCTGTCTTCCAAAGATCATGCTGAAAATGTCGCCACCTCCGAATCCAAGGTCCCTGAAAAGGTCTCCAAAGTTAGCACCCTTGAATATATCTTCTTCAGAGTAACGCTGCTGGAAGCCGCCCATACCATATGCGTCATATTCCTTTCTCTTTGCTTTGTCACTTAGCACTGCATAGGCTTCGCTGATGAGCTTGAACTGTTCCTCTGCTTCTTTATTGCCGGGGTTTTTGTCAGGATGATATTTCTTTGCAAGCCTCCTGTATGCTTTTTTTATGTCATCCTCTGATGCCCCTTTGGCTACCCCAAGTATTTCGTAGTAATCTTTTTTTACCGCCATTTTATCCACCACCTATGATAGCAATATATTGCCCGACCTTACCGCCCACAGCGCTGGCTACTGTCGGGCACTTCACCTTCATGATATGTATGACTGATCTATTGTCACTAAATTCCGATATGGTCTCATAATTCCCCATACCCTTGGCAATTACAATGGCATTATTCTCCCAACATTCCTTTACCGTTCCCCTCAAGTCTTCTCTTCTTATGCCCACTTCGTCAGTTTCTGTTGAGATAATATTCGGGAACATTTTCCTGAAGCCGAATCGCTCAACATCGGGTATTGAAAGGTCGTTTTGAACAGGGTTCTCCTTTACAGCATAATAAACAGTTTTTCCTGTATTTTCTAGGAACCGTATTAATCCCACATCGAACAAGAACTCACCAGCGTTGTCAGAAAGCATCAGAACAACATTACTTCTAGTATAAATCTCCTCTGTGATTTTATCTATATCCCCTGAAAAATCAAATCCTTCAATTTCGTACTCATGGTGACAAAAAAAATCCGTTGAGTTACCCAGAGCAGAGAATTTGATAAAGCCTTCTAAAGTTTCAGGAAAAGCTGGGCGCAACTCGCATATCGCCTTTTGTGCTGCTTCGACCTCCTTTGTTTTGATTGAAAAATACGGGTCAGTAACACCTGTTTTGCTTTTGATGAATCTGTGGAGCTTGTTTGCAATATCGGGTGGAGTGCTTCCTGTATTCCAGAGATTGTCAACCATCGAATATGCCTGAAAAGCGATCTCTTCATCACCCTGAGACAAAGCAACAGCTTTCTCAATGAGGTCTTTCAGGCACCCATAACAGTGATCCATTAGTTTCATGTTGAACATTATAAGAATATAACGAAACTTATTCCAATTCAACCTGTTGACTTGAAGA
>MTKZ01009531.1_pt2 | contig 22823 bp, 11 predicted proteins | sample 1042781 | NCBI WGS metagenome assembly MTKZ01 (sample SAMN06212207, study PRJNA360539) | anaerobic digester metagenome | biome: Wastewater treatment plant; material: sludge; isolation source: anaerobic digester fed with sludge from wastewater treatment plant | place: Denmark: WWTP Viborg ... | reverse complement strand
CGGAGAACTGGTCATCCGCAGTTTCCTGACCCTGCAGCACCTGCCGGCCTATGTGGTCCGCGAACGGCGATGCCGTGACACAGACCTGCCGGATGAACATGACACAGGAAGTGTATGATCCAGTGAAGGCCCCTTTCCTTTTGAAATTCAGGCGCGCCACCCTGCGGGTGCTCCTCTCTCTTGCCTGCCTGGCCCTGCCGCCGGCGCTGCTGGAAGGCGCCCTGCGCGGCATGGGCTACGGGGAATCCACCGGTTTCCTGGTACGCAAGGTATACCACGGCGAAGCGTTTTATGTGCCCAACCGGGCGTTTTATCAGCAGTTCACCGCGCTCCCCCTCGACCGTATCATGACCTGGGACGACCTCGACTTTCAGGTGCCGGAGAACAAGGCGCCCGACACGCGGCGCGTGCTTGTGTTCGGCAGTTCGGCCATCTACGGCACGCAAGCTTCGGCCCGCATCCTGGAAGTGTTGCTGGAAGCGCGCTGCCCGGAATATGCCTGGGAGGTGTATAACGCAGCCTGTCCAGGCATGAATTCCCACGTCATGCGCGCCGCCGCGAAGGCCTGCGCCAAATTAAAACCGGACATCTGTCTCGTTTACATGGGGAATAACGAAGCCGTCGGGCCCTTCGGGCCCACGACCGCGCTGGGGCGCATGGGCCCCCTGTGGCGGCCCGCCGTCATCCGGTGCCTCATCGCACTGAACGGCTTGCGCGTGACGCAACTGCTGCGCGCCAATACGGCCATGACCGCCCTGAACCTGCCCGACGCTGACGCGCTCATGGGCATGATGCCCAGCATGACGGACCATCACCGCGCCCTGCGCTACTATGCCGACAACCTTGAAGATATCTGCGAAACCGCCCGAAAAGCCGGGGCGCGCGTGGTCCTGTGCACCCTGTCCAGCAATAAGCGGTTCATGGGCGTGGTCAGCCCGCAAGAGCCTGATTTCAACGGGCTCAGCATCAACGGCATCGTCCGCAGCCTGGCCGCACGCCTGCCCTATGCGCGGCTGGCGGACGTGGAAACCACCCTGCGAGAACACAGCCCGGACGGGCTACCCGGATACGAATATTTTTACGACAACGTTCATTTCAATTTTGACGGCAATTACCTGGCCGCACGAACCATGCTGGACGCGGTGCTCGGTGCAGTATCCCCGGACGTCCCGGCTCCTGCCACCTCCACGGCGCCCCTCCCGAGAGAGGCATGCGCCCTGCGACTGGCCTGGACGGACGCCGCGGAATTCGATCTGCTGGGCTGGCAGTTACAGGCGTTTCAGGATGAACACACACGGACGCGCACCCGGGAACGTTATGAAGCGCTGCGGCAGCGCCTGGGCGAATCCTGGCGCGAACAAAGGACCCGCGACTACCTCGCCGCCCTCGAACAACGGCCCCGGGACCTGTACCTGCGCCACGCCTGTTTCAACCAGTTCCTGGAACTGGGCCGCCTCGACGATGCCGGGACGCAGCAAGCCGAACTCGCCGCGCGGCATCCCGCCGCGAGGGTCACCCTGCGCGCCAAAGGGGTACTCGAAGAACGGCGCGGCAGCCCGGACGCGGCTGAGGCCGGGTACCGGGAATGCCTCGCCCTGTATCCCGATGACCCGCCCGCACTGAAAGGCCTGGGAGAACTGCTCCTTGCCGGGGACGCCCTGCAGGAAGCGGAGCGCTGCTATGAAAAGTTTCTGCGCGCGAATCCGGACGATATCTTTGCGTGGTGCCGTATCGGGGAGATTCAAAAAAAGCGGGGCCAGTCCGGCCGCGCGCGAAAGACCTTTGAAATGATCATCAGCACCGCGCCGAAACATCCCCTCGCCTACCGCCTGCTCGATGAACTCATGGCCGGAACGAACACCCCGGAAAACCGCGCGGCCTACTGGAATGCCGCCTTGGAACGTCACCCGGAGGCAGCAGAACCCCGCGTGCGCCGCGCCCTGTTGCACCTGAAGGCAGGCGAAAACACCGAGGGGCNNAAGGCGGCCGCCCTCGCGCCCGACGACCCCGCCGTGCAATACCAGTTCGGCGAAGCCGCCCATGCCCAGGGCGCCTGGGAGGAGGCGGAACAGGCCCTACGCACGGCCGTGCGCCTGCAACCCGCCGACGGGCGCAACAGGCTGCTCCTTCTGCAGACCCTGATCGCCCAAGGCAACCTGGATGCGGCGAAAGAAACCCTGCAAGCATGTGACTCCCAGGGGATTACCGTGCCGCCCGAACTCCGGCAGCGCCTTTCAGCGCCCTGAGCACTTACAGGAGGCGTGCCCGGACGGTGAGCATCCCCCCGGATAGGATATTCCCATTCTATCCAAGCCATCACGCTGCTTATGAAATGCCCCCTGCACAATCCAAATCACTCCTTTTCCTTCAACACCACTATCAGCACCACCGACTTGCTTATCCGGCTGACGGCCTCTTCCTGTGTCTGCGCGCCTACCGTTCCGCGGAGGACCTGTTCGTATACCACAGGTTTCGTTTGTAGGAAGGCCATGACAGGACCGTTCTTAATCGCATAGTTGATTTTTTGGGCGATGGCGCCCGTTGCCTCGGCGTAAACGGCATCATCGACACGCGCGAACACGACACCGATGACTTCCCCGGTGGCGGAAAACAACGGTCCACCCGAATTACCAGGCTGCACGGCAACGTCAATCTGGTAGGACTTGGCGTCGTCCATCAAGCCCGTCAAAGAACTGATGATCCCCATCGTGACCTTGTGTGAAACCCCCTGAATCTGGGGAGAGGGAAATCCAATCGCAAAGACGGTCTGGCCCAGGCGGGCGAGTTCCGTGGAACCAAAGGTGACAGGAACCGCAGGTCCATCCACCTTAAGCAGCGCCAGGTCCGTCTCTTCGTCCAGGCCAACGATTTCGGCAATCCTGGGCTCCTGGCCTTCCACGACTACCGCCACCGCACCCGCCCCGGATACCACATGATTATTGGTGAGGATGTGTCCTTCATCGGTAATAAAGAAACCCGTGCCCGTGCCTGCGATGGTTACATCGGTATCCTCCGGGGACGCGGGCGTCTCCTCCTCGTCCGGCGCATCATCGTAGAGTCCAAAATTAAGCCTTACCATAATAACGGCTGTTTCAAAATCGNNATAGGCATTCAGCGTTCTGGGCTCATCCACCATGGTGGTATAACTATAGGTGCCGCACCAATATAGGTCGTTACGGAATTTCTCCTCATCCGCGGTAAGGGCTTTTGTCGTATCCAGCCAGTAAAAGTCCTCTCCATCAAAAGAAAACGCCTCGGAAAGAGCATCCCAAGTGCCTTCTGTACACAAGGAACCATTCTCCAAGGACTGGAACACCTTATAGACGACATTCTTTTTCGATTTTGAGAATACGATTTCCGTTGCCTTTTCCACATACACCCGTTCTTTATCTACTGTTGATTCGGTACTATCCGATGCAGGCGGAACAGCAACACTGCTCGTATCCGGCTCATCCGAACCGGTTTCTTCCGGACGGATTGCAGGGGCTACTTCTTCAGTAGTGTCATCTTCGTCGTCACGGGATATCTCAAATACCTCACAGGGCAATCCCTGTTCATCCGGGGGGCCCTCTTTGGGAAAATTCCAGTCCACAAGGGCAATTCCGTCCACACGCTTTGAAAAAGTGGCACGAACCAGGATTCGTATTGCACCCGGTTTGGTAAAAGTCACGGGGAATTCCAGAGTGTCTTGGGCGCCGCTTGACCAGGCATCTCGATATAACTCCACGTGCATTTTCGACGCGATAACGGCCTCGTAGCGGGGGCGCATTTTCCATCCATCGCCATCAGGCATAAACGTGGCCAACCGGGCCGATCCGTCCGGGGGAAATAAATCATAGGCGTCGGGATTCAGGGGAACCACAGGGCCGCCCCCGTCGATGGTAACGGCAATGGTACCCATTCGATCTTTTGCATCTGGATTCCTGGCCGTGATTTGAATCGTTGTGCGTTCCCCGGTAAGAGGCGGGATGTTCACCGTCAGATACGCCCCCTCCTCCGCCCGGGCCTGAAATAAAGCGCCTGGAATCGCCCAGGCGAACAGAGCCAACAGGGTCATCAGTTTGTTCATTCCATCAGACATTCTTGTACCCTCCTGAAAAGCTGTTCCCGCATTCTCCTGCTTATGGTTTCGCGTCCCTTTTCATCCCCCCACGAAGGTGTCGATGATGATATCGTGACCTTCCGGGTTACATACCTGCCCGCGCCGACTTGGGATGGATGAAGTTAAAGGTCGTCCACTTTCCTGTAATGTGTTATTTTGCCGATACCGTTGATATCAATTCAAACCGGAACACTTGCTGGATTTCACGCTTTGTTGTTACAGTAAAGCCGGAAACACAGACTGGGGGCGGTGTATGGATTGAAAAGATCATTCAAAGCAAAGGTCGCCCAGGCTTGTCCAAGACACGGATGGAAACTGTCCGTTGTATTTCACGAGAAAACAAGGAAGAGACCGGGTACTACAGCGTCCGGCGACGGTCTCTCATTTTCTTGGTGTGGCGAGAATTCGCAGAATCCCCCCGGCCGCCCTGCACAAGACGCTATGCTTCGTCCGGGACTTCGCCCGGAAGAAGAGGCACCTTCGGCGCAACAAAAAAGTATCATCGTCTTTCATTACAAACAACGCTAACCACGGTCATTCCGGTTTTTTCGCGAAGGTCGACTNNGAAGGTCGACTTGGGTCGAAGAACGGTACTGGACAACGCGAAAAAGACCGGAATCCAGATTGAACCCGCTGTAATGAATACCCAGTTCCCTTCTCGAAAAACACAACGAATGCGGCCAATCCCGCATCCACAGCCTNNGGCACCCGCTCCGCTACACGTCCTTTTTCCACCGCGAAAAACCGGAATGACGCGTTGTTTTTGGATTCGTGAACTCAACCGGGACATAACGCTCCTCGTGATAAGAAACTAAACTCATAATTAATTGTCAGCGAAATGGCCGTCAGCGCCTAAGGTAAAAGATGGAGCGGGACACGGGGTTCGAACCCGCGACATCCAGCTTGGGAACGACCTCCGGCTAGTTTACAACATGCTTAAATGGCTGGTTTTACGCGTGTTACATTACGCCAGATTACGCCGGATTACGCCCGTTCTGACCGGTTTCCGATAAAAAGCGGTCAATTTGACCGGTCTTTTAGGACGCCTTCTTTTTTGGCCACCGCTTCTCGTACAAGTTGTCGTACAGGCGCTTGAAGTCAGAAAAGTCGTAGCCCTTTGGCACAGTAGCGGTTCGCTTCCATTGCGTGTATGCCTTGCGTGGATTAATTGCCTTGGGCGAGTCGGCCTCACGGATATAGTCCGAAATGTAGTCCTTTGCAGATACAACCGTCGCTGCCCGTTCCGTGTCCACAGGTTCTGGAACGTCTCCTTTTTCTGCTGTCCTAATAAACCGCCGCATAGCCGGTTTAATAATGGGTAGGTCACGCGTATCGCGGGGGCGCGTCTGGAAAGGCCGCTCAAACGACCCAAACGTTGATCCGCCGGTCTGGTTCCATGCCCATTTGGCAAGCTCTTCTGCACTGCGAAACCCGCCAGCCTTCCAAATAGTTTCATCAATAGCAGGACGCCCACGGAAACTGTCATAAGGGTTCTGGCCCGTGGCATATTCAAACGCCGCCTTGCCCAATTTCAGCCACGGGTTCAAACTGCCCGGTTCCATAGGCACACTGCCAAAGACCGCATTAGCAAGTTTTGAGAACGATTTGTCTTTCGACGCCACACTATTCCAAATTAGCCCATGGATCAATTGGCCCACATGGTCCTGGGGAAACGGTATCCACGATACGGTCTTCCCATCCCACGCTACTGGGAACGTGATCATCCGCGCTTTTTCGTAGTCCGGGATGGCCTTCATGGCATCCCGATAGTCTTTGATCTCGTCATCATCGTCGTCGCCCATCTCCAAATACGCCATGATCGCACTTGGAATTACCGTATACGCCATGCGTCGCAGCACATATCGCGTCGGGTTCGCCCGGAATGCACGTATTGCCGCTTCAATGCCCTGCACGTTGGCGTTGGAATACAAGAAGATCATGTTGGTCCACTGGGTATACTTGCCACGCGCCAGAAAGTCGGGCGACCCAATGATCCCGCGCATAATCTCGCGCATGTCATATTTATCGGTCAACCCCTTGCGCTTCATATATTCGTAGCCCGCCAACTTTGACCACACCTCAACCATCTGATTGAAGTCGTGGAATATTGCACGGGCGCCCCGTTTAAACACATTGCCTGTTTTGCCCGGGTTCAGGTCAAACTCCGCCATCATGCGCTCGTATTCGTCCACTGCGGTCAGGTCCTTGGCTGTCCATTGCCGATCTGCAATGAGCAGGCCCCCTTCCAGCAGTTCCCGCATAAGCGGCGTACTGTGCTTCTTGAAGGCGTGTTGATAGGCGTCCCTGATAGTCTTGAGATACGACACCGAAAGGTCTGGCACCAGAGCAATCTCGCCAGCACCCCCCTTGGTCGGAATATTATGCAGCGTAGACTTCGCATCCCGCTGTACGTTCCATATACTAAATAACGGGTTATTCGCCGTGAATATACTTTTTAACAATCCAGTGGACACAGCCAACGCATTAAACAACGCATGTGCATTCGCCGGGTCGTTATGGAATAAGTCCGCAACTTCGCGCCGCACCACCACGCCCCTCTGTGCGCCGTCGTCCATATACCGTACCAGTCCCCATGTCTTCCGGTCGGCAGGTTCCATAAACTGCTTGTTCGGCCCAAACCCCTTTGTTTCCGCCGCTTTGATATTGGCCTTGTCGTACAGGCCCATCTGCTCCACCATTGTCTTCTTGGCCAAGTTCATCTGTGCCGCCCAGAGCATGGCCCCATCCTTGCGCACCGTCGCGAAAAATGGGTTCATAATGTCCTCGGCAGTGCCAAATTGACGTTTGACCATCGCCGTATACTCGCCACTGTGATGTTCATCAAAATACTTAATCACATCGAACGTTGCATACTCGCTGTTATTCTCGATGGTCTTCATCAACGCTTCACTGAACAGCCCAGATTGGCGCAGCAATGGAATAACATGCCTGTGTCGCAACGCGACCAAGTCCTTGGCTGCCTTCTCGATGGCCGCATACTTGTTCGCACCCACCTCTTCGCGCAACGCATCCAACACCGCCGCCGCGTCCTTACCCCGTACCAGGCCTGGGTTTGCCATGTCCTGCCGTTCGCCCGCGGCCCGCTGGCGCATCAGGTAGGTGCCCATCTGCGACCAGGTGACGCCCGCTTTCTGCAACGGGTCGGCAATGCGCTCTTTCAGGTCACGTTGGTACTGCGTCAACTTGGCTGGCGCATAGTTTACATCCTTCACCGCCTGTTGCGCCGTCTGGTTGGGCAGATACGATGTAGTATCCGCAATGTCATACAAAAACGACCGCCACAACTCTGTCGCGGTCTGTGGCACCTGTTCCTTACGCCGTTTCTCGATGGCCTCATTACGCACCACCGGGTCGCGGTCCATCATGGCAATATCGCGCAACAACCGTTCTCGCGGCGTAATCCCCTGACCTAACTCATCCTGTATCTGCTGGTACAGGTCCGCCATAGGCTGGTGCTTGTCAAGATACCCAAATATTGCCTTATAAAATTTCGGTGCTTTTTCGGCCAAGGCGTCCGGGTTACTGAACATCACGGACATAGCCTCCGCATACAATTCCCTGCCCTTGCGCCGATATTTACTATAACTGTCCTGTCCTCTTTCGTTGAAGTCTCCACCCCACCACTTACTCAACGCGATCAATTCCTGACGGATCATCTTGTCCGTGAAAATGCCACGCCGTTCCACCTCTTCATTCATTCGCGCTTCAAACACACGAAGAATTTCAGCCTTGCTAGGATAGGTATACTTTTTCTGACGCACCCACTCCTCTCTGGTGGTGATGGTGCCGCCCGCTTTTTGCATGGACGCATCCACAATGCCCTTCATAGCTAATTTTGCTATCCTGACCCGTTCCGCATCCTCCAGTTCCGTAAAATATCGGTACAGTGGCGTATCGCGTAGGGTCTCTTTGGACATAAACAGGTTCTTGATGTCCTCCGCAGTTACCCCTGTCCCGGGCGCCACCTCTTCCACTAACCGAATGACTTCTTCCCAGGTCTCTTTCGGCTGTGACGCCTCCTCAAGATACGCCTGCATTTCTTCCGGCGTAATCACCTCGTCCATGTGCGCCGAATCCGGTCCGATCATGTCCTTTACAAACCGGTTCATCTTCGCAATACGGCCCAACAGATTGCCACGCGCCATGTCCTTGTCCGGTAACCAGTCATCCGCATGGCCTATTTCATGAGACAGCACCTTTGCCGCATACGCATGGTCTCGCAAATAGGTGGACGTGACATATCCGTTCTTCTGGCGTTCTGTCCGCACAACCACATCGTCCACGGACACACCGTGTTCCTTAGATATCTTCTCTTTATGCTGGTTAATCTGTTCTCCAGACGGTTTTTGCGGACTGTACGCATGATGCACGTCCGGGCCAATGAAAATGTCCGCCCGTAACTTAATGCCGCCTGTCTCGCGTGTGTGTTTGAATATGCCCAACGAACGCATCTTCCGTTTGATCTGCGGGTGACTGCCCAGCAGGTCAAACGCCATTCGCTCCAGTTCTGGCAGTCCCACGGGGCGGGGGTGGGACTCGGGCGAAGCGGTCGAATACCGCGTGTCCTCGTTGGTCGGGTCATACCGCTGCTCATGCGGGATGGCCTTGCCCGCATCGTCGTAGGTCACTTCGTCAGAGGACTTGATCTGGTTTGGTGAAAACACCACATAATCATCGTCGAGTTTTATGCCGTCATACCCTTGCTGTATGAGTTCATCAACACTGTACTTATCGTATTCCTCCCACCCCGCAAGTTTCTTAGCCGATAAGTAATACGGTACAATCTTCGACCTGCCTGCCGCACCGCTTTCTCCAGACGCTATTTTATTTCGGTCAGAAGTAAACCAAAATAGACTGTCACTCGTCTTGTTCTTATCAAACGTATAAAAAGTATCGTCTGTACCGTGGTACACCTCCAACGGCGCGCCGTTCTCGTCCACGACTTTGGAGATGTTGACATTTTGGAACAGTTCTGGGTCATCCTTCCTCTTTTGTGCGCCTTCCACAGCCTCCCAGTCCCCGAACCACTGCTTGAACTCCCGCGTGCCCGTATTCGCGTTCGCCGTGCTGAACATAACCCCTTCAGGGGGACGTTCACCACGCATGACACCTTCCGCCTCATTCAACGCACGCCGGAATGCTTGTATATTATCTCCATCCATATCGGCAAGGTAAACGGTCTGGTGTGTTTTGCCGTCCATCGCTTCTACGCGGATATATGGGGGTTGCCCCTGTTCTATTCCCCGCAATATCGCTGCTTTTTGTTTTGGTTCCATTGGACGAGAGAGATTTACCAACCCCGCCTTAAAGTCTACCCTGGTCAGCCCCGCGTCTATTACCGTCAGCATGTCGTCAAGACGTTCAGCCCCACCAAAGTCCGGCACTTCCCGATGGTCTATATATCGAACACCACGCTCGCCGACCTGTCGTTCCCCGCTCAGGTCCAACATTCTGCCATCAGGCGTAATATATCCAGCCTCGTTCGGATCGGAATGAACGCCGAAATGACGCACCACCTTGCTAATAATTGATCCTGCACGTTTCTCATCCATCTCAGGCAATGTGTAAGTAACGCCATGAATGGGGTCGCGCGACATGGCCGTCGAGAACAGCATCCCCTGTTCGGCATCTGCCACCGATTCCTGCGGCTGATATTGCCGCTCTGCCCGATCTAAATTACCAAACAGGTTTTGTGAATAATGGCGAGGCAGTCGCAACGCCCGGCGCATCGCTTCAATGGCATTTCTGTTGATAGTGTCTCCATTTGACGCCGCCACCAACACCATGGACTCGAGGCTTGACCACGCTTTCTTGGGGTCGCCCTGATTGCGTTGCAGCAAAAAACGCCGCTCATCAAGAAGGTTGTAATCGGTCGTAGAAAAGAAAGTTATCTCGCCCCGCGTAGAATATTCAGTTTCTCCTACCTTGCCTTGTGCGTCTGTATAATTGCCTTCGCCAGCAGGCGCATTCTCGGGTCTGGCGACGTTTTGGCCAGTTCCCGCATTCTGTCTAGGTGCGCCCGGTACGCGGCCTTCTCTTCTGGCGTTGGCGCGTTCGTTGGCGCGTTCGGCGGATTCGGTTTCAAGTTCTTGTCTTGCACGGTCTAATAACTCCTGTGGTGTTGTTCTGTCTACCTGCCCGGTAAACATATCCGGCGTATCCAAGTCTATCTTCTCTGCCAGTTTACCATATCGGTCCAACAAAGAAAACAACGCCGTAGCGCTCTTACGGCCCCGAATATCCAATTCTTGTATCAGCGTATCTATAACCGGATCGCGCTCCTGAAACATATCTCCCTGTCCGAGATATTCATCCAGAACCGTTACTTCCCCATCTGCCATCTTCTGCCGATATACAGCATATTCATGCAACGCCTTGCCCAGACTTGGTGTCAGGTCCAGTTGCGGCTTTAGCTCGGAAACAGTAACAAGGCGCCCTGCCGCCTGGGTAACGCCATCCAATACCCGTTTCATCCCCAGGGATTCCGCATTCTCAAACACAGTTTGAACCGCCCTGCGCCCCGCATCGCTGTTCTTAAATACACGCGCCAACATCGCCCGTTTCACACGGTTGTCTATCTCCGGCGAAAACGATCCATCTGAATTTAACAGGTTATCGGAATGGGTCGCCTGCACAAAATTAGTCAAAAAGGGACGGTTCGATGCGGCCCGGATATTCCCTGACTCATCCGTCTGAAACAATTCAACAAACGGCCCTATCGCGTCCGCGTCTGCCTGGGCCTGTTCCGCCGTGGTCATCTGCAATATCTGGTTCTGGTTACTCAGATTGGCCACTTGCTTCACGGTGGTTCCGCCCGTATCCCGCATCACCCGAACCAAAACAGGATTGGCAATCCCCTCAGTGGACAACCCGTACCGCCTAGCCCGGGCATCCACGGCCTCCCGGTACGCCTCGGCATTGTTCGTGGCATACGCTTCCCGCAACCCCATAGTCCGCCCGTTCCCGGAAATCACCTGCCCATTTTCATCCACCAGCGGCGCACCGAGGTCCGTGGTCGGCGCCTCCATCAACCGCGTAGGGTCAGGACTCTTGGCAATATCGGCAATCTGTGCTCTACTGGTAAGCGTGTCCCGGTTACGGGCCTGAAGCGCCTGGTCATACCCCTCCATATCCGATGTTATCAGGCTACTCGCATCCATCACCTGAAACTCACCCGACACACGCACATCCCCCCTCGGCGTCACCGCCTCAAATCGCCGCCGTCGTGGTATCCCCTCCATGTCTGTTGTCAACACCACGCTTGAAGTTGTCGTTTCTTTTTGCGTCTTCCCGCCCAGTACATCCTCACTGGTCACGGTCCCGGTCGGCTGCTGCTGGTCAATCTGGCGCATCTTCTCGCCCACACGCGCCGCCGTCTCGCTGATGCTGTTTACTTCTCTTGTCCCTTGTGGTATACTAGATTCGGTACTGATGCCGCTCTGGCCCGTAACCGCGCTAGGGAGGTTCGAGGCGACGGCCTCGGCCTGACTGGACTGCGCCCTTTCCCAGAGCGGTTTTTTGTTTTTGAAATAATCCTCCCGCGAAACAAGAGCGGAATTGATGCGATAATATTGATTGCTCTCATCTGGAACCAGTTCAATATAAGCAACCTTCGCCTTCCCGTTCTTCTTGGCAAGAATAAGCGTATTATCTTTCCCTGGATAAATCGCGTTATGGTTCTGGGAAACATCTTCAACAAACTCAATATCGTCGCTATATCCCGCCTCTTGAATCTCTTTAAGGTGACGCAATATATGTTCCCGTGATTGCAACTCATACCGTATAGGCCTGTTCCCGCCAACCTCTTCCGTCACCACGCCAAAGTCCGGCATTTTATTGCGTGTCAACAGAAATTCTTTATCACCTATTTGTGTAACCTCTTGGGTTACAGGTTCGGGCGATGGCTGTGACGGCTCCGCCTGCATCCCAGGCATCCGCATATTCGGACCCTGCACCATCGGCCCTGCCGGCGGAATACCCTGTCCCTCGCCCATCATCTCCGCACGCTGCGCCGCCGCAATCTTATCACTCAACGTTTGTCCCTGCGACGGAGCGGGCTGTGGCGCTGCTTGCGGTCCCCATGGCGCTGCCTGTGCCGCCCGTGGTCCCTGTGCCGCCGCTTGTGCCGGAGATGCTTGTTCCCACTCGGCCTGACTCTTCCACGTCCGAAGCATGGCGTATATGGTCATGGGGAACACCGGGCTCCGGTTTGGTGAATTGCGTTCCCTCACCCTGGGACAAGTCCACCTTGACCAAACGCCCGCATACCTGGAACTGAAACCCGAGCATGAGAAGGCGCGGCGCGGGGCACGGTTGCCGCTCCTTGCGTTTTTGGTGGACGACTTGAAACAATACCTTACCGACCGTAAAAAACGCCTCCTGGGACATTCCAGCGAATTTCCCTGCGCATTAAATGGACTACCCCTGCTTGATCTGCCAGAGAAAATAACTACTGTCTTTAACCGTGATCTTGTTTATGCGGGGCTCGCAGAAAAAACCGTAACCGGCAAAGGGAAAAACGGCGCGTACATTTTGACAAGAAGAATGAGCGCGGTCAAAGTGTGGACGTTCACTGTCTGCGACATTCCTTCATAAGCAACCTGATACTTACAGCCTAAATCCGCACGTAAGGAACGGCGAAGATCGTAGAAGCGGCATGCTGCTGCTCCCATCGTGACTACGGCCCGTATGTCCGTCTTGATGCAAAGCGGCAGGATGCCGCTTCTACGTTCCTTGTCCTTATTGACTTTACGCCAACAACTCGGTTTCTTACGTGCGGATTTGGGTACAGGAGCGAGCATGGTGACGGTTGCGAAGGCGGCGCGGCATTCAGACCCGCGGTTAACCCTGAAGGTCTATGCTCATGTGGGTCTGGAAGAACTCGGGAACGCGGTTGACCTACTCCCCGCTCCAGGGACATGCACCCAAGAGCAAGTTATGAACGACATACCCCAAGGGGGTATAAAAAACTTACCACCTTATTTACCACTCGGTGGGGGGAATTCGGGGCATTTTGAGGCCCATAACAGCACATTTCCGAGATTTGAAGAACACAACGAAAATGCCCAAAAAACCGCAAAAAAAACAATAAATACAGGGGAAAAAGATGGAGCGGGACACGGGGTTCGAACCCGCGACATCCAGCTTGGGAAGCTGGCATGGGGAGGTTGTTTCGCCCAATGTTTGCAGTAGTAAAACGCTACCGGAAGATATGCGTTGCACTAAATGTTGCACTAATCCACCGGAAATCCCTAACGAGACGGACAAAATCCAAGGTATTCGAGAAGCGCTGGCGGGACTGTCACGGGATGATTTGATGGCCCTGCTGGTGGATGCGTTGACGGGCAAGAACGCTGGAAACGAATAAGGAAATGGGTCGTGTTCAGCGGGAGTGTTGATTGGTGTCCGTAATGCTATGAATAGAAGTGTGGTCGAATGTATGAAGGCGTTGGATGGCTTTGAACTTCCGGGAATAGTCCAGGGAAGCCAGCCAGCAAGCGGGAGCACATAACCGTGAGGGGGACGGAAGTGGCATGGGATGAGCCGGGGGCCGGAATGCGTTCTGGGATGCACCGGGGGCGGTGGATGCACCGCGGTGGATGATGGGCAAAGATTGAGGGTCGTTTGATGAGAAGGACGGGAAGGTATAGGATGTTCCTGCTCTTCCCCGCTGTTGCATGGGTACATGGGATGGTTGCCCATGGCGCACGGTTCGAGGGGGGGGGCGAGGGGGGGATCGCCTCGTGTCACCGGAGACGATACCCCCGCTCATAAAATGTACCAAAATTTTTCGGGTTCAGACCCTGCGCATACCCGCCAATAGCAGCAGCGAAAGACCTATAAGCAACCAGTCACCCAACGCATCTTTTAACGCCTTAGTTCCGCCACAACCGCCACAACCCCCCTCGGCGTTGTCAGGTACGGTTTCGCCTTCAGCGGATTCGCCTTCAACAGACACCTCTCCTTCTGTAGATTCTCCTTCGACAAGCGCTTCGCCTTCAGCGGGAACTTCACCCTCAATGGCTTCGTTTGTCCGCTCAAAAACGGCAGAAACTGTTTTGTCCGCTGACATCTCGATATCAAGAATTGTAGAAGTTTCTCCGGATGGGTCCCATCGAATAAATTTATATCCCTTGTTTGGCATTGCTGTTAAAACGACTTCTGTATCGTATGGATAGCCGGTACTTGGCATCACGGGGTCGGCTATGATTTTCCCACTACCGAGAGGAATGATGTGCATCGTTAATATTTTATCCGGCGTAAAAACGGCTTTGACTTCACGGTCTCTGTCCATAACAACGCTTGTGCTTGCCGATGTTACATTGGATGGTAACCACCGCAAAAAAGTATATCCCGCTTTTGCGGTGGCGGTTAGATTTACTGTTGTCCCGTGGGGGTACCCGCCCGGCGGCATTACAGGATTGGCAACAACGATACCGCCCTCTTCCGGTGTTGCTTTAAGTGTCAGCATCTTATTCGCAGCAAAAACCGCCGTAATATTTTTATCCCCGTCCATGACAACCTCCGTGGTTGTTGAGGTTTCCTTGGAGGGTTCCCACCGCAAAAAAGTATATCCCGCTTTTGCTGTGGCGGTTAGATTCACTGTTGCCCCGTGGGGGTACCCGCCCGGCGGCATTACAGGATTGGCAACAACGATACCGCCCTCTTCCGGTGTTGCTTTAAGTGTCAGCATCTTATTCGCAGCAAAAACCGCCGTAATATTTTTATCCCCGTCCATGACAACCTCCGTGGTTGTTGAGGTTTCCTTGGAGGGTTCCCAGCCAAGAAATATATACCCTTGGCTGGCGGTGGCAGTCAGACGTACCGTTGTTCCGTGAGAGTACCCTTCTGGCGGGATTGCCGGGTCGGCAACAACTGTCCCTCCATTCTCAGGTGTGGCAATAAGGGTCAGAAGTTTGTCCCTAAAAATAAATTCAGCTGTTACGTCTCTATCTTGGTCCATGGTAATCGTAATCGTAGCGGTCGTTTCCCCGGATGGCATCCATTTAGAAAATTTATATGCCGTTTCAGCATTTGCAGTCAGACTAACCACAGTCCCTTCAGCATATCCGCCCATGGGCATTTCAGGGTCAACATTAATGTTGCCCGAACCTTCAGGTGTCGTATTTACCAGGAGCGACCATTGTTTAATCTTCTTGAGTGTAAAAGAACGCGTTACCCATTCGCTGTACGAAGAATAACTCCCCTCTCTTCGTACTCGAATGTAATAGGTTCCTTCCTCAACAATTCGTATGGCCCAGTAGTTATAGACTATCGTTTTATTTAAAACCAACATGGTAAATGCTTCGTCGCGGGCAATTTGTAGATGAGCGTCTTCATACTCCTCCAGCACAAACCACTCTATGATTAGGTCATATGGGAGTAATGCCTCCACCGTTGTGCCCTCTTCCGGGGCTGTTTTAAATACCGGCGGCGGTAGTGAGGGTTCTTGTCCTGAACTGTCCGGACATACGGTAAGAAACACCATTGCGACAAGCAGTAAACTCAAAACACCTTTTTGCATCTCTACTTCTCCTTTTGTTGAAAACTCATGCCACACATTAACCTTAACTATGAATACACTATACCAAACTTCCATTCTATAGGTCTATTGGCTTACATTGATTTTATAATCTCAAACTTCCTGGACTCGACCGGGTTTAATACTGATATTTCGGAATTCATGTCGGCACTTTTTTTACAGTCTTCTTCGTATGGGCCGCAAGAAAGGGACAGACAACGAAATAGCCAATATTAGCAAAGTACTTGTATCCTTGGGTTACTCGTGGCTATTTCGTCATCAGTCCCTTTTTGCTCCGTTTTTTTGTCTGTTACGAGTGCCATACGCAATTCCGACGAGGTCAGGAAGTGTGAATCTGGGAAGCCAATACGCTTGAGCGCAGGTGCGCTTGGTATCTCACATTAGATAGCAGTTGAAAAATATAGTGAGCCTGGTTTGTCGTTTATGTGGGGAAGAATAGGGGGCGGGGGGACAACCTCATATCGGAGGTGTGTACATGAGGGGCTCCCAGCGTATAGAAATACGTTATGAATAAAGAAGCCCACCACTTTGACCTGTAAGCCGTACATAGCCCTTGTTCCGACTCGTTTCTGAATTTCATTTGGGAACGAGCAAAAAGAAATGTTCGAGCGCAACCTTGGTGACTGGCTGTTGATTGGTTTGACGCTGATGGTGCTCGCGGGTACGTGTTTCCGAAGAAATCTTTAATCTGGTCGTCTACAACTATCCACCAAAATATAAAACGCCAGCAAGTCGACGGCCCTGCTGGCGTTTCTGTTTGTCCTTCTTGTTTGGCGGACGACACGGGGGCCGCGGGGGGGGGCAGGGGGGGGAACGATTCTCACTGTCAAGCACATCGGGGGCACTCAAAGAGTATGGTAATTTTTTGATTTTTTTTTGACGTGTTGCCGATGGTAGCGGTAGACTTGATATAAGCGCCGTATCCAAGATCAAAAGGAAGAGAAAAGGAGGTAAAAATATGCTTGGACAGTATATTGGCATATTGCTTTTTGGTATTGCGATTTTAATTTACAAAATATTTAAGGAAAGAAAACAAGTCCGTAAAAATAATCTTGTTATAAAAGCCTATAGAGACATTGATTCACTTTCCAACGCTATAATTAACTATTTAAAACACTACAAACAACTTCCTATTGTCGACAAAGACTCGGATAAACAATACGGACTGTTCCCGGTGTTACACGGATGCAAGACAGATTTTGGTGTACCCTTTCATCCTTTGGCAGCTGAATTTAATCCAGATATGATAAATTTTGTAGAAGCATTTGGCAATTCTATGCCAACAGACCCATGGGGCAATCCTTATAATATTTATCTTGACAGAGACAAAGACGGCGTAATAGAAATACGACACGAAACTGCAACTAATGAAGAACGCATTATTAGAATCAATCGCTCTGTGGCAATTTGGTCAAACGGTCCTGACGGCATTAACTCCTGGGGCGACGGCGACGACATTACAAGTTGGAATAGATGATTCTTAACAAGGCAATCTCATTGCACAAATTTAAATTGATGGTATTTATGTTTGAAGTTTTTGTGCATATCAAATCCTAATTTTGTCTACTTCCTTTCCTGACAGGCAACGAGTCCTTATTATCTTGCCAGGCCGATATCCCGTCATAAATTACGCCTGATACAAATACCTCTGGAATCCCGCAAACACCTGCCCAATCTCTTCCGGCCTGCCGAGGTCGGCGATGGCGTCTGAAATGGAGTCGTGGTATTTCAGGCGTAGCAGGGGCGTCAGTTTCGCCTGGTCGAGTTCATCCACGCCGACGTTGACGTAGTGGGACAGGACGAAGTCGAGGAAGTTCTGTTGTTTGGTGTTGAAACGGGCCAGGATGCTGGTCCGGGCGTTGTCGGCGCGTTCCCGGCGGGTGAGGGGCGGCATGGCATAGGCGATGTGGGCAAGCACGTCGAAGAGGTCGCTGTTCTCGGCGTCTATGATCTTCTGCATCTCGGCGAGTTGCGCTTTGCCGAAGCCTTTTTCCGCCAGCCCTTCGAGGAGTTTGGCGCGGGTATCGGGTCGGCTCCACAGGTCGCGCAGTTCCTGTTCGTTTCTGAAGAAGTCCGGCAGGTGCCCGAAAAGCATTTCCATGAACTGCTGCGCGGACATGGGCGTGCCGTCGGGATGCCAGAAACTGGTGCACATCATGTGCTGGATAGTCCGTTCCTTGCCGTCGGCGAGTTTGACCTTAATCTTCCTACGTTTTTCCGGGGGTATAGGACCAGGACCCGGACCTGGGCCGGGCGGTACAGGCGGCTCCGGACCGGCCCTCGGTGGTTCAGGCGGCATCGGGGCGATGGGTTCGCCGTCCCATTCCGGGTCGCTGAAGTGGTGGTGGGCCTTCACGAAGTCGTAGATGGTGAAGTAATCCTTGCCGTCATACAGACGGGTGCCGCGGCCGATAATCTGTTTGAACTCGATCATGGAATTGATGGGCCGCATGAGCACTATGTTGCGGATGTTGCGGGCGTCCACCCCGGTCGAGAGTTTCTGGGACGTGGTCAGGATCGTGGGAATGGTCTTTTCATTATCCTGGAAATCGCGCAGGTGCTGTTCGCCCAGGGCGCCGTCGTTGGCGGTCACCCGCTGGCAGTAGTTCGGATCCCGGCTCGTCTTCATCTGGTTGATGAGGTCGCGCACGGCCAGGGCGTGGTCCTGGGTGGCGCAGAAGACCAGCGTCTTCTCGTTCTGGTTGATCTGGGACATAAAGAGTTCCACCCGCTTCCGTTCGCGTTCCATGATCTCGATGACTTTGTTGAAGTCGGTTTCGGTGTACCGCTTCCCCACCTCGATCTCCCCTTCCATCAGCATGTCATCCGGGGTATACACGTACTCGTCCAGGGTGGTGGAAATCTGCTTCACCCGGAAGGGGGTCAGGAACCCGTCGTTGATGCCGTCCTTGAGGGAGTAGATATACACCGGCTCGCCGAAATAGCGGTAGGTGTCGGCATTTTCCTGCCGCTTGGGCGTAGCGGTCAGGCCCAGCTGCACCGCCGGCGCGAAGTATTCCAGGATGCCCCGCCAGTTGCTTTCATCGTTGGCGCCGCCCCGGTGGCATTCGTCCACCACGACCAGGTCAAAGAAGTTTTCCGGATACCCCCCGAACCACCCGGTCTCTTCCGGCCCACACATGAAGGTCTGGAAGATGGTGAAGAACAGGCTGCCGTTCTTGGGCACCTTGCCTTTCTTACGGATTTCGTCCGGGGCGATGCGCACCAACGCATCCTCCGGGAACGCTGAAAAGGCGTTATACGCCTGGTCCGCCAGAATGTTCCGGTCCGCAAGAAACAGAATCCGCGGCCGCCTCAATCTTTCATTGTCAATTGTCAATTGTCCATTATCCATTACAGACAGATTCCACCGGGCATGGAACAGTTTCCATGCCACCTGAAAGGCGATAAAGGTCTTACCCGTGCCCGTGGCCAGGGTCAGTAGAATGCGTTTCTTATGGTTGGCGATGGCGTCCAGCACCCGCTGTATGGCGATGTCCTGGTAATAGCGCCCCTGAAAATAACCGCCCCGGTCCTCAAAGGGTATGTCGGCAAAGCGGTCGCGCCATGTGTTCACCTCGGCAAAGGCACGGTTCCAGAGTTCTTCAGGCGTCGGGTAACACGTCGTTTCCCCTTCTTGCCCCGTTTTCATGTCTATCTCGTAAATGCCCTGCCCGTTCGTGGCGTATGCAAAGGGCAACATCAGTTTGGTGGCGTAATTCTTCGCCTGCCCCACGCCTTCCGTGAGTTCTGCGTCCCAGGGTTTTGCCTCCAACGCCGCCAACTTGGTATTGCGATATTCCAGCACATAGTCGGCCTTGAGCACGTTGGGCTTCCGGCCCGCGCCTTCAATGCGCCCCGGGGCGATAATATACTCCCGCCGGATACGGCTCCCCTCCACCTTGCCCCAGCCCGCCACCGCGAGGGCAGGGTCAATATATTCGGCTCTGGTTTCGGCTTCGTTCATAACCGTTCCTATAACGCTCCGCTGAATGCCTGATGTAATAGGGACTTCTTTAGTTCGTCAAGGGCAGCAAGTTTGCGCTGGTAGATGGATGCAAGATGTTGGGTTTCGGCGCGCAAGCCATCAAGTTCTGCAACGACCCGGTTTTGCACTGACACGGAAGGAAGTGGGACTTTGATTTCCTTTAATGTCTTCACGGACGCCACGTTCTGTATTGCTGCACCTCCTGAATACTCTTTCAACGCATCTTGGAAGGCTTCGCTTTCCATCCAAGACTTCAGAAAGGTGTTCACTATTCTGATCGTTGGGGTCAATTTGAGTAAGGCTTGGTTAATGATTCCTCGTTTTATGTCCTTAGGCACAATCGCGACACGACCCATTGTTCCTGAACAACTCATGATTAAGTCGTCTGGAAGGAGTTCAAAACGTTTCATTTCTCTGAACTTTTCTGTATCGATGAAATACCGAACCTCGTTAAATTGGTTGTAAATTGCGTGCTGCTGCTCATATACCGCATAGCCCTCATCTACAAATATTGACTTCTTAAGGCTGCCGCCGAATGGACCACGAACAAATCCACATACATCACCTAACGCTATATCCACCCATCCCTCGCCGCGCTTTGTAAAAACCTCATTCAGGTGGCTTTCAAAGAGTTCGCGGGCGTTCTGGAGGTTCTTTTCGGCGTTGGCTTTGGCCTTGGCAATGGCGTCAAAGGCTTCGTTGAGAATGCCCACGATCCGCCGTTGTTCGGGGAGGGGGACATAGAACAACGGCAAAGCCTCTATTTCGGATTTGTTTATCGAGGCAAATACTGCACCTTCTTTACCCGCAATATCAGGCTGTATATAGAGCAATTGATAAAATAAGAAATCGCGATTCACTTTAGAACCACTACGTATAGCAGCCAAGCCACGACCTATACAGATTTCCTCGGTCGCAAAGTTTACCGGTCCGACAGGCGCACGTACCGACATGAGGATGTCACCATCTCGGGCAATCTTGGTGGTTTGAGTGGTCCATGTTGTAGGAGAATCAATAAACTTATCGCCAAATTCTTTTTTCCCCTGATAGAACGGGATTCCCTTTCCATCATTGTTGTAATACTTACCCTCAGGCGATTGACCCGCTATCACCTCACAAACATCAGCAATCTTCTTTATCTCCCATCCCTTTTTCACAGCAGCCCCCGTTCATTAATTGAAAATGGATAATTGACAGTTGACAATGAAAGAGAATAGGCACGGGGCAAATCATTTTGTCGCTCTTCGTTATCCATTATCCATTGTCCATTATCCATTGTTACGATTCCTTTTCCGCATCCCACAGGCGCAGCCGTTCGGCGATGTCTTCGGGACTGGGCAGTTCGTTTCTGTAAGGTTCAGGCAGTTGGGGGACGATGGCGTAGGTGGCAACGCCGATGGGCCTCTGGGCGGTTCGCAGGGCGTATTCGACAACCGTTTTGTTCTTGTGGCGGCAGATGATGATACCGATGGGTGCGTTCTCGTTATCCATGCGCTCCTGCGTGTCCAGCGCCTCGAGATAGAATTCCATTTTCCCTTTGTGTTCCGGTTGGAAACTGCCGATTTTCAGTTCGATAGCCACGAGACAGCGCAGCCTGCGGTGGAATAGCAGCAGGTCTATGAAATATTCCTGTCCGCCCACCTCGATGCGGTATTGGTTGCCGACAAAGGTGAATGCGCCGCCCATTTCCGAGAGGAACCGCCTGATATTATTCACCAGCGCCCGTTCCAATTGTTTTTCCGAGTGTTCCTCCGCTAAATCCAGGAAATCGAAGGTATAATGGTCCTTGACCGCGAGCGCCGCTTGTGCCTGAATATCCGGGGGAAGGGCCTGGTCGAAATTGGTCTGGTTCAACAGGTATTTTTCATAACTCTTGTTGTCCACCTGATGGGTCAGTACGGCCTTGGTCCACCCGAACCGGGCGGTGGCGCGCAGATAAAACTCCCGTTCCAGGTCATCCTTGCATCGTGCCATAATGATGAGGTTCTTGGTCCAGCTGATTTCTCTAACCAGTGGTTGGAGATTTGGCCGGGTGCTATATTCGACGTAGAACTGCCGCATCAACCAAAGGTTTGGCGCAGAAAATCCGTTTCGCCCGGGAAACTCATCCTGCAAGTCGCGGGCAAGGGTTTCGACAACGGACTTGCCCCAGCCGAGACTATCCTGTTTCTTATGGATGGAGGCGCCAATATCCCAATAGAGGTCGAGGAGTTCCTTGTTTACGGCATGAAGCGCCTGGTATTGGCCGCGACGGATGCGCTCTTTGATTTCAACAAGAAATCCGGCATAATCAACGGGCATAATTTCACTCATAGCAGTGCCCTGATTTTTTTGAGTACTGCCGCGCTCTCGGCATCAAGTTCGGCGATTTCGTCCAGGATCGCCTTCGGGCTGCGGTGTTTTACCTCCTCATTGCCGTTTGGGTTCTTTACGGACAGGTCGAAGGTGGTTTTGTTGACGTCCGCCATATCCACGGTCCAGCTTTTAGGCGAATCGGCGCAGGTCTTTTGCAATTGGATGAACTCGGCGAGGTCGTCGTCGTTCAACGGGTTGGTCTTGCCGAGGTTGCGCCCGGGATCGAGTTGATAGAACCATACCTTGCGCGTGGGCGCGCCCTTCTCGAAGAAGAGGACGACCGTCTTCACGCCTGCGCCCAGGAAGGTGCCGCCGGGACAGTCGAGCACGGTGTGCAGGGTACAACTTTCCAGGAGCATCTTGCGCAGGCTGACCGAGGCGTTGTCCGTGTTGGAGAGAAAGGTGTTCTTGATGACCACACCCGCCCGTCCGCCGGCCTTGAGCATCTTAATGAAGTGCTGGAGGAACAGGAACGCCGTCTCTCCGGTGCGGATGGGGAAGTTCTGCTGCACTTCCTTACGTTCCTTGCCGCCAAAGGGCGGATTGGCGAGGATGACGTCGAAGCGGTCCTTCTCCTGGATATCGGCGAGGTTCTCGGTGAGCGTATTGGTATGGATGATGTTCGGTGCTTCGATGCCGTGGAGGATCATGTTCATGATGGCGATGACATAGGCGAGGGACTTCTTTTCCTTGCCGTGGAAGGTGCGGGTCTGGAGGGTGGTCAGGTCTTTGGTGGTGAGTTTGCCCGAGGCTTTCAGGAATTCAAAGGCCTCGCACAGGAAGCCCGCGGACCCCACGGCGCCGTCATAGAGGGT
>MTKZ01125745.1_pt2 | contig 22851 bp, 27 predicted proteins | sample 1042781 | NCBI WGS metagenome assembly MTKZ01 (sample SAMN06212207, study PRJNA360539) | anaerobic digester metagenome | biome: Wastewater treatment plant; material: sludge; isolation source: anaerobic digester fed with sludge from wastewater treatment plant | place: Denmark: WWTP Viborg ... | reverse complement strand
GGGCGCGAGGGCCGACGGGGCCATGGATCGGGCCAGCGGCAGCGAGCGGATTGCCAGCGCAGCGCGTTGTAAGCCAAACAAAGCGGTGAGGATCGGCTGAGCCACGGCGAAGAGAGCCTAAGGCGGGGCGGTTCGCCTCGCAGAGCAAAAGCGGATCGCGCCGCAGGCACACGAGAGCCGGCCGTAGCTGGCGGGGCGGATCGGACCCCCGGAGGGCAAAAGCGGATCGGCCAGCGGATGCGAGCGGGTCGTTGCGCGACGGCGCGAAACGGATCGCCTCACCGGCAGGGTGGCTGGAATCTGCCCGCCGCACAGGCGACGCGCCGCAACCGCCAGGTGAGCGGCGCCTAAAATACAGGATAAGCGAGCGGTCGGCCAGCGCCGGCCGCGAGCGTATGCAAATGCCCCGCCCCCGGACCGCTGGCCTTTGCTTGGGCCGCATTTTTAAGCCGGGGGCGGTGGGTTGGCGCGGGGAATTTCACCCCGCGCCGGCAAATCATCCGATGGCCTCCACGGGGGCGGCTTCGTCCTGATGGACTTGGCCCGCGTGGAATACGTAGGCGATGGCAAACCGCTCTATGCGCTCCGTTTCGGGGTCGCCGTTCTCCAGCGTTTTCCCCGTCTCGAACTTCATGATCTTGGGCGTACTCCACAGCATGAAACCATGCTCCCCCTTCCTCACGCTGTAGCCCTTGGCCTTCCAGTCGCGGAACGTGTGAAACTCGTTCTGCCCGGTCTGCTCGCGGTAGATCACTTCAAGGCAGGCGTTCAACGTGTAGCAATCGCGGAACTTGGTGGGAATATGCGCGACAAAGGCCGCGATTTCTTCGGGGCTGGCTCCGTTCAATTCTGCGGCTTTTGCTTCGCGGTTCATCTGCACCCATTTCTTGAATGGGGCCGTTGCGCGGCAAAGGGCGGCGCGTTTTTCCTTGGCGGCTTCAATCTGCGCTTCAGTGGGCTTGTGGTTCGTCTTCATGGTCTTGGTCTTTCTTGGTTGGTTTTGTTGTTTGTTTTACATTCCGGCGGAAATCATCAAATCCGTCAGGCAAAGGACTTTCCCAGCCTTCGCATCCTTCGCAAACTGCGCCCGTTGGGCGGCCAGCTTGGCGCGGCGGTCGGGATCGTTGGCGCGGATGTGCTCGTAGCGGATGGGCCGCTCGTAGGTTCCGACAACCCATCCCCGCCCGTTGTAGGTGGTTCCGCATTGGCGGCAGGTGACGTTTTCGGCCTGGCCGTATTCCGCGCAAGGCACCTTCTCCCCGCATCCGCACTGGAAATATCCCGGCGCGGGAATTCCTTCGGGGTGGCCTTCTTCGCGTCTCCAAGCAACTTTGACTGTTTCGGTCAAAGGAAGTCGGGCGGTCGTCTGTGTGTTGGTCTTCATGGTCTGTTGTCCTTTCGGGTTGGTTTGTTCTTCAAACATCGAGAATCGGGGGCAAGGTCACGCTGTTGCACATGTTTTGACTCGGGGGCTTGGCGTAGATGGTGCGGCGGATGTCGTGCAGGCGGCTGACGATTTCGCGGCGGACGCGGAAGCAGGGATCGAGACGCGCACGGCAAAGGTTCAAGAGGCCGACGCGGTANNCTTGCCGTTCAAAAGGTAGTTTTTTCCAAGGCGGATCGGCTCGGGATGGCCCGTCAAAATGAAACAGACTTGGCCGGGGTGCTCGTCGGTGCGGGGTTTCATGGCTTCGGCTCCTTGAAACAATGGATTCCGCAAAACCACATGGCCCAAAGTATGGTCCAGAATACGCGCGCCTCCTCGGTGGCGCGGCTGGCGATTGGGTCACGCTTGGTCATAGCGCCACCGGGGAAAGGTCGATACCGTAAGCGATGAAAAGTTCGGCAACCGCGTTCTCGTCGCCTTCGGCGGCAAGTTGCATCAGTGCCTCCCGGCGGCTGTCGGTGCTGAATGGGCTTTCATCCCCGAACATTGAGTTTGCACGTTTGAAGGAACCCCTTGCTTCCTGTTGGGCGGCTTGTGTGCGGATGGTTTTCATTTGCTTTTCTCCGGTTTCGTTGGTGGTTCGTGTTTTCATTTGATTTGCCCTGTTCGTTAGGCCCTTTGCTTCACCGATCCGAAGGACGGGACAAAGTGGGGGCCTTCCCTGGGCGGATTCCCTTCAGGGTGCCCAAAAGCGACGAAGCCACATCGGCGAGGAGCGGGGACGCCTCCCGCCTCCCCCGAAATTGGAGGCCAGCGAGCCTGCCGAGCGTTTCCGGAAATGAGGGGGAGTTGACCCAGGAGAAGCAAAGGGACTGACGGAAAAGGGCAGGCTGTCGTGAAAACAGCACCAACGGAGAAAAGGAAATGGGCCTCAAGAAAACCAGCCACACACAACGAAGACCAACACGGGCTGCGGGCTGTTATGGCTGTTGGCTGCTGGCTCCGCGTAGGGCCGCTGGCCGTGGAGCGCATGGGCGGCTACGGCAAGGCAACGGTGCTGGCACGGGAGCGGCCCGGAGCGGGCGGTTGGATCGCCTACGCTGCGAGCGGATGGGTCGAAGGCCGGGGCCTGACCGTCAACGAGCGGAGCGAGTGAGGCGGTGGAGGCGATGGCCGCATAGTGCGCCGACCGGAGGGAGGCTAATAGATGCCCCGCGCGGCCTTAGAATCGCTTCTGGCGCGACGGTGTTTGCGAACGGACAAAGGCACGCGACATTCTGCCGCCCCGACACACATCATAGTCGGGGAAGCTTCGGGTGGGATCACGCGTCCTACACCATGAACAGGGGTTGGTCGAGTTCCAAGGCGGACTCGATGAAGCGATGGACAGGGCCAAGCATCATGTCCTTATGGGTCATAAATGCTTTTTGGCAATGCGTGGGGACGGCGATTTCCCTCCGACATTTTCGATATCAAAAGGTCAGAACGGTCTCACGATCCGGATCTGCCTTGTAACGCCTCTCATCGGAAATCAAGATGCTGTAGAAGCGATCACGACTTCAGCTTTGACTGCCCACGCTCATTGCGCTAATCTCTGCTTGTCAGCATGGCCGCATGCAAACGCATCGTGTGCCGCCTGGTTTTGCTGCTATCCGGCAATAGAATGGAGATGTAGTGAAAATTAGAATCTTAACCGCCATTGTTCTTGGGTTAGCGCTGACTGGGTGTGGCACGATGACAACACGGAGGGGCCTCATATCGCCCACCCACCCATATCGTTGCAGTGATGGTCCGCAACTTCGCTATGTTCTTAACAATTATGACCGCGTCCCGCTTGAAGAAGCATTGTCAAATACCGGGATATTGTCCCGGGATTATTCCCGTGATTATTTAACAACAAACCAGTTGGTCATTACATCTAGTACAAAAGAGCATGATTCGCGGTATGATTTCTTTGAATCCCTCCCATTCATACTCAGCGGCCTGTCATGGGGGCTAATACCAGCGAAATCCTATGTCTTGGTTAAGACGGAAATCTCGGTGGCATATGGACAAAGGGTGGTCCGATACACCTATGCGGATGAAATCGCTCGATGGACAAGTGTATGGCATCACCTTGCAGGGGGCCGTTCATACTTTGACTACCATGCGATCAATGAAGAAACAGAGAGTGTCCTAGAATCAATCAGGCGAGACGTCGCAAATGCATTCGTTCGGGACATGGTGAAAGATGGCTTGCTGCCGCCATGCAAGGAGGCTGGACGCATAGATTAGGATTCGCCGGGCGTTCGACGAAGTTGTTACAGAGTAGCACTGGCAAGGGTGTTGGTGGTTGCAGAATACATTATTGCCTCTTACTACTTCGTCCCTCCCCGTTGCTTGAGAAACTCATTTACATCGTGGTGGCCACCAGTAATCGCATATTTAAGGGGAGTCCAGCCGTTGTCACCCCTTGCGTTAATGTTCGCGCCTTTGTCCAGCAGATATTTAACGACATCTAAATGCCCCGCGCTTGCAGCAAACATAAGCGGCGTCCAGCCGTTGTGGGTCTTTGCGTCTATATCTGCGTCATTTTCTACTAGATATCTGACGGTTTCCAGATGGCCACCAGCAGCAGCATAATTAAGAGCAGAAAACCCTGATTCACCCTTGGTGTTCAGGAGGGTTTTACGTGTTTCCGAGTCTTCGATCATGTCCGCCAGATTTTTAACCATATCCAGATGACCACGGTAAGCGGCCATCATCAGTGGACTAATTCCTTCCTCTCTCCGCGCGTACATGGGCATACCTCTGGGCTCTTGGCCGAATCCAATCTGATAAGCCTGGAGTATCATCATCAGCGCGGGCAGATATTGCATGACTGTTTTCATGGCCTGGAGAGTATTCTTGGTTTACATAACCCAAGCATCAACTTCAGTTCTATTCGCCATGTCTAACCTGCCGCTCGTAATCCTATTCTTATTGCCACGCTGCGCCTGCCGGTGAAAATTATGTCGGCAGATATTGCAGGATTATCTGAAGTTCATTGGCGGACTAAATCTTGCAGGATTAGGGCTGTAACGGGGACTGCTGTATGAGGGGCTGCTAAAGCTGCCGGCCGGCACGTTTTCCGTCATTATCCTGCACCAGTCCCAACACATTGTTACAGGTGTGCCAACCACTCTGCCAGTATAGCACCAAAACACGCGACCTCCGCCGGGCTGGTCAATGGTATCAGTTGTAAACTGCCTGTGCGTTGGTTCGGTAAAACGCCAAAAAGAATGCGTGCTGGGTCCAACACATGAGGTGCAAAGCAAAGCAACCGACGATATTCCCACAACCTGCGAGAATGTTTTTATGTACATTATATAAGTTAGTCCTGCACTGATAACCCAAGGCTCATAGGTCACATTTCATTTTGTGTCTTTAGAGTCATCTTCTAGCACCCGATCGGCCATCCGTTTCCGCATTTTTTCGAACTCTTCATCTGTAATCAACCCAGCGGCTTTAAGTTGTTTCAGACGCTGAAAATCGGCCAACGTCGAATCTGCGGCAGGCAAATCGCTTGCATTGTCTGGTTGTTTGCCGACCTTGGCTTCTGATTTGCTCGCGGACGCTGATTGATCCGCTGGTTGCTTGGCCGCCTTGAACAGCGCCCGTGTGAATTCCGGGTCTTCCATCAGACAATGAATTCCTTTTGTTAGTGCGGCGCTAAGCGCAATTTCCGCATTTGCCCCAGATGTTAGTTGGCATTTATCTTTGAGGCCTTCCGCATAAATCATCCTTGAATATATGATAGAAGATCCTTCTTCAGAAGTTACATCCACCTTCATGTTGAATTCAGCGCGCGCAGTACCCGACCAAAAGCCAATTACCCACCTGTTATACAGTCGACTGATCTCGGCATTTACAACAGCGTCGCCGCCATCAAGCTTAAATCCACTGTTTTCTAGTTCCTGCTCCAGCGCCTTGGTCACCATATCGGGCACTGAACCCACAGAGGTTATTGCCGCCATCTCCATCCCATAGACATTGCTCTTGTGACCCACCTGGTTTGGAGCAACAGGCCGAGAATCCCGCAATGCCACCCGCACATTGATTTTATCCGCACCTGGTAAGGGAGAAACGGCTTGCCGTGGAGTATAAACGATGTGGGCGCGATCTGGGGTCATTGCACAGCCGGTCAACAAGACCAGCATTACCACCTGAAAACATCCAGAGAAGACAACCGCCCTAATTTTCATTATGGCTCCTTCGTTTCATTATCCAGCAGTTTATTGACCATCGCCTTCCGGCGAGTCTCATATTCATCTTCTGTCAACAGTCCTTCATCTCTCAGCATTTTCAGCTGCTTCAAAGACGAAATCGTTTTGTCAGAGGAGGCCGATGCCGCGGAAGATGCTTTGCCAGATTTTGCAGGCGATTCTTCCCCCTTCTGCGCCTCTTCCATCTTTTTGGCCTCTGCCGCCTTTTTTTTCACTTCTGCCTTTCGCTCCTTTGCTGCAATTACCTCTTCTTCTTTCCGGGCCGCATCGATCTTCTTTTCCTCAGCAAGCCGACGTTCTTCTGATTGCATCATGGAAATTCCTGAGCTTCTTACTCCACCACCAGCACTTGTCGCGGGGAATTCCCACACAAGACCGCCACGGATAAATGCACCCTTGAGTTCATTTTCGCCCAATTCCGTGCCGTCCGCCTCGACTTTGCCCTTTGTGATATCAAATTGATACCCACCCCCCGCAAATATCTTGAACCCCGCGCTCACCTCATAATCAAGATTTGCCCCGATGGCACCAACTAAACCACCTTCAATGTCTACATCATAGGAATACGCATCGGTGATTCTATTCCCATAGGTGTCGACAAGCGCTTCAGCCATTACAAGTTTAACACTAGAATTGACAATCACATAACGAAGCCCAGCATCAACCGTGAATGCAATCGAATTGTCCAACGGCATTTTATAGAGCACGGATGCCCCCAATGGGATCATTGTCGCATCGCCTTCTAATCCGACAGCAGCCCCATACGCAATGCCACTGCCTAAATACTCACCATGCGAGTATATCTCGTCATTCACATCCCATTTCTGAGCTCCGACAGATAAGGCCAGCCCGAGTTTGCTGTCTTTCCAAAAGGTGAATTGCGCAGTACCGCCGTATCCCTTGTCCCATGTATCGTCCAGTCCGGGGAACAAGTAATCGCCACTGATTCGGAACTCGTTTTGTTGCGTACTTTCTCCATAAGCCCAAGATGCGAGCACGCCAACAGCCGCCAATATACTCAGAACTTTTTTCATTTTGTTACCGTTGGTTAAATTCCACAGACGCTTTCCAAACAAGCTCCTTACGCCACCGTCCACATTCGTCTCACGACAAGCTCCAGCAAGTTCAAGAACAAACACGGAATGAAGGTACACCCGCGATATGTTGCGCGCTTTAATTCCTTGATGTTCCTTACAGATTCCTGTTGCCACGAAAGAGTCCCGCAAAACGCATAATTCAAAAAGTAATATAATCTTCCAAGTGACCGAACTGTGTTGTTAGTATTACCTATCCCTTGATTTGATACAAGCCGGAAATATTTCGACAGACGGAAATATTTCGCAGTATTGCTGCCCCCCCCCCNNGCCGGATGCCGACGCCTACAACTCCTCAGAAAAGGACCGCGTGCTTGACCTCAAGTGGTTTCCTCATCGCCCGCCCACTTTCGCCTTAGTCGCTCCTGAAATATGGCTGATGCCCCCTTGTCGTGCTATGCACATCCGGCCTAATCCGCCGCATAACTTGACCTCTTCTCCATCATCCGCTAATTTGCAGGAGGTCTATACAACACTATATTTGGCCGGTGAAACAAAAGAGGGCGGAAGAGCAAATTGTCGGCGACACTCAAGATTATCTGGAAATATCAGAATTATATAGCCCGCCGACATCACCCCCGCCGGTGCTGACCTTTCAAGAAGCCCAGCAATGCCAAAAGAACAGTTCTATCGAAGATTTTCTCCGCTGACTTGGGACATAAGATGTCTGACCCTGAATCCGGCTCTCATTTCAGGGAATTTTCCGGTATCTCGCAAGGCATTGCGACGATCTTATCCGATGCGCATTCTGCGGTATTGGTTCATATATCACTTTTTACGTGTCGAGCATCAGCAACGGCAGGCACCTCTTAACATTTGCGAGGTGGGAATTGATGTGGGGCAGATGCTTCGCTTCATGCATTCTGTTGCAGCCGTACCTGGCCTTACTCCTATGCAATGGTCGTCTTGGACCGGTGTGGATTGTCATCTCAAGCAAAAAGCATTAACGAACCTTGGCTATACGCAGCTATTCCAAGAGAACATCGAGCAATCCAGTTCCTGGTTGAGCGAAGACTATGATGTCATCATATTGCTGCATGTTTTGGAACATCTTAACTCCCCCGAAACGGCATTTGCCATGATTGCGCCGCGTATGAAGCCCGGCGGCGTTCTGATGGGCGGGGTACCTTCCGTTCCGAATTTCTGTGCCAAGCTCCACGAGCGTCACATCAGAGCAAATCCAAATACAAACGGCCATGCGAGTGCCTTTTCACCCGGCCGCGTCAAACGGATTGCTCTTGAACAGGGAATGCAACTCGATTTTATGGCTGGCGCGTTTCTGCTCCGCGCTGGTGGATTCTTCTTGGAAGACCATGCATGGTGGTTGCGGTTCAATTTGGCATTTGGCGCGCTCGTGCCTGCCTGGCCTGGTGAAATATATTGGGTTATGCGAAAGCCGATGTGAAGGACTTATATGTGCGGCATCTGCGGCATCCTAGATCTTCGCGCCACCGATGTGGGAATCGATGACCGAAAACGGGCAGTTCAAGGTATGCTGAAGTCCATGCACCACCGTGGGCCAGATGGCGCCGGTGATTTTACCGATGAGCCCATTACGCTCGGGGCTGTTCGGCTTGCAGTGCTCGATCTGTCCACGGCCGCCAATCAGCCGATGATTTCTGATTCGGGCCGGCATGTGCTTGTGTATAATGGAGAAATCTACAACTACCATGCCCTCCGTGCTGAACTGGAAAAGGACGGGACCAAATTCCATTCCTCCGGGGATACGGAGGTGCTCCTCCGGCTTTTCGAGCAGCGAGGTTCCGCATGTCTGAATGATCTGCAAGGCATGTTCGCATTTGCCATCTGGGACACGGTAACGCGAAATTTGTTTGTCGCCCGGGATCGATTCGGTGAAAAACCGCTGTTTTACGGCGAGGTCGCTGGGTGTTTTGTTTTTGCGTCGGAACTGAAGGCGTTGCTGTCCATCCCCTTCGTTCCGCGCAAGCCGGACTGGCTGGGCATACACCTAGGCCTGCACTATGTTCATGTGCCGGCACCATACACGGCATTCGCGGGTCTCAAAAAACTTCCGCCGGCCTGCTGCATGACAGTCCAGGATAAACCCCAGACTCCAGTCAGGTACTGGCGCCCCTCTTTCGGCCCAATGTTGAAACCCGATCAACACGGCGAGTGCGTCGATGCTGTCGCCGCGTGCCTGGATCAAACCGTACAGCAAATGGCCCGCAGTGATGTGCCAATTGGTTCGTTCCTCTCCGGAGGGCTGGATTCCTCGTCAGTGTCCGCTATGCTGGCTTCACACATGCCAAATATCCACACATTTCGAATTAGTTACCAGAAATGTCCCGACCTGCATGAGCAAAAAGCCGCTCAGGCCGTGTCCGCCCGCTACAAAACCCGGCACCATGAAATCGCACTGGAACCGGACGCTNNGCGTTGCACTATCTGGTAGTGGGGCCGATGAAATCTTCGGCGGCTATGCGGATCTGATGGATATGGCGCAGCTGGAATCCAATTTGGCGCAAGCGGAATTGCTTGCCCCCTTCTATAACGAGGGTAACCTGGGCGGCCAACTCTCTGAAGCTTTTCGCGATCTAGCGGTATTAAAGTCTTGTTACGATAAAATTGACAAAAGCCGTATCTATGCCAATAAGTATCTTTATCGTGGGCGGAGTTTTACAGCTTATGCCTATACGCCTCGAATGACTTCGATTACCGAAGGATACGACGTTGCGCAGCCTCTAGTAGACATATTTCATGAAGCCAACACGGATAGTCTTTATCAGTCCATGGTATACCAGCAGCTGATGTTGACCTGTCAATACAGCCTTGTTGATCATGCGGACATCTCAGGAATGGCGCACTCGATGGAAATTCGATCCCCCTTTCTCGACAGCCACATGGTAGATCTTGCTTTGCGCATCCCACCGGCAATGAAATCCGGAACGCGAAACGGGCGGGTTTTCGGTAAAATGATTCTTCGAGAGGCAATGGAAGGTCGTCTTCCTGAAGAATCTTTATATGCACCCAAGTCCGGCTTTGGATCCACGGTGCCCCACGGCGAGTGGCTGCGGATGGCGTGGAAACACATGCTGCGACGGGAGCAGCTTGAAGATTCCGGCATGTTCAAGCTAGCGGAGTTGGACAAATTTGTTAAAACCAGATTGGATCACCATCCGGAAATGGCCCATCAGCTGTTCAACATCCTAACCCTGGGAGAATGGATTGATCTCTATTGTTAATCCACTTCTTGCGAGGCGGTCGTGATTACTCCCCTCCAATCCCCCAACCCGAAGGATATGCCCCCGGGCGTGAGACCTGCAGATCTATCGGATGCCATCCGGCTGGCTAAACTTGGCGGATATTCCTGGTCGGCGGTTCTCATGGCCATACTTCTCCAAAATCTATCGGCGGCGGCAACGGCCGCGCTCCTTTACTTAATTCGCCATTCTATGCCGGATCATTCTTCCGGCTTGCCGGGAATCGGCAATCTGGCTCTGTGGGCATTCGCAGCCCTGCTAGCCGGACAAGGGCTTTTTTCTCTGGCTAGCGAGGCCATCCTGATTCGACATAGCCTTCAATTCACCGAGCGCCTTCGCCATGTCTTGTTCGACCATATTCTCCAACTCCGTTTATCGGATGTCATGCGCCGATCTCCCGGCGACTGGGTCTCTCGATGCCAAACCGATCTGCAAGCCATTCAGTCTGGGATGTTCGGCTTGCCGCAGTCACTCATCGCCATCCCTATTTCCCTGGCCATCTATCTTTCCGCCATTGTGAGCATTTCCCCATCACTCACATTATGGATTGCCGTCTGGCTTTGCGCGGGCATCCTGCCTGCCTGGCTATTGCGGCGGCAGCTATATCAGTTCAGTCACGGCATCCTCTCGAAAGCAGGCAGTCTGACTTCGATTCTCGCGGAGACATTCGGGCACATTAAAGCGGTCAAGGCTCTTCACCTTGAAAACAACCGGCGGCGACGAATGTGCAACTGGATCCAAACACAAATCGATTTGGTCTGGAAATCACGTATTTTGGCTCTTGCTGCCCGCCAAGGGACCACATTGGTGATGGTTGGATGCTTTCTGGCAATGGCTGTCATAGCCTCAAGGCGGGTGGCGAGTGGAAGCCTATCCCTAAACGACTTCATTGCCGTATTGATCGGTATTGTTTTGGTGATTAGGGAGTCGCAGAAAATGGTTGGCACTGCCGCCCGGATGCAGGAATTCCGTGCGTCAATCACAAGGTATCAGGAAACTATGAACCTGNNACTATGAACCTGCCGCCTGAAGAGCAGGGCGCCGGACATTTGAGCGGACCCGTGCAAGAGATTGCGCTGCGCAAAGTGGCATACTCATATCCAGGCCATGAGACCCAGCCCACTCTTGAAGGCGTCTCATTCACACTGCGCCGGGGAGAAATGCTGGCTATTGTTGGACTCAGCGGTGGCGGTAAGACGACACTCCTTGACCTTTTGTTGGGACTGATGCCTCCCCAAGAGGGTGCAATCCTAATCAACGATCTGCCCCTCCATGCGTTGAATTTGAATTCATGGCGATGCCGTCTCGGCGTAGTTCTTCAAGACACGGCCCCCTTTCGCGGTTCGATTCGCGAGAGCCTCGAATCAGAAGATTGGCCCAACCAGCCATTACCGGAGCGCATTGCGCATGCCATCAAGGCTCTTGGCCTTGAAAGTGTGATTGCCCGACGCGGGGGCATGGAGGCGTTGATGATCGAGCGCGGGGCGGACTGGTCAGAAGGTGAAATGCAGAGACTTGCGCTGGTCCGAGCCTGGATTGCACAGCCGGATGTCCTGTTACTGGACGAACCCAGTTCGGCGCTAGACACCCATCTCGAGCAGGGGCTGTTGTCTCTGCTGGATGAGGATCGCAAGTCGCGCTTAACCATTGTGGTCACCCACCGGATGAAACTAGCCGCGAGCGCGGATCTTGTGCTGGTTATGAACGAGGGCCGTCCCCACGAGCTTGGGCCACCAGATCATGTTTATGCGCGAGATCCTCTATTTCGAAGCTTGTGCGACGGCCAGCGAGTGACTATAAATTGTGCCAGCCAAGAGTAAGGAGCCGACCATGTCACATTACGAAACAAACGAAGGAATTGTCTGGCGCGAGAAGGATGGCTTGTGCATCGTGTTAAGTACGGTTTCCGGCCATTATTTCACATTCAATAAAACCGGCACCTTGCTGTGGCGCGGTCTCATTGCCGAAAAAAAATCTATATCCTCTGTTATTGGCACCATAGCCGACCACTTCCCGTCTGCCCCGCCCATTACCGAGATCGAGCAGCAGTGCCGGCAACTTGTCGAAGAGTGGATTTCCGAATCCCTGGTTCGCATGGTAAGACCTGCCTAAACTCCCGCTTCCGGTTTTAAAGTGGCCAATATCCTGCTTACTGATTTCTGCAACCGCAATTGTCCTTATTGCTTTGCCCAAAAACAGGTTCAGTTGGCCACGCATAAACCGCATTGGGAAATGCCGCGGGACGAATACGAAACCGTTCTGGGGTACTTGAATCCACGGACTGATAATGTTTCTTTGTTGGGTGGTGAACCTACCCTGCATCGGCATTTTGAGGAATTCGTGGCGATAGCAGCGGCACGGGGCTTTCTTGTTAATGTCTTCTCTAATGGAACCGGCAAGTCGCTTCAACGGGTCCTCGCCGGCCCCTTGCGAAAACATATAAAAGTCGTACTAAACCTCAACCCGCCGGAACAATATAGTCTCCGGGAACTGGAAACTATTTACGAGAATTGCCGACTCGCAGGCAGGCGCATGATTCTATCCTACAACCTGTATACGCCGGAATTCCGTTGGGATTTTATTCGCAACACTATTATGGAGTATAAGCTCAAACCACTGGTGCGGCTTGGATTGGCACAACCTATTCAGGGAGAAGCTAACGCCTGCCTGTCCGAAAACCAGATGCCGGCGCTTTACGACCGAATCACGCAAATGGCGTCAGAACTGGCCATAGACGGCATCCGAATGGGATTTGACTGCGGCTTTCGACTCTGCGGCTTTACCGTGAAACAGCGAGGCATTCTTGCCTCCTGCGGCACGGATATGAACTATATTTGCGGTCCCACCATAGATATTGGACCTGGCTTGCAGGTGTGGCGGTGTTTTCCAATGTCCACAACCGAAGATGTCCACCGACGCCTGACCGAATTTTCATCTCTCAATGAGCTCCGAGAATTCTACACGGAACAATGGGCGACCGAACAGGCTTTGGGCAACACCTCCGACTGCCCTGACTGCCCCGAAAGATTGGCGNNTCTCGCGCACACTGATTCTCAAAGGAGCACGCCATGATTCATCTGAGACTGAATGAATGGGCACTCTTTTCGGGGCCATCGGGAGAAGTCCGGCTGCAACGGAGGTTAAAAGACCTAGTTAAGCATGGAGAACGCCGCGTCCAGATTTTTGTTGCTCCTCAGATATGCGATAACGCCTTGGAGCAGATCGCCGCAACGGCTTTGCAGGAGCCCATCGAAATAACCCTGGTCCTGCAGCGTCTCCCTGATGACTCGATTCTCCATGCCTGGAAGGACCGAAAGTTCAAACTAATCCTCCCCGCCCCACTGCTGGAAAAAGCCACAAGCTCAACTCTCACATTGCTATCCAGGAATTTGCAGTTATGCTTATGGGTCCCAATCCCGTCTCCAACCGCCGAACTTACTGGCATGCGAAGACTAATGCACGATCTAAAACCCTTAGCCGGAGTTGAATTAGGTATCGGCTGGGAGAGCCTTGGATCAGGGCCACGGCCACGATCCACCCAGAACTATCGGGAATTCGTCCCGCTCATCTTGGATTGGATCGACGACGCCACCACATTGTCGATCCGCACCTATTTTTCCTGCGGGCTTCCCTTATCTATGTTCGGATTGGAACAGTTGGGCCATTTGGCTTCGCGGTTGGTGAATTGGCCCATCGCTCGGTGCGGTGAAGATCCGGTCATGGATGAAAATGGTGGCCTACACTACTGCTTGCTGATTGGATACCAAGAGCCCGTGATGATTGACGACGAAACTGCACTCGATGGATTGAATCGGTTGACAGAAAAACGGCTTGGGGCCATTCGATCTTTGGCACTCGCCGATTGTCGCGAGTGTCGCAGCTTGAAAACCGGGGCATGCGGAGGCGGATGCCTAGCAATGGAATTACCCTTCTGGCAGGGAACATCCGCAACGCAAAACCTGATCTTATCCCCAACCCTTAACGCCGTTGCTTCAGAATAATAGGTCTGCAAATGCGCTACGGACTGCCTGTGGATTGGGGAAACGGAGGGCGGGGTCTTTTTCAAGCATTTGCGCAATAAACTCGGCCAATCCATTCGGAAATCCTTGACGAATCGAAGACAAGGCCTTTGGCCTTTCGTTCAGCACCTGCTGCAACAGCCTGTCGGGCGGACTTGCTGTGAATGGTGGTGATCCGGTAGCCAACCAATATAGCGAGGCTCCTGCACTATATTGATCAGCGCGGTGATCGCACCCATGTTGAAGCCATCCGGTTTGTTCCGGCGACATAAAGGCTGGGGTACCTTGCAATTGCCAGAGGTTGAATGGGACAGCATTTGGCCCGGCTTTCATTGCCAACGAAAAATCAATAAGTTTAAGCACTCCCGTCTTTTTATCAAAAATCAGGTTGTCCGGTTTTATGTCGCGATGAACCAATCCGTGCCGCCACAAATCTTCAAGGATATCAAACAATCCAAGGGCGATGACATTAAATTGCCTCCAAGAAACACGCCACCATCGAAAATAAAGAGCCAATGAATTACCCGCCCCATACTCACGCACCAAAACCGGTTTTCCTGAAAGATCGTGGAATGCAAGCACGCGCGCAAATCGCGGAGAGGGATAATTCAACAAACACTGATACTCGTCCTTCATTGTCTGCGCAAGCGCGCTATCTTTGGCAACATCCAGAACGGTTTTCACCAGTACAGGCAATCTATCCGCCCGACGTATGGCCTGAAAAACAAGCGTAGGACCGCTACTGCGAAATCGGCGGCGCGGACGGTAGAGTGTGCGTAGTTCCTCTGGAAACCCCCTCATTCAGCCCCCACAACCCATTACTATGCTATTTTCCGTGGCTTGTCTGGCCAAAAATAATTGATGAATCCGCTTCTTAGAAACCCAGGGCATAACCGTGCGTGCAGAGGCAACAATACCCTGACCTTCACCAGCTTCGACCCTCCACCAAGCGGCCAACGTAGGCCACGATAGCCCTGAATATCTGGAGAACTCCGCCCAGAAATCTTGTACGGCGCAATCAAAGCGCGGCCCGGCCTGCCATATTGTGGGATTCCAGCTTTCTGGCATTGACCAGCCAATTTTTTGCATTCCACGCCATACCACCCAGGCAACTCGCTGCAAATTTAGTTCCTTGAAAAGGTTGAGTATCTGATATGGATCAGGTTTCCGGATGCGCCACCACACAGCCAAATCTCGCAGCCATAGCCACCGGGAATACTCATGCCGACGCGCATGGAGGACTAGTCCAAGCAATTCATCCAAATCGGCTAGCCGGTACAGATCGGGATGGGCCGGCCAGGAGTGCGCCCGGCTGAGCAGCGCATCCGGTGGCAGATGTCGCCAAAATCTCTTTCGCCCAATAATTTCCAAATGCATTTCGATTGCAATGCGCCCCCGCGTAAATATTCGCTGGCAGCGCCAATCATCCCGGATATATCCCAGCCGGACGAGGGCATCAGATATGGCTTCCCTGTGACTAGAATCAACCACGATATCAAGATCGGATATGTCTCGATACTGGTACCCACCGAAAGCTTCCAGCACATAACCTGGAGACTTCATCACCACAATCCTAGCCTTAGGATGAGCATTCACAAGACCTGTCAACTCCTCAAGCCCTTGTTCAAGGAGCCGTCCTTTTTCCGCCGCTAGCTCCTGCTTCATCCAGATCAGCGGAGGCACATCATCCGGCATGTTGACGACCTCGCCCCAGTACCCAGCAATGCTTTCCAGCACCCGATGATATTCGCCCATGTATAAAAGATAGCCCCAGTCTAAGCGGGTGCCACGCCAACCATCCCCCATTGGTTCTTTACGCCAACTCGCCGCCAACGAGGCAAGCCAGAAGTCCCGCGTGCGGAAGTCTGGCATAAATGGACACTTGCGCTGCGATGTCACCGGATCCTTTATTAGGTTGCGCTCTTTTTGTCTTGAAGTTGCAAGAGAGCCGCACGGAGATAACTCCGCAGTTGGAGCATAGTCATTGTCCCTATCGCCGTGCGCAACAAATGGATGTATGGTGAATCCGCTCTTGGTAGAAGACATGTTCTGCACATATCGGGCCACCGGCTTGATGCCCCACTAAGATTGCGGCGCAACTCCCGCAATTGCTGGCCATTAAAAACATCGCCCAAGCGGGTCTCTGGAATTGTCCCGACCTTGAGTTTATGGAACACATCATAGGAGCAGGGCGTGATCACGCCGTTCCAGCACACCATCAGTTTGTTCTGGGCATGCATGCAGGGCGCCCCCCCGCTCCGAAGCATTACCAGCATTTCTTCAATGACTAATTGCGGCCATGGAAGATATCCGTGCAAGCCGATCTGCGAGATAGCTGATGAGGAAAACCAGTCCAGCACGAACGATTCCAGGTCGCACAACCGAGCATGCCGCGCAAGCACCAACGATCGGATGGAAATATCCGGTCCGCCAGACGGAAGTGAGTCAATAACTGCCTTCAGACGCTCCCGCCGCCCCACCGGAGGATAAATTCCGCGCACCCGGCGATAATTATCATCTGTCACATGGGGATCTGAGACCACTAAACTTTGTAGTCCAGCTTGACTCAATGCGCTCAGATTTTCAACAGAAAGAAGATCTCCGTTGGTGACCACTTCCGTGGCGAGGTCCCGCTCCTTCAGCGCAGCCACCATGTCGGCAAGTCGGGGATGGAGTAGCGGTTCGCCGTGTCCATAGAGTGATATCCACTCTGGGCGGACCCGTGCCGCCTCATCGGCCACATGCAAGAAGATATCCCAATCCATAAACCCTTCAGTCATCTGATTTGAAATGCTGGGGGCATGTGGTTGGCACACTGGACATCGGTGATTACATCGGTTGGTGACCTCCACAATAATCCTGCGCATCGGATTCAACTGCCAGCCCACACGCTTCCGAATTTCGCGTTTTATTTTTCCTGCAAGATCAGGAGGCATATCAACCTATAGAGACTGTGAAGGCGGCGTTGTCGGTGCTGCGAGGCAGTGGAGGCAGGGATAGACGATCAAAGTCTTTCACAACATGTGCTAAACAGACCGAGCAGGCCGCCTGCCGCCGCAGATCGCAGTCCAGGCAATCGGGACTAGGGCCGATATTCATGTAGGGATCACGCGCCCGCTTGAACCATTCCAGTGCTTCGGCATAAGATGTAAAACACTCGTGTGGAATTTCAAAAAGCTCGCTGAGCGGGAGACAATTCACAACGGTTCCATTCGGTGTTATATCCAGCCGGGATCCGCAGTGACTGATCTTCAAGTTCCCTAATCTCTCGCGCTGCTCACTATTGAATAGACAAGGCGAAACTCCGCACTCGAATTCTACGCGAAGTCCCAGGTCACGAGCATTCCCGACCAATTGGACCAGATATTCCGCCAGTTCAGGAGAGTTTATCGACGCAATATGCGCATTGTTTCCCAACGCAACCGGCAAGGCAACGCCGACTTTGAGTTCCATACGCAGTCCAAAGCGGCGATACATTTCAAAAAGGTGGTCATATGATTGATTCAAACGGTAGACATTGTAGCATAGCAGAGCGGAATCTCCGAGCTGCTCAAGGTGATCAAGAAGTCGGGTATAATGCTCTTGAGCATATGATATTGGCTCATTGATATTGACCACCCACAAGCAGTCCGGCAACCGAGCGAGCCGTAATATTCTTTCCTCCAGTGGAGCCGTAAGATTACTGAAAACGACCACGCGCCGGCCACGGCTGTTCACCGCCTCAATCATTTGTAAGAAATCCGGATGCAGGGTGGGCTCCCCTCCCATAAAATGAATCGCGTGTTGCTTGGTAGTTACCCGATCAACCCAGTCCAGCAACTGAATGAAAGTCGCCCAGCCCATCCATGGGGGGTACCGGCGCGACGCCATCATGTTTTTTGCGAAACAATAGCAACAACTGCGATTGCAGATCGATGTCAACATGAAGTTAGGCACGATACCTACGACCTCCTCGGCACACGTATAGCCTCCCTGACCCAAAACCTCAATCCATCTTTCTCTGCGATCAGTTCTCCCCGCGGAACGCCGTCTCCAGGCAGTTCATGTACCAAATCTCCATTTCGAGTAATCCAGCAGTGTCCGCCCTGTCCAAGCTCTCGGCGATCCACAGACACGCAGACATTCAGTTCCACACATTCGTTTTTGGATGTTAGAAATGCATATTGCAGAAGCGTCATGTAGAGGCACGGCTGCTGACTTACGGAACGGGACAAGCGCAGCCATAGCTGACGCCGTCCCAGGATCCAATCGTTTTCCGACTGAGAAGTGGCAGCATACAATCGAGGGTTCCGGCGAATTTCTTCAGCGGCTTCAGATAGGGTTTTCCCCTTCAAAACGTATTCTATTGCGCGCAACCGATGCCACCCGGCAATCATCCATCGAATCCGCTTCATACCGGATTGCCCCAGTACGGCTGCACAGCACGGTTGCAATACCCCTGCGACACCGAATACATCGGCACTCTCGAGGCCAGATCGATCATAAGGTCTAGGACTGGTCCTGCCCGCCGGCTCCAAAGATAATGCATAAAACTCTCACCCAGAAACCTAATAGCATCGTTGGGAGAAAGCTTGTCATGGCGACACTGTTGGCCTCTATCAATGAAGTGAACGGCGACAAGGGGGTAACTGGCAATGGACAAGTCTCCGCATAACCGTTTTGCAGAGACAAGGGATTTTTTATCGCGATCTGGCTCCGCTATCCGCTGTTGCAGGAAGGGATGCAACTGCCATGTGTCCCGAGATACCGCAACATCCCGCCAGTATGGCCAAACGCACCAGTTTCCGGCCACATCCCGCTCAAGTAATACTTGATCATCCCCTAAGAACCGCCATCCTGCATTTGCTAGGCGAAGAATCTGGGTTGTTTTCCCCGAACCACTAGGGCCACTCCATAAATGAGCCCCCTGATGCCCAGATACTCCTCCTGCATGAATGGTGAAGCAACCGATGTTTTGCAGTAACTCTACCAACATCACCTGTACCATGGCGCCAAGGTTGCGGTTTTCTCCTGAGGGGCCTTCAAAGCTCGGACGATGAACCAGCCCCGCCAGCCTTCCGTCATCCATGACTACGACCATGCCGACATCCTCGAAACCCGCCAGCACCGCATGTTCATACTCCAAGACCATAAATTGCCCCAACCCGGCATTCTGGACATGCCGGGGTGGTGCCGCTGGCAGAGCGTCCACAAGCCCTTTGATCGACGGAACAAAACACATACGGGCGATTTGCGGAGTAGCCGGAATAGCCACGGGTAGGTAATCCAGATTGACCATCATCGAAACCACATGGTCGAAGAGCACTTGATCAGCGCTTTCTATCCACACCCGACGCCCCAGATAGCGGTATTCATGGCGGAAGGGCGCTGGATCCTTGAACAAGTTATCAACCAGCTTATAGAGAATTCCGGCTTCAGACATTGGGCTGGCTTCTAAATACATCGAGAAAATCATCTAGGTGTTCGCGCAAATATCCGCGGGACACTTCAACCGGCTCACACGAATCTAACCAGTCCAACAACAATTTAAAATGATTGCGAGATTCATCCGGACGGGTGAGAAACCAAGCCATATGGGGGATTCCCTCCCATCTTAGATCAATGGCTTGCCTCCGGAAATGCGACGAGTCATCCGGGGTGATATGAACCATCCAGCCCGGAGCCGCCTCTCCCACGGCCCGGACGCCTAAACGCTCAGGAATGCTCACACAATACTTGCCTTCTCCTCGTATCGGACACTTGCGGAATTTTGCCAGTTCTGGAAAAAGGTCCATCGTCTGTTGACCCACGTTCGCCATCTCACGGAAGGGTCGCATTACCAGTTTATTGTTCTTGCGGCTGAGCAACCCCAGGTCGTCGGCTAGAAAACCTGCGCCACGCAGGACAGATCGCAAAACATGGGTCGACTTTCCGCTACCAGGCGGGCCCGTGAACACAAGCGCCCGGCCGTCTAGCGAAATGGCCCCACAATGCATCAAGCATGATCCAAAGGAACGAACCCATTCAACACACAGCGGATAAAAAAACGCTTCAGGTTCTGGATTCACGCCCTTTTGAAGCATGGAAATCTGCCCCTCATCAGGATACGACGATGGGTCTAGATAAACGACAGCCTCCGCCTGCTGATCCCGATTCAGTTCCAGCAGCGCCGTATAATCCACGCGGAACCTCGTGCTTCTGGGGCGGATCGAATAAGTCGCTTTTACCTGCGGATTGATGCGCAGAACCGGCCCTGTGAACTCCGTCTCTTGCAGGACTTGCGCAAATCGAGAAGCATCCCTGATGATCCGACATCGCAAAGGAAGCAGATGTTCAGAACTGCCCAGTCCATTGGCCGACGCCCTCCCAAAAAACAGTTCGCGAAGTCGGTCGACTGTTTGCTGCAAAGGCGACTCGACCTTCACCACNNTTTTCACAGAATGATCAAGATGAATTTCGAGGAATCCTAAAGGTGTAGCCGGTCCAGTTTCCGGGAGAGGCTCAAGAGACTCATTCGAAGTGTGACTCTTATCGGATATGGTCCGAAAAATGGGGAACCGCAGTGAGCGTAAATAAATTTTCACAAATTTGACGCAATTCCCTATGTATAATAATCTTACATATATGGTTATTCCTCCTCAATCGTCCATTATGTTCAAGTTGGGGACAATCTGAAGAGCGGGAACCGCAATGAAACCGGGCAAACTCTTGAACAACGCGCCCAAACCCGCTTCTGTTGGCCTTAAGCCCCGTAAGCGGCGCGCCTCGGGAAATACACTGACCTACCGCTCCATGCAAATGGCTGTGACCGCCGCAGGAAAATTGACAGACAACATGGTCTTAAATTTGGCGCGAGTGCTGGGCTGGCTTGCTCCGCTGGCAATTTACCGGTGGGGAATAACCATGCGCAATCTTAAATTGGCCTTTGGTTCAGAAGGCCGGAGCCTGGCAGAACTTCGGTGTCTAGCGCGGTCAGTGTTTGCCAATGCCGCCCTTACAGTTCTTGAAGTGGCTCGCACCAAATCGAAGCCGGTCTTGTTGCCGGACGACCATTTCACCATATCGGGTCTCGATCATTTTCAGCAGGCTGCAGAATGCAAAAAGGGTATTATTCTTTTCGCCGGCCATCTGGGCAATTGGGAGGTGGCGGGCTCTTGGTTTAACCGCCGAATGCATCCATCAACCGGACTGGCAAGGTTGCAATCCAATCCTGCGTCCAACAGAATATTAATGGAGTTACGATGGAGGTTGGGCTTAGAAATTCTACCGAATAAATGCCCATGGAAATTGATCCGAAGCTTTTTGGCAGAAAACTATGCCATGGCATTTCTTGCCGATCAACATGGAGGTTATTCCGGCACCCGCGTCACATTCTTCGGAGTTCCAACGACCGCACCGAAGGGTCCAATTTTGTGTGCATTGCGAACCGGCGCACCCGTCATCCCGGCGTTCACTGTGAGATGTTCAGACAACCCGTTTCACCATAAGATTTGCTTCGAGCCCGCGCTGCAACTGGTGCGGACTGGAAATTTAGAACACGACATCCAAGTAAACACACAGGTGGCTCTAAACGTGGTTGAAACCTACATTCGCCGTTATCCAGATCAATGGTGGTGGATGCATAGACGTTGGCGTTAGAATTTCCGTCGTTCGATTCTACATCGCTTGTGCTACTCACCTTCAAGGACCAGGGAGCGGACCAGCGCCTCACCCGGAGGAAACCCGACCTTGACCAGGGCCTTGCAAAGGATCTTGGGCCAAATGTGAAGCTGCGGCGTCCACTGCGCCCGCCACCGGTCCAGCAGGTGCTTAGATTCCTGCCCCTTATGCCGGTCCGCGAAATAGTCCCACCAAACGATCAAGGCGACCTGAGTCCGTACGGACGGAGTCCGTAGTTTCTTGATCGCCTCGTACCAATCCGTGCAAGTGCGTTGGCGCAGGAGCAGGTGGATTCTCGTTTCTTCGGCTGTCGGTTTGTGGCGGCTCATTCTGCTCTGTCCGGTGCTGGTGTGGGGCATGTGGCTGGATAGCCGGGAAACTCGGCGGCACGCAGGCGCGCCCTCCGGCGAACCGTCAAAGGCGCAGGTCGCAATTTCCTATCAAGCAGGCGGTTGCGTCGTTTACGCCTTGCTATCCGCGCCTTTGGAGGGTTTGTTTTCCCCCGTTCCCATATGAAGAAAATAAAAAAACACCTTATTGGTTCTGGCTCCATTCTATAGCCGCAAAGGCGCAGATTTTTGTCAGAATAAATCATAAGACGTTGCTCCAATTCTATTTGCGTTCTGCGCCTTTGAATCCTCTAAAGGCGTGCCGATCGTGCGTTTTTCCCCCTGGACGGCCCACTTGACGCAGTCGCGTTCCTTCGCCAGCCGGACGAGGCGGAGCCCGCGGGATATCTTGTCGAGACGATTTGCGAAAAATCGGCCGATGCGTTTGGCGGTTATGTCGCGCCGGGACGTGAGCGCATCCAGAATGGTCTCGTGGATGGTGGCCTCGTCGGGGGTGGTGGTTTTGAAAGCTTCGCGGTCCCGGCGCTCGGCCTCCACTTTGTCGTACACGGCCAGCACATCGCGCACGATGAACTCGTCCCCACAAAAGCGGCGTTGGAGCGCCTCCAGAAAATCGCCCCAGGATGCGTTCTCCGGGTCGGCGGCCTGCCCTTCGCGCATGGCCTCCATCGGGTCGGCCAGATGCTCGTCGTAGGCTGCCAGCCATGCGATGGGCTGGCGCACCAGCAGATCCCATTGCTCGAAGGAGGCGGTCCGGCCCGGCGCCATCGGGTGACCGGCGGCCATCCACGCCTTTATGATCGTGAGCGCGTCGCGCACGATCTCGTGCCGGCGCTGGAGGCAGAAGGATTCGGGGTCGAAGTCGAACTCGCGGGCGTAGGGTTCCTCGGTGCGGGGG
>MTKZ01049994.1_pt1 | contig 22852 bp, 15 predicted proteins | sample 1042781 | NCBI WGS metagenome assembly MTKZ01 (sample SAMN06212207, study PRJNA360539) | anaerobic digester metagenome | biome: Wastewater treatment plant; material: sludge; isolation source: anaerobic digester fed with sludge from wastewater treatment plant | place: Denmark: WWTP Viborg ... | reverse complement strand
ACATCGTCATGATTTCCAAAAACGGCTGCCCAGGAAATATTCCGCTCCGCACACGGCGCTGTGACTTGTCGTAGTGCGCGGTACGTTAAGAGTGCGCCGCCGGTAATATTGTCGCCAGTGTAGACCACCAGGTCCGGTTGTTCTTCATCAAGAACCGCCCGCATCAACCGCCCACTTTTCCGGTCATCACCAATGCCCCAGGTCCAGTGCACATCTGCGAATTGCACGATCCTGAAAGTGCCGTCATCCCTGAAGCGCAGCGAAACCTCATCCCCCTGGCTTTGGGCCGCAATAACGAGCATCAGACACATGGAAATTCCTATCCACGAAAGACGCTGCATGTTCATGGGTATCTTTCCTTTCATATCCGGCATTATCATAGCAAATCAGGCGCATGCCCCCGTACTCCCGGGAAACGATGCCGATTACTGTTCGGGCACGATACGACCACCAGTCTGTCTTACAGGTAACATAAGGCACTATGAAAGAGCATGGCAGCGAAAACCAACAAAAATACACCAAGAAGCCTCATGGTGTAAAGATATGCCTTTCCCTTGAACAAATGGCGCGATCGTCCCACCATTAATGCGATGCCACACTTTGCTCCCAACAAACAAACATAAAAAGCCCCCAGAAAAGATGCGGCGCATGCGGTACTTTGGCCATATCCTTTCAACAACATGGGAGAACCTACCGTAAACCAGAAAAGATAGGGGTTCGGATTCAGTAAATTCACCAGAACACCTGTACGCAAGGAATTAGGGGCCTTGGAGCAAGTTGCTATGTATACGTCACCTGTCCGGAAGGATTTCCATGCCCGGTAGAAAAGAAAAATACTGCCTGCAGCGGATATTTCCCATAAGGAAATAATTCATATTCGCCACTTGTTCTAAAAAGATTAGAGACGAGATAATGATTGGAAAATCCGTAATCAATGGGGTCAAAGACACTTTTACACCTTCCCGGACACCATGGGCCAATGTGTGCGAAACCACAAAGGTCATGAAAGGTCCGGGAGAAAATCCTGACGATAAACCGAGTATAATACCTGCCGATAAATATGCCCACATAATTTTGCAATTATAAGCAATGGAGCAAACCTTTGTTCAAATGAGGTATAACGGTCTGCATATTGATAAACTTATGAACGCGGTTATCAGTAACGGTTAAGTTTGCGGTTAAGTTTCGTTCTTGCTTGTCTTTTTTTATTTCTTAGATTATACCCGTGACCGCATTTCGCTAAAGGATTTTGCCATGAAACATACGCATTCCATTTCTTTCTTAATTATATTTGCGCTGGCAGGTATCACCTCACAGTCTATGGCACAATCCCCGCTTGAACAACAAAGCACCTCCGGTCCTGTACCTCCGGCTTCTGTGTTGGATAAAGAAGTGATGAAGATGTCTCCACTGGAAAAGGAGGGAACATCAAAAACTATCGAAGGAGTTCCTCCCTATGCCTGGTGGCGCGGATGTGGTCCCACCGCATTGGGTATGGTGCTTGGTTTCTATGATGGCCGGGGATTTCCGGACCTCTTTGACGGTGAGGCAGGCACACAGACCTATTCTGTAAATCAAGGAATAGCCTCGTGGGGCAGCGGAGTGCGCGGCGAGGGAGCACAACTCCACTATGAAGACTATTCGCTTCCCATGGATGATGGGGAACCTGCGGTGCTTCCCGACAGTTCTGAAACCTACCCCGACGGTTGTCATAGTGATGATTCGATTGCGGATTTCATGCACACCTCTTGGAGCGCCGACAACAATTTTTACGGGTGGAGCTGGTCGAGTAAGGTTACCCCCGCCTTAACGTCCTATGTAACCCTCAGAAATCCGGATTATGTTCCCTCCGTTACTCAGTATTGGATGGGGAACGGAACGCTGACATGGGCGATTGTGAAGCAAGAGATTGATAATGACCGGCCCATGATTTTTCTGGTAGATACGGAAGGGGACGGCAGCACCGACCATTTTGTGACCATTGTCGGTTATTCAGACGGACCGCCGCGGCAGTATGGGTGCCTTGACACTTGGCATCCTGTCGGTCTGGTGCGCTGGTGTGATTTCAGCAAAATCGCAACCGGCGTGCCCTGGGGAATCTTCGCGGGATGGTCATTTGCCCTGGAGGGGGCCGTTGAAGGCGAGGGCGAGGTATGTGTTGAAAATCCAGAGCAGTGCGCAAAACCACAGGGGGGCCATTTCGTTGAGGGAGATGAACTGTGTTTATGTGTGCCCTGCCCTGCTTCCCCCCTATCCATGTATAGTTGGGCGAAAGATGGAACGCCTCTTCACAGCGGCGGGCGCATATTCGGTGCCGATGAACGAACACTTCAAATACTGCTGCTGGAAACAAGCGATTCCGGTTTGTATTCCTGTACGTATGATGACGGTTCCAAAGCGACGCAGGTCTTTGAAGCAGAGGTCACCGTGGCAGAAAAAGTGCCGCTAACAAACATGGTAACGCTTGTCGTTCTGCTTGCAGTCTTCGGGTCCCTCGGGGTATATACGCACAGGAAACGCGCGCAAATGGTCACACAAAACTGCATAAATCATGAGGAAAAATGGGACTGTTCCCGCGGCCCACTGTAAATAGGCTCGACAAATCGTTTATACCGTAGATATTTTTTTGAACTGAGAAGTACGAATTTCTTAAGCGGCGGGAACTGTCCCGCTTTTTTCGGTCTTGTTCAAGAAACCCGCAAAAAAGCGGGACAGCCACCGGCGCCGTTCGTGTTTAGTCCAACACTTATTAGTTTTACATGCGCCGGAGGCAGTCCCATTTTTTGCTCAGATGTTGTTTTTTTCTCGGGTTTTGGGCAACGCCCTCATTGGCTTCTATAGGACTTATAGGACCTATAGGACCTATAAACTTAATAGCGGAGTCTGTTGTACACTATTCCGTTGGCACCTCCAGGATAGCAAGCCATTCTTCGGTAATTTTCTTTCCCAGCAGAAAGAATTTTCGTTCGGGATGCCACAGCGCATAATTCCCGTTTCGTTGGGTCACGCTGGGATATACGCCAATATCAATTCTTTTCAACGGACCGATCTGCGCGCCATCGTTGTCCATCAGTTCTTTGGAATCACTGAACCAGATGGGCTGTTCCGCATTGGGGCGATACTCTCCCAACGCGAGGAAGGCAGGGCGCCGGTTTTTTCCGGTGTTTTCTGGGGCGGAACCTTCAAAACGCCCATCGTTGTTGTGATGAAGCAGGATATAACGTCCTTCGCCGCACTCATAGATTGGGCAGCAACACAGCGGTTGCAGAATAGGTAGTCCATGGTCGCGCCGCAACAGCGGTCGCGGCGCGCACCAGTTATGCCCGTCATCCGCCGAGAGGCTGTACCAGATGTAGCCGGACATGGTCCGCATGGCACAAAAGAGGCGCTTGTCGGGTAAACGTACCAGGCTCGGTTCCTGTGCCACGCTCAGCACCGGATTGGTGTAATGGGGTACGCGCAGGGCCTGGTCCCCCCAGGCGGAATAGGTAATCTTAATGTCTTTCGGTTCGGGATTGTCCTCTACATTTTCAAAACGCATGAACTCGACTACACTTTCCATGGCAGTCCATGACCGCACATGAGCCGGATGGGCCACGGCCTTGCTGACCCATCGCGTAAAGCCTGTGAACCACCGACCGTCCAGGTCGCGAATGGGTTTCTGCCAGACAATCCAATTTGAGTACACCTCTTCCCTCGGATCGTCATAGGGACTTTTCGGCATGGGGATCGTTTGCGGGTCGGACCAGTTTTTTCCAAAGTCGTCTGAATAGGAACAGTCCATACTGCCCGTAAACTGCCGACTGAGGTCAACGGGACCCCGTTCCTGGTTCCAAATGACATAAATACGGCCGGACTTCGACAAAAGAGGGAACCCCCAACTCGACATTTTGCCGTCCTTTTCCGGGCGGTCCGGCCCTGCAATTTTTAGCGGTGCCGACCAGGTGACCCCTTCGTCCTCCGAACGGCTGAACATGATGCGGTGGTCGCCCGCGCCTTCATGACTGCTCTGCGTCCATACCGCCATCAGTGATCCGTCCGGACCATCAAACACGAGGAAGTGTTCATTGCCCGTATCAAAGGTACTGCCGTCCAGGCTTTTGGGTACATATACGACATAATCGGGTTTGCTGCGCGCGATTTCTTGCTTAAATAACGCCTCGAGGTCCTCTTCCGCAACCTCATCCGCATACAGAAACGCCGTTCCAACGCCTACCAAAAGAACAAAAAGCAATGCCATGCAACGGTCCAAAACTTTGAGCCTTCCAACAAATAGATTTTTCTTCATGGGTAGTCTCCAATAAATCCTGGGCTTTGTTATTGAATCCTTTCACGATAAAGAAAACGCCTAAAGTATTACTAAAACAAGTGCAACAAAGAACGTATAAACGGGATTATAAGCAAACCCTACGTTAATGAGAAAGACATCTCCCTGGAATCAAAAGGCCGGAAACTACGCCCGCAACCATTCATCCAGGTGTTCCGCGATAAACGGATCATCATTCAGTTCGGGATAGGCGCGATAAACCCGGTCAATTTCTTCAGTCTGTCCGTGGCTGAGTGTTTCTTCAGGGTCCAGGCACCAGATACCTTCCAGAAGCCCCTGCCGCCGCAGCACTTCATGTATCCCGGCGATGCATCCCTTAAAACCGTTTGCAACATCAAAGAATGCGGCGTTACAGTCGGTCACCTCCATTCCCTTCGACAGCAACGCCAAGGGAATGGTACCGTCAAGAACCGCCCGCCGGCACTGCGCATGAAGTTGTACGGCGTTCCGGGTCCAAACTGCCCAATGCCCGAGCAGTCCCCCTACAAAATGCCGTGACACTTTGCCCAACGGCGTATCTACCGTGAAGGGCGTAGTCAGGTCAGCCACAATCGCATCGTCATTTCCAGTGTATAGGGCAATATCCTCCCGGCCTGACGCGATAACGGCGCGCACGACATCAAGAGTGTGATAACGGTTGAACGGAGCCACCTTGACCGCCACCACGTTTTCAATTTCCGCAAAGGCACGCCAAAACGCATACGGCAAAAGCCTGCCCCCTACCGCAGCTTGCAGATAGAATCCCATCAGAGGAATGGTTTTTGAAACCTCCCGGCAATGTTCCAGGATCACTTCCAACGGGTCTTCCCGGAATCCNNGTTCCGCATCGGCCAGTTCCAGCAAAGGACCATAAAACCCGTGATCCCGTATGGCGAACTGGGTAGTATGCACGCCTAAGGCAATCCCGCCCGCTCCAGCGGCCGCATAATATCGCCACAAGGCACGTTGACGGCGTTCATCGAGGTACCGTTCCCGGTTCAAAGCCAGGGGGCTGGCTGGAATTACCAAACCTTCCCGTAATGCGGTATAAGGCTCCATGGCTATCCTTAAAATCGTCCATCTCGCGATTCAAAATGGGTGGGTTTGTTCAACAGAGGCTTATCTTTCAACAGCCATTCAGCAATCCAGGCCATTAAGGTTTCCTCATCGACCTGCGGGGGACCAAACATTTCCGCGGCGCGGGAACTGTTGCTCAGGAGGGCATCATCCGCCTCTTCCCCTTCAAAAACCGGGTCTCTTTCGAATTTCGTACCGAAATACGCCGCAGCCTCCCGGACACGTATCACTTGTGTTCCGGTAACATTTAGCACCAACGGCGGGTCAGCGGCATGCGCAAGTGATGTCAGGATCATGGCATTGGCATCGCCCTGCCAAATGGTATTGAGATATCCCATGCTTAACGGAATCGGCGTCCCGTCCAGCACCTTGCGCGCGATATCCACAAGCACGCCGTAACGCAAATCACAGGCATAATTAAGGCGGATAATGGACTGCTCCATCCCCCGTGCGTGAGCAAAATATTCAAAAATACGTTCCCGCCCCAGCGCGCTCATGGCATATTCCCCCACCGGCGCGGGCATATCCTCTTCCCGTGAACCGCCCCCGTCAACAGGCGTTAATCCGTATACATTGCCCGTTGAAAAAACGACAGCCCTGGCAGAGTGATAACGATCACATACCCGGCCGGGGAGCCACGTATTCATGGCCCAGGTCAGGCCACGATGGTGGGTCGTACCAAATTTCACCCCGGCCATATAGATGAGATTCGGCGCTTCCGGCAAGGTATCGATGGCATCAGGCAACAACAAGTCCCGAGGCAACACTTCCACATTATTTCGAGTGAGGCAATTACGTACCGCAACGTCTCCGAAACGGGAAATCGCCGTGATCCGCCGTTTTACCCCTGCCATTTCGGAGGCGCGCCGCGCCATCACCGCAAGACTCGGCCCCATCTTCCCCCCGGCGCCGAGTAGTAATATATCGCCTTCCACCGCACTTAGGGCCTCTATGACACCGGGGCTAGGGCGACTGAGCCGCTCTTCCAGTTCATCAACCGAATCCGGGGCGCCACTAAAAGTGTCCAAGGTAATACCCTTCCGTATTTTGTTCCTTACGTTGCTAAATTATACTTCGAATCCACGATATGACATATTCATTATCAAGTAAGTTTGCGCGAATAATCAAGGATATACATAATCCTGACGGTTCCAGTCATTGATTCTTGATGATATCGCTTGTTAATATCCTGTTTACCAACGGCGCGTTCCCGGTCCGGTAAAGCCTGTGACCTCATTGAAATGTTGTCCATCGACAGATAGTTTTTCATTCTGCTCTTTAGTACTACATTACGGTCTGGATAGTCCCCTAAAACAATTTAACTCTTCGTCCTACAAGACCACTATAGGGCGCTTCGTCTACCGCAGGAATAACTCTTATGAGTAAACAATTAGTGGGTATACTGTTTATCCTTTGTATTCTTTTGATTAGTGCTTATGTTGCAGCGATTGGGCTTGGGAGATTCTTTACGGGTTCCCACGACACCGATTTTCCTTCCAGCGCCCAGCCGGAACAAATTTGCCTCACCTGGAGTGGCGAACCTGCGACAAGCATGACCATTCAGTGGCGCTCTTCTCCAGAGGCCGACGACGGTATCCTGCAATTCCGTGAAAGCGTAAAAACAGACACTTCCGTAACGGAAGTTACGCCCAACAGGGTTGCATTGAAAGATTCCGGCACGCGAAATGACCCGGTTAACAACCGTTTTTCCGCAGTCCTGAATGGTCTTAGGCCTGCGACTTCTTATGACTATCGTGTCGCCTGCAACGGAGCATTCTCCGATTGGTACACCTTTACGACTGCCCCGCCCCCTTCCGCGGCACAGTCTTTTTCCTTTGTATATATGGGTGACCCTCAAGTGGGTCTTGACACGTGGGGCGAACTGGTACACAAGGCGGACACACGCCATCCCGATGCCGCTTTTTATGTCGTTTCCGGGGATAATGTAAACCGGGGCAATAACCGGAACGAGTGGGACACCTTATTTCATGCGGCAGGCGGCGTGTTTGAGCACAAACCGTACGTACCCGCTCTGGGCAATCATGATTGCCCGGGTGGTGCCCGGCCTCGCCTGTTCCTTGAATTATTGACCCTGCCTGAAAATGGCCCCGGAAAACTCGAACCAGAACGGGCCTACACATTTCAATACGGTAATGCCCTATTCCTGGTGCTTGATTCAAACTCGGACCTTGAAGTTCAAGCCCTTTGGATGGAAGAGCAGTTGAAAAATTCATCTGCCACCTGGAAATTCGCGGTCTACCACCACCCGGCTTATTCTTCCGCACCCCGCAGGGACAATGTAGAACTCCGGGAGAAGTGGGGTCCCCTGTTCGATAAGTATCACGTGGATATGGCACTTCAAGGGCACGACCATGGCTATCTGAGAACCCGGCCCATGCGCGGGGGCAAAGAGGTCGCTTCCCCTGCGGAAGGAACCATTTATGTGGTTTCCGTCTCCGGAACTAAACTCTATGATGTCGAACAGCATGAATATGCGGAGAAGAGTCTTGAACGCGTTTCCACGTATCAGATCATTGATATTGAAACGGGAAATCAGGACAAACTCACTTATCGCGCGTATGACATGGATGGAAACGTGCGGGATGAATTTGTTATTGTAAATCAGAAACGTTTACAAGCAGGCCGGATCAAGTGATCCAATAACTACAAAGGAGAACACTATGGGCAGCAAAGGTCGTGAAATTCTGGGCATGGACGTGGATAAGGTGCTGGACTTACTGAATAAGGCGTATGCCGATGAATGGCTCGCCTATTACCAATACTGGATCGGCGCCAAAATAAGCAAGGGCCCCATGAAAGACGCGGTCAATGCGGAATTGCTGCAGCACGCCGCCGATGAACTGCGTCACGCGGACATGGTCTCCATGCGCATCATCCAACTGGGCGGCACCCCGCTCACCCACCCGAAGTTATGGCTAGAAAAAACGAATTGCGGCTACGATGAGCCGTCGGACCCCTATGTCGAAACGCTGCTTCATCAGAACATCAAAGGGGAGCAATGCGCCATTTCCGTATACAAAGCCATGATGGATGCTACACGTGAAGGTGACCCGGTCACCTACAATATGGCATTGCAGATTCTCCAGGACGAGGTGGAACACGAAGAAGACCTCCAGTCACTCAAGGAGGACTTGGAAATGATGTTGAGTTCCCACGGAAAATAACTATTTCGCAGGTACTGTAAATATTGATTTTGGGCATGCCGAGTCAAAATAATGACCCGGCAGCCCTTTTATTGTTGTTCCCTTCGGTAATCAAGACAGACGACAACGTTTTTTTATGTTAAAACATCGATTGACGCCTGTGTCGGAGAATCAGGATTAATTTAAAAGGTCCATTAACGCGCCGACCGCACGGCCCTTATTAGAATCAGCAGGGATATCGAGCAGTTTGGAAGCGGCATCTCCAGACAACAAATCCCCCTTCCCCATCTGCAAGGTCTGGCCGACGCCGTATTGAAGAATTAATTTCCCCACTTTTTTGCTGAGGAATAGGTTCGCTATGCCGCTGGTGATGCCGCCACCCACCTTCAAGTCCACTTCATCCAGTTTTGTTTCTTCCGCGCGGGATTCAGGAAGCATCTTCAAGTCATATCCCTTTTCCAGAGCGGGCAGAAACTCCACGGGCATCTTGCCATTGTCAAACATTGCCCCGAGAGGGATGGTCCCCACTTTCGTCTTGGCATCAGCGGAGATGCCTAGTTTCCCGAATTCGACCAAGGTAGGTACCAAGGGCTTGTCTTCGGTCCATTGGGGAGATTTGTCGTAATTGAATTTCAAGTCTTGAAACTTCAATTCCTTCACATAAATTTCTATGCCGCGATTGCGCAACTCTTCCGAACCCTCTATCATCTGCATTGGTATTTTCTGCAGTTCCTTGGGGACCTTCACCGTCATCCCGCCAAAATTGGTTGCCGCCGCAAATAAATCCAACGTGTTCAGCTGGCTGAACACCTGTTGTATGGAGGGTTCCCAGGCATCGCGGGCGACGGGCGTTTCAGCGGGCGGTACGTCCTGTGCCCAAAGGCATGATGTCACCAGAATCCCCAAAAGAAATGCACGGTACATCTTTTCATCCTTTCTTCATTCTCAGGGCTGAATTTCAGCCTTTGATCTTAAAATTGGGTAGGCGTACCTTCCTTGGTGCGCCATGGGACGGTAGTAAAGACCATGATATCGCACTCTGGCGCACCTGGGAAGGTACGCCTGCTAAATGTTGCTTCATATCTCTCGTTTCCAAATTCCATTTGGGAACGCAATCTCCTGAGAAACTTAAATTGCAACTTGTTGATATAAAATAATTTAACCGAATTTGGGTTTTTCGCGCCTCATCTCGATTAGGAGATGCGAGCACGAGTACGANNAATCGTGCTCGTAATCGTAAAAGTTTCTTTTCACTAATACCCCCGGTACGCCGGGGTGCGCGGCTCTCTTGAAATTCTATTTCTCTTTTCTCGTTGGTCTGTCCGATGTAGTCCGTCTGCCAACCACGGTTGCGAAGTGGAACTTCGCGGGCAAGCACGTTCCCAAATGGAATTTGGAAACGAGAGAACGCGCATTTGCGCTTATTACAAGTAGCCGAGCGCTTCCAGTTGCTGCTGGAGATTGGGGTCAATCTCCACCGTGGCACCTGGTTCGGGTGCGTTCTCATGAATTAGACGAAGAAAATCATTAATTATTTCTTTCAATTTCGTGAGTTCGTCTTGCCGCTCTGGGAGTTTGGCCAGGTTGCGCTGCTGGGCCGGGTCCGTAACCATGTCATAGAGTTCCACCGGGGCTACGCCGCGCGGATTGTCTTCATTAGCCTGAATCAGGGCGCGGTCCCGGGAACGCACTCCCTGCTGAAGATTGCCCTCGAAATCGTTATGGGCGTAACTGTAGGCAATATCGGCGTTGGTGAAGGCGCCCGAAGCGTCGCACAGGGGGCGTCCGGACATGGCCGAGCCGGCCGGCAACCCGGCCAGGTGCAGCATGGTGGGCGCCAGGTCTATAAGACGCGCCATGTTTTCATTGGCCGTGCCGCCCTGAACGCTTTGCGGCAACTTGATGAGCAGCGGCACGCGCAATAGTTCCTCGTAGAGGGTTTGCCCGTGCCACCATCCCTTGTGGTCAAAGAACTCCTCGCCATGATCAGCAACAAATACAATGGCGGTAGTATCATATAGCCCCCGGGCCTTGAGACCTTCAAACAACGCGCCGAGGTGCTGGTCCAGATATTCAATTTCAGAGATATAGGCGTTGCGCATGGGCTCGAGCCAGCGTTCGGGGTCCGGATTTTCCATGCGCGCCCGCGCATAGCCCACGCCGGGATTGCCATGGTCCATAAACGGGTCATGAGTTTCCATGTAGTGCAAATAAAGGTAGAAAGGGTTGTTATCCGGAACATCTCCGCTGTCAAGCCATTCCAACGCCGTGGCGGAAACGGTTTCCGCAGGCTGGTAAAAGTCCGTAACCCGTAACTTGCCGCCGCGCACTTTGCCCTCCACCACCATGAACACCTTACGCATCAGGCCATATAGGGACAGATTTTCGGAGGAAGCTGTGGCATAAAAAAGCGGGTTCGGTTTGAGGTCCACGTAATCGGTAAAACCGCGGTCCATCCCGAATGTTTTGGTGACATTTGGATTGTTGGAAAAGCCCTTGGCATAGTATCCCCCCTGCTGCAGCAATCCGGCAAGTGTTTCCACAGTAGGCGACAAGGCGGCTGTTTTCGAGGTTGCCCCGTGCGCTTCCGGGTAGAGACCGGTAAACATCGTGGCGAAGGACGGCTTGGTCCACGAGGCTTGGGAAAAGGCCTGCCGGAAGATCAGGGCATCCTTGGTAAAGGCGTCCAGGTTGGGGGTAACCGTTGCCGCGTCCGGAGTATACACGCGCAGATAATCCGCGCGCAGGGCGTCTATGGCGCACAAAATGATGTTCGGGCCTGTTGCCTGTACCTGCGGCTTGAACACGTTGGATTCCCGCGTCGGCGTGAGATACAGCGCTAAGCCCCAGGCCGCGCCAACCAGCACCGCCCACCCGACCAGGCAGGCCGCTCCGAAGAACGGCATATTCATACGCAAATACCGGCGAAAAACCGCGCTTTTAAGAAACACGAGGACGCCCAGCAGCACCGCCGCGCCGCAGGCCAGGCACGCCACCATCCCATAGTGCCTTGAGGTCATGGCATGCCCGGCAAGAATATCCCGCTGGAACCGAAAGACTCCTATAATCACAGCGCCCGAGGCAAAGGTCAACGCATAGGTCAACCCGGCGGTGACGGGCCAGGACGGGAATCGGTCGAATAAGAGGGATAAAAACAACAGCCCGGCGGAAGTGGCAAGACCCACGCCGGCAAAGATGACGCTGTACGCGACCACGCCCCAAGGTAGCAACCCCCACTCGCCCAATTCCTGGAGGCGCCAGCCGATCCAGAAGGATTCAAGAAAGGCAATCAGGGCGCCCGCGAACAGACCCATCAGGACGCCGCAGCAGAGCATGGAGGCCACTTCCTTGCGGTAACGGGTTGTCTCCTCGCGGCTGAGCAGGGGCTTTAATTCCGACCGGGTATCGGCAAGGCTCTCCTCCACATATTCGCGGTCCTCTTCGATGGTCTTTCTGCTGGGACGGCCGCCGAAAATTAGCAACGGCACACTGAGAGCGAAGGGAATGATTTCGCCGGCCCAAAGCCCGAGGTGTCCGCCGAGAATAGCAACCGCATGGCCGGCGGTTCCGCCCAGCACCAGCCCGAAGGCGATTTCACGCACGCCCAGGCCGGAAATGGTAAACGTCAATATCCCGGCGGTTATCATCAGCGGACTGACAAAGAATATATCTGCGGCGGAGACGTTTGTGGCGCGTATCGCCATGAAGGTGAAAAAATACTTTGAGCAGGTGCCCAGGTGTACCAGCAGCCCAAAAAAAAGCGCTGCAATAAGGGTGCCCTTGGCATTACCGTATGCGGTAGCGGCCCGACCCAGCTTGTTTACCAGGCCTCGGGCGAACGCGGGCACCGGCATTACCGCCGCAAGCACCTGTATCACCCGCGGATTCAGCAGCAGCAACAGACTGGACACCACGCCTGCCAGCAATACCGCCATAATGGCGACCAATAAAATCGTATTGAACTGCAGGTATTTGAAGCCGAGCGGAAAGGTTGCAAACACTAAAGACGACAGCGCAATAATTCCCGTCAGCTTTTCCACGGCGATAACCGTGGTACATTTAACCACTTCGCGGGTATACCGTGACGATTCAATGAGGCGAAATCCATCCAGCCCAATCGTTCCGGGAAGGACCAGCCCGATAGCACGCCCCATAAACCATTGATAGGTGAGATATAGAAAAGGAATCTTTATCCCCTGTCCGGCGAGCAGCAGACGCCAACGGATAATCCCCGATGTTATGCCCAAAAGTTTTACGCCGGTAGCGCATGCCATCCAAAAGAAAAACGCCGCTGTCCCCGTAGTACTGGCCTCCCGTAAGGCATTCCATACGTCAAGAGGGGCGACATCCCCGAACAATCCCGCGAAACCGAAGGTTTCCGGGTGAAAAATCATTACAAACAGCCCTACAACAATACACAGCTTTATTCCATAGACAAATACGTGTTTTTTCATAAATCCTTCACCTGTACCTTTAATGCCATCCCCCCATATAGAACAAGGAATACGATAGCACAAAGGAATCAAAACTGGCAACCAGAGTCAATCTGTTAAATGCATTAACTGGGCTGTATGATGCGGAAACCGAGATTATTTTCCCGATTTGCGGGAAGATAGCGAAATCGTCTTGCCGTGCGGCAATCCGGGTTGGTCGTGCTCCAGGAACCGCCGCGCACCGACTTGAACATCCCCTCGGACGGACCTTTCGGATTGGCCTCAGGGCTTTCTATGTAGTAAGCATCCTGAAACCAGTCATGGCACCATTCCAGCACATTCCCAGTCATGTCATAGGCGCCGGAAGGACTTACCGCATTCATGGTTATCACGTCAGGGTAGCGCAACTGTTCGGGATTGGTGCCGTTATACCATCCCACAGGCGAAGTAAATGGATAAGACTTCAGCCATAAAGGATTGTACTCAAGATAATTTGCAAATGCGGGGTCAATGGAATCTCTCATCATGCCGTAACGCCAGTGTCGCGCTCCGTCCCAGGATGCCGCACGCTCCCATTCCGCTTCCGTCGGCAAACGATACCCGTTGCGTTCCGGTTTATTCAGCGTCCAATCCGAAGTAGAATAGCAGGGTTGCAGCCCGCTCATGCTGCTGCGCCAATTACAGTAGGCGGCAGCGCCATACCAGCTGACCATAACGACAGGATGTTCCTCCATGGAAACAACGTGATCGTTGTAATTGATGCGGCTATAGGCGGAGAAAACACCGTCGCTATAGTGTATCTGTGCATTGGGACTGCTGTCCCGAGTTTCCACAATCGGCCGGTCATACGCATATACGGTTCCCCCAGCATAGGTAGTTCCCTCGATATTTTTAAGTAATTTACGCGAGTAAGCCCAATTGAGGACCTCAGCGTACTCCAGGTTGGTCACCTCATACTTTGCCATCCAATAAGCGTCGAGAGAAACTTCATGCACTGGCAACTCGGTATTTTCCCCGACATCACTGTAGGGTCTTCCCATACTGAACGAACCTCGCTTTACAGCCACCATATTGGAGGGAATAATTTCTCCCTCTCCTTCTCCCTCCGCCTCTCCCTCCTCAACCACTTCCCCTTCCTTCACACCTTCCCCCTCACCGGTTTNNCACAGCCAGTACAACCCGCCTTGTGTCCGGCTTTAATCAGGTTCCCGCATAATGCGCCAAATTCTGAAGAGCACCCTGAAACCCACAAAATAAGGGCAATCGGTAGAGCCAAGACTTTTCCATATCTTAAATAATTCCTGAAGTTCATCCTGTTTGCTCCTGTTGCACGCGTGCTGAAACTGGACTGCCGTCGACCACACTACAAGACACCAGTATGTCACGTTACCGAAAACATGTCAATACGTCTGAGTGCAAGCAGGCTAGCATAGCGTGAAATTCACTCCACCGTATATTCCGATGCCTTTTCAGGAGGTGAATACAGGGAATGGTAGGCGGCGTAATTGGCAATTACTTTTTTGACGTATTCATTGGTTTCCGGGAAAGGGATGGCGTCCATAAACTTCTCCAGGGAGAGACCGGAAAATTTCTTTCGCCACTTATCGCAATTGCCGGGACCCGCATTATAGGAGGCCAGCGCGTAAACGGCGTTGTTTCCGGACCTTTGCAGCATGCGGCTCATATAAACCCCGCCCATATGAATGGATGCGCAGGGCGATTTGAGGTTCGAGGCGTGATCTATGGTAACACGAGTATCCACGTCCGCCAGCCAACTTGCGGTACCGGGCATCATCTGCAACACGCCTGTCGCCCCGGCCCCGGATGCTATCCCCGCCCGGAATGTACTTTCCTGACGAGCCGTTGCCAACAGGAAAAAAGGATCTATACCCATGGCGGTACCGGTGGATTTCATGGCCTTCCAATAGGCCAGCGGATATTCCAGACGCTGCCGCAATAGGCTGGGTTTTCCGTCGTTAATGCCCCATCCACGCGCCCAAACATACTGCATCAGCGTGTGCATATACCCGGCCTCCGCAATAGCCGGATACCAGAGTTTTTCAAGGGATTTCGCTGAATTAAGAATGCAGTCGAGTGTTTCCCATTCCCCCTCTTCAAACCCGTATTGACCGAAGAACCGCAGGCGCGGGTAGGCCGGAAAGTGGACAATCATAGGCATGAGGTTCATCTTGTGATCTTCCTGAAACGGAAAAGCGGCCACAAGATCATGCCCGGAAAGTACCGTCATGCGACCGGAACTTTCCTGTGTAAGACCTTTCTGCCGGTTCAACAGATACAATGCCCGGTGCGCGAAGAAATGACCATATCCCACACCTGCCGCCAACCCCAGGAACCGCTGATTCCCAGCGCTGTCATTGCGCGCCTCCGCGATTTGTGCGCAGCGATAAAAACTCTCCGCGGCAAATTGTCCCTTCGGGTCGGATTCCGCAAGATCCTGATACAACACCATAGACTCAGGAAGCAGGTTCTGATCCCGTGCATGGTTCGCGAGGTAGAGTTTCGACCTGGGCGCACGCACATGCGTCGGGCACTTTCCAATCAGAAGCCGGTACATGCGGTCCGCTGCGGGAATATCCGGCTTTTTGGCATACCGCTCCGCCATCCACCAGCAGGCATCCCCGGCGTCTCTGCCCTCATTGAAATAGGTGATCATTAAATTTATCAGGGTCTCTGACGTTGTGGAATGGTCCTGAACAGCCTGCTCTCGAAGGGCGAGCATCAACCATGCCCGCATAGCCGCATCCCCGGTATTCTGTCTTATACAGGCTTCAACACGGGACATGGCTTCCGCATGCAGCTGCGTTGCCTCCATCCTTGCATCCATGTCAGCCATGGAAATAAATGTATTATCCGCATCCCTGAAATAGACAGGCTCCTTTTGCAGCGCGGCACGTCCTTCTTTCAGGTTACCGGCACGAATCAGCCCATAACAGCCCCACAGCCTATCCTCTCTGTCCGATGAACCCAACAGTACTCGCGAGCATTCAATACGGTCTGCGCTGGATACGGCATTCATTACCGTGTCTTTGAAAAAGTCGTAGCCTTCCCTCGCATGGGCAGGCAACACGAGAGCGGTACGCGCCCGGGCCAGCGCCACGGCATTCATAAACCACGGGCGTGGTTCGAGACCTTCCAAAACATGGTTAAAATACGGATAGGCTTTCTCCGCATGACCCGCCTTCACGTACAGGTAACCGAGGCGCGCGCAAGTCATGCGCGCCCAGGGACCTTCCGGATAGTCGTTCAACACCTGCATAAACAGTGTTTCGGCTGTCGCTATATTGCCCGACAGCCAATGATTTTGCGCGGCCCTGGACAGGGCATAAGGACACAAGATATCCGATTCCTGAGCACAATCTGAGAAAAGTTGTGCCGCATGTTCAAAGGCCCCACTCCTTTGAGCCCTGTCACCTGCGATAAAGGAGTCTGTTCCCGTTAGTGCTGCGGAAGTACAAAGGCTTAAAATCATTGCTAGTAACTGCATGGAAAGTCCTGTAGGAGTTGCAGACCTTAAATTCTTGTCTTTGGTTTTTACGTTTAAGTCAACGCAATGAAGTCCTATCCCTTAAAACTCTATGGCGTCCGATACCTACAACTGAAACAACGTTGCCGGAAGTAGTTACCGTATGTCCGGGCTATTCGGCTATCGTAAAAGCATTTTCTATATGATGGATACGGGCTTCCTCCTTCGGTGCCATGACCACGCCAATGACATCGAAACGATAATAACATCCCGGTTCCCCGTGCCAGGCAATATAACGGCGCGCCGCAGCCCGCAAATGCTTACGCTTGGTGTATTGTATGGTTTCCTCCGGCGTGAGGATAGCGTCATAGGTACGGGAGCGCACCTCGACAAAGACTATCGTATCCCCTTGTTTCGCGACGATATCGACTTCAAAACGGTCCAACCTCAGATTTCTGTGCAGGAGAATATACCCCTTTTCGCGGAGATAGCGCGCGGCGAGGTCTTCTGCCTTTTGCCAGTCCTTCCTGGCTTCACGTCGTGGCCACATGGGTGTCATCCGCGGGTTCCAGAGCATCCGGGGAATTCGGGGAATGTGAAAACAGCCGTATCTCTCCGAAAGGACCATGTTGCCTCGCACGAATGCGCTGCATACGGCAAAGTTCCAGAATGGCCAGAAGAGAACATACTATCTCAATGCGGCCGGCGCTGAGCGCACATAATTCCGTCCATGTCAGGCTTTCTTTTGATTCTAGAAGATTCTGTATCTGGGCGATCTTCTCATCGACGGAGGCACTCTCAAGCGTGACCCGATGTGAATTATCCCCCATGAGAAAGCGCAACACGCCTCGAAGGGTTTTTGTTAAATCATAGAAACTGACATCGAGAAGTTCCTCGTCCTCCTCTTCATAACCCGGTTCTTGAACGGGTTTCACGCGGCGTCCGAAGATATCATCCCACAGAGATTCTCGCTCGCTAAGCAGTCTGGCGAGATCCCTGAATTTCCGGTATTCAAGGAGTTTTTCGACGAGTTCCAGACGCGGATCCTCTTCCTCGATATCTTCTTCATCTTCCTGCTCCACTTCCACAGGAAGAATCATTCTGGATTTAATCTGAATGAGCGTCGCCGCAAGGACCAAAAAATCACCTGCCACATCCAGATGTTCCACCCGCAACATTTCCAGAAACTGCAGATATTGCTGTGTAACTTGAACAATGGGAATGTCGAATATATCTATTTCTTGCTCCTTGATCAGGTACAAGAGGACTTCAAAAGGTCCTTCAAATTGGCCCAACTGCAGAGGCAGGGAATGAATAATGAATCTGGCTGGAGACGATGAATCCGTGTCCGCCTCTGCCGTCGGGGAGGCATCTTTAATTTCCATATTGGTTATTTGTTCTGAAGTCATGGTTTGCGTCGCTCAACTTAATACCCCCTGATTCCCATCCCTTAAGGATATCCTAACGGTACCGCAAGGGTAAACGCAAGTTGTCCAAAATATGCGGCCCGCCTCGAATGCATTACCGTAGCAAGAAGCGATACTAAAAAATGCACAGCATCATATTTTCAGAGAAGCGTCCGTCTTGTGGATTCTGTTTTCCGTCCGTTCCCTGGTGCCTTAACCAGGTTTTAGATGCCGCGAAGCCTTCCCCTTTCGTATAAGAAATACTTGCAGCAAAATGATTAGCACGATAAGAACGGGCATACCGTGATAGGGTGCGTCCAATCCGAAACGCGCGCCTCCCATCGCGAATCCAAACGCCCCCAAGATGCCCCCCGCCCCAACCACGCCTTCATTAATGGCCGACCTCNNATGCCATAATAAACACTAGAAAAAAAAGCTATACCCAGATTGGCGCCCAGAATGGCAAAGGCAATCATCATAAGCACCAGGCTGTGGGTGGTTCCGAGGGTCCACATGCCCAGGCCTGCAACCAACTGCGCGATAACCAGCACGGAAAAGCGATGGTGCCACCATCCCGATCGGCCAAGAACCAGGAACATGAGGGCTGTGGCCATACCCAGTGATACCGCGAGCCATGAAAAACGTGTCGCTGCCAGCGAATTTAGCCAAGAAGACATATCACTCTCAAATAAAACACGAAGACTTCCGGAGGCGACAATATCATCCAGTCGTTTGGGAAATACAGCCCGTACAGCGCCAATGCAGACGTGAGCCGTAAAAGTTGCACACCAGGCGCACCACAGGAAGGATTCGCTGGCCTGTTCATGGGCTGCGTTCATTGAGGCTGTTTCCCGGGTGCGTTTTCCAAAATAGGCAGTTTCTGAAGGAACCCTCAAAATCAGATACAGGGAAACCAGGCACAGTACAGCGATGAACAGATACGGTAAACGGTAATCCGCTTCGTAGAGAGGCCCAGCCAGAAAGGGGCCGGCGGCGGATCCGGTACTCCAACCTACATTGACACGCCCCATGTATCGGGCACGTTCATTCAAAGCATGCGCGGCGCCTGCCCAGGAATGGAAGCAAGGCCATGCAAGAGCGGAGACCGTACAGGCAACACAAAACAGAGTGCCGCAAACCCAAGGACTTCTAAAAAGAGGCATGGCGCACATAAGCACCATATAACCAAAGATTCCGATGACCCCCCAACTCAAACCATTCTTGGCCCTAGCCACATAGTTTGCCGAACCAAGCGACAGTACGGTATACCCTAACGCCTGTGTTCCTGCAAAGACACCCGATAAAAAAGCACCCCGCCCCAACTGATTATAAACAAAAAATGGCATGACCATAGTTGCTGATGCGGTGGCTGCGCTGAAAAGAAAAGAAATCAAGGCGACCTTAGCCGGTGGCATCAGAAAACCGACACTCGCTGTGCTTTGTTTCAGGTGCATCATTAAAGGAACCCTGGGAACTGTGCCATATTGAACAAACCGCATATAGAGGCGGCAAAACTGTCGGGATGCCTGCCTTCCCCCTCAGACCCCAAAATATCCGTCCTCGGGATAAAGGAAAAGCGGACAGGACTTTTTTAGACATACCCGCAAAGTGCTTCCGCATCCCCCGGTAAAGAGACGCTAGCTTACCATAACTACGGTATCCCGACCGAATTGTGTTTTGGCCAAGGGTTGGGGTGCGTCTCCCACGCCCCCCGGGATTTTCGGCAATCTCCCCCTGCCTTCCTGCTCCGAAGAGGTGGCATGGCCCCCCCCTACCGGTCGCTCATCCGATTTCACTCTATGGGTTAGAAAGGCAATCGAAAATTTTGCTGCGTAGTTAGAAATTTAACAATAGACTGTTATAAAAGTAAACCGGCGGAAAATAATACTTGACTCCCAAGGACATCTATGCTATTCTAATAATTATGAAAGGGTAATGGCGTGGCAGACAGCCAACATGAAGAGGCATCCCAAAGGGCTTCGCTTGGGTTTAGAAAAGAGGCTCTTTTGGGTGAGAATAGCGTTGCTGAAATTCCCCTCGCTGTCAAGATTACCCTCGCAAATGGATTTGTTGCCATTCCTTTGACTATCGCGAAGAAATCTCCCTGTCTGTAGACCGGCAGGGAGGTTTCTTTTTGTTGAAGCGTTTTTATGCGTACCTCGACTTGAACGAGTGCGTTTCATCATCGGATAGGAAACTGTTGTTTCTTGACAGTTTGATGGAAAGGCAGTTGTTCCGGCAAGAAGATGTAGTGTTCTCACGCTGTTTATCCATCCGGCTGTCACAACCAAAGAGGATGGTAACGTTATGAGAACCCTTGGCATCACACTGATACTGTGCGCGGTTTGTGCGGTGGGGGGGAGCGCAGCCTGCCGTTTCCTTCGCTACTTCCATGGCGCGGCTCCAGTCCGAGATGGATACGGCGACCAGCAATGCATGGACCAATACGGCTTGGCCCTATGTGGTTCCCAATCCTTCCGGGGCCGGTTCGTGGTCGCAGAAGGCGGCGGCCTTTCCCGGCTATGACCATACCGGGGACGGAATGCTGGATGACACCTACCTCTGTTTCCTCGAGGCGGTGCTTAACGGCGATGCGCGGGTGGTGGCGGCCATCGGCCAGGCGCAAGTGGACGCCATTATCGCGGCGTACAACGCGAACCGCGCGCTGGTGATAAGCCGCGAAGCCTACTTTGACTTGCAGTTGCATAACACCACCCGCATCAACTTGAGCTACATACTTTCTGCGAACAACCGTCCGGCATGGATTAACAGGACGCGGATATATACGGGCCAGAATGTGGAACTGGAGATATGCGTGGATTCCGGCATATTTATTGTCGGTACGACCTGTCTTGGCATGGATGTGGATATCCCGCCCATGTTCACCCGGGACTACGATAATGACGGGGATATAGATGAAGGTCTGCTGGACGGCCTTTCGGCGGGCCTGGGTTCTGATATTGCCGACCTGCTGGCGGCCTACCTGACCATTGGCGATCAGGAGGGCGTGGACTATATGCAGGCGGTGGTGTACCAGTTGTTTTACCGGGGTATTGCGCCCAACGTTATGACGGTCATTATGGGCCTGCTCAAATCCAATGACCTGGGCGATGAACCCTGGGTGGCGCCCGGCCTGGACCTGTCGCTGGACGACAAGGCGTATACGCCGCCGGCCGCTGCTAACGTAGCCATTGACGTTACTTACAATCCACCCTTTTATATCGATCTGGGGGATGGTAATTACGTGGAACTTATTCGCGTGGTGGCCACCATATATGGCGACAGCATTACCTCGGGCATCCTTCAGACCTGGCTGAATTGGTACAGTGTGGGGGCGAACGGTTTTACCGGCTTCGCGAGTTTGCTGGCGGATACGGGGGACCTGAACGGGGATTGCCTGACCAATTTCGAACAGTATGATCCGGTCTGCGATACCTTCGTCACCAACGCGACCGCGGTGCCGACTTTTGGTATTACCACACAGCCCGCAGCGCCCACGGCCCCGATAGACTACGGCGGCACGTGGGCTATGAGTGTTGCAGCGGCGGCCTCGCCCCCGAACGAATCGGCCTGGGAGTACCTGTGGTACCGGGGGGATACGCCCGGCACCTTGTCGCCCATCAGCGGTGCGACTTCTTCCTCCTACACGGCGCCTATAGATTTTTATTCTCTGCCGGGCAGTCCTGTATCGAAATATTACCAGGTTCGGGTGCGCGCTTATAATAGTTGCGATGTACTTACCACCGTGTTGAGCAACGTAATAGAGATCGTTGGCGGCAATCCGCCGGCGATCACTATTTCACCGCAGCCGGCCAGCCTGAACCGGGTGGACGGGCAGAACGGCAGCATGACGGTCGGCGCGACGGTAAGCGCGGGTACGCTCACCTATCAATGGCAGCGGTACGTCAGTGGCGCGTGGACGGACCTTTCGGGCAAGACGGGCACCACCCTGTCCTGGACGCCGGCCCTGTACGCGGATAGCGGTGACTACCGCTGCGTCGTGACGAATGTTATCGGCGCCAACCTGCCCTATTCCGTGAATTCCAACGCGGCCACGCTGAATGTGGCGCCGCCCATTGTGATCACGGATCATCCCATCGGCGCGAATCTGAACCTGGGACAAAACCACAGCATGTCAGTTACCGCCACGGTTGCTGCCGGCGTGTTGTCTTATCAGTGGCAACTGAATTCCGGGCTCGGATTCCAAAACATCAGCGGCGCCACCGGCAGTACTTACGATATTAATGGCGCTCAGCTGTCTGACGGAGGCGCCTATCGCTGTGTGGTTACCAACACCCTTGCGCCGCACAGCCCGTATTCGGTTACTTCCAACAGCGCAATCGTTGTGGTCAGTTCGGGCGAGGTGTTCCGCGTGGACAAGACCGCGACCGGTGCGGGTACCGGCTTGACCTGGGCGGACGCCTTTACCACGATACAGCCAGCCATCAATGCCGCCTTTGCCGCGGGCGGCGGTGAGGTATGGGTGGCCGGCGGCACGCTGGCAAGCCCGGTGGTATATAACGAGCCGCGCACGGAACTTTGGGGCGATCCTGGTTATACCGGGTCCCTCGTGATGAAGGACAATGTGGCCTTGTACGGCGGCTTCCAGGGGTGGCGCGGTGGCGCGGGCATTCAGGAAACTAGCCGGCTGCAGCGCAACCGCAACAATTGGGCCGCCATTGACGGCAGCACCTCCCGCGCCGGCTCGCCGGCATATCATGTGGTCGCGTTCGGGAAGAAAACAAGCGCCACCGTCGGCGCCGTGCTCGATGGATTCATCATTCAGGGCGGCAATGCCTCTGGTGTGGCGGGCAATTACCACACCTGGCGCGGCGGCGGTATTTATAACTGGCTGTCAACGCCCCTTATCTCGAATTGTTATATTCGCAACAATACGGCCGCAATCAGCGGCGGTGGTGCTGCAAATGAATCCAATGCGACCTTCGAGGCCAATGCGGTATACACCAACTGTGTCATTTCGG
>MTKZ01003099.1_pt1 | contig 22854 bp, 23 predicted proteins | sample 1042781 | NCBI WGS metagenome assembly MTKZ01 (sample SAMN06212207, study PRJNA360539) | anaerobic digester metagenome | biome: Wastewater treatment plant; material: sludge; isolation source: anaerobic digester fed with sludge from wastewater treatment plant | place: Denmark: WWTP Viborg ... | reverse complement strand
CGGGGAAGCCTGCGAAATGCGGCATGCCCTCGCCGTCGTAGTTGGGGGTGGCGACTTCCAGCTGGTCCAGCTTGGCGTACAGGATCCTGCCCTCAGCGTCAAAGAGCACGGCGGCAAAGACCTGATTGAAGGAATAGACCTGCACGTCCTTGTCGTCCTTGCCCGGGCCGATGCGGCCTGTGTTGTTGATGCCCAGGCCGACGGTCACGTTGCTGCCTTGGATGACGACAGGCTCAGCGGCAGTCTCCGGGGCAGCGGCTTCGCCGATGCCGGCGGAAAGAAGCGCTGCCTTGACGGCTTCGATGACGCCCTTGGACGTCCAGGTCGCGCTGGCCAGCACGTCCACGTCCGCGGAGTTGGCCGCCACGATGCGGGCGGGCATTTCCGTCAGTGCGGGGGTGCCGATGCCCTCGGTTTCGCCTTCGCCGACGGCGGTGACTTCGGTGATCTTGCCGTCCACCAGGGTAACGGTGACTTTGATGGGGGATCCAGTGGAAAAACCTTCAGCCTCCCCGGTGAAGGTGCCGCTGACACCGGCGGGCTCGGCCATCACAGCCAGTGATCCCAGCATCAGGGTCAGGCAGAGGATCAGGGACAGGGTCTTTCTTGACATGAATATTCCTCCTTGAGTTGTTTTGGATTTGCCTCCGAGCCATTATAAGGGTTGGTGGGACGCTTCGCAAGGGATCGGGCGGTCATCCGCCCGGGGTGAAATTGACCGTTTGATCCATCCGCGTTCCAGGCGCTCCGCTCAATGGGTTGTCCCCCGCCGTCCTGTAGGGCGAGGTTTCCGCGAACGACGCGACGGCCTTTCCGGCCCTGGGGATGAGGGAGAGGGTGCCGGGACCGCCGACGCAGCCCCCGGGGCAGGCCATGCCTTCCAGCAGGCAGCCGTCCGCCTTGCCGGCCCTGGCCAGGGAGAGCATCCTGCCGCAGTCCGCCAGGCTGTCCGCCTTCATGACTTGCACCTCGCGCCCCGGATCGCGTGAATGGATGACGTTGACGACGGCCTGGGCGACCCCGCCGGACAGGGCGTAGTTGCGCCCGTCGCGGGAAGCGTAGCTCATCAGCTCCACTTCCTCCATCTCGCTCAGTTCGATCTGCCTGGCGGAAAACAGGCCCATCAGCTCTTCAAACGTGATGACGTAGTCCACCCAGGGGCGCACTTCCTCTTCCAGTGCTTCGATCTTTTTGGCGACGCAGGGGCCGATAAAGACCACACTGGCGTCCGGGTGCTCTTCCTTGATCCTCTTTGCCGAGGCCACCATGGGCGTATGGGTCTTCGCGATGCAGCGGCTGAGGTCCGGCTCTTCCTTCCTTGCAAACATCGCCCAGGACGGGCAGCAGCTGGTACCCAGGAATGGCTTTTTGGCCGGCACGTCCCTGATGAACTCCTCCGCCTCATGAAGGGAGCTGATATCGGCCCCCCAGCCGACCTCAATGACCCTCCTGATGCCCAGGGCCTTGATCCCCGCAACCACTTTTCCCGGCGTCGCCAGGGGACCGAACTGCCCTGCGAAGGAGGGGGCAATGGCGGCGTACACGGTCTGCCCGCTGCGGATGTCGGTAATGAGCTGGAAGATCTCCGACTTGTCCGCGATGGCCGCGAAGGGGCAGGCGACGATGCACAGCCCGCAGGAGACGCACCTGTCCTGATCGATGACCGCGCGGCCGAGCGCGTCGGAGCCGATGGCCCTGGCGCCGCAGGCTTCCGCGCAGGGCCTGCCGAAGCGCAGGATCGCATGGTAGGGGCATATCTCCCTGCATCTGCCGCACCGGATGCATTTCTCCTGGTCGATCTCGGCGGCAGCCCTGCCGATGGAGACCGCGTTGACCGGGCAGACGGATGTACAGGGATGGGCGAGGCACTTGCGGCAGTTGTCGCTGACCTGGAAGCGGTCGGTCGGGCAGGCTGCGCAGGCAAAAGGGATGATATTGACCAGGGGCTTCTCCAGCAGCCTGCCTGAGGAGGCGATATCCGCCATGCCTTCAGTCAGCGGGGTGTGCGTGCCCGAAGGGCGGATGGGCAGTCCCATGGCCAGGCGGATCCGTTCCCTGATGATGGCGCGTTCCTTGAACACGCTGTCGCGGTAGATAGCTACCTCGCCGGGAATGATGCGGTAGGAGCTTTCATAAAAGAAGTTGAAGTCAGACTGGCCCAGGTCCCGCTCAAAGGCGAATTTTGCCACCTCGGTGAATACCTGTCGGCGGATCTTGGTGATGGGCGTAAAGATGCCCCTCATGGCTGTTCACGGCCTCCGCCGCAGCGCTTCATGATGGCGGCCATCACGGACTCGCTCTCCGCCTGCCCGATCAGCTCGCCGTCCACCCTGACGAAGGGCCCGTTCGACTGCTCCCTGCACAGGCCCATGCAGGGGATCGCCCTGACCTGGATCTCACAGGCATCCGGGCCCTGTGCCCTGACCTCTTCCAGGGAGTGAACGGCATCAATGATGTTCATGGATCCCATCATGACACAGTGCGTCCCGGCGCATATCTCCACAAGAATGCTTGCCATGCTGACCTCCGGTTTCTCTTGCTGTGACCATCATATCATAAACGCCCCGCAGGCACACGGCCTTCGTGCAGGCCGGTCCCAGCAAAAAGGAGGGGGCTCCCCCTCCTAGCCGTTTGATACACTAAAAACGTCCTAAGATCTGTAAGGAACCGTCAGCAGCCCTGCATCAATTTTTCCGGGATGTCCTCCAGCCTTTTGAACACGAAATCCGCGTCCTCCGGCCTGAAGAAACCGTCCGGGTCATACAGCGCGCCTGCAATGCCCGCGTTGCGGCCGGCCTGGGCGTCGATGATGCGGTCTCCGATCATGACGCATTCCCTGCGGTCCAGCCGGTGCAGGTCGATGATCCAGTTGAGCGCGTCCGGCGCGGGTTTGTCCGGGAAGCCGGCCTCATAGGTGATGAAATCACGGAAAAGATCGATCAGGCCGTCGTTTTTCAGTGCTTCCAGCGCGGTATTGTTGCGATGGGTGTACAGGAAATTCACGCCGCCCGCCTCCACGACGCCGCGCAGCGTTTCCGCGCATCCAGGAAAGGGCTTCATGCTTTCCGGCCCCTCGTCCTGGGCGTGCATGAAATAGTGGCTCAGCAATTCGTCCGCGCGGTCCTGTCCGGCCAGTGCCAAACAGGCCTGGCGAAGGGTCGTCTTCAGCAGGGGCAGGATGTCGGCGTCCGAATGGGCAAGCCCCATCTCGTCCATGCCTTTTCTGACTGCGCGGACGATGCCTTCGTACGTGTCGTAGAGCGTGCCGTCAAAATCCCAGAAAAAACAGCGGTATTCCTGCATTTATCCCTTTTTCAGTTCGCTGGTGCAGTGCGGGCAGCGCGTCGCGTCCTCGGCCACGGGCTGCCGGCAGAAGGGGCACAGCCTCGGAGCGGGGGCGGGGGCGGGCTCTTCCTTTTTGCGCATGCTGTTGATGAGCTTCACAAACAGGAAGATGAACAGCGCGATGATCAGGAAGTCGATCACGGTCTGGATGAACAGGCCGTAGTTGAGCGTTGAGACCCCCGCTTCCTTGGCGGCCTCGATGGAGGAATAGACGGTGTCGGTCTTGGCCAGCTGAACGAACAGGCCGCTGACGTTCTTTCCCCCGGTCAGCAGGGTGATGACGGGCATGAAGATGTCGTTGACCAGGCTGGCGACGCCNNAATGCCCCGCCGATGATGACGCCGATCGCCAGGTCAAGGACGTTGCCTTTCAGCGCGAAGGCCTTGAACTCCTTCATGAACTTATTCATCTGTCAGTCTTCCTTTCTTCTGTTGATTTACAGGAAGATTCTATCACAGCGCCCGCTTTTTACAAGGGTCTGTTTAGGGAAAACCTGCGCCAGCCCTGTGAACCGAAATAAAACTGCCCCGGGATGACCCGGGGCAGCCTGATCGAAGCGTAATATTATCCTTCCGCTAGATCCGATTTGACTAAGCCGTGCTCAGATGCCCTGCGCTCCTTTTGCCGCGCGGATGACCTTTTTGGCCTTTGCGCCTTTCCACACGTGCAGCACCAGCGCAAGGGCGATGACGCCGTAGGAAACGAACACCCGGAAGTACTCGCCGATCCCCGGGTCTCCGAACAGCGTATTGGCGGCCGGCGGCGCGACGATGAACAGCAGATGGAACAGGACGCAGCCCAGCAGGGCCTGTGAGTTGGTCGCCCGCGCGATGGATGCGCCGCCCACCAGGATCGCCGCGCCGGCGTAGAGGCCGACCTGCTCATGCGCGCCGTAGGTCAGGACGTTTCCGATGTTCTGCAGGAAGATGAGCTGGCCAAATCCGGCCAGGACCGTGGAGATGATGATCGCGATGATGCGTGTCCTGTCCACGTTGATGCCCGATGCATTCGCCACCGTCCGGTTCTGGCCGACGGCGCGCAGCTGCTGGCCCAGACGCGTGCGGAGCAGCACGACGTTGAGCAGGCACAGCGCGGCGATGACGGCAAAGGTCGCGACGGGGAGGGACAGCATGGAGAAGACGGACTGCACCGCAGGAAACTGGACCGCCACAACCGCCAGTACGGCGGCGGACATGATAACGACGAATTTGGTCAGCGAAACGCGTTTCTTCAGGTACATGCTCAGCGCCGCGGCCGCGGCAAGGCCTGCCAGGACGTAGAATGTCGGCAGCAGCGGGAGGATGAACGTGTTCTGGCCGGCCGTGCCGCCTGAGGCCGCCGGGCTGCTGCCCGGCAATTCAAAGCGGACGCGCAGCAAACCGTCCAGCGCATAGAGCAGCTGGGCGGGGCCTGAGAGGTTCATCGTGTTCGCGACGCCTGTCGAGCCCTTGATGACCAGCCCGGGGGTATTCAGCGGAATGACATTGCCGAAGATGAACAGGAACAGCAGCTGGTAGACGCCGTTGGCGAAAAAGCCCAGGATCATCGAGCCGATCATCTCCTGGCCTTTCATCTTGTTGAGCAGTTTACCCGCCAGGAAACCGAACAGCGTGGCAAGCGGCACGGTGATTCCTGCCGCGACCACCAGGCCTGTGATGCCGGTGATCCGCCATTCCAATACCCAGAGCAAGCCGATCTGCGCGGCCATTGCCCCGATGGAGATGGCGAAGTTGATGCCCATGCCGGCTACGATGGGGATGATGAGGGCCAGCACGATGAAGCCGTTCCGGGCGATACGGCTGATCAGCTCAAAGGCAACGTATGCGGGGGACATGCCGGAGTAGGCTGTGAATACCACGCACAACAGGACGAACATCAGCGTGACGGCGTTGTTGCGCAGAAAGGTTTTTACATTCCAGTCACCCACGGGTGCCACCTCCAGACTTTGTCAGCGCGTACAGGATGATCCCGTTGGAGATCAGGATCCTGATCGTTTCGGAAATCATGCTTTGGGGGAGCAGCGTGTTGGCGACCGGCATCCCCAGGGTCAGCACGCCGAAGAACAGGAAAGAGCCGATCAGTACGTTTGAGATGGCCGCCTTGGAGGTGGATGCGCCGCCGATGAGCACCGCTGAGGCGGCGATGAAACCCATGGCTCTCGGCGCGTTGTAGAGCTGTATGAACCCGAAACTCTGATTGTAGACGATGATGCCCACCGCGCCCAGCACCGTGGACAGGACCGTGCCGATGATGCGCATCCGGTCCACGTTGATCCCGGCAGCCTGTGCAAATCGGGGATTTGACCCTGCCGCCTGCATGGCCGAGCCTGTCTTGGACCGGAAGAACAGCCAGACAAGGTAGCAGCACAGGCCCATGAACAGCAGCAGCCCGGTGGGGACCTTCATGCCCAGCACGTTGAAGGCCAGAAAATTGTCAAGCAGGCGCAGGAAAGAGGTCGAGGTGCTCAGGGAGTTGCGCAGGCCGCCGCCCATGGGCCAGCGCAGTTCCAGCGACTGGAACGGCAAAACCAGCCATGCGATGCACATCAGGGATACAAAGGAGTAACCGACGTAGGTTGTCACCGCCATCTCGCTTCCCTTGAGGCGATTGAGCAGCAGCCCGTAGAGGTAACCGAACAGGGCGGCTATGGCGCTGCCAACGGCAATGGAAAAGGCGAAGCCGACCCATCCTGTCAGACGGTATTCGATGCACAGCAATCCGCCCAACAGTCCCGCGATCACCCCGATGGGAAGGCCCAGGTTCAGGCTAATGCCGCACTTGATGGCTGGGACCATCGCAAGCACGAGTACGCCGTTCATCCCCACGCGCACCAGGGTATTGCTCAGAAGGGCCTGGAGGTTCATGTCAAACAGCAGGGAGATCAGGCAAAGCAGGACGAAGAAGGAGCCGATGATCAGTCTGGGAGGTCCCAGTTTCTTGATCAGGGGTTTGTTGTAAAGGACGACCATGCACACGATGACCAGCGACACCGCGAGGTAGATCAGGTCATCCCCGTTTCTGATGACCCTGGCGATCAGCGCGTCCAGACCTGACAGCCCGGGGCCTCCGCCGCTTGTCAGCATGCGGTCATAGGCGGATTCGTAGGTATCCCCGTACATATAGACCAGGCTGGTGATGGCGGGTTTGAACATGGCAAACACGTCGCCGGAGAGATTGGGGTACACGAGGGACAGCGCCTGGGTCAGGCCGGCGTATCGATCGTCCACTTCCGCCTGCAGCCTCAGCATTTCCGCCGTCGGCTGGAATCCCTCGAGCTTCTTGGTCAAGTCCGCGGGCTGGGCCTGGATGTCCTCGATCATTCCTTCGCCAAGTTCATCCGGCAGCGGCTCCTGCGGGCTTGATTCCATTGGATCAGGGGTGAGCTGCGCCAGGTAAGCCTGCTGAGCTGCGGCTTCTTCATTGACGTAGGCCATGCGTGCCTGGATCAGGGAATCGATCGCTCTGGTCACGGGGGCTGCGTCAATCATGCTGATGTCCACATCGTCAAAGCTCATCGACGCGAGCGCGTCCTGCTCCGCTTTGCTGACCGCTTCGCGCAGTTCGGACATGGTCTTCTTTTCCGCCCTGGCCCTGTCGGAGGCTTCCTTTTTGGCCGCGTCGACGTAAGCCTGCATCGCGCCTTTCCCTGTGATGCGCAGCGTAGCTTCAAGGCGCAGCGCTGAAAGCGATTCCCTGGCCTTTTCACCGCCGCGCAATAACACGCCTGCCACCCCGGCGATCAGGAGCAGGAGCGAGACCCCCGCGATGAGGAACAGGAAGATCTTCTTGATCATCGGGACCTTACGCATCACCTTTTTCCTCCTTCTGCGCCGCGATGCCCGACATGGCCAGACCATAGGCGGCCTCGGGCGCGTCGACCGGCAGGATATCAAAGACCTTGCCTTCGGTGACAATGGCGATGCGGTCGCAAATGCTTCGCATTTCGTTGAGTTCGGAAGACACGACGACCAGGGTCATGCCCAAATCCCTGTTCATGCGTGTCAGCGTGTTCAGCACCAGCTGCTTCGCGCCGATGTCGATGCCGCGCGTGGGCTCGCAGACGAACAGGAACTTGGGATTGAGCGCGAGCGCCCTGGCGATGCATACTTTCTGCTGGTTTCCCCCCGAGAGCGTGCCGGTGTGCTGTGTCGGGGATGTGCACCTGATGTCGAGGGCTTTGATCATTTCCTGCGCGATTTTGCGGATGGCCTTGCTGTCCCGCAGCTGGATCCTGACCGGTGATTTGCTGCCCAGGAGGTTGTATAGGTATTCTCCCTTGACCTGCATGGCGTTGAAGATAATGTTGTCCTCTATGGACTGGTCCAAAAGCAGGCCGACTTCCCTGCGGTCTTCCGACACCATGGCCATCCCGGATGCCAGCGCTTTGTGGGGGTTCCCCAGCATAAAGGGTTGGCCGAAGAACTCTGCCTTGCCCTGTGCCCTGTACAAGCCCATGATGCCGTTGGGGATGCCGATCTTGCCCTGGCCGGCCAGGCCGCCGATGCCAAGGATCTCCCCCTCGTACACATCCAGCGTGATCCCCTGCACTTCTTCCCCGGGCATTTCAACGCTCAGGTCTTCGACGTGCAGAGCGATGCGCGGGGCGCTGTTCTGAGGCTCTTCCCTTCTCTCACGATGGACGATGTCGCTCCTTCGGCCGATCATGAGCTCCGCCAGTTCCACCAGGCTCGTCTCGCTGGTATTGTGGGTGGCGGCCAGCTGCCCGTCCCGCAGCACTGTGATCCGGTCGCTGGCAGCCATCACCTCGTCCAGTCTGTGCGTGATGAAGATGATGGCGATGCCGCTGGCGGCGATGTTCCTCATCACCTGGATCAGCTTCTCCGCCTCAGATTCGGTGAGCACCGCGGTCGGCTCATCAAAGACCATCAGACGGATGCCGGTCTTGTCGATCTCACGCGCGATCTCGATGAACTGCATATAGCCCACGGGCAGGCCTTTGACAAGGGTGAACTCCTCGATGCCCATGCCAACGCTGTCCAGAGCTTTCCTCGCGTCCCTTGACATGGTCGGCATATCCAGTTTTTCAAGGTTCTTCCCGAAAATCCGGCTCAAAACTGTCGGCTTGCTGATCTCGCGGTTCAGCTTGATGTTTTCGGTGATGGTGAACCCGGGCAGAAGCATGAATTCCTGGTGAACCATGCCGATTCCTTTGGCCATTGCCTCAAAGGGCGACAGGATCTGCGTCCTTTCGCCGTCCAGAAGCACCTGGCCCTGATATCCGCCCGTTGAATGGATGACCGGCATGCCAAAAAGGATGTTCATCAGGGTCGACTTACCGGCTCCGTTCTCGCCCACCAGCGCGTGGATCTCACCCGGACGGATCTGCAGGGACACATCGCCGAGCACGACGTTCTCGCCGTAGGCCTTGGTGATGTGTTCCATGGACAGGATATATTCGCTCTTCAATCGATCGCCCTCCTACGGAAAATCGGCCCGCCTTTGTATCGGGCCGACTTTCCGCTCAGATTATCCTATGGTTTACTTTGTGACGTAGTCGTTGAAATCAACAGCGGGCAGCAGCACGGTGTAGAAGTTGTCATAGGAGACCCCGTCTGCATCGGTGAAATTGCCGACTTTCACTCCGGGCAGGACTTCGTCCATGATCTTCTTCAGCGCTTCGGTGTCGTTGCGGCCATTGGTCTGCCCGTCCAGATAGGCGTGGGCATAGGCGACGCCGATGTCAACCAGAGCCATGTTGACAGGTGAGGGCCAGGTGGAGAAGCGGCCCACCGCATCGTGCTTGACCAGGGCATCGGCAATGGCGGTCAGGGCTGCGACGTCGTTGCCAAGCTCAACCTGCGGAATGGACAGCGTTCCAAAGAACTTGTGGTAGGGGCTGGGGCAGCAGGGCTGCGGGTAATAGGCGTTGGGCTGGGCCAGCACAGCGGGCTGCAGCGCTTCCTGGGTGCCGCAGTTGGTGGAGAAGAAGGCGACCTTCTTGCCGGCATACTTTTCCATCTGAGCGGGGACGTCTTCCAGGACAAACTGCTGGGCCGCGGGCATTCCGCCCTCCGCCAGGGGATCCAGCGCGGTGACGTCAACAAATTCGATGCCCAGGGCTTCCGCATTGGCCTTCAGGCGTTCGTGGCGCAGGATGATGGCTTCCATCGCCATGTGCCGGGGGAAGGAGTAGTGGATGAACACTTCCACTCCCCAGTTCGCGCAGGTCTCCATGATGGAGTCGCCCTGTGCGGCTTCATCCGCGTACAGGACCACATCCGAGGCGGCGGATACAAGGCTGGGGACTTCCTGAGGCACGGCGGCGATCAGCAGAATGTCATCCCTGCCCATTTCACGGACCTTGGTGAAACCGGCCACCGCGCCCGGCACAGCCTGGCACATGACGATGGCTTTCACGTCAGGATCGGAGGCGAAGGCCTGCATTTTGGAAATNNCTGCATTTTGGAAATGGTGGTTTCCTGTTCTGCAACAAAGGCATCCGGGTAGGTATCGGTGACGATGCCGTCTGGGTCAGCGAGTTTCGCGTTTTCCGCGGCGCGGAATTCTTCCTCGCCTTGAGAAACGGTCCCGGTGAGGATCGCGATCTTGTATCCCTCTGCAAGAGCAGAAGAAGCCAGGGCCAGCACCATCACCAGCGTCAGAAGCAGACTCATCNNACATCCATTTTTTCATACAGAACTGCACCTCCTGATTTTTTATGCAAGCATAATGTAAGTGTTTTGACTTGTCAAGCGCAAAAACTGACAATATTCAAATTCCCGGTGAGAAGGTGACCCGGGTTCTGTTGTTATTGTAACCAAATAATCAAACAAAAAACGATGAGCCTGTCGTTTTTCTTCTCCGCCGGGCGGAGGTGGAAAGAACAGGCTCACCGATGCGTAAATGAATAAGTATGCTGACTGTTTAGCTGTCAGTAATTCTCAGCCGCACGCTCAAAGTAGTTCTGCGGATGCTTGCAGGCGGGGCAGATCTTGGGGGGCTGCTTGCCTTCGAAAATAAAACCGCAGTTGCGGCACCGCCAGCGGATGGGGGACTCGGACAGCCACTCCTGGTCATCCGAAAGACGCTTGCTCAGCTGGTTGTAGCGGGCTTCATGCTCCCGCTCGACCTTGGCCACGTTCTCAAACTCAACCGCGATCTCCTTGAAGCCTTCCTGGCGGGCTGTCTCGGCAAATCCCTTGTACATTTCGGTCCACTCATAGTGTTCGCCTTCGGCTGCGTGGGCCAGATTCTTGAGGGTGTCGCCGGGCTTGTCGCCCTTTTCATAGCCGCCCAGGGCCTTGAGCCACATTTTGGCATGTTCTTTTTCGTTCAGCGCGGTTTCCTGAAAGATGCCGGCGATCTGTTCATAGCCTTCCTTCTTGGCGGCTGATGCAAAATAGTCATATTTGTTGCGCGCCTTGCTTTCGCCGGCGAAAGCCTCCCAAAGGTTCTTCTCTGTCTGGGATCCCTTGAGTTCCATGAGGTGTCCTCCTTTTTTCTGATCTGTATCGAAATGCCTTACAGCAGTTCAATCAATGCGGCCAGCGAGCCCCCCGCGATCAGCAGCGCCAGGAAGATGCTGAGGATGCGTGCGAACAAGGTATTCCTGTTCTTCTTTTTTATCCGGGTTGTCACTGCGTTTTCCTCACATGCTGTTATGATGCCCAGGTACTGGGAAGCGCAGCGAGTATAGCATCCGAAGGCGTCACTGTCAAGGCGGCGGGGCTCCCGCGGAAGACGGACTGACCTTGCTTTTCATTGCGGGAAGCGCGATTCTGGCGCGTTTCTTGACAGGGCTGAATGGGCGGCGATATACTCGGCGTGCCCGATGATGACCCGTTTTTTTCCCGTTCCGGCCGGTCCGCCCGACAGTTGCGGGGAACGGATGATCCATACAAAAGGAAGGAGGGCGGCCGGACGCCTGCGCTGTATCCGACCGCCTGATCATGTTTATGTGCAACGAACAGTATACCCGTTTCAACGCCCAGGCCATCGACCGCTGGGTCCGCGGGGGCTGGGTATGGGGCAGGCCCATCAGCCATGAGGCGTTCCTGAAGGCGAAGGAGGGGGAATGGGGCGTCCTTCTCACGCCCAACATCCCGGTGCCGCGGGAATGGTTCGGCTCCCTTTCAGGCAGGAATGTGCTTGGGCTGGCTTCCGGCGGCGCGCAGCAGATGCCGGTGTTCGCCGCCCTGGGAGCCTGCTGCACGGTATTTGACCTGTCCGATGAGCAGCTGGACAGCGAGCGGCGCATCGCGCAGCGCGAGGGGTATTCGATCAGGATCGTCAAGGGGGACATGACCCGGCCGCTGCCCTTTCCGGACGGAAGCTTTGACCTGATCTTTCACCCGGTGTCCAACTGCTATATCCGCGACGTGCTCCCCGTCTGGCGGGAGTGTTTCCGCGTGCTGGCTCCCGGCGGCGTTCTGCTGTCGGGGCTGGACAACGGCATCAACTTCCTGTTTGATGAGGATGAAAGGACCTTCGCGCACAGACTGCCCTTTGACCCGCTGGTTGAACCGGACTGGGAGGAGAAGATCGCCCGGAACAATGACAGCCTGCAGTTTTCCCATCCCATCCAGGACCAGATCGGCGGCCAGCTGAAAGCCGGATTCATCCTGACGGACATCTATGAGGACACCAACGACGAAGGGCCGCTGAAGGAGTACAACGCACCGTGCTTCTATGCGACACGGTCCGTCAAGCCGCTCAAACAGTCAATCTTGAACTGATGAGAGGGAGGGGGATTCGGCGTGCAGGAGATCAGCGTAAAACTCGAGTTCGGAAATGCGTTTGAAGGGACCCTTTTTGCCGCAAACGGCGCTGTCAGGATCGGCAAAGGGGAGGGAACGCTCAAGCCTTATGACCTGCTGCTGGGAGCGTTGGGAGCCTGCTATTATTCCACCTTCCTGGACATTGCCGCGAAGATGCGCCTTGAATATGAAAGGGCGGAACTGCAGATCCGGGGCGTCAAGCGCGACGAGGTCCCCACGACGCTCAGGACCGTCGAAATGGTGTTCATCCTCCATGGCGCGAAAGGGGAAAAGGGCTTTTCCCGCTGAGCGGAGCTGGCCGCCAAATACTGTTCGGTGCATGAAACCGTCTCCAAGGTAGCGGAGATCAGCTTTCGCCTTGAATTTGACTGAAACCGCTGAATAAATATGCCCCGGATCAAAAGCATCCAGGGGAATCGTACAGACGGACCGTGGCAGGTTCAGCGCGAACGGGAGGAACCCTCGTTTTCCTTTGGCAGTGCCAGGCACAGAAGCACCGCGCCGAGGGTATTCCCGATGCCGGCTGCCAGCAGGAAGAGCAGGGCCCGCGGGTCAAAGACACCGCTTTGCGTGAATGCGGCGGAGAAATAGAAGGCGTCTGCGAGGACGTTCTCGAACCCGGCCAGAATGAAGGCGGGCACGCCCAGCAGAACCCCGACGGCTTTACCGCTCTGGAGATGTTTCCATCCTTCCACAGCCGAGAAGAGGATCATCCCGCAGAACATGCCGCGGATCAGCGTGGAGGGGAAGGACTGCGCCAGCTTGGCTGCCTGCAAGTCAACCACGCGGCTGTTGACCGCAAGGCTGTAGACCAGGCCCGCCAGCGCCGCGCCCAGCAGGTTGCCGGGAAGGATCACGGCCAGCGTTTTTGCCTGTCCCCCGCAGATGGCCCGCCCGCAGCGCCCCGGATACTGCGGCAGGCCCAGGGTCAGGGCCGCGAACATGCCAATGGAGAACAGGAAGGCGCCGACGATCCTCTGATCCGCGCCCAGGGAGGCCGCGCCGCCCAGACCGACGAGGACGCCTCCCATCAGCGCGCTGTAGAAGCCTTTCATCCATGCCCTCCGGTTTGTGCTTTTGATATACTTTACCTGCAGTATATCATGGATCCCAGGACCGTCAAGGCGTTCTTGACAGCGCGCCTGCCCGGGGATAGCATGGGCGAAACAACAGCCATCCGGAGGAATGATGGACCGCGAGAAAACGAACCTGCCGACCCTGTTCCTGTCGGTGTTCAGGATCAGCGCCTTCACCTTCGGCGGCGGCTACGTCATCGTGCCGCTGATGCGCAGGCGCTTTGCCGAGGAGCTGAAATGGGTCGGGGATGAAGAGATGCTGGACATGATCGCGATCGGACAGTCCGCGCCCGGCCCGATCGCGGTGAACACGTCCATCCTCCTGGGCTACCGATTGAAGGGGATCCCCGGCGCGCTCACCGCCCTGCTGGGGACGGCGCTGCCGCCCCTGATCGTGCTTTCGCTCATTTCGGTCTTCTATGACGCTTTCAGGCAGAACGCTGTGGTTTCCACCATGCTTTCCGCCATGCGTTCCGGGGTCGCCGCGGTGATCGCGGACGTGGTGTGGAGCATGGGCGGCGGGATCCTCAAAACCCGTCGCCCGCTTCCTCTGATCCTGATGATCCTGGCTNNGGCGCGGTGCGGAGGCGGGAAAATGAGCATCCTTCTGACGCTGTACCTCTCCTTTTTTCAGGTAGGCTTGTTCGCCTTTGGCGGCGGACTGGCGGCCCTGCCGCTGATCCGCGAACAGACGGTCATCATCCACGCCTGGCTGGACCCAAATACCTTTACTGACCTGGTCACGATCGCGGAGATGACGCCGGGGCCGATCGCGCTCAACGCCGCGACCTTCGTCGGCATGCGCGTGCAGGGCATCATGGGCGCTTTTGCCGCGACCCTGGGCTGCGTGACGCCCAGCCTGATCATCGTGCTGGTCCTGGCGCGCCTGTACAAGGCATGGCGGGACAAACCGGGCTTTCAGGGGATCCTTTCAGGCCTTCGGCCGGCTGCGGTCGCCCTCATCGCGTTCGCCGGCCTGTCCATCCTGATCCTGGCGCTGTTTGGCAATCATGGGACCGTGCCGGAGAAGCTGGATTATATTGCCCTGATCTGCTTTTCCCTTGCCCTGTTTGTTCTTCGAAAATGGAAACCCAGCCCGATCCTGGTCATCTTCGGCGCCGGGATACTGGGCGCGGGGCTGCGGCTCCTTGCCGGACTGTAACGGCAAAAAGTGAAGGAAGGGTTCGACATGACGATTGGTCAGACCGGTTTGGATCAAGGCGAACGCATCCTTGTCTGGAGCGCTGATGACTGAAAACAAACTGACCCGGCTGTTCATCGCAGCGGTGCTGCCGGACGAACTGACAGCCGTTCTGCTCAAAGCCCAGCGCCTGCTCTCTGACAACGCGGTCCGCATCAGCCTGACAAAAGGCGAGCAGTTCCACCTGACCCTGCGCTTCATCGGGGAGACCGGGGAAGCGGAAGCTGAACGGATCCTGATCTGGTTTTCCTCGCTGTCCGCTCCCTCTGTCCAGGCCAGACGGTTTATCCAGGCAGGTTACGGCGCGTTTCCTGCCGGGGAGGGACTGACGCTGTGGGCGGGACTGGAGATCGGCCCTGAAATGCGCCGGCGCGCGGCGATGATGGAGACATCGCTGCGTTCCCTTGGCTGCGCCCCTCAGCCCGGCACCTTGATTCCGCATGTGACGCTGGCCAGGCGTGCTGAACTGAAAAGGCCTTTGGGCGGGCTGGCGCCGCTGCTCCCGAGGGCGTCCGGAACGCTGCTGCTTGGCGATATCGTGCTGTTCAAAAGCGAGTTCACGCCGGGCGGCATGCGGTACACGCGGCTGTCGACGGCCGGTGGATAACGGCCCGCCGGGACAAAACAAAAAAGGCAAGCCTGCGCAGACCTGCCTTACTTATAGGATCCGCTGTGATCCGGTCAGGGGACCGGCGGCGCCTATGCTTCCTGGTATGCCTTCAGCCCGCTGCTGGCGCCGATGCGGTCGCAGCCCTGGGCAAGGAACCCCTCGATGGCCTCGCGCGTGCGGATGCCGCCCGCTGCCTTGATCCTGACCTCGGGCGCGATGTGCTTCTTGAACAACTCGATGTCCGCTGGCACCGCGCCGGAGGGACCGAAACCGGTCGAGGTCTTGATGTAGTCCGCGCCTGCTTCGCTGACGCAATTGCACAGGGCGGCTTTCTCCTCATCCGTCAGGTAGCAGGTCTCAATGATGACCTTCAGGATCTTTCCGCTGCATGCGGCCTTGACCGCGCGGATCTCCTCGGTGACCAGGTCAAAGCTGCCCGACTTGACGTCCCCGATGTGGATGACCATGTCGATCTCATCCGCGCCCTCCAGGACGGCCTGCTGTGTCTCAAACACTTTGACCCGGGTGGTCTGGTAGCCCAGGGGAAAGCCGACCACCGTGCAGACGGTCAGCCGGTTGCCGTATTTCTCCTTTGCCGCCTTGACAAAGCGCGGCGGGATGCAGGCGGAGGCCATGCCGTTGTCCACGGCCTCCCGGCAGATTCTGTCCACGTCGTTCCACGTCGATTCGGGCCTGAGCAATGTATGGTCGATATGCGAAAACACGCTTTTCTTCTCCATCGGACGCTCCTTCCGGGCCAAAAGACCCGATCCCATCATAGCAAAGCAGCCCATCCTTTACAAGTCTGAAGGGCCGGCGCGGAGGGTATACATCATAGTGAGAAACGCAGAAAGAGGCGATGACATTGAACATCAAATACAACGCTGATCGCTTCTTCTCGGGGGATGACCCGGGGAAGCCCTTGGCGGAAATCACGTTTACCCGCCGCGAAGACCGGCGGCTCGTGGTGGACCATACCTTTACCGATCCCTCCCTTCGGGGACAGGGCATCGGGAGGAAGCTGGTGGAGAGCGTGGCCCGGTATGCCCGGGAGGAGGGGTATAAGCTCCTTGCCACCTGCCCCTACGCGCGCAAAGTGCTGCAGGAACCGGAGTTCGAAGACGTCTACGCGGGCTCAAAGGAAGAACAGCCATAAAGGCGGGGTCAGATCCGCCTGAGCCAATACCATAGAGATGAGAGGAGACAGACCATGAAGACCACCATGACGGCCAAGGGCATGAACATCACCCCGGCGATCGAGAACCGCGTGCTCAGGAAGACACAGACCATGGGGAAGTACCTGCGCCAGGACACGGAGATGTTTGTGCGCATGCGGCGGGAGAAAGCCCTGCGCATCGTGGAGATCACCGTGCCCATCAACGGGGTGCTGCTGCGCGCCGAGGCAAGCAGCGAGGATAACCTGTTCATGTCCATTGACCGCGCCCTGGCCAAGCTTGAGAAACAGATCCTCAAGCACCGCACCAGGCTGGACAAGCGCCTGCGCGAGGAGATCCCCGCGGACGCGCAGCCGGAGTTCATCGAGGACCTCACCCCCGCCGAACAGGAAGAGCGCCAGGTGGTCCGGCAGAAGACGTATACCGTGCGGCCGATGAGCATGGAAGACGCCGTGATGCAGATGGAATTGCTGGGCCACAGCTTCTTCGTATACGTGGATGTGGACAGCGGCCTGACTCAAGTGCTCTATCTGCGCAAGGACGGCAACCTGGGCGTGCTCATTCCGGAAGCCTGAGGAAGAACAGCCAGGCATTTTTTGGATCATTGGAACATGAAGAGGGCGGCCGTGTCGGCCGCCCTCTTCGCTCAATCTATTGGGAGCAGGCTTTCTGCCGCTTTCAGCAGCGCATCGCGCCGGTTCTCCAACTCGCCCGTGAGCACCTGCCGCAGCAGCTCGTCCAGCGCCTGCCCCAGACGCCTGTTCCTTTGATACCCCATCGCCAGCAGATCGTCCCCTTTGACCTGAAGATCACGGACGCTCAGGCAAAGGCCTTCATCCAAAAGGCGGACCGCTTCCATATAAAGGCTGTCAAGCTGCTCGATCCGGCGCGTGTCCCCCGGTTCTTTGGCGGAAACGCCGGCGCGTTTGAGCAGCAAAAGCTTTTTTGCCGTCTCAGGACCCAGGGAGGAAAGCCAAAGCCGGAGATTGGCTGGATCAATGCGCTGTTCATGATGCCGGATGAGCGTGATGACCTGTTCTGTCAGCATCCTGGGCTGCCTGAGCCTTCTGAGGATGCTTTCTGCCAGGGTCACACTGCACTCCTGACTGTCTGCGGGAGGGACCGGTCCCCCGGACGTGGATTGAGGCTTGCCACAGAAAAGGAGCAGGGCAGCCCAGCGAAGGGCGGGATCTTTCGGCGTTCCCTCAAGGGGGATCAGCGTCTGTTCCCAAATACCGTCGTTTGTCTTCTCCGGCCTCAACAGGGGTTTCAGTTCGGGGAGCGCCAGGACAAGGACCTCGGGATAAGCCCGCAGGGCATTTGCCGCGAAATCGCCGATGAGGGTGCGGTTGAGTTCCTTTGCCACGCGCTCCGCGGACACGCGGGACAGCCCGGCAGCTTCCCGCATCATCGCCTGATGGGTGTTCCGCTCGATCTCAAACCCCAGCTGGCCGGCAAAGCGAAGCGCGCGCAGGATGCGCAGCGCGTCCTCACGGAATCGTTCCCCGGGTTCGCCGACGGCCCGGATCAGTTTGTTTTTGCAGTCATTCCTGCCGCCTGAGGGGTCGACCAGGCCGCCGTCCGGGCGCCAGGCCATGGCGTTGACGGTAAAGTCGCGCCGGATCAGGTCCTCTTCCAGGCTTTTTGTGAAGCTGACCCTGTCCGGATGCCGGCCGTCGGAGTACACGCCGTCGCGGCGGTAGCTGGTCAACTCAATCGGGCGGCCGTTCATGACGACGGTCAGCGTGCCGTGGCGTATCCCGATCTCCGCGGTCTGATACCCTGAAAAAACACGTTTGATCTCTTCCGGCACGGCGTCTGTGGCAATGTCGTAATCATCCGGCTCCCGCCCCAGGACGGCGTCCCGGACGCAGCCGCCCACCAGGTATGCCTCAAAACCCCGGCGGCTGAGCAGCTCAAGCGCCGTTAAGACTTCGCCGGGAGGGGCTAAAAACATGGCTTTCTCCTATTTCTGATGCGGAGGATGGGTCTATTTTAGGAACCCCCGCTTTGCTTGTCAATCAATGCCGGGCATGTTACAATTTTATCAGTGGAGAGGGACGTGAAGGGTCTTGACGCGCTTCGCAGGGCAAGGGAAGCGCTGGCGGACGTGACCCCATTGCTGCGGGACTGCGGCGGCCTGTGCGGCGGAGCCTGCTGCCAGCCGGACTGTGACGGCCGGGGCGGCATGCTGCTGTTCCCGGGGGAGGAAGCCCTCTATGGCGAGATGCCGGAGGGATTCTCGGTCCTGCCGGACAGGAGCCTGGGGGACACAGGACTGATCCTGTTGTGCGGGGGCGTATGTGAGCGCGCGGAGCGTCCACTTGCCTGCCGGATCTTCCCGCTCGCCTTTGGGGAGAGAGAGGGAAGGCCGACCGTGTTTCCGGATCCGCGCGCCTGGCCGCTCTGCCCGCTGATGCCCTCGGGCACGGAGGGCCTGTCCGAAAGGTTTGCCGGCGCTGCTGAAAAGGTGGCGGCCATCCTGTGGGAAGACCCCTTGCAGCGCGGGTTCATCATTCGCCAGCATGCCTTTATCAAGCGCTTTTCCATGCGGATTTGGGATGACGGGAGACCAAAATGATCTGGCAGCGGGCAGACTGTTTCCGGGAAATCAACGACCGTATCCTTGAAGGGGGTTCCCTGCTCTGCGGCGATGCGCTCAGCATGGATCTGACGCATTTTTTTGGACAGGTCCAGTGCGTTTACCTCGACCCGCCGGGTGAGACCGGAGTGCGGTTTGAATGCAAGATGCGGGTGGGTGAAACAGGATGGGTCAACAGCAGGCAGGCCGTCTGGCTGCCCGCCTATGCGGACATGAGCGGCAGGGGAGGGACATCACGCGGGGATTTTCTCCGCGCTTTGCTTGACCTGTCACACGAACTGCTCCATGAGACGGGTTCCGTCTTCCTCCACACGGATTTCCGTACCTCCGCGCGGGACAGGCTGCTGATGGATGAGGTGTTCGGCGCGGACAACTTCCGCAACGAGATCGTCTGGGGGCATCAGACCGGCGGGCGGAGCAAGCGCTGTTTCAGCCGGATGCACGACACCATCCTGTTCTATGCCAGGTCACCCGCGCATTTTTTTGACCTTGGCGGCGTGCCCGTCAAGCGCAAGGAGAGCAGGAGCAACCACCTGAAGCGCCTCGTGGATGAGCGGGGGCGCTCCTACCGCAGCATCAAGACCGGGGGGAAGGTGTACGTCTATTATGATGACGAGCCTGTTTACCCTGACGACGTCTGGAGCGACGTGAGCCAGCTGCAGCAGAAGGACCCGCAGCGGACGGGGTATCCCGGACAGAAACCCCAGGCGCTGCTGGACCGCATCATCCTCTCCACGACGCGTCCGGGCGACCTGGTCGCGGACCTGACCTGCGGATCCGGGACCGCCCTGGCGTCCGCCGCCGCGAATGACCGGCGTTTTCTGGGGGTTGACAGCAGCGCCTGCGCGTTCTCTGTCTGCCGCAAGCGGCTGGATGACTACCGGATGGTATGCCAATCGCCGCTGAGCCAGAGCGGGGCGATGCTGGACGCGTCCGTGCTGCCCGGCATCGGATACTATACTGTCACCCTCAACGCGCTGACGCTTCCGGAGGAGGAGCTGAAGGACTTCCGCCGGGAGCCGGCGGACCTGCGCCTGCGTAGCCTTGACGGGGTGGATCAGTGGTATGCCGGGCTGATGAGCAACGGCGTGTTTGTCGCCTATGCATCCTCCCTGCGCTCCAAGGGGAACCCAGGCATTGCCCGCAGCCTGGAAGTGCCCCTCCTGCGCGGCACCGTGGCCGTGATGGTCATGGACGTGCTCGGGCGGCGGACTTTATGGACGGGTTCCTCCGCGGTTTGAGCATGGAAAGTGGGGATGCCCGCATCTTTTCGAATAAGTTTTCACAAAATTGTGGTATTTGTTACCATTATGTGATAAAGTGTGTGCGTTTGAATGCGAAGTTGTTACAACCCTTCGCGTCGTGTTCAGGATTTCATTCGAAGAGGAGCAGCCCGATGGCTTCAGTTGAGGATATCGGCATCGACCTGGGCTCATCCAACGTGCTCATCAGCGAACGCGGGAAAGGCGTTGTTTTGTCTGAGCCCGCGGTGCTGGCGGTCAACCATGACACGCGCAACATCATCAGCATCGGCCTGGATGCCTACCACATGATCGGGCGTGAACCCGGCGGCATTTCCATCGTGCGTCCGCTGCAGAAAGGCGCCATCCAGGACTTTGACATGCTCAGCGTCATGCTCAACTACTTCGTCATGCGCGTGGTGGGAAAACACCTCTTCAACCGGCCCCGCGCGCTGATGAGCCTGTCCGCCACCGCGAACGAGGTCGAAAAGCGTCAGCTGATCCTGGGCATGCTGGAGGCAGGGGCCAGGCGCACCCAACTGATCGAGCGCCCCCTGGCGGCCGCGCTGGGATCCGGTATTTTGATTAATGAGCCGACAGGACGGATGGTGGTGGACATCGGCGGGGCGACCACGGACATCGCCGTCATCTCCTCCGGTGAGATCATGGCCCGCAGCATCCTGGACACCGCAGGTGACTCCTTTACGGATGCGCTGATCCGCTATATCCGCCTGAAGCACAACCTGCTCATCGGCTGGCGCACCGCCGAGGACCTGAAATGCGCGGTGGGCACCGCCGACATCCAGGAGCAGAACATGCTGACCCTGCCGGTCGCGGGACGCAACCTGGTTTCTGGCCTTCCCCGGCAGGCGGACATCACCAGCGAGGAATGCGCGGAAGCGGCGGAAGAACCTCTGCACGCGCTGATCGAAGGGCTGCACAGCGTGATCGAGCAGATCCCGGCCGAGCTGGCCAACGACGTGTTTGACGACGGCATCCAGCTGACCGGCGGCGGCGCGCAGATGCGCGGGCTGCGCGAGGTGATCCAGCGGGAAATGGGCATCCCGGTGCACGTGGCCGAGCATGCCCAGGAATGCATCGCCCTGGGGTGCAGCCTGGTGCTGGAACACCCGGCGGAATATGCCAGGGCCCTGGGAGACACCCGCAGGAATCGATGAACGGAGCCGAACGATGGCAATGCCATCCGGCTGATCATCTTTCTTCTCTCTTGGCTTCCTAGGCGGGNNTAAATGCCATCCGGCTGATCATCTTTCTTCTCTCTTGGCTGTCTAGGCGGGATGTTGGCAGAACGCTGCAGCCGTCTTCTTGCATCCCATAAGGCGCAATGGTATACTGCCTGTCAATTGAACAGGCAATCGCGGGGAACACAGGCCATTGAAAGCGAGCGCGGAGGGTGAGAGCGCGCAGGGCCGGGATCCCACCCCGCGGCCGCGGCCAATCACCGCCGTTTCCCGCGTTAGGGGGCAGAGCGGGCGCGAGAGCGCCAAGCAAGGTGGTACCGCGGAAGCAAGAGCATCCGTCCCTGCGGGGACGGGGTTTTTTATTAAGGAGGAAGTATGGCAAAGCAGGAGAAGCAGGAGTTCGTCCAGCACATCACCCCCCGGGAGGAAAACTTCTCCCAGTGGTACACCGACGTGGTCCGCATGGCCGAGCTGATGGACTACACGCCGGTGCGCGGCTGCATGGCGCTGAAACCCTACGGCAACCGCATCTGGGAGCTTATCCGGGAGGAGCTGGACCGCCGTTTCCGAGAAACCGGGCATGAGAACGTGTCCATGCCCATGCTCATCCCGGAGTCCCTGCTGCTCAAGGAAGCTGAGCACGTGGAAGGGTTCGCGCCGGAAGTCGCCTGGGTGACCCAGGGCGGGGGAGAGACCCTGCCTGAACGCCTGGCCATCAGGCCCACGTCGGAGACCCTGTTCTGCACCATGTTCAGCCAGTGGGTGCACTCCTGGCGCGACCTGCCGATGAAATACAACCAGTGGTGCTCGGTGATGCGCTGGGAAAAGACCACGCGCCCCTTCCTGCGCACGGCGGAGTTCTGGTGGCAGGAAGGGCACACGGTGCATGCCACGGCGGAGGAGGCGCAGGAGGAAACGCTCCAGATGCTTGAGCTGTACCGTACCTTCTGCGAGGACGTGCTGTCCATCCCCGTGTTCTCGGGCCAGAAGAGCGACAAGGAGAAATTCGCCGGCGCCCGCGCCACCTATTCGGTTGAGGCGATGATGCAGGACGGCAAAGCCCTGCAGGCCGGCACCACCCATAACTTCGGGACCAACTTCTCCGTGCCCTTTTCCATCCAGTACCAGAACAGGGACGGCGTGCTTGAGTACTGCCATGAGACCAGCTGGGGCATGTCCACCCGGCTCATCGGCGCCATCATCATGGCGCACGGCGACGAACGCGGCCTGAAGCTGCCCCCGGCCGTGGCTCCCTTCCAGGCGGTCATCCTGCCCATCGCCGCGCACAAGGGCGGAGTGAAGGATAAATGCGAAGAGGTTTTCAGTCTGCTCAAGGCCGCCGGCATCCGGGTGAAGCTGGATGACAGGGACAACGTCTCCCCCGGATGGAAGTTCAACGAGTGGGAGCTGAAAGGCGTGCCCCTGCGGCTTGAGATCGGTCCCAGGGACATCGAAAACGGCGTCGCGGCCTACATGCGCAGGGACACCTTTGAAAAGGGGACCCTGAGGCTGGACAGCCTGGCGGAGGGGGTCAAGGCCCTGCTGGAGGACATCCGCAGGAACATGTTCGACATCGCCGACGCCTTCCGCCTCGCCCGCACCAGGGACGTGTTCAGCATGGAAGAACTGGGTGAGCAGGTCAGCCAGGGATATGCCCGGGCGAT